>Ga0196963_10000058_pt1 | contig 156722 bp, 145 predicted proteins | sample S1_5metaG_FD_148600 | JGI IMG/M metagenome (GOLD analysis project Ga0196963, IMG submission 148600) | Soil microbial communities from Anza Borrego desert, Southern California, United States - S1_5 | ecosystem: Environmental > Terrestrial > Soil > Desert | place: USA: California | collected... | reverse complement strand
CCGTTGAATATATACCGCCCTCTGCTGCTCCTCGCCCCAAGGCCAGTCCCGGCGCCCCGCCCCCTCCCCCCAGCGCCCGTGCTGGTTCGCGTGCTGCTGCCCGCGCTTCGGCTCCGCCTCCACCGCAGCAGCCACCACCACGTCCTCAGACTCCCGCGCAGTCCAGTTCCGCTAAACCACAACAACAACCGGAAGTAAACTACTGGCTCCTCAAAATCCGCGCACAAACCTGGGACATACCAGGATTCAGGAAAGGGCAAGATACCTGGTTCAATACCTATACGCTTAGATCGGAAAAAAGGCCGGAGTACGAGACCTTACAGGCAGTAAGGCCTGGCGACAAAGTAATCGCTTATGCATACGAACGGTATAACGCCGTAGTAGGCACCCTGACTGTAACCGAAGGAATACATGCAGATGAAGGCAAGGGTGAGGTCATCAGTATGATCATTGACGAATTGTTTCCTGTTCCGCTGCAACTGGACAATTTATCCGCCGATATTGAATTCGCGGACCAGTTGGATATTCCAACCGAGTGGCGGTGGCGTGGTATTTCCGAAGCACAGTACCATGCCATTACACAAGGCACACCAAGAAAAAACGAGGAGGTGCTTCCGTCGTATACCACCGAGGGAAACCATCTGGAAACCGAAGACCAGTTAGCCTTTACGTATGATATAGAATCTTTTTCAACCATCATGGTTCTTAAAGACGTAAAACCACCGCTTGCGATCGGCCTGTTTGGCAACTGGGGCTCAGGTAAAAGCTTTTTCATGGAGAAGCTCAAGGCCAGAATCAACAAGAAAAAGGGATCTAACAAACGATACGTTGACAAAGTGGTGCAGGTAACATTTAATTCCTGGCATTACTCGGACGCAAACCTGTGGGCTAGTCTTATTACGGAAATTTTTGAGGAGTTGTATGTATTTTCCACAAATGAGGGCAAGCAGGGTGAACTGGAAAAACTTTCCAAGACGCTGCAGATTACCACGCTTCAGAAAGAGGCTACTGAACAGCGTAAGAAAGAACTGGAAAGTAAAAAAGTTGTGCTCGAGGCCGAGCAAAAGAAAAAGCGCGAAGAATTAAAAGACATTTCGGGGCTGAAGCTGTTGAAACATATCCTTAAAGACCCTTACATCCAGCAAGACCTGAAAAGCGTCGACAACGATAACATTCAAAGCATCATCAACAGCAGGGATAAGATCGCATCTTATATCAAAGCGGTGCAGGACGAAAAGAATAAATCCAAATACTTTTGGTCAACGTTATGGAATTTTAAAGGACCGTGGATTTATATAGCATTTGCGGTAATCATACTGGCTGTAGTTGCTTTTGCTTTTAACGGCCTCCCATTTCTAAAGTTGACATGGGATGATGTAACGGGCAAGATAGCAAGCATGGTTCTGCTTGTAACTACTGCAGTTGGTAAAATAGTAGCTGCTGCAGCGCCCATCCGGAAGCGTTTCAACGATGCTTACAACAGGCTGACGAGCCTCATGCATACTATCGACTCCCGCGAGGTACCCGATGCTCCTGAGCTGTCGCAAGTCGAACAGGAGCTGGCTTCGGTAAAATCTTCGCTTGAATCGATCGACCAGCAAATAAATGCAACCCGACAGGAGTTGGCGGACATACGGACCGGCAGGAAACTGATGCAGTTCATCGAGAACCGCTCAAGAGACGAACAATACTCCCGCCAACTGGGACTTATTTCGTGGATACGCAAAGATTTCAAACGTCTCGATGACCTTTTGCGGCTGCAATACGATATTTCCGATGATGAGGAGAAAAAAGCTATCAATCCTGAGAATATAACCCTGAAAATCGATCGCATCATTTTATACATAGACGACCTGGATCGCTGCAATGAGGATACGGTAGTAAAAGTGTTGGAGGCCGTGCACTTGTTATTGGCGTTTCCATTGTTTGTGGTAGTAGTCGGCGTCGATCCCCGGTGGTTGAATAAATCGTTAAGCGCAAAGTATCCCTTCTTTACCGAAGCCGATAGGGAAGGTAATGGGCAAGCAGACCATGCAGTGTCCTCTTTTGACTATCTCGAGAAGATATTTCAGATCCCATTTACGCTGAAGCCGATCACCAAAACAGGCAGGGAAGATCTGCTTGCCTACTTATTGAAAAATGAAATTCAATCGCAGCAACAAAGTACGGCAAATGTAACCCAGGCTGTGCAGGTCAATACTTCGGATACCCATTCGGGCAATACTTCCGGGCCGGTACCGACGGGTACAACTACAGGAACGTCAGCAGGCCAGGCCAATGCAGCCCACACTACGGTGCAGGCTTCTGGCCAGCAGTCGCAAAATACCGTCGACGATCCCATTTCAGAAGAAGTTCTCCAAAAGAACCTGACATTTACTACCGGGGAATTGTCGTTTATGCAGGAAGTTTCTGCGCTTTTTGGGCATACCCCGCGCACCATTAAGCGATTTGTAAATATTTACCGGCTCATAAAAACACATGGAAACTTTGTGCCCGGGTTGGATTATAAACCAACTTTATTAGTGCTTGCCATAGTAGTTGGATGTCCTCATCATGCCAGATCGTTTGTACAGGAATTAAGTAAAAACACAAAGAGTGAAATATACAATTTAAACAATTTACTTACCGAAACCGACAACCTTAAGGAGCTCGAAGCATGGCTGAAGGAAAGGATCAGTCAAAAAATTTATTCTGAGATGACTATTGAGTCATTACGCCAGAACCTGGAGCTTATTTCACGGTTTTCTTTCCGGACGATATCCCGTTAACGTGGAAATGTTTAATAACAAATAATTGTAATTATCTTTCAAATGAAAACAACAACGCTTTTTTCCTTACTGATCTCATCAAGGAAGTTTTTGCCGGGGTTCTTTCTGCTTGTATTTCTGCAGGCACAAGCGCAAGACCGCCCCAACATCATTTACATCATGGCCGACGACCTCGGTTATGCCGACTTAAGTTGTTATGGGCGTAAAGATTATCAAACCCCGCATCTTGATAAGCTCGCGGCGCAAGGTGTAAAATTCATGAACGCTTATGCTGCGGCGCCGGTGTGTACGCCTACACGCGTAGCGTTTATGACCGGCCGTTATCCCGCCAGTGTTCCGGTAGGTTTGAAGGAACCACTGGCATGGAACGCCAAGGATAGCGCAATGGGATTACCACCCGGCCACCCTACGATAGCAAGCCGGCTAAAGAATGCAGGTTACAAGACCTTCCTCATCGGTAAATGGCACCTGGGCTTTAAGCCGGAATTCAGTCCGCTGCACTATGGCTTTGATTATTTCTATGGATTCAATGGTGGTGGAGTGGACTATATTTCCCATGGTTCGCCACGCGGGGGAGCAACGGACCTGTATGAGAATTACCAGCCCGTTAACACGGAAGGATATATGACAGACCTCCTGCAACAAAAAACCATCGACGTTATACGGCGTACGCATGCCAAACCATTTTTCATAAGTCTTATGTTCAGCGCGCCACACTGGCCCTGGCAGGCGCCTGGTGATAAGGCCTACCCTGATACGATGAATTGGGTGAATGGCGGCTCGGCGGCGACATATGCCGCAATGGTAAAAAGCATGGACGAAGCAGTGGGCGCAATTATGAAAGCGCTGGATGAACAAAACCTTGCAAACAATACCGTAATAATTTTTACCAGTGATAACGGAGGAGACGAAAGATTTTCAGACATGGGCATTTATAAGGGAAAGAAAATGCAACTATGGGAAGGCGGTATTCGCGAACCCGCCATTGTACGATGGCCAACCCATATTAAGCCGGGCAGCACTACCAACCAGGTGGCCACCACCATGGATTGGACAGCTTCTATACTATCACTGGCCAATGCGAAACCAGACCCGCAATTTGCCACTGATGGCATAGATCTGATGCCGATACTTACCGGTAAGAAAGAGGAGATATCCCGGACTTTGTATTGGAGATTGTTTCAGCGTACGCAACACAAAGCCATGCGTGATGGAAAATGGAAATACCTGCAGGACGAAAAGGGACAGGAATATTTATTCGACCTGGAGGCCGACCCTTCGGAAAAAAATAATCTGAAAGACAAAGAAGCTGCTGTATTGCTGCGGTTACAACAAAAATATGCCGCATGGGAAGCTGGCATGCTAAAGCCCATTCCTTTATAGGAACAGGTTTTTAGAAGAATTTTCCTTAATGATGCGCATGATGGCATGAAGGTTTTTGGGCGGCTTTGTTTGCCTGCACTCCGCGCTCCATCACTTCAAAATGTCCCATCATACCCGCTTGATGGTGCTCGATGATATGGCAATGGTACATCCAACTGCCTGTACGGTCAGGCATCCATGCAATTTTTATAGTAGACCGGGGCTTCAGATTGTAAGTATCCTTCCACGCTTTGTAAGCCGGCGCTTTCCCATTTTCTTCCAACACCTGGAAAAAGAAGCCATGCAAATGGAAAGGATGGTCCATCAGGCTGGTATTGGACACTTCCCATACTTGCAACTCGCCGGTATAAACCGGCGCATCCATTGTATGTACATCTCCATTTACATGAAAGTCGATACCATGCTTCAGGCTGGGAGCCACTGAAAACTTCACGCGGCGATTTACTGCAACGGCATGCGTGGCCAGCGGCTCGATAGTTCTTAAACTGGTTGGTATAAATGCAAGGGTTGGCTGTAAATTCCCGACGGTAACCGTTGCAAACCGGCGGTGCTTCGATTTAACAAAGGTCATCCTGTTGTATGGAAGGGATTCAATGGCGAAACTATCTCCCTTGTTAAATGGCCCCACGAGTATTTCCAATCTTTCTCCGGGGGTGATCAATGCCTCCGTTGTTTGTACCGGGCTTTCCAGAAACCCGCCATCGGTGCCTATGATTTTGAATGGTTTACCGGCCAGGAACAAGCGAAAATACCGTGCGCTCGATGCGTTGACAAAGCGCCATCTTTCTGTTTGACCTGCATTCATTTTGATGTGAAGATTTTCCTTGCCGTTGATAAGCAGCGTGTCCCCTTCCCGCCCATCATGCCTTTCCATCCAACGGCCGACAAGACCACCTTTCTTAAATTCATTTTGTTTGGTCAGTTTCATATCGTCTATTATCCAGGTGCTGTCCGCATCGGTAACCAGTTCTGTATCCTCTTCTACTATCAATGCTCCGTACATGCCTCTTTCCATTTGCACGGTTTCGTTGTGGTGGGAATGGTACCAGAAGGTCCCTGCATCGGGCACTTCAAAGCGGTATTCAAATTCTTCGCCGGGCGCGATGGGTGGCTGTACTTCGCCGGTTCCATCCATCGCTGCAGGAAGTCTTATGCCATGCCAGTGAACGATGGTTGGTTCGGGAAGTTCATTTTTTACTTTGATGACAAGCGTATCGCCTTTGCGTGCTTTCAATAGAGGTCCGGGGAGCGTGTTGTTGAATCCCCAGGCCCTGATGGATTTATGTTCTGATATTTTCCAATCGAATTCAGAAGCTGTGAGTTGATAATAGTGCGTGGCAGGTTGCATGGTTATGTAGTGTATGGTTTCTTAAATAAGGGCCGCCGAAGGCGGCCCGTGAGAAATTATCAGCCGGTGTTACTCTGCACTGGCTGTGCCGCAAGCACAATCAGGTCCGCACAAACAGGGATTACAAGAGCAACCGGGATTTTGATCCAATTGATGTGTTGTTTTCATGATGTTTTATTTTATCGTTATCGATCAGATTGACATCACAAAACTACCATCGCATAGGGGCCTAAGCCTTACGCAATTGAGGGAAAGATGTACATAATTTTTGGATCACAGGCTATCCAGCGACCTGCGCTTCTCCACGCCTATCTTCTTAAAATGCGAAGGCGTAAGCCCCGTGACCTTCTTAAATTGTGAAGACAAATGATGCACGCTGCTAAATCCCGTGCGATAAGATATTTCTGTCAGGGAAAGCTGGTCATACACCAGCAACTCTTTTACCTTCTCTATTCTTTGTAAGATGAAATACTGCTCGATGGTCTTGCCCTCGATGGATGAAAAAAGATCGCTTAAGTAGCTGTACTCATACGGAACGCGGGCTGTAATAAACGAAGAAAGTTTCTGGTCCTGGCTTTCCATACCCAATGCCAGGTATTCCATCACCGACTGCTTGATGTCTTCCACGATCTTGTTCACCCTGGTCTCGATCAGTTCAAATCCTACTTTGTGCAGTGCCGCATCCAACTCTTTCTGCCGGGTAACGTTTAGCTTGCCGGCAAGCTCCACTTCCCCCAGCGAAACACTGTTATAGGGGATATCGAGCTTGTCAAGAATGCCCTCAACGGTCATGATGCACCGCTGGCAAACCATGTTTTTGATGAACAATGTATTCGACTTACCTGCCATTGTTACGATAATAGATTATAAATCAGTTTGCAAAGCTCATATTTCAAGATGCAAATCTCAAATTTTCTTTCCTGCAAATAATTGTTCACAGCGATGGCGATTATAACATATTGCAGTAAATTGTTATTCGAATTCTTTCTTGTGATCGTTCAACCAAAACGCTATATGCAGCCGGAATACTTACTGTGCTGCCTTACACAAAGGCGCCATTTTTCACACCTTTATTCATTCAGCAATTCCTGCTTTACATGGCTCTGGCATTCTTCATGCAACGCCCGGCTAAGACATTTGATGTATCTATCATAAGAAACGGGCGGCTCCTGGGAAGTAGCAAAATCTCCTAACCAGTAAATACCCTTCTTATGACTATTAAATTAATGCTAGCATCCATCGCAGGCGTAATGCTTATCACGCACGCCGGCGCACAGTCAATTAGTCCAGGAGTAAATGATGAACATTGTCCTGCGACAAACATTACGTTCTCTGTCACGTTGCCCAACACTCATGCCACTAATCCATTGCCTAACGTTATTGGGTGGGCGAACCTGATCGGCGGCATCGTGGTGTCGAATGCAGCGAATGTTCAAACCATCAGCGGCACTACCACTTTCACCTTTGTCGGCAGGTTTTCAGATAATAATTCCAGGCAATCGTTCCGGGTCTACTATAGAAATCCGGCCAATACAGAAGTTTATACAGATTTCACGTTTATGCGCATTAAATCACTGTACCCGCAAAACAACACTTCAACCATTCAGCCCAATCCCGCGTCCCTTAATCCCAATGCCTGCGAGGAAGTACCCTATACGATAACATTCACCAATGTTAAATATGTGAATGTATATGAAGCGCCGCCGCTACAGTTCGGCACCGTTACAAACTACGAGTACTTGTTGCCGGCAGGTTGGAAAAGAGGCACCGATGTTTCTGACGGCGTTACCTGGATGGCCGATGACAACAGCGTTTCCATCACCTCCGACAAGGTAACCGGTGGGTTTCTCCAGATCAGACCTGTGAATACCGCATGCGGCGCGGGACTTGAGAAAGGACCTATCACGTCAATCCCGATTTCCAGGCCGGGACCACCACTTAGCATGTCCGGCACCACACCGCTCTGCTATCCCAATGATTACACTTACAGTGTTTCGGGTATACCAATAAATGGGAGTATTTCCTGGGCGCCGCACAGTTATTACTCCATTACAGGCAGCGGCAGCAGCGTGACCATATCACCTACTTCTTCTGCTAATGGACTAGCCACGATAAGTGCAGAAGTTTCTATAACCGGGTGCTCCCTAACTTTTCCCGTATCAAAGAATGTTAGCTTCGGCACGCCCTATATAGGTTTTAGCATCAATGCATACCCAGGCCCCGAACCTTGCTGCTACGAAGTGGGAGCTATCAATACATTTCAGGCAGTACAGAGCTCCGGTCATGGAAGCTTTACACATTATGAATGGGGATATAGGTTTCAGGGCAACGAGGTGATAGATCCGTCACTGACCTCATCTACCTTCCCCTTTATTCCATGGGACCCTGGCACCTACGTAATATTTGTGAAAGCAGTGAACCAGTGCGGTGTAAGTACGCTGGAATCTACAAGGACCGTGGAAGTATATAGTAGCTGCGGTGGTGGCTGCGGCGCCCGGTACCTGGTTACATTGCTGCCCAACCCTGCAAAAGGTTTTATTCAACTTAGGGTAACGGAAAATGCAAAACCCATCAAACCATCTGATAAAAAAGCCGACATTGTTATAGAATTGTATGAGAACACGACATTTAATAAAGTGAAGGTTTGGAAATTCAACAGCCGGCAGGCAAAATACGGGCTCGACGTGCGCTCACCGAAAAAGGGGAATTTATTACCTGCGATATATCGACGGTGATTTCAAGCAAACTAAAAAAGTAGTGCTGGAGTAACGGCGGGCTAATTGATAAAATGGTAAGGCGGCTGCAAAGCCGCCTTTTTCATTTAATTTTCCCTTTTTACAGTATAATCATACCTATGCTCGGTATTATCATTCAACTTGCCATTTCCTGGCTATTGGTATGGCTTATCGAAAGGAAACACCTTGGTGTGCTCGGCCTTATGCCTACCCCGCGCAGGCTGGCTGATTTCGGGATATTCTTAATCGCTACCGCACTCTGCGCCGTTCTGGCCATTGGATTGAGAATGTACTTCGGCAGTGAGCAGTGGGGAATAAACCCTGCATTGACATTCAACCTGGTGATGCAGGGACTTTGGTGGAATATCAAATCTGTACTGTTCGAAGAGCTTATCTTCCGCGGGGTATTGTTGTACATACTCATTAAGAGATTGGGCAGCGTACCGGCGATCATCATTTCAGCAGTTGCTTTTGGCGTTTACCATTGGTTTTCGTTCGGGATATTGGGCAGTGTGCCGCAAATGATCGTGGTTTTTATTACCACAGGCCTTATGGGAGTGATATTAGCCTACGGATACGCGAAAACCCTGTCATTGTATATACCAATCGCAATCCATCTGGGATGGAATCTTACCCATGGGTTTGTATTCTCGCAGGGACCTATCGGCAAAGGGATCTTTGTAGTTACCCATCAGCCCGCCATCACCGTTTCATGGACAATATGGTTCATTGTGATGTATGTACCATTGATTACCACGCTGGCGGTAAATTATTGGCTGATAAGAAAAAAGAAGCCGATAATCGTGCGAAAACCTGCCGTTCGGTAAATCCCGTAAAGTGGTATATTGAAATATGATAATTTCAATTACATTTATCATGCACTCCGTGAAAGCCTCCATAACCTTTTCCCTTGCCGATTTATTGAACGCTAAATTTAGCAACATGAGAAGTTTGTCGTTTTTCTGTTGTATCGCCGCCTGCGCAGCGATGTTGTCCTGTAACTCATCCAGCAAGGCCCCTTCTTCCGAGGCCATCCAGGCCCTCAACCTTAAAAAAGGAAGCATCATCTGGTGCGGGCCTTCCGGTGGAAATTTCGGGTCGGTGGATTTTATGGTCTCTGCTTCGCCCGAAGTAAAAAAAGATTTTGACCAGGCCATTGCCATGCTGCACTCGTTTGAATACGATGAGGCGGAAAAAGCATTTGCCGCCATCATCGATAAAGATCCTTCCTGCGCAATGGCTTACTGGGGCGTTGCCATGAGCAATTTCCACCCGTTGTGGACGCCGCCGAACGAGGCCGAACTGAAGAAAGGTTCCAAAGCAGTGGAAGCAGCCCGCTCCATCAGCGATAAGACAAAACGCGAAACTGAATATATCGAGGCAATAGGCGCATTTTATGATGGCCACGATAAGCTCGATCACAAAACCCGCTGCCTCAATTACGAAAAGGCAATGGAGAAGATGTATGCCACCTATCCCGCAGATAAAGAGGCTGCCATCTTTTATGCGCTTGCGTTGAACACCACCGCCAGTCCTACCGATAAAACCTACGCCAATCAAAAGAAGGCCGGCGATATCCTGAATAAAATATATGGGGGCGAACCAAATCATCCCGGCATCGTGCATTATATCATTCATAATTATGATAATCCCGACCTTGCTGAATTGGCGCTGCCTGCTGCAAGAAAGTACGCGGCCGTTGCACCTGCGTCTGCACATGCGCAACACATGCCCTCGCACATCTTTACCCGTCTTGGATTATGGGATGAAGCTGTGAAATCAAACCTCGCATCTGTAAATTCCGCGAAATGCTATGCTGAAAGCGCGGGCATCAAAGGCACCTGGGACGAAGAGCTGCACGGCATGGACTACCTGGTATATGCCTACCTGCAACAAGGCGATAACGAACGCGCCAAACAGCAATGGGATTACCTGCGAAGCATTCAAAAAGTATCAGACAATAATTTTAAGGTGGCTTACGCTTATGCAGCCATTCCTTCAAGATATGTATTGGAAAACAGGCAATGGAAAGAAGCTGCACAACTGGAGCTTCATCCCGCATCGTTTCCGTGGGACAAATTCATCTGGCAAAAAGGCATTGTACATTTTGCAAGATTGATGGGCATGGCCCACACGAACAATCTTGCGGGGGCCAACAACGAACTGAATACACTGAAAAACATCCGGGACAAGCTGCTGGAACAAAAAGACCAATACAAAGCAGACCAGGTAGAAGTACAAATAAAAACCGGCGAAGCATGGATAGCATTGAAGAAAGGGGACCAGGCCAGGGCACTGGAACTGATGCAACAGGCCGCTGCCCTTGAAGATGCAACGGAAAAGCATCCCGTAACTCCGGGAGAAGTATTGCCCGCAAGAGAAATGCTGGCAGACATGTACCTGGCGCTGCAACAACCCGACAAGGCACTGGAAACTTATGAGCAGGATATGAAACGCCATCCCAACAGGTTCAATGGCGTATACGGCGCTGGATTGGCGGCTGAAAAATCAGGCAATCTTCAAAAAGCGGAGCAGTACTATACTCAATTACGCACGATAGGAACAGGGAAGGGCAGGCCCGAGCTGAGCGCGGCGCAAAAGTTCCTTGGCGGCGCACAGGCAAAACGATAAATATTTCCGCAACCTCTACTGCTTGCCGCAAGCCAATACAAAGGATTGTGAATTGTGTTGTGCGGCGATCATCGAACAAACAAGCCGGTTATCTTTGGTTTTAAACGGACCAATGAAATACCGGCTTTTATTTATAGGGCTATTCATTTGTTGCGCACTTGCCGCATCTTCCCAGGATGAAGTTAAGCTACCCCGCAACTTCGCAGGGGCAATGGTAGTGCTGGATGCTACCAATATCAGCTTTACTTTGGGCGTGGAATACGAAAGGCAGTTGTTACAGGTGAAACATTTTGTATTGGGCGTTAAGGCAGACTATTTGAAAAGATACAGGTCGGGTAATGTAGATATCAACTTCAGCGGCGGCTCTGAAGGTTTTTCAGATGATTATAAAATTTCACTGGCACAACTGTGGGCGACGGGTTATTTGTTTGTTTCAGAAAAACAATACAGCGGCTTTTTCGTAAGCGCTGCCGGCGGCCTTACCTACAGTGTGGCAAAAAGAATACAAGGAAGTTTTGGTAATGAGCGGTACTCCAAACTGCTTTCCGGCGTTGAATTCGGAACGGGATTGCAATACCCGCTGGATGCCAAATCCGCCATTCGTGTGATGTTCCATCTTTCGTTTTCGGGTCCGCAGGAGACCCCGAGAGGAGACAGGAGATCGCTGTCGTTGATGGGGTTGAAATTATCCCTCGGTTTTTGATGCAGTTATTGCACCACCTGGTGCTTAACCAGGTTCCAGACCTGTCCATTGTACAATTCCTTCCTTACAATCCCGATCTTCGGTGCAAAGCAAATCACTTTTGGCAAGCGCTGGTCATTTGATGAAGCCTTAAGCGCTTCAAATATTTTTACATTGTTATACGTAATGCCATTTACGATGAGTGTAGCCACCTGTTGCTTATACTCCGTTTCGTGCGAAGGGAACAACACGAATTTATATCCCGGATTTTGCCGTGAAAAATAGGCAACGATGTCAGCGCCCAACGAACTGGAATAAGTGAACCGTTGAAAATCGGAATTATAAACATCAGGAGTGGCGGCAACGCCTGACTGAATGACGGATTCGCCGAGGTGAGTGGAACGCGATTGTATGATATAGCTTTCGTATTTATAGTTCAGGTGCGATGGATCGGCAACACCCACATCGCTTTGAAACACATACACGCTGTCCCTTGTGGCCGCGCCATCCAGTTGATATACCCACCAGCTATTGGTCTTAAACAGCGTATGGTCTTTGAACTCCTGGCTGAAAGGATAAGTGTGTTTACTCTTGCTTTTAACGCAACTATTGCTACCCGAAGAAAGGGCAAATGCCAGCAGTGTTATCAATACCTGTGTTTTTATTCTCATAGAGGATATAATAAAAGGGGACGGGCTTTGCCCGCCCCCTGGTAATAATGGAATCTATTGTTTCACCAGCTTGAACGTTTCCGTTCCTTCACTGCTCTTCACTTTCAATACGTAAAAACCTGGTTGCAGCGTTTGGCCAAAACGAAGGTTTGTTTCGTTCTGCTTCAACCTGCGCCTTTCCACAACAGCGCCTGCCGAATTCAGCACTTCTATTTCCACCTGCTTGTACCTCGCCGGCAATTGCAATGTAAATGCCGAGGCAGCAGGATTGGGTTGAACGCTGACCCTGGCAGCAATATACAACTTATCCTCAGAGTGCTTCGAAGGCGCTATTTGCTTTGAAATGCCGGAAGAGTCGGGCCTGTACGGTATCTGCGTATTGCCCGTGATCATCCTGAAGTTACCGCCCACATTGCATGTAACCTGTGCGGGAGTAAGCCATACAGGGTCTTGGGCTTCCGCTGTTGCATTGCTTCCGAGGGTGCCGTTATTGATGTTTATACCGCCTGAAACGTCTCCGAGCGTCTGGCCGTTCGGGTCACGCATGTCGTAATAGCTTACCAAGCCGAAGGCAGGGAGAGTAAGGTTTGCATTGAATGATGCCGCGATCTGCGCCGGTGTGCGCGCCACGTTCCAGAACCGCACTTCGCCGATCCATCCATTCAATGGACTGGGTGTAAGCCGGTCGGCGCCCATTCTCATGGTCCCTGGTGAATTGATGTTGTTGGCGCTATTGGCAGTGCCATTGGCCACAAACTGTCCATCGACATAGAACGAAATAACTGTTCCATTTCTCGTTACCGCCACATGGTGGCAATTACCATCCATCAGGTTAATAGTTGGCGCTACGGGTTGAATGTTCGGCGTGCCTGCCAGTTGAACGAATGGTTGTCCATTGGCGCCGGTTCCCCATACTGCGAACATAAATCCATCTGCAGTTCCACCGTTCACAAATGTGCGGTTGGAAAGTATCAGTTGCAATCCTGGTGTGGGGTTCAACCGCACCCATGCTTCCATGGTAAAGTTGCCGGCACCCACGTTAAAGCCGCCATTGTTATTCGGGATGTCAACAAAATCATTCACGCCGTCAAACTGAAGTGCCTCATTGGGCACAGGCGCGGGCGGTGGCGGCGGTGGAGCCAAACATCCGCCAGCGGCAATACCCAGTGCGGGATTGACGCCCTGTATCGCACCTGCCTGTAAGGTAAAGCCCAATGTTCCGGGAGTTTGCACAATGTTCGATCCTGCTTCGATGCATATGTACCCGCCATTTTCTACAAGGATCTGCGTACCCGCAGCAAGATTTACAGTAGAACCATTCCTTATATGCAAGGTCGATCCGGCCCTTACCACAAACACGCTATTAGGATTCAATATCAGGTTGGAACCGTTGTTGAATTGCCAGAGACTGATGCCGCTTATTTCCATCCTTGCGCGGTTGGAAGCGCCCCCGAGCTCAAAGTTTGAAAAAGTAAAGGTCAGCCACGGGTTGTTGCAAGTTGTAACCGTGCCGTTTGTAATGGCAGAACTAGGATTTATCCTGATTCTTGAATTGGCTACGCCGGCAGCGCCTGTAACAAACAGGTTCTCGTTGATCACGTTCATTACGTTGCTGCCGAAATTCATGTCTATTGTCCGGCTTTGTGTTTGAAAATAGTTGTTCGGTGGATTGATCCTGTGTGTGACCGTTCGTGCAGTGACCATGCCCAGGAATTGCGCGAAATATCCTCGGGTCTGTTCTATGTATAGATCATCGCCCGAAAGCGTGGTAGCGATAGCGGGCCGGTTGGTATTGAAATCGTTGATGTCCATGATCACCATGTTTTCGCGGAAAACCCTGGCAACGTCGGCACGTCCCTGGCAATCCACTCCGCCTACAACATGGTCCCTAAACCAATAAAAATATTCTTCTATGTTCTTGAACTTGCCCGAGCTGCCGCCGGTCCATGCAATGGGATGCAGTATCCATAAATAATCCCATCGCACGTTGTCGCGCGTTGTCCAGGTTGCGGCATCGTCGCTGCCTACTCTTACAAACCCGAACAGGGCGGTTTGAACAAATTCCGGTATGTCAGGGTCTCCGTCCCACAAATCATATATCGCGGAGCCGATATAGTTCTCTGCCCAGATACCGTTGTTTACCAGAAACCAATTAAGGCGGTTCTCATACAAAGGACCAAAATCTGTGTACCGGAAAGTTTCATCGAAGCCGTATTCCTGGTCTTCCCACCAGTGTGCGGCATCCATGATCATCTGGTGCGCAGCGGCCCATCCTTCCGACCATGCGAGTTCCGGCGTATTTTCTCTTTGCCAGAAATGCCCTTGTTGGGATGGATCGGAATACACCGTAATAAAATTCCGGTTTTGGATATTCCACATTAAAAAATGCCCGAACTCATGGTAAGTAGTTGCTTCCTGGTCGCAGTCCTGCTCTCTTAAATAAATGGTCGGCTTGGTAAAAGGGGCCGAGATCCCAAGGAACCCATCTGCGAGAAAACGGCTTGAATTTGCATGTGGCAAAATGGTAAGATCGTTGTGCAAGGCGTGGCCACCAACATTTTCGCAATACTCCCAGCTTCGTACCGCCCAGTTAACGGTCCGGAAGGCCCTGATGCCCGTAACCATGTTACCGTTGATAAGACCACCATTTGTTCCGATCGACCCAAGCTCACGGATTTGGTCGTATGCCGCTCCGAAAACACCGTGCCGCTTCGCTTTTATATCATGATTTTTATTCTTTGATTGAATGATAAGGTACAGTTCAATCCTGTTCCCTTCCATGTGAGATTGCCTTTCATCGTACCAGAAATCAAAAAATCCATTGGCATCTGTATGCATTTCGCCAAAGTCCTCATCAAAAAATGCATCACGTTCTTTTAGTTTGATGTGAATGCCACTTAAAGGAATGACCCTAACCATTCCCACGTCGTTGGTAATGACCGAAGTCAGGCGGCCCCGCACCCTTCCCGTAAATCTAAGGTGACGGGCATCGTAGTTGCCGGTGTTTCCCGCTATCCTTGACTCTATGGAATCAGGTCCATCATCCTCCCAACCGTCAGGGATTTGTGAACGGTCAACTTTCATAGGGATGTCATAAGGTAATCCCTCGATGCGTATATACCGGACTTCTATCGAATCCATATCCTGCCCATCAGCAGTATCTTTTTCGAAGTTCAAGTCCGATACGGGTATCTGGTCCCGGGGAATATCCTTGCGAATGACAGGGATGCCGCTGTCGACGGTGTGCCAGGTTCGCAACATATTTTCATAGGCGCCAACCGATATCAGCTCAACGGTTTGGTAAGGCGTAAAATACACCTTGCCCGTCGCTCGTACCACTTGCATGGACTTATTGGCGTCCAGGTATTTCGATACCGGAAATTCAATGACGATTTCTTCCGGGAAAAATGGAAGGTTGTTTACAGGATATTCAAGCGTAAACGGGATTACAGCGCTTTGTCCCGGAAACAAAGTCTGCTGAGGCAAATAGATGGTGATCCTCCAATCCTTTGGCCCTTGCGTTGTGGCCTGTTGGTTCACCTGGATGCTGTCCATGGCATACAATATAATGTTGCCGCGGATCACTCCATTTACATCTATTTCCTGGTTTTCAATTTCTGCCCTTGCATAAGTAGGGCCGTTAGCGATAGCTGAATAAGACAATAAGATGGCGATGCACGCCAGCAGGTAGTTGGTGTACTTTTTCATAACTGATCAGGATTAATGGTTCAAATCAAATCTATATGTTAGCGAGTGCGATACATTCACCAGGCAGAAGTTTCTGAGTTTTAATTTAGCAAGTGGTAGCAACGTTATTATATTTGGTTACAGAAAACCGTACATTGTTGCTAAGCATTATCGGACTGGTAGGATTGAACGTGCAGAAACGCACGAAAGAAATTGGGATCCGCAAAGTGTGGGCTCTTCCATCAGTAACATCATCGCGCTGTTCATGAAGGAAATATTAGGAACCATACTCGTGGGCGGATTGATTGCCTGCCCAATAGCATGGTTCCTGATGGACAAATGGCTGAGCGATTATGCCAATAGGATCAGCATTACGCCTGCTCCGTTTATTGCCGCCATCGTAGCGCTGGGTTTAATTACGGCGGTGTTGGTGGTCATGCAAACCATTAAAACCGCTTTGATGAACCCGGTGCACAGCCTGCGATCTGAATAAACGGTATGTAGAAATAATTCAACTCTTTGAATTCCTGGTATAGCGCACATTCTTTTTGGACGCTGTTCTTGCGGCCACCTTCGAAGCCGCTGTGCCATTGCCTGATCCATTGCCGCGCTTTTTAGGCGACAGTACACTTTCTTTGAACTCGGCCAATGCATCTGCCAATTCCTGGAGCTCAGGATCAAGGCCAGGGGCAAATTCTTCGGGACGCTCCGGCGCCATCGGTATCGGAAAACTTTGGCGTGGCTCCTTGAGCGTAACGAGTTCGGTGCCGTCGTTGAATGGCGCGGGGCCGCTGAATATTTTTTCCATCATCGAACTGTCGAGCCTGAAATGGTATTGCTCCCGGTGAATGCCTGCATCCAACAGCCGCTTTACTTCAGGATATTTCGAAGAATCGAATTTAGGAACAGGCAGTACTTTCTTCCAATCCACACCCAATGTTTCCAAAGCCTTTGCAAAAGCAGCCTGGTGCGCTTCGTCCCGCACGATCAGGAACGATACGGTTGCGCGCAATGTTTTATTATCGGACATTTGATAAATGCGGCATTTCTGCAAACGGCCCGTTGCTTCCAGCACAAGATTGTCCATTAGGTCCAGCACGAGGTTGCCATGGCTGTGTACCCATGAGCCATTCCACGGGTTACCGGCAGCATCAACCGGCAGTGCGCCTTGCGCGCCCACGATGAAGTGATGCGGGTTTTGTTGTTCCTTGGCCATTTCCATGGAGGCTACGCCGCCTTTACCGGGTGCATCGAATTTTTTTCCGTTATATCCCGGCGCTCCATCCAGCAACTGCGCAATTGTTTTTGAAATCAATTCAACATGGCTTATCTCCTCAACGCCTATACCCTGTATGAGGTCCAGATATGGAATTCCATCGCCGCGGAAGTTGAAGCTTTGGAAAAGGTATTGCATCATGGTGCGCATTTCACCGAACTGTCCACCGAGTCCTTCCTGCAACACGCATGCTGCGGAGGGATCGGGCTCGTCGGGAATTATTTCATTGATTAGTGATTGAACATGGTAGAACATAAAATTTTGTTTGGTTGATCTACCATTAAAATTCCCATGCCATTGATGCATGCGCTGATCAGTTGGCTTGTCGCGTACGGTTGTTATCGATCGAAAGATTTCCTGCGCCTTCCAGGAAAAACAGCAGGCAGCAGAAGAATATTGCAAGTGCCTGCGGAGTTTTGTTTATGTAAAACTATAAGTCAGTATCAGCGAACAATGCGTTGAATACTGTTGCTTGTCTAAGATCTTTGTTTTTTGTGGAAATGTCTGGCAGTAGGATTTCATTGTTTATTTGCGGCATCAGTTTGTAATTATAATGGGATTGAATGGCTTTGAGGATGATCTCGCATTCATGTTCGATGTCCGGGAATGGTCTGTTTACCAGGGTTTCCAGTTCTTTTGTTTGGATATTTTTCTTATCTACCGAATATTTTTTGACATAAAAGGTATAATAATTAATGAGTGATGAAATATGAAGAACGAATTCAAAAAGCAGGATTCTTTATAGATATAGATCACGCAACGTTTGGATGGTTCTTCATCGCTGCGGTCTCTTACGTAGTCTTCGCCGAACGTTGAGCTTATTTCTTTAATCAAATTGTTCCATCGATCGTCTTTTTTGGTAATGGTTGCAGATAGGGCGTTGTATTCGCGGGTTGTGTAATAGGCCTCGGTGAAGGAAGACATATTTTTTGGGTAGAATTTATATATTACTGATAGGATTTCTTCCTTCATATCATATATAATAGGCAAGTACTTTTTCAGGCGGGAGCCTTAGCACTGTGTGCTTGAATAGACAGCCTGTACACAACCTGCTACAAAGGTATTTAATAATGGACAGTTGCGCCGACCCATCCCTGATATTCCTGTTCGGCGGGCTTGCAGGAAATTCGATTTGTTGTTCAGCAACGGTAAATGCATCGATATTACCATTCAGCTTCGTGAAGTTCTTTTCGGTTAGGCTCAGTAGTTGCGCGCTAGATTGTGGCTATTCTGAATGCTTTTATGGAATGTATGGGGCGAAGTTAAATCCTTAACTTGCATCTCGCTCAATCATACCCTGAATGCTCATTCTGCTCATAATACTAGCTTGCCTCACTGTCGCCATCTACCTTTTCATGCGTCATCCCCAGTTTGGCAGCCTTCCCTCCGGAGAAAGGTTAAAACGAATCGAGCAATCACCTAATTACAAAGACGGGCAGTTCCAGAACATCCATTATACCCCAAACCTCGCAGAAGGCGTAAGCATGTTCACCGTAATGCGCAAGTTCTTTTTTGAAAAGCGCATCAATGGAAAACCGCCAGCCGCCCTGCCCTCCACTAAAACAGACCTATTGAACCTCGATCCCAGCGAAAATGTCCTGGTTTGGTTTGGACATTCATCCTATTTTTTGCAGGCAGATGGCAAAAGAATACTCGTAGACCCGGTATTCAGCGGGGCAGCTTCTCCCATATCCTTTACAACAAGAGCGTTTGCCGGTACAGACATCTATACAGCAGATGATTTTCCCACGATAGATTATCTCGTCATCACACACGATCATTGGGACCATCTCGACTATAAAACCATCAAACAACTAAGGCCAAAAATCAAGCTGGTCGTTACAGGACTTGGCGTTGGTGCGCACCTGGAACGATGGGGCTATGATAAGCATATCATCATCGAGAAAGATTGGAATGAGCAAATCGATTTAGATAAAGGCTTCACCATTCATACTACTTCAGCCAGGCATTTTTCAGGCCGGACATTTAAAAGGAATACTTCCCTCTGGATGTCGTATGTTTTGCAAACGCCGTCATTTAAACTTTACCTCGGCGGCGACAGTGGTTATGACACACATTTTGCAGAGATTGGAAACACATTCGGCCCTTTTGATCTTGCTATTTTAGAATGTGGTCAATATAGTCCTTATTGGAAATACATTCACATGATGCCCGAAGAGAACGTGCAGGCAGGTATCGACCTCAAAGCAACCGTTATATTCCCGGTGCATTGGGCCAAGTTTTCACTCTCTTTGTCGGAATGGAATGACCCCATCCTCCGGGTTACGGCCGAAGCTAAGAGGAAAGACGTCCCATTGATCTATCCCATGATCGGGGAAAAACTGAGCCTGGATAATTTCGCGCGCTCCGCGCATTGGTGGGAACTGTAATAGGGTGTTTCTGTCTATCTAAGTGTTTCCTCTTGTTTTTGATAGGCGCTTTAAACTAAGTATCAATTAATCATTGCCAAATCCCCACTCAGTTTGCCCTGCGAGGAGTTATGTATAGATTATTTTTATCGAAACGGCCTATACCTATGTTCAATCGCAGAAGAAATAAAGTTTGTTCTTTTTTCATCCTTATAATTGTCCTGTCTTTTCTGGACGTACAAGCGCAAGATGACGTGAACTATGCTGTTCATGCGAATATTATTTATCATTTCACAAAATACATCGATTGGCCTCCCCCGGCAAAAAACGGCGACTTTACCATTGGAATTGTAGGTGAAACGCCGGTATATGATCAACTCAGGAAAGCAGTAACCGGGAAAAGAGTGGGTAACCAGAATATTACACTAAAGAGGTTCTCATCAGCAGAGCCCTCCTTTGGTTGCCAGATACTTTTTATTGGCGATGACGTGGCGGGCAGCTTTAAAAAAATAGTAAGCAACACGCTCAACGAGCCGGTGCTATTGGTTTCAGAATCCAGGGGATTGGCAAGGAGAGGCTCCTGCATCAACTTCAGCATAATTAACGATAAACTGGCACTTGAAATCAACCAGGATAATATACAACAGCGAAATCTCAGAATCGCCTCGGAACTTTTACAACTGGGGGTCCGGGTCAAATAAATATTCCATGAAAACACTATTACCTTTTGCTATTTTCATTTTGCTGTGGTTGCCGGATGTACACGCACAAGCGGACAGTACTAAAGAGGACGGTTATTCCGACATGTCCTTAAAGGACCTGTTGAATGTTAAGATCGTTTCTGTTTCAAAGTCGCTTGAGCTTTTATTTGAAGCGCCCTTGTCCGCTTCTGTTGTTACCAAAGATCAAATAAGAAAGGCCGGTTGTACCTCTATTTTGGAAGCCCTCCGCTTAGTGCCCGGGTTGATCGTACGGGAGCAAAGCAATGGCAATTATGATATTCACCTTCGCGGTATGGACAACATACCTCCTTATGCTCCCTTTGACGTTACCTCAAATACCACAACCCTTGTTATGATCGATAACAGGGTCATTTACAGTTACCTGAAGGGCGGTACATTTTGGGAAACCATTCCCATCGGCTTGCATGACGTTGAAAAGATCGAAGTGGTACGCGGACCGGCATCGGCCCTGTATGGACCAAACGCCGTGAATGGAGTAATCAACATCATTACCAGGCAAACCAGCAGGCCGGGTTTGTATGCGGTAGGCGACATTAAAAAAGGCAGCCTTGCCACCACTATTGCAAATGCTTCGATAGGCTATCAATTGAAGAAATGGAAAATGATGGTTTCAGGAAATTTCCAAGACCGTAACCGAAGCCAGACGTCTTACTTCGAATTTTACAGGGATACTTTGCTGGAAAATCCTGATTATTTTATAGGATTCAATAACGATACGCTTAAAAATACAGCAAACCACCATACAGACGCCAGCCTGGCAGTGAAGAAGTACGCAGGTAATTTATTCGTGGGATTTTCACCAAAGGAAAAAATAGCTTTCCAACTAAGCACGGGCACGCAGTATTCCCTCGCCCAACGGGTTTCAACAGAGAATGAAATTACACCATTGTCTACTGCGAACTCCCAAAGCCGGTACGCGGATCTGCGCGCAAACATCAATTCATTGTCCGCGCAATTTTCGATCAATACCGGTACGCAATACACCGATATTGCTCCCGGCAATAAGTATGATTTCGACATTATAGATGCCAATATTGAATACAACTATACCAGGGGCGCCCTATCTGTCAAGCCTGGACTTGCCTACAAAAGCGCAGTGTACGACGACACCAAATATTCCGACACGGTGACTAAAACGGGCATATTTAATGAAAGAGGAAAGATTACTACCTACATTGCATCTCTGCGAAGCGAATACAAACTGCTCAACAATAGACTACGACTTGTAACGGGAATTGCGGCCAATTCTTTCAACTACCCCGACACAAGTTATATATCGTACCAGTTTGCAGCAACATATAAGCTGAATAAGAACAATTTGTTCAGGGCTGTGTATTCAAAAGCATCCCGGTCCTCTACTATCTTCGATACTTATGTAAATCAAACGATAAGAATGTTCCCAACAGGCTACAGGCGCTACACGCGCATGGCCCTGCAAGGTAATAAGGACCTTAAATTACTGACAGCGGAAATGTTTGAGATTGGCTACAGGTTTAGCCCTTCGTCATCCGTCAATATCGATGTGGAGGTGTTTCATATTAATGGCGAAAATTACAACACGCTGATCGGTTCGCAACCAAGAAGAGTGATCCAGGGTAACGACACCATTTTACTCATTCCCATCCGGGCTGGAAACCTGCCGCTTAAATTGGCGCAAACCGGGGTAACCGCTTCCGTATCGTGGAGGTATAAGAAAGTGCAGGTAAACCCATTCATAACAGTGCAGAAGACAATCGCGAGAAAATTTGTGGAGTCCCTCAGCATTTATGCGCCGCCATTGATCCGGCCGGAAACCAAGTCTACCCTGGACCTTAAAAGCACACCCGCTGTATTTGGTGGACTCGTTATTAACTATGAACCATCCCGTAAGCTTTCGGTCAATTTGAACAGTTACTACTATTCATCCCAAACATACAGGCACTTGTCTTATCGTCTCTTCAATGATGGCGTAAGGGGCATCGATCATATCAAAGCCAAATTGATTGTAAATGCGAGTGTTTCTTACGAAGTGTATAGAGGGTTGCGTATTGCCTGCACCGGGAAAAATATCCTGAACCAAACATCCAGGGAGTTTTATCGCACAGATGCTATTCCAGCGACGTTTTTGGCTGCAATCCATTATGAATTTCGATAACTGAATATGTTGCACCAGATAAATGCCGCTCAAATTTTTACGCGGCATTTATGAAAATAGCCCGCAACCAACTTACACCTTCCATGTAAGAATAGTGAGAGCTGGAACTAGGGCTGCTTTATAAACCTGGCACTATGCACCGCATGGTTGGCCGCCTCCAGTTTTACCAGGTACACGCCCGGTATTAATGCGGCAACTGCTATATGCTTTACATTGATCCCCTTTTTGAATTGCATTTTTTGTTGCAATACCGGTCTGCCCGAAACATCGTACACCGTAACAATTGCCGACGCATTGACGGGCATTTCAAAGGAAAGGTGCAGCATGTCCTGGACGGGGTTTGGATACAGCGTAAGGTCCGTATTCCTCGGATAACCCTTCACGGCTACCATAAGAGAATAAGTATACCTGCCATCGATATCAATTTGCTTCAGGCGATAATATGAAACACCTGAGTAATCATTCACATCATCGAGATAATAATTGCGTATGACCGTGCTGCCGGCGTGTGCGGGAACAAAAGCGATCTTTTCAAAATGACTGCTGTTACCGAGCGACCTTTCCACTTCAAAACCGCTGTTATTGATTTCGTTGGCGGTTTGCCATTTTAAATTTACCAGTGCTTCGTTGAGCCGGTTACCGTCGAACAACAACCATTTAACGGGAAGTGTCGATTGACACGAATTGGGGACACAGGTAAGGCGCCTATTTGCAAGTTGCTCTGCTCCTGCAATGCTATACGCATTAAAAGCACCAGCCTGTCCAATAGCTATATTTACCTGGTGCACATTAACGGGCGGCAATCCATTGCTTTGTGCCGCTGCCTGTGCACAATAGCAGGAAGCCAGCACGATCAATATTCTTTTCATGACACATGCATTAAAGAAGCATTAAAGAGGCCACTCCACGTTTTGTATATAGTTCCAGCCGAATTTATTGATCACGCTACCCATGGCGCTGTGGTACCAACCTATCTTACCCGCCTGCAGTTCAACCTGGTGGGTTACTACGTTCAGCATGGAATCGGTATATGCGTCCCTCAGATTTTTAACCAGTACATTTTCCATCCGTATCCTTAAATACTCTTCCTGGGTGCCGCCCGATCTGCGGAATGTGATCTCTACAAGCGATAAATGTTCTGAAGTGAACAAGGCTTTTCTTAAACCATTCATCGCCTTGTTGTCGAGCGTGTTGAAAATAAAATGCCCCGGTTTTGCTGAACACATCGCCCCGGTGATATCGGTGCAATTGATATTTTCCTGACCTATCGAGGTAATTGCCAGGTAACCGTTCCGTCCCGGACCTGCCAGTTCTCCCATGATCTGGTTCCCTTGGGCGTCTACGAGTTTGATAACAACATCCTGGGCAAATGATTGGTTGACAAATGCGATGCAAGCCAGCAATAAAGTAAATACATGTTTCATGGCTGATGTTTTAGAATATATTATGCAGGTGACGCCCTATTGCCAGCGGTGTGACGTTGTAAAAGCCCAGATTGGATGAACGGAAAAAATGAAGTATGAACAGGTGGATCAACCATTAAACTTGCTTATTCCCAGTTAACTGTCTTAAAGTGATCATCAGGCAATAGTTTTGTGTCCTAATAAAAACAAATATGGTCGACATTAATCATCGCATCGGTATTAAATCCTCTGCAGATCAAGTCTACAAAGCTTTGTCAACCATTGAAGGCCTCGCCAATTGGTGGACCGAGGAGGTTGAAGGCGACAGCACCGTTGGAGGACGTATAACATTCACGTTCCGTTCGCTGGCAGGAGAATTAAAAGGCAGCATGATCATGGAAGTGCAGGAGCTCATCGATCAAAAGAGTGTTCGATGGCGCTGCATAGACGGACCTGCTGAATGGATGGGAACAGACATTACCTTTCAGTTGTCGCAGCACGGCGACCAAACCATTATTATTTTCGGGCACAGGAATTGGCGCGAAGCAATTGAGTTTACAGCGCACTGCAGCATGAAATGGGCCGTGTTCCTCTTAAGCCTTCGCCAGTACGTGGAAACAGGAGAAGGAAAGCCCTCGCCGCGCGATGTGAAAATTGACGACTGGAACTAGCTTTCCTGCAGCAAGCCGGCCACAGTAGCTTCCTCCGTGCCGCGGGAACATGGTGAATGAGGGAATACACAAAATAAATAGCGCTTGATGCAACATTCAAACCCCGGATGTGTACTTACCCTAACACATAGACTGTTTTAGATCCTCGTTAACCCTATAACCAAAACAAAGATGAGACACATCCGTATGGTTTTCTTTCTGGCGCTGGTATGCATATACAGCTGCGCCCCGGTTCAAAACAGTCGAAATACCACCAATCCGCCGATCGATTTTTCAAGCCTGGACAGCGTAGCGCTCAGCTACGTGGATTCGCTAAAAAATTCCGCGCTTTCAATCGGGATTGTGTACAACAATCAAATTGTTTATACAAAGGGTTTTGGGCTGGCTGATAAAAAAAACAAAGTCCCTGCAACTTCAAAAACTGTTTACCAGGTAGGGTCAATTACCAAAACATTCGTTGGGAACCTCTATGCGCGGTTGGCAGTGAGCGATCAACTTAATTTATCGGACAAGGTAAATGATTACCTGCAGGGTGCACGGTTTCCTGCGGACTCGCTGGGCCAGGAGATTGCAATCATCAATTTACTCTCACACACAGCAGGATTGCCGCCGTATCCTGAAAACCTGAATAGAACCGATGGTGAGCCAATTTCCGGGTATTCCAGTCAACAACTGTTACAGGCCATCGCTACCACCAAATTGCAAGGACAGGTAGGAAGAAAATGGAGCTACTCCAATTTCGGATATGGGGTTTTAGGATCGTATCTCGAAACGCGCTTCAACAAATCGCTTGGGCAGCTTTTACGGGAAAAAATATTTCGTCCACTGCGAATGAATGCGTCTACGTTATCCCTTTCCGAGGTTAACACCAAACAACTCGCGATCCCTTACACGGAAGGCGATGCATATACAGCTACACGTCCGTGGAACATGGAAGCATTGTCGGGAGCAGGTAACATGTTTTCTACTGTTGAAGATGTTTCAAGATTTCTTTTGTACCAGATGGCTGCAGACACAGCGGCCAGATTACAACAGACGGGGGTTATTAATTCCAGCGCTGCTGTTAAGTATGGGCTGGGTTGTTTTTTGGGATATTCGCCGGCAAAACAAAGCAGAACGATTTTTCATGGTGGGGATATGGATGGTTATATAACAGATTTTGCAATATATCCGGACTATAAGCTGGGATACATCATTATGACGAACCATGGCAGAAATTCAGAGTTCAGAAAAGCATCCCAGGCCATTAATGCAACTATTTCGAGGATTATTGCCGATTATAAAGCGCGTAATCGATAAGTACGGATTTGTGCGCTTAGCATTGGTGCAATGGAAGTTGCAATAAGGATGTGACCGGTTGCCGCTGTAAGCAGCAAATTAAAACCCGGCAAGGCTGCAGGTTTTGTATATTGCCTGATTCCTCTGAACTACCTCCTGTTCGTTTAAGCACCTGCTTCATTCCACTAAAACATACTGATGAAACCAATTTTATACGCTGCTATCTTTTTTACGGGCCTTGCTATATCTTCCATTTCCTACTCCCAGGTTAACCAGGACTGGGTAAGAAAGTTTGTAGGGTCCGGCGCTGATAATGCCGCCGGCATAGCGGCCGATAACTCAGGCAATATTTATATCTGCGGTAACAATAACTGGGGATCTGGCACGTCCGACATGTACATGATCAGGTATAATTCAGCCGGCACACAGACGGCGGGTTTTCTTTACAACAGTCCCTATAATTATTCAGATGACGCAAGGGCTATTGTAACCGATCCTGCCGGCAATGTGTATGTGGCAGGTAAGGCGGGTGTAAACTCCAGTACCTCCGACATAGTCATCATTAAATACAATTCATCGGCCGTGCAGCAGTGGGTAACCATTTACAACAGCCCCGAGAATTATATTGATGATGCTACTGCTATGGCCGTGGATGCCGCCGGCAATGTGTATTTGACGGGCTATATTGTGAAAGGTTCTTTTGAGTATGACTATCAAACCTTGAAGTTCAACAACCTCGGCAAGTTCCAATGGGCGGCTCGATATAATGGCACAGCCAACGGAGTTGACATAGCCAGCGATATCACCGTTGACGCAACTGGTAATGTATATGTAACTGGTCTTAGCGCGGGACAATTTTATAGGTGGACCACGGTGATACCTACCGGGTACGATTACCTAACTATAAAGTATAGTCCTGACGGAACGGAGCGTTGGGTGCAGCGTTACAATTTCAGCAACAAAAACGACGAGGCTAAATCGCTTGCTTTGGATGCGTCAGGCAATGTGTATATAACCGGCAGCAGCGCCACTGGAAGTGCTAATCAGTTGGACTGTGCAACGATTAAATACAACCCAGACGGTGCGTTCCTGTGGGTGCAGCGGTTTGCAGGCGTAGCCGGCACGCACGATGCCGGCAAGTCCATTGCAGTTGATGGTTCGGGGAATGCATATGTTGCAGGCTACAGCTATACCAGTTCAGGCGTTGGAGATGTGCTCGCAATTAAATACATCCCATCAGGCGCGGCGCAATGGATTGCTTTTTACGATGCAGGCTCGGGCGCCCACGATATTGCAAACGCCATGGCGCTGGATGGCAATGGAAATATGTATATAGCCGCACAAACTAACATACCAGGCGTAACCAATAGCGATTACCTGACCATTAAATACACGTCATCTGGCGTGCGCGCCTGGGTTGCGAGGTATAATGGCCCGGAAAACCAAAGTGACTACGCGACGGCGCTAGTGGTAGTTACACCGAACTCCGGTCCCGTGGGTGGCAATCAAAACCCGGTAATCTATGTAACAGGTAGCAGCAATAACGATGTGGTTACTATCAAATACTCGCAGCCTACGGTCATTGGGCCCGCAGCAAATCTTGAAGCGATATCCGCAGTAGATGACATTGTTGGTAAGTTCAACGTGAGCAGTTATCCCAATCCCGTACGGTACGTTGTGAACATCGTATATGAATTGCCGGTAGGCGGCAAGGTAAGCATTATCATATATGATGCTTTCGGAAGAAAGGTTGCATCCGTGGTTGAAGGTTACCGGCAATCGGGCAGGCACGTCACCAGGTTCAATGCGGCGGAACTTCCCAGCGGAGTGTATAACTATCAGTTAATAGCGAGGTCTGGTAAAAAGGAATTCAGGGAAACGAAGATGATAGTGGTTGGAAAGTAGGCAATGAAAATGCCTCTTCATTTGTTTGAAGAGGCATTTTCAGTGCCCAGGACTGGAATCGAACCAGCACACCCGTGAAGGCGGCAGATTTTGAGTCTGCTGCGTCTACCAATTCCGCCACCTGGGCAGGTGATTAACGGGCGGCAATATTACTAATTCCGCCTATCTTGTCCAAAATGCGCTGCAGGTATTTTTTCTTATAATAATAATCCTTTACCTGCAACAGCTCTTCCGTGGAAGTAACCCCTTCCACATAGCCCTCAACAATCGGCTGAACGGGCTTATAAATCTCGTCCTGTAGCTCATTTACTTTCGTTTTTAAAGCGGCTACCTGCGCCTCGTCGTTTTCCTCCACGTCCATGAGCGCTTCATTAATTTCGAGCACTTCCATCAGGAACTCAGGGGCCAAAGCATATTTTTCCTCGTCTTCCAGCAATTCCTTCAACTGCAATACATACCGTATGATGGCATCCTGGTCCTGGAACGTCTTATACGCCCGGTTCACGTCCGAGGATATCCGCAGGTTGTCCGCCTGCTGCTCCGGGGAAGCCGCAGAATAAAAATCAGGATGATACCTGCGGCTTAGCTCATAATATTTCTGCTTTACATATACCTGGTCAGGATTAAGCTGAACAGGTATCCCGTATAGTTCAAAATAATTCATGCAAGACTGCAAAGGTAGGCCGGAAGCAGCAGATACTGTCCTTCTTATAAATACAGGTAGTAATCTTTTAACAACTCTGTAAACTCGGGCGTGTATGCCGACTTATCATCCTGTATCACCAATTCATGCTCGGGCGTAAACTTATCTGCCTGCCGCTTGAAATGCAAAATGGACCGGAAATAATCATGCCCGGGAGTTTGGCGTACCAGTAACTGCTCGCTTAATGAGAAGCCGTGCTGCCTGCACAACCCGATAAAATAGCTGTGGCGGTGATAGGGGAGCAATATTCCGAACGAACCATCGCGTGAAAGGTTCTTGTCAATCACCTTCAGCAACTCTTCTAACGTGAGTGACCTGCTGTGCTTTGCTACTTGCAGGTTCTCTTCGCCCGGCTGCAGATCGTTCTCGAAAAAAGGAGGATTGGAGATGATGAAATCATACTGCCCCGGGAAAGAAAACGTGCGTGCATCACCTGGAAATGCCTTGAGCTTGTCCTTCCATTTACTATGACTGATGTTTTCCTTTAGCTGCTTGAACGAAGGAAGGTCGATCTCGATTCCATGAATATCAGCCTTGTTCTTTTGCGCCAGCATCATCATCAACAACCCGCTGCCACAACCGATATCAAGTATCAATGAATACGAGGGCACTTTCGCGGCAAACCAGGCGCCTAAAATGCAGGCATCGGTGCACACCTTCATGGCGCATTGGTCCTGGTAAATAGTGAATTGTTTGAATTGAAAATATGGGTTGGGCATGCGCGTGCAAGGTATGTAATTAGCTTTAAAGGAATCCGTTGAACTGGTTAGCCAATTGTGAACGAATTAAAATGCTGCTGTCGCTTTCGGGCTCACGGTCAGCGGCGACCACTCCTGCGCCTTATATTTATAATATCCCGTGATAGCGATCATGGCCGCATTGTCGGTGCAATATTGAAACGCAGGAATGAAAGTCCTCCAATGCATTTCTTCGCCCATTTGCTGAAACGCTTTTCGCAATCCGCTGTTCGCAGATACTCCTCCTGCGATGCATATGTCCTTAATGCCGGTTTGCAGCGCGGCCCGCTTTAATTTGTGCAACAGGATGGTAACGATACGGTGTTGAATAGACGCGCAAAGATCTTCGAGATTGTTTTTGATAAACCCGGCGTCTTTCCGAAGCTGCTCCTGCAGGAAATACAATATCGATGTTTTCAATCCGCTGAAGCTGAAATCGAGGCCGGGAATGTTTGGCTCGGTAAAATGAAAACGGGTGGCATCACCCTTTGCGGCGTATTTATCAATTAGCGGACCGCCGGGATAAGAAAGCCCCAGCAATTTGGCGGATTTATCAAAAGCTTCACCCGCAGCATCGTCGATGGTTTCTCCGAGCACGGCCAATTGCAATGGACTTTCGCAAAGCACGATCTGTGTATGGCCGCCGCTCACTGTAAGACATAAAAAAGGAAATTCAGGCCTGGGCTCATCGATCAAATTCGCCAGCACATGCGCCTGCATGTGGTGCACGGCTATCAAAGGAACGTCCAGCGACAATGACAATGATTTAGCAAATTGTGCGCCCACCAGCAATGCGCCCATTAATCCGGGCGCTTGTGTAAAGGCTATTGCATTCACCTGCTTTAATGAAACGCTTGCCTGTGATAATGCGGCATCCACTACCGGAATGATGTGTTGTATATGTGCGCGGCTCGCCAACTCGGGCACCACGCCTCCATATTTTTTGTGCACGTCCTGGCTGGCAATGATGTTGGACAATATCCTTCCATCGCTGCAAACGGCGGCAGCGGTTTCATCACACGAAGATTCAATGCCTAGTATCAAAGAAGAATTACTCAATGACCAATCGACTTAATGACTAATGACCAAATTACTTACTTCGTATCGCCACCACCGGGTCCATTCTCGCCGCAATGGTGGCAGGAATAATACCCGCCAGCACACCTACCACAATGCAAATGCCCACGGCCAGCGTAATAATATCAAGGGAAATAAAGACAGGAAATCCTATAAGCGCGGAAAATATTTGTGTAAGGATGAATACCAGGATCAATCCTATCAATCCGCCGATGATGCACAAAAATGCCGACTCCAGCAGGAACTCCATCAATATCGTCGAACGCTTGGCGCCGATGGCTTTTTTTAAACCGATCTGGCTCGTACGTTCACGCACGGTAACGAACATGATGTTGGCCACACCGAACATGCCTACTATCAGCGACAATCCCGCAATGAACCATCCACCCTGGTTTACCCCCGCGAACAAACTACTCATCATATCACTGAAGGTGTCCACGTCGTTCAACGCAAAATCATCTTCTTCCGTAGGCCGCAGCTTCCGCAGCGACCGCATGGCCCCGGTCAGCTCATCTTTCAATGCTTCCATGGACACATTTTCCTTCCCCTGCACCAATATCACAGGGTTTGCCCATTCTTCACGGATCATTTGCTTCATAAAGCCACTCGGCATCAGCATGCTGTTGTCGAAATCCCATCCGCCGAGCATGCTCGCTCCCTTCTTGCGCAAAACGCCTACAATGACGCCTGTTTTGCCATTACGCATTTTTATCTGTTTGCCAAAAGCCCTGTCGGCCCGGCCAAACAATTTTTCCGCAACCGTATAACCCATTACAACGGAGTTGGAAGCATAATCGTAGTCCGATTGTATCAAATATCTTCCTGCCAATATTTCTACCGGCTGAATGTTGATGAAATCTTCGGTAATGCCGTAGTAATTCACATTGGTCAGCACATCGTCCTCGTACTCGATATTGGCCTGGGTATTGGTTGTAAACGCAATATTGGATGCCGCAGGCACCTTGGCCCTCAGTATTTCCATTTCCTCGTACTTGGGCTCGGGACGCTTGGTGTATTTCCACCACGGATAATCATCTCCGCCGCTATAATCCCATTTATCGATGTAAACCGTATTGCTGCCGAGGGCTTTGATGTCTTTCTGAATGGCTACTTCCATGCTGCCGATGGTGCTTAGCACACTGATGATGCAGAAAATGCCAAAGGTGATGCCCAACAGCGAAAGAAAGGTGCGGAGCTTGTTGGACCTGAATTCCTGCAGGGCCATTTTCAAGCTGCTCCATATGATCTCTAGATAGCGAAACATGAACAAATTTAAAGAATTAGCGGATAGCTAATTGGTCGCGATGGATCGGAATACATTACAAATGATGAACGGACTATCTTTTCTCTGTCCCGTCCGGCTTGTGCAGCTTCTTGATGGCCCGCTTCCTGATCATGCCGCCCTTGGCGTCAATTACCGTATTCATAATGATGAAGGCCCTGGGATCGATGGACTTGATCTCGGCTTTTAACCTCGATACCTCCAGCCGCGTAATAACGGTGTAGAGGATATTGGTATCGTTGGCCACGTGCCCGCTCTTGCCATAGCCGCTCACGCCCTTGTACACGGTTATGCCCGCGCCCAGCGTGCCGGTGATCCATTGGCTGATCTCTTCGTTCCGCCGCGAAATAATGGTAACCCCGGTATATTCTTCAATGCCCTCGATAATGAAATCCACGGTTTTGGATGCCACGAAATACGTTACGATCGCGTACAATGCTATGTCGATATCCAGTAAATACGCTGCCACCGAAAAAATAATGATGTTAAAGATCAGGATGATGTCGCCAATGCTGAGGTTGGTCTTTTTGCTAAGGTAAATCGCCAGCACTTCGGTGCCGTCCAATACCCCGCCCCCACGTACTGCCAGGCCAATGCCTGCGCCCAGGAAAAAGCCGCCAAATACCGATATCAGCAACTTTTCCTTGGTGATCACGGGATACTCTATTACTGCAACGCAAACCGCCAGCCCGATAATGGCGAAAATTGTCTTCAGGGCAAACTCTTTTCCGATCTGGTAATAGCCGAGGAACATAAACGGCAGGTTTACCAATATCAGCAAAATTGAAAGCGATGCTGGGGTCAGTTGTTCCAGCATCAACGAAATGCCCGTGGCGCCGCCGTCGATAAAGTGGTTGGGTATCAGGAACCCCTTCAACCCGAACCCTGCGCATAAAATACCGGCTGCCAGCAGAAAAATGTCCCTCAACAGATTGAAGCGCGCACGCCGGGTTTTGTAACGCTGCCGCGCGTCCCGCCGGTAAGTCGAATTGCGCCGTGGCTTACCCTTAGCTGATTTTTTTGCCGTAGACAGTATGATATTGCTTAGCAATGGGTTCATGTGTTCTCAAAATACGAAACTCAACCCAGTTAAAACCCCTCAAAGAGTGGGCCGTATAGCGTAACTTTGCGCGCTTCGATACAATTATCAGGATGAGCTACGAACAAGAAATAGAAAAGCGAAAAACATTTGCGATCATATCGCACCCGGACGCCGGTAAAACCACCCTTACCGAAAAGTTCCTGCTGTTCGGCGGAGCCATTCAAACCGCGGGTGCAGTAAAGAGCAATAAGATCAAGAAACACGCTACCAGCGATTTCATGGAGATCGAGCGGCAGCGCGGTATTTCCGTGGCTACTTCGGTCATGACCTTCGAGTACAAGGGTTACCTGATTAACCTGCTGGACACGCCCGGCCACAAGGATTTTGCAGAAGATACTTATCGCACCCTCACCGCGGTAGACAGCGTTATCCTGGTGGTAGACAGCGTAAACGGGGTAGAGGCCCAAACCCGCCGCCTGATGGAGGTTTGCCGCATGCGGGACACACCCGTGATCGTTTTTATCAATAAGCTCGACCGTGATGGTAAAAACCGCTTCGACCTGCTGGAAGAGATCGAAAAAGAGCTGAACATACACCTGCACCCCATGACCTGGCCTATTAACAGCGGCAAGGATTTTAAAGGTGTATATAATCTCGATGAAAAAAGCCTGCTGCTTTTTACCGCGCATACCAAGGCCACGGACGACACCGCAGTGAAAATAAACGACCTCTCGGATTCCCTGCTCGATGAAAAGCTGGGTGAAAAAGACGCGGCCATGCTGCGCGAAGACGTGGAACTGATAGATGGCGTGTATGGTCAATTGAACGCCAACGATTACCTGGCGGGAAAGATCGCGCCGGTGTTCTTCGGCAGCGCCATCAACAATTTTGGCGTAAAAGAAATGCTGGACACCTTCATCCGCATTGCACCCATACCGCGGGAGCGCAAGGTTACCAGCAGGGTGGTGGAGCCCAATGAGAGCAAGTTCAGTGGTTTTGTGTTTAAGATACATGCCAACCTCGATCCCAAGCACCGCGACCGCATCGCGTTTTTGCGCGTTTGCTCAGGCAGGTTCGAGCGGAACAAATATTATCACCATGTTCGGTTAGGCAAAGACGTTAGGTTCAGCAATCCCTACAGCTTTCTTGCCCGCGAAAAAGACGTGATACAGGAAGCATACCCGGGCGATGTGGTGGGACTGTTCGACACCGGTAATTTTAAGATCGGCGACACGCTTACAGAAGGCGAGGATTTTTATTTTACGGGCATTCCCTCGTTTTCTCCTGAAATATTCAAGGAAGTGGTTAACAAGGACCCCATGAAGACCAAGCAACTGGAAAAGGGTTTGTTGCAGTTGACCGATGAAGGAGTGGCCCAGTTGTTCACGCAATTCGGGGGCACTAAAAAGATCATCGGCTGCGTAGGCGAGCTCCAGTTTGAAGTGATACAATACCGGCTGTTGCACGAATACGGCGCTTCGTGCGAGTTCCGTGCGCAACCCTATTATAAAGCTTGCTGGATCGCCAGCGACGATCCTGCCAAGCTGGAAGAGTTCATGCGGTTCAAGAACAACGTTGCTGTCGACAAGGACGGGCACCCGGTGTACCTTGCCCAAAGCGAATGGTTCCTGAATACCGAACGGACCAACAATCCTGCCATCGAGTTCCATTTTACTTCGGAGATACATAAGGAGGCGGTGTGAGATGATCTTCCAATCACAACGCCTCTACGTTCGCCAGTATACTTTAAACGACGAGGAAGCCTTTTTCATTCTTAACGGCGATGAGGAGATCATGCACTACATCCGCCCGGTAAAAACTCGGGAAGGCTCACGGCTGTTCTTGTTGGAAAACCTGGAGTTTTATGAACAGCATCCCGGCCTCGGAAGATGGGCGCTGCTTGAAAAGGCAACTGATCAATTTGCGGGCACTTTTTCTTTATTACCATTGGAACATACAAACGACGTACACATCGGTTATGCATTGCTGAAAGATCATTGGGGAAAAGGTTATGCGGCCGAGATTGTACAAGCGGGGTTGATCTATGCATTCAATGAATTAAAACTTCCTTCGGTAGTAGCAGTCACTTATCCTGAAAATATTGCGTCCCAAAAGGTATTGCTCAAAAATAACTTTCAACCCGATGGGTATTATGAGGAGGAGGGAAAACAGAATTTGCTATTCCGAAGCAACCGGCGGCAGATGTAACTCCAATCAAGCTCCAACTTCCCACATTCTTCAGGCGCCAACCCCGGTCTCCAATCATAAACTCCTCGGCACACCCGTATAATTTCCCGGCCTTATCTTTTTCAATTCTTTCTTTATGCCGGCGGGTATTTTTAAACCATCGATGAATTGATGTATGGCTTTTTCCGTGATGCCTTCCTTGCCGCGACTAAGCTCTTTCAGGGCCTCGTAAGGCTCTGGATAATTTTCCCTGCGTAAAATGGTTTGTATGGCCTCGGTAACCACGGCCCAGTTGTTATTGAGGTCTTGTGCGATCTTTTCTTCGTTCAATAATAATTTATCCAATCCTTTCTCCAGCGATTTAAGCGCAATGGCAATGTGCGCCATCGGTACTCCGATATTCCTTAATACGGTGGAATCTGTAAGGTCCCGCTGCAGCCTCGAGATGGGCAGCTTATTGGACAAATGCTCCAGCAGGGCATTGGCAACACCGAAATTACCTTCCGCATTTTCAAAATCGATGGGATTCACCTTGTGCGGCATGGTAGACGACCCTACTTCGCCCTTTTTCGTGCGCTGCTTAAAGTAGTCGAAGGCGATATATGTCCATATGTCCCTGCAAAAATCTATCAGTATGTTATTGATGCGGCGCATGGCGTCGAAATGCGCGGCCAGGCTGTCGTAATGCTCAATTTGCGTGGTAAACTGCTGGCGCTGCAACCCCAATATCCCCTCCACGAATTCATTGGCCAGCTTTATCCAATCCTTTTTCGGGTAGGCCACATAGTGAGCGTTGAAGTTGCCGGTAGCGCCCCCGAACTTGGCGGAAAAAGGTATTTGAATAAATTGCTCCACCTGGTTTTCTATCCGCTCTACAAACACCATCAGCTCTTTGCCCAAAACAGTAGGACTGGCTGGCTGGCCATGCGTACGCGCCAGCATCGGCACGTCGTTCCATTCAACGGCCAGCAGCTTCAACTGCCGATTTACATTGAGAATGGAAGGCAGGTATTCGAATTCCACGGCATATTTCCACGAAAGCGGGATGGCGGTATTGTTGATGTCCTGCGAAGTAAGGCCAAAGTGTATCCACTCTTTTAAATTGCCCGCATTGGCCTCTTCGAGCTTTGATTTGAGAAAGTATTCAACCGCTTTTACATCGTGATTGGTAATGGACTCCGTTTGTTTGATGGTCATGGCGTCTTCCATGCTGAAGTTCTCCGCCACCTGCTGCAGCTTTTTTTTCACGGCCTGGGGCAGGTTGAAGAATTTCTTATCGCCCAAAAAAAGGAAATATTCCACCTCTACCAATACCCGGTATTTTATCAGGGCGAATTCGGAGAAATATTCGTCCAGGTGCTGCACCTGGTTGCGGTAACGTCCGTCAACAGGAGATATGGCCGTAAGAGCAGTTAAGTCCATCCTAATTAAAAATTAAGCGTATCCGTCCCGGGATTAATTTTGCGCCACAAACGTACTGCAATTTTTTGGCAACCATTAAAAGTCAATAATTTGGATAAGAAGATCAGGGTCGGCATTGTAAACTATCTCAACACCAAACCATTGCTGTACGGGCTGCAGCATTCGCCGGTGATCAATGATATTGTTCTGGTGCAGGACTATCCCACGGGCATCGCGGCAAAACTGCTGGACGATACCATCGATGTGGGGCTGGTACCGGTAGCGGTTATTCCAAAACTGCCTACGGCAAAGGTCATCAGCAATTATTGCATCGGCTGCGATGGGCAAGTGGCTTCGGTTTGCCTGTTCAGCGAAGTGCCTATTGCGGAAATAAAGACCGTGCTGCTCGATTACCAGAGCAAGACCTCGGTAGAGCTGGCGAAATTGTTATTGCGGCGGCACTGGCACATAGAGCCTCAGCTTGTCTATACCCAATCAGACTATCAATCCGATATTGAAGGTACTACTGCGGGTTTGGTCATTGGCGACCGCGCGTTGGCCCAACGCAGCATCTCCCCATTCATTTACGACCTGGGCGAAGCCTGGAAAGTACATACCGGAAAACCTTTTGTATTCGCGGCCTGGATCAGCAATAAGGAGCTGGACCCGGAGTTTATAGAAGCGTTTGATGAAGCCAATGCCTTTGGCGTGCAGAACATCAATAATATACTGGCCGAAGTAAGCCATCCATCCTTCAACCTCGAGGAATATTATACAAAGTACATACAATACAAGTTCGATGAGGCAAAGCGCGAAGGAATGGAGATGTTTTTGGAAGCGATCAGCCAATGAGCGGTGACGGCATAGATGCTGCGTGCTATAATTGAATTCCCGTGCGTTTATAAATCTCATTCTTCCATCGCCTCCACCGGCCGGGGATGCGAGGGTCTTCATGCACTACATCGGCTGCATCTTTTTTGCCGGAGAAGGAATGTCCCGGGGCTTTCATCTTCCTTTTTTCTATTGCGACAATACTGTCATAAAAATGGATGGAGTGCGTGGAGCGGGTAAACTCGTTCACGGTCAATCCCGGTTGCTGCGAATGCCAGGCATTCAACTGGTCGGTTAGCCCCTTGCAATATTCCATGAAGGAATTTTTTCTTTTATAGCCGCCCTCGTACACGGGCCAGTAGCAGGTATGCAGGTCTTCGGCCAGGTACACGCCATCGTCATCTACCCAATCGTACAATTCTTCGAAGGTTATGCGCAAATGGTGCATCATGTGGCCGCCATCGTCTATCAATATCTGTGGCCGCGGCACCGATTGTTTGAGCGAGCGCAAAAAGTTCCGGTCGTCCTGCGAGCCGATAAAGATCTTTGTTTTCTCATCTTCAAATTGTTTGCAGGCGGGATTGATATCGATGCCGATGATGGTGCATTGCCCGCCAAAATACTTGCGCCACATTTCCAATGAGCCTCCCTTTGAAACACCAATTTCCAGCAATACCAATGGCTCGTTCCTGAACCGGCGGAAATGCCGGTCGTATATCTCGAAATAGTGGTCCCATTTATGAATGAGATTGCCCTGGTGCTCCCTGAAAATCTTTTCAAGATCATTCATACTGCTATGAGTGATTTTTAAAACAGAAAATGTTCAATTGAATATCGTATTGGTATTTCGGCGCATTGCTCCGGTAAAACGGAGTGGGGTACACGGCTGCGGCTTCGCGGATGTAATAGGCAAACTGGTTCGATTGCACTATCTGCAAAATTTCGGTGAGCTCGTGCATCCTGTTGAAATATCCGTGAAATTCTATAAATAAAAAATCGACCAGGTGCAGGCTGTCCGCGCAGTCTTTCAGCACTTCATATTCCGCGCCTTCGATGTCCATCTTCAAAAAATCTATGGGGCGCGTAAGCAGGTTTTTCAAACGCGTGGCCTTTACGGCTATCGTATCCGTTCCGCCGCCGTCCTGGTTAATGCGGCTGCCCAAGGTGCCTTCGCTTGCAAACTGCAATGTAGTATCTGCATTCCACACTGCCTCTTTGCGCAGTTCTACGTTGGTAAGCTGATTACTCTGGATATTCTTCTGTAAAAAAAAGAAATTGGCGCTGTCGGGTTCAAAAGCCACTATGCGTGCCTGTGGGTATTGCCTGGTAATATATAATATGGCAAGGCCGATATTGGCCCCGCAATCGATGATGTAAGGCGTACTGGTTTTAAATGGTATCCTGTATACTTCATCGATAAAAATTTCTTTAAGGCTGTGTAACAGTTCCGGGCCGTTGTTAAAATGGATGGTGGTTCCCTTGAGATCGTAAGTATGCGGGCTATTGTAGGGAAGGTGTTTGAGCTTCCAGGCCTTGTACCGGCTTAGCCCGATCTTGCTGCCGTTAGACGAAAGCAGCTTCCGCGCCCTGTATCCCGCCCCATGCCACACATTGCTTAGAAAACTGCCACGGTTTTTTGCCATTGTTTTTGATAAGTTTGCAATATTACATAATCCTCCAATACTTTGACAAGAAACCGATGGTCTCAGTCATAATCTGCTCTATCAATACAACGCTGGCGCGGCAGGTAGAGAAAAACATCCATGAAACCATCGGTGTTCCCTGGGAATTGATACTTACCGACAATGCGCAATTGAAAAAAGGCATCACCTATGTGTATAACCAGGGAGCGGCCAAAGCCCGTTACGACATACTTTGCTTTGTGCACGAAGACGTACTGTTTCAAACGCCATCGTGGGGAAAGATCATTCAACAGTATTTCGAGAACGATCTGCAACTGGGACTCATCGGCGTGGCCGGTTCAAAATATAAAAGCAAGGCTTTGTCGGGCTGGTGGTCGGGCATTCCTTCGCTCGATTGCAGCAACATCATGTTCCCGCAAAACGATCAGCTGCCGGGGCGCGCTTATTCCAATCCGGACCCTGCAGTGCAATTGCACGAAGTGGTAACGGCCGATGGTGTTTTTATGTGCGCACGCAAATCGGTGTGGGAAGCCAATCCCTTCAACGAAACTCTGCTGGACGGGTTTCATTTTTACGATATCGATTTTTCCTTTCGCATTGCGCGCAGGCATAAAGTGGCGGTTACCTTTAGCATAGACATTTTACACCTTACGCGCTGGGGCAATTTTGGCAACGATTGGCTGCGGTATGCGTTTCGCTGGCACAAATTGCACGCAAGCGAGATGCCATTGAAAGCTGGAATCGCCAGCATTGCGCCCAATACCGACCGGACCATTTATAAGCATTGGCTGTTGCGCCTGAAAAATGAAAATATACACTTCGCCAACAGGCTGCGCTGGATATTCCAGGGAAGCCATTGGTTGCACGCAAGCATGTGGCCCTATATCGGGTTGTTTGTTTTTTACAAAATTTTCAACAGAAGAAAGGATACTAACCCCAAACTGTAAACGCCGAAATGAACGAGATCCTCATATCGATTTGCATACCGGCTTATTCGCGCACCGCTTTTTTGCAGCGGCTGCTCGACTCCATTGCCATGCAAACATTCAGGGATTTTGAAGTGATCGTTACGGATGATACACCCGGCGCCGAAGTGCGGGAAGTATGCAGCAAGTATGCCGATGCTTTTCCGCTCTCATATTATAAAAATGAGCCTGGGCTCGGCACCCCCGAGAATTGGAACGAGGGCATCCGCCGGGCGTCGGGCAAATGGATAAAGCTCATGCACGACGACGATTGGTTTGCCGTACCCGGTGCGCTGCAACAATTTGCCGATGCGGTGCGCCAGCATCCGCAGGCATCGTTTTTCTTTTGCGCTTATAGCAATGTATACGAGGAAACGGGCAAAAAAGAGATCGTAAACATCACGTCGTTGCGCTGGAAAATGTTGCTGAAAAATAAGGTAACGCTTTTCTCGAGCAACATCATCGGCCCACCCAGTGTTACCTTACACCGCAACGACCGGCAGCACTGGTACGACCGCAACATCAAATGGGTGGTAGACATCGATTTTTATATCAGGTACCTGGAGGGCACGGACCCGGTGTATATCGACCAGCCATTGGTAAATGTCGGCATCAATCCCGGGCAGGTGACCAGGGTCAGCTTCCGCAAACCGGAGGTTGAAATACCGGAGAACTTTTACCTGCTGCGGAAAGTAGGCACGAAGCACTTAAGCAACCTGCTGGTGTACGATGCCTGGTGGAGGCTCATGCGCAATTTGCACATACGCAAAGAAACGGAGGTGCAGGAACACGGCTACCACGAAGCCATTCCGGCGGCCGTTGGGCGCATCATCCGCGTGCAGCAAAAAATTCCGCGCCCATTGCTGAATGTGGGCGTGTTCTCTAAAATGTTTATGTTCGTCAGTTATTTGTTCAATCGTGCACGCTAATGGATTGCAGCATTATCATCGTCAACTACAAAAGTGCAGGCCTGGTGGCCGATTGCCTGCGTACGGTATATGCGCAAACCCATATTAATTTCGAAGTAATAGTGGTGGACAACCATTCAGGAGATGATAGCAAACAACTGCTCACCGGATCTTTCCCCCAATTGCAATGGGTGCAAATGGATTATAACGCGGGCTTCGCCCGCGCCAACAATGCAGGTATTAACAGATCCAAAGGGAAAGTGGTATTGTTGCTAAATCCCGACACGCTCATATCCGACCATGCCATAGAAAATTGTTATCGATCATTGATGCAATCGCAATACGTTGCGGCGGGCGTTCAATTGGTCAATCCCGATGGAAGCGCGCAGATTGCGGGGAACTATGCCAAAACCGGGGGACTAAATTACCTGCTGCCCCTTCCTTATCTCGGTAATTTCATTAAATGGCTGGGGACTGCGCTGGGCGCGGGCAAGCCCAACGTGCCCCATGCTAATGACGTGGTGGAAGTAGACTGGATCAACGGCGCATTCCTGATGGTGAAGCGCAACGCTATAGAACAGGCAGGGTTGATGGACGAAGATTTTTTCCTGTATGCCGAGGAAGCGGAGTGGTGCCACCGACTGAAAAAAACGGGCAAATTGTGTTTGTTCGGACAATATAAGGTCATACACCTGCAGGGAGAAACGGCCAACGCCGCATTTGCATCAACCGGCAGGGGATATTATAATTTGTACGATCGAAAAGGACTGCAGATCATGGTCTCCAATTTCGTGCGGATTCGCAAAGAGTTCGGTTTGTTTTGGTTTATGGTTAACCTGGGCGTGTATGTTTTTGAGATCATTGTCTTTCCTATATGCCTGCTGATAGATACATTATTCCGGGGCCGCGGGGCAGGCTACACCTGGGCCCAATTGGGCGGCTATGTTAGCAATGTATCCAGGCTGCTGGCCCTTTCTCCCCGCGTCATTGCAAACAAGCCTTATTTTTATAAGGTACTATGAGTGTAAGGATTTTTCAATGGATGTTGCTGATGCTGTTGCTGCCGGCCTGTTTGCGCTCGCAGGAATACAGTTATACGCGGTACGACATACAGCATGGATTGGCCGGCTCCACCGTGTACAGCATGTTACAGGACCGGCAGGGCTTTTTATGGTTCGGTACCGAAACCGGCGTAAGCAGGTTCGATGGAACGCATTTCAAAAATTTCAGCACTATTCATGGATTGCCGGACAACCAGGTGCTGGAAATGTTCGAAGACTCGAAGGGAAGAATATGGATGGCCCCTTTTAATAAATCGGTGTGCTATTATTACAATGGAAAGATTTACAACCAGCAGAACGACCCGGTACTCCGCACAATAAAGCCTTCGGGGCACGTTCTCTATTTTGCTGAAGACAGGCAAGGGAATATACTGGTGGTGCAGAACAAGCGTATCCATCTGATCAGGCCGGATAATCATATTACGGTATTTGCCACGGCTAAGGAACAGGACGCAAATTTTATGTCGGCGGACACTGTGTACGGCGGAACGTTTCAGGTATTGAACCGGGAAAAAGTATATGAATTGAGGGACGGGCGCATGGTATACATTGAATCCATTAATCTTCCCTTCGATAGTCATCGTTTTGCCGTTATGCGCAAGGGCATAATGGTGTGGCGGTTCGACTTTGAGAACTTTACAGTGCGGATCCGTGATGGAAAACGCAATCAAACCACAGTGTACAATGCGTTCACCAATATGCATAAGATCAATGTGCTGAACGATTCATTGATCAGCTTCAATACGCAAACGGGTACCTTAGTGTGCAATCTTAATACCCACGCAAAACAAACATTTTTACCGCGCGAAGCCATATCCAAAGTATACCAGGACCGCGAGGGCAATTTCTGGTTCTGTACACTCGGCCACGGCATTTTCCTGCTCAACTCGGCCTTTATTGCAAACCTTGGCTTAATGGACCGGGATGGTAACAGTCTCGGAGCATACTCGCTGGCTAAGTTCAGGAACGGCTGGCTGGTAGGCGCCGACATGGCCACGCTGTATACCGTACCAAAAGAACGAAACAGCGTGGAACTCGTGTACAGGCTGTACCGGGGCTTGCCCGAACGCGTTACGGACCTTGAGGTAGAAAATTCTGGCACCATACTGATGGCCACTGATGGAAGGATAGACCGTTTAACACCCAACTTCACGCTGATAGACGGTTACCACGGGCTTTCCAGTAAGGCTATGATAAGAGTACGCGGCGACAGTATGCTGATAGCAACCGGCCGCGATGTTATTTGGTTTAACTCCAAAACCTGCCAGCCACTGGATACCATCTGGCACGAACGTTCCACCACCGTATTTTATGAAAATGATACGGTGTACATAGGAACGCTGGACGGTTTGTTTTTACATTTAAAAAATGGAACCATTATAGACATGGGCGATTCCATTCCGCAATTCCGGGGCCGTATCATGGATATAGGCCAGGCGCGCGATGGCACGTTATGGGTGGCTACCTACTCAGGGCTGTTTGCTTACAGCGGAAGAAAAATCCTTAGCAGTCTTACCGAGCAAACAGGGCTGATCAGCAATATTTGCCGAACGCTGGATATTTACAAAAACGAATTGTGGGTGGGCACCAATAAGGGTTTGCAGAAAATAAACATCAGCAATCCCCTGCAACCCGTACCCGACCTGAAACTGTCTAACGAGCTTGCATCCAACATCATTAATGCGGTATTAGCAGACAGCACCATGGTAGCGGTGGCCACTCCGGAAGGAGTTAGCATCTTCGATAAAACCATGGTTGCAATTAATGCCGGCATCGATCTGCACCTGGATAATATTATGGTGTCCGGCCGCAGGCTGCCATGGACGGGCGAGGCCTTTCATTTACCTAACAAAGACAACAACATCCGTTTTGAATTTGCGGGCATATCTTACCGTTCGGGTGGCGATATACGTTATGAGTACCGGTTGCTGGGCCTCGACAGCGCCTGGAAGCAAACAAGGGAAAATGCACTTAGCTATCCCACGCTTCCGGGCGGCGATTACCGGCTGCAGATCCAGGCCATCAATAAATTCGGTATTAAGAGCGAGGTGCTTTCGGTTCCCTTCAGCATCGAAAAACAACTCTGGCAAAAAACCTGGTTCCAGGTACTGTTTACCATCGTATCGGTAACAATTGTGTGGTTGCTGCTTGCTTGGCGCATTCGCGTGATCAAGGGACAGGAAGCGGAAAAAAACAACATCAGGAAAAAGATCGCTTCGCTGGAACAATTGGCGCTTAAATCGCAGATGAACCCCCATTTTATTTTCAACAGCCTGAATTCCATCCAGCACTATGTAATGGACAAGGACATTGAAGGTGCCAACAAATTCATCACAGGCTTTTCGAGGCTCATTCGGCAAACGCTCGACATATCAACACGGCACGAAATTAGCTTGGCAGAGGAGATCAGTTATTTATCCACCTATCTGCAACTTGAAAAGATCAGGCTGGAAAATAAGTTCTCATTCGAAGTAAGCGCAGATCCCGCCCTTAATCCGGAAGCATGTTTCATTCCGCCGATGATATTGCAGCCATTCGTGGAAAATTGCGTAAGGCATGGCATAAGGTACCGCCATGATAACAACGGGAAGGTCGTTGTTGCTTTTAAAAAGGCGGGCAACCAACTGGATTGCGTGATCGAAGACAATGGGGTGGGACGAAAAGTAGCGCGGTCGCATAAAAGCAACAATCCGATCGAATACCAATCGAAAGGCATTTCGCTTACGAGCGACAGGGTGGAACTGATGAACAAACACAATGCCCGGGCCATTACCATCCACATTTACGACCTGGAAGATGGAAATGGCGCCGGCACGGGAACAAGGGTAATTATAAGTTTTCCTTTACAACAGACTGAGTAATTTCAATTCATGATTCGAGCGATCATCGTTGACGACGAACCAAAGAACCGTAAAGTCTTACGGTCTCTTCTAACCGATTTTTGCCCGGAAGTAAGCATAGCCGGAGAAGCTGGCAGCGCGGAAGAAGCGTCAAAAGTGGTATCCAACGAAAACCCCGACCTGCTGTTCCTCGATATCGAAATGCCCTATGGCAACGCGTTCGACCTGCTGGATAAGCTGATGCCCGTAAACTTCGAGATCATTTTTATTACCGCCTTTGATGAGTATACGCTCAAGGCTTTCCGGTACAGCGCGCTGGATTACCTGCTGAAACCGGTGGACATAGAAGAACTAAAGACCGCCGTAAAAAAAGCTTCCGAAAAAATTCACCTCAAAAACCTCAACCGGCAACTGGCCAACCTGTTGCAGAACATTCATCCCAGCCGTACGGCCACGCCCAAGATCGCCCTGCCTACCCAGGACGGGTTTGTGTTTCAATCTACTAAAGACATCATACGGTTCGAGGCCAAGGGTAACTATACTTACATTTTTACCAACGACGGCCAAAAGCATATTTCATCGCGCACTATCCGGCAATACGAAGAAATGTTGCCCGATAAATTGTTCTTCCGCATTCACAATTCGCACATTATCAATCTTAATTACATTAAGAAATACAATAAGGGCAGGGGAGGGCAGGTAATCATGACCGATGGAAGCATCTTAGAAGTGGCCACCCGCCGCAAGGATGATTTCCTGGCACTTTTCGAGGGCCGCTGATGAACACCTATCGCCCGATTTGCCGCACTTATCCGCCGATTTCGCACACTTACTAAGTTTGCCCGCACCAACAGAGGGTTAATTGTAGATTTGAATAGAACCCAAAATTATTATAGGCCCCCTAAACCTATAGTCGAAGTACCCCCTACTTTAAGCTGGCTCCCGGATAGAGCCAGTTTTTTTGTTTTCAAGGTGTTCCATTAAGCGTTGTATGGCCGCATCCCAATCGAAATGCCGGAAGAAGGCCGGGGGAATATCGCCCTGCAACCGGGCTGCCGCTACCACCTTATCGCAAAAAACGTCCCAGGCATTGTCCGGGGCAATCAAAAGTTTGCCACCGCAAACCTCGGGATCTATGCCAATGGCCCCATCCGCCGTTGAAACCGCATGCAGGTTATAGGCCAGGGCTTCTACCAGCTTTGTCTTGATTCCGCCACCGCCGATCACGGGGTTCAGGAATATGTCGGACCCTTTAAGGTACAGGCCGATATCGTCCACGAATCCCGCAATGATGATTCCGGGGTCTAATCCTTTCTTATTCATAATTTCTGAGGGTATGTCCTTTCCGCAAATAATGATATGGTACCGCAGGCCTGCCTTTTGTAAGATGGGATGAATGGTATCGATGATGCGTTGTAATGCCTCCAGGTTGGGTTTGTAATTGAAGGCGCCATTGAACAGCAGGATGGTATCGCCGGACGGTATATTGTGCCGTATGCGCAATTGTTGCGAAGCGGCGTGGCGCTCGGTTGCAGGAGGGGGTTCATTCCACTCCACACCGTACAACACCGTAACGCAACGCGAGGCGTCTAGTCCAAAATGCCGGATGGCGTATTCCCTGTCCTGGTCCTGGATAAAAATGTTCAGGTGGGCGCGCCGGTGCGTGAAGCGTTCATACCACCACATGATGCGCCACCACCATTTGCCTACCGAGCGAAAGCGCAGGCTTTCGATGTTGTGCGAACGTACTATTAAATAAGTACCGGTAAACCATTTCAGCAGGCTGGCCAGCCATCCGTAGTAAGGCTGCTCGATCAGTAATGCTGAAGCGCCCGTTTGTTTCAATACGCGCCGGAGGGTAAAAAAATAAAATGGATTGATGTAGCGAAGCCGCGAATCGGACAACGCCTTTCTCAGTTCATATCCCTCGGCCTTCGATGCATCGTTGTTTTGCACGCTCACGCAAATAAGACGTACGCGCTTCGCGAGGTATTTATGAAAAATGGCAATGGCCTTTTGTCCGCCAGCCACGGCCGGGAGGAAATGATACGAAACAATGCTTACAACGGTTCGCATGTGTTAACAGGAAGCCCCGGTTAAAGCCGGGGCCTGTAAATTACTTTGTTTTGGCCTGGGGGGCGCCTTGGCCGGCCCTTCTCTTGCGCACTTCCATGGCAATCGCCGCTATCAATAGCGCAAAGGTTAAAATGGTGGCAATGAGCATGAGCGTATTGCCCGTTTCATACGAAGCTGGTTCGAACCTGAACTCGATGGTATGCTGGCCCGCCGGCACCGCCATGCCGCGCAGGGCATAATTCACTTTGATATGCTCGGTCTGTTTACCATCGATGAAGGCATTCCATCCTCTCGGGTAATAGATCTCGCTGAACACGGCAAACTGGTTGGTAGCCGCAGAAACCTTGTATGTTATTTTATCGTTCAGGTATTCCGTTACCTGTATGGTAGCGGCAGAATCAAACTGCGGTTGGAATGGTATCTTGCCTTTCAGGCTCTCCTGCACAATAACGGTATCTCTCAGGGATATGCTGTCGAGCGCTTTGATCTCTTCATCGGCATTCTTTACAAAATGCGTGTGCCTTACGAACCAAGCCGGCCCGAATGCAGCGGGATTTACCTGCACCACCGGTTGCCGCGTTTGGGGATCGTTCATCATGAAATATTTCGTGTTCAGCATATTGAACACGTTCAGGTTCATGTTTGCGAGATGGTATTCTATCAGGTCGTTGTATAATCCCAACTTGGCAGGATGGTATCCACCTACGGAATTATGGAAGTATGATGCCCGGGAACTGTTGAACGGCCCGTTTTGTTCATCGGTCTGGTCGAACACACGGAAAGGTTTTGCAGGATCGGAGAGTATCTGTTGATCTGCGGCGGTGGGTATGAACACCGAATTAAATTCATCCTCTTCAACAAAATTATCGTGGTTCAGGTAACGCACATCGTAGGCCAGCAGGTCAATGGTGCTTAGCAGCAGCATGCCGATCATCAGCGGCAAGGGTTTCAATTTATTTTTGATGAACAGGCCAAGCAATACGGCTGCCAATACCACGAATATCAGCGAGCGGAAATAATCTTTAATGAATAATGATTTGCGGTCTTCCTCCAGGGCCTTTACCACCGATTGTCCAAAGGCAACTGCCTGCTGTTGCACCTGCGGCGTGGGTTGCTGTCCCTGGCTTAGCTGGTATTGATAATTTTGAGTGAAGCTGTCCCGGATGCGGGTATCATTCTTTCCCCTGAAATCGGCTGAGAAATAAAAGAGTCCCAATAGCACGAACAAGCCGCCGGTGACGTACAATGATTGTTTGAATTTTTTGAACAGTTCATCACGCGATGCTTGCGCATTCAATAATTTATCGAGCGCCAGAACGCTTAGCAGGGGCATCAGCAATTGAGGTATTACCAATGAAACCGAAGGCGCCCTGAACTTATTGTACATGGGAAGGTAATCGAACAGGAAATAATTAAACGCGGAAAAATGCCTGCCCCATGCCAGCAATATTCCAATGACAACGGCAGCAAATATCCACCATTTATGCCAGCTCTTCAGGTACACCATGCCAAAGATGAACAGGAAGCATATTACCGCGCCTACATACACGGGTCCCGCGGTATTGGGTTGATCGCCCCAATAGGAATATGCATTTACGTATTGCAGTGCGTTTTCTTCGGGCATGCCTACTTCGGCCATGCGTTCAACAAACTCTGCATTGGTTTTATATTCGCGCCCTGCCTCTCCTCCTCCATATACCCCAGGTACGAGCAAGGTAAACGTTTCGGCAACACCATAACTCCAACGAAATGCGTATTCCTTGTCGAGACCGTCTTTAGTAGCATTGGGATCATTAGTCTTAGTAAGTTCTGATCGGCCGCCTCGCATCGTTTCTTCAGTATATTCTCTTATCGGCAACAGACTTACGGCATATATGCTAAAACCAATAAAACCACTTACGGTCGCCAAAATAATAGCAAATATTGTATTTCTTAAATATCCTTCTTTGTAACTCTTGATAAGTTGAACAACGGTGAAGAAGCCTAGAATAATAAGTGTATAGTATACAACCTGTAGATGCTGGCATCCTATCTGAAAACTAAAGAACAGTGCTAATAACCCGCTTCCCCAGAGATATTTTCTTTGGAATAACAGCAATACGCTTGCAATAACTGCTGGCGCAACCATCAACGCTTGCATTTTACTTTCATGGCCTACCGCTAGTATAATCGCACTGTAGGAGCTATAAGCAAAGGCTAATGATCCTAATACAGCTAGCCAGCTGCGTAGCCCTAGTACAGTGCAAAGAAAATAAAAACACACACACCCATAGAAAAAGAAATCTGCTGGGTTTGGTAACCAAAGTCTCAGTGTGTCGAAAAACACATATTTGGTAGGGTTATTTAGAAATTTGGACGTTTTTTCGTATTTGCTCGTAATGGCAATGGTATATGCCGGCATTCCACTAAATAGGCTATTGGTCCATAACGGGTAGTAGCCGTACTTTTCTTTATATTCTTCAGATTGCTTTGCCATACCGTAATAACCAACCACGTCGTGTTGATTTAAAACCTTTCCTTGCAAAGCGGGCTGACAATAAATTACAGCTACTAAAAGAAATACTACTATAGGCAGAATGTGTGGTTTAGCACTCTTCCAAAGCCATTTCAAAAAGGATGAGTTCATTTGCTAGGAATTATTCCCGGCAAAATAATGCTATTTTCGGCAGTTGGCAGTCAGCAATTTGTAGTTATTGCCCGTTATAATTGAATCTATGTACCGTCTCGCGTTTTTGTCGCGCGTTGCCTTTATCTGTAACGTCTGCCTTTTGCTGGTATGGATTATGCGGTACCTGCCGGCCATGCCGCAGTATTCTTTCGTATCTACCGTGATCATTGCGGGGCTGGTGCTGTCGTTTGTGGTGAACGGGTTGGTGAACCTGGCGTACACATACCTGCTGGTGCGAAGGCGCACACTAAGTATGTATGTACCCGTTTGGCTGGCAATTGTTAATTTCATTTTTTTGATCCTTCAACTTTACCTGGTCATATAATGATCCACAACATTATCAAAGACAAATCCACCCGCCTGTTCATTGTGCTGGGCGGATTTTTTATTACCAATGCGTTGCTGGCCGAGATCATCGGCGTTAAATTGTTCTCGCTGGAAAAAAGCCTGGGCTTCGAGCCGGCCAACCTGGTATTCTTTGGAAATAATTTCTCGTTCAATCTAACGGCGGGGGTTATGCTATGGCCGGTGGTGTTCATTATGACGGACATCATTAATGAATATTATGGCCCACGCGGCGTGCGGCTGTTATCATTTCTTACCATCATACTCATTGCGTACGCCTTTCTCATGTTCAGTGCGGCCATCGGGTTAACGCCGGCCGATTTCTGGGCAAAGGATTATTTCAATGGAGTGCCTGATAGCGACAAGGCTTTTTCGGGCATCTTCGGGCAAAGCCAGTCAATTATTATCGCCTCGCTTATTGCCTTCCTGGTATCGCAGGTACTGGATGTGTTCGTGTTCCATAAGATCAAGGAAGCCACCGGCGAAAAAAAGATATGGCTAAGGGCTACGGTATCCACGCTGGTCTCGCAACTGATCGATAGTTTCCTGGTATTGTTCATTGCGTTTTATGCACTGCCGCAGGGCAAGGCATGGCCGCTAAGCCAGGTGTTAAGCACCTGCGTGGGCAACTATATGTACAAATTTGTAATAGCGATTATTATGACGCCGGTGATCTACCTGGTGCACGCGGGCATTGAAAGATATCTGGGATCGGGCCTTGCATCGGAAATGAAGGCGGCGGCAATGCGAAGGAAGTGAGGAAAAGTCGATAGTCAATAAGTCATTGGGTCAATAGGTCATTAATAAAATTGCCGGCTGATATTAAAATGGCTCGAACCCGCGTCCAAGGTCTTTTTCCATGACATAATCGTCCTGCACGAAGCCATTGCCGATGTCTACTTTTTCTTCGCCGGTGATGGCATATCCCAATTTTTCGTAGAAGTGTTTTGCTTTGTTGAAGCGGTTTACGTTCAGTATTAATTTTTTTGCGCCGAGTTCGCGGCAATCGTCCTCCACTGCTTCCAGCAGGGTCCTTCCTACATTTTTTCCCTGTATCAAGGGTAATACGTACAGCTTGTGCAGTTTGTATACGCCTTCTTTAATTGCTGAATAAGACGCGAAGCCGAGCGGCTGATCGTCTTCTTTTTCTGCTATTACAAAAACGTGCTGTTTGGAAACCATCTGCTCGCGCAACGAGGCGGGGCTGTAGAAATGCTGCAGCATGTAATGCAGTTGCTCGAAGGTCAGAATGTCCTTATAAGCGGTTGGCCATACCTGGTAGGCGAGGTACCCGATGGTATTGATATCCTCCAGGCCGGCCGTGCGTATCATGAGTACATCGTTCATGCTGCAAAGGTATTGCTTGGTTCATTTAAAGTATTCCGTTCCATTCCGGTGCACATACCCGCGCTTTTTATCGATGTTGATCAGCCATATATCGCGGTAGAAGCTTGTATCGCCTAAATAATAGTGCGCGGCGTGTCCTTTGTTAAAGGGAAGCGCGTCCGCGTATTGCGGCTGTATCACCAGGTTGCCCGCCAGGTCGGAATATCCCCATTTATCGCCCACCCGGTAGGGCACCAGCACCTGCTCCTGGCCCCACACCGGCAGTGGAAGCAACGAAATAATAGCGACGCCTGTCAACAGTAATGTTGTTAGTCTTTTCATCGTTTTCAATATACAAGAAATTAGAGCGATTTGCATTCATTCATCGTACATTTATCCAAAACATTTTTTGCTGCATGTACCGGCTGACTGCACTCATTCTCACCCTTGCGATAGCACAATTTGTTTCGGCCCAGCAATTCGGAGGGCACCCGCCATCGGTAAAGTGGAAACAATTAAATACAGATACCGCCCGCATCATTTTTCCAGGTAACCTCGATACGCCCGCGCAACGCATCGCCAACCTGGTGCACGTGCTGGACAGGTATACCAATTCCAGCATCGGCAACCGTCATCGCAAGATCAACATCGTGCTGCAACCAGCCACTACCATTTCCAATGCATACGTGGCATTAGGACCTTTCCGCTCCGAGTTTCAAATGACGCCGAGGCAAAACAGCTTCGAACTGGGCAGCATTCCCTGGCCCGACAACCTGGCCACGCACGAATACCGCCACGTGCAGCAATACAATAATTTCAACCGCGGCCTCTCTAAAGCATTTTATGTTTTGTTTGGCGAAGAAGGGCAGGCGCTGGCCAATGCATTGGTAGTGCCCGATTGGTTTTTTGAAGGTGATGCGGTGTACAACGAAACCAAGGTTAGTAACCAGGGCAGGGGAAGGCTGCCGTTTTTCTTCAACGATTACCGCGCATTGTGGAGGGCAAACAAAGATTATTCGTGGATGAAGCTGCGCAACGGATCGCTGAGGGATTTTGTGCCGGATCACTATCACCTGGGTTATATGCTCACTGCTTATGGTTATGAAAAGTACGGAGCAGATTTCTGGAAAAAAGTATCAGGCGATGCCGCTTCGTTCAAAGGATTGTTCTATCCCTGGCAAAAAGCCATTCAACGTGAGACCGGTCTTAATTACCAGCAATTCAGGAAAAATGCATTGGACTATTTCCGCCAGCAAATGCAAAATACCGGGAAGCTGCCGGCCGACAATGCAAAACATTTTTTGGCCGACCAGGAATATCCTTACTGGATGGACGATAAGCGCGTGGTGTACATGGAGACCAGCTACAAACGCAGGCCGCGCTTTGTAATAGAAGAAAACGGCAATAAGAAGAATGTGCGCATCAGGGATATTTCGATAGATAATTATTTTTCTTACCGCAATGGCAGGATCGTGTATGCAGCCTTTCGCCCTGATATCCGGTGGGCGTGGAGGGATTACAGTGATATTAAATTGCTGGATGTAGAAACCGGTCGGCAACATTCCGTCACCAAACGCCAGCGTTATTTTGCGCCGGACATTTCTGCTGATGGCAATATGATCGTTGCGGTGCACGTGGATGTACAGGGCAACAGTGCATTGCATTTGCTCGATGCCAATGGCACCATTAAAACAGTGGTGCGTAATCCCGACGGACTGTTTTATACCTACCCGAAATTTTTCGATGCGCAGCAAATTGTAAGCGCGGTGCGCAACCGCGAAGGCAAGATGTCGCTGGCGCTTACTCATACAGGCACCGGCCGCAGTGAATTCCTGCTGCCTTTTACCTGGAACGTAATAGGCTTTCCCTGGGTGGAGGGCGGTACGATTTACTTTACTGCTTCCGACGGCACGACCGATAAATTGTTTGGCTGGGCAGAAGGCGTGGTATTCGCTGTTACAGACACGAGCCAGGAAACCGGCAGCTATCAATTGAACACGCTCAATGGAAGACAAGTATGGACGCAATTTACCTCGGCGGGATACCGGCTGATGTTTAGCGACAGGAGTGCCCGCACAGGCAGGGCGGCCCTGACACCCAATTCCACCTTCAATGTAAACACCGTTGAAACCGATACCAGCAATTTATTAGCGAACGTGCCTGACCGCCAGTTACAGGTAAAGGAATATTCAAAATCATTCAGGCTGTTCAATTTTCACAGCCGCCGGCCCTACATCAGCGATCCCGATTATACTTTTTCATTCGTGAGCCAGAACATACTGAATACGCTGGAGACCGAGCTTTTTTTCAATTATAACACTAATGAAAGATACAAGCAGGTTGGGCTGTCTACCTTATATGGCGGATGGTTTCCTTATTTAAGGCTTGGGTTTACCTATACCTTCGACAGGCTAGCCAGGTTAAGGACCAATTCCGGGCTTGTATTCTGGAACGAGGCCGAAACAAGGGTAGGCTTTACCATCCCCTTAAATCTTACCGCTGGAAAAAATTTTACGCGGCTGTCGTTCGGCAGCGATTACGTGTTCAACAAACGCTTCTTTAAGGGAGCTTCCAAAGATACTTTCGATAACCGGGGGTTTGGTTACATCAGCGGCATCGTCAACTTCAGCAACCAGGTGCAGCAAGCGCGCCAGCATATTTACCCGAGGCTTGCGCAAACACTAACGTTGCGGTATCAACGGGCGGTGAACAACCTGGAAGGAAACCAATTCCTTGCTTCGGGAAGTTTGTACCTGCCAGGATTTTTCCAAACGCATAACCTTGTGCTGGATGCTGCATTTCACCGGAGGGACACGCTTGGCAATGTACGCTTCAGCAATAGTTTTCCTTTCTCACGGGGATATGCAACCGATAACTTCCACAGGATGTGGAAGCTGGGGGCCAATTATCATTTCCCTTTGATATATCCTGATTGGGGATTTGCGAACCTGGTATATTTCCTGCGCATCCGTTCGAACGTGTATTATGATTTTACCCGTATTGCTGATTATACGCAAAACCGCGTATTGGTCGATTTGGATTTCCGGTCGTATGGAACGGAAATATTTTTCGATACCAAATGGTGGAACCAGTTGAACGTGAGCTTTGGGATACGGTATAGCAGGTTGCTGAACCGGGATTTGGAACGCCGCGGGCCTAATCAATGGGAGTTTATATTGCCGGTGAATTTGTTATCACGGTAAAGAAAGCACAGATGATCACAACCCTGCCAAACTCTCTTCAATAGCCTTAATCTTCGCTTCCGCATCTGCCCGCTTCTTTTGCTCCAGTGCTACCACCTCAGGCTTGGCATTCTGCACGAACTTTTCATTGCCCAATTTCTTATCCACCGAAATCAAAAATCCTTTTAAGTATTCCAGGTCTTTCACCAATTGCTCTTTGTGAGATGAGCTGTCGATGGCAGTTGCAGTTTGCAAGTAAAATTTGTCCTTTCCCGTAACAACGGGAATGGTATTGGCAACGGCATCGCGCGTAAAGGAAAGATTGTCTGCATTCACCTGCTTCAGCAAGATGCTCTCGACTGCTTTAAAAGAGGTTTCGTTGGCGGTTTGTATATGCAGTTGTATCGTTTCTTTTGATTTGAGATTGTTTTTTACTCTTGCGTCGCGGATTGCGGTAATAACCTGCTTCAGCAATTCCCCTTCTTCCAGGATCTTTTTATCGGCGGGTACAACAGCATCATATGGGCGGATGCAAATATCATCGCCAGGTTTTCTTTCTTTCAGGAGGTGATAAATCTCTTCGGTAATAAAGGGCATAAAGGGATGCAGCAATTGCAGCAATTGTTCGAAGAATTGTATGGTTTTTTCATACACCGCCATGTTCATCCATTCGCCGGGAGCGGGCTTTACCCATTCCAGGTACCAACTGCAGAAATCATCCCAGGTAAGGGAATAAATTGTTTTCAATGCCTCGCTAAGCCTGAACTCTTTGAACATTTGTTCCAGGTCTGCACGCGTATCGTTCAGTTTATTTTCAAACCATGCAACGGCAAACGCTGCGTTGGCATTTGCAGTGCTTCCGGAGTTTCCATTGGAGTTTTCCTGCCCCAACTTTTCATTCCACATGCGCACCAGCTTCATCGCATTCCACAGCTTGTTATTGAAGTTGCGGCCCTGCTCGAGGCTTGAGTCATCGAACAGCAGATCGTTACCCGCCGGTGAGGCGATCATAATACCGAAGCGCACCGCATCCGCACCGTATTGATCGATCAATCCCAGCAGGTCCGGCGAGTTGCCGAGTTGCTTGCTCATTTTGCGTCCGAGCTTGTCGCGCACGATACCGGTAAAATAAACCTCAGTGAAAGGTTTGTGATCTTTGTATTCGAACCCTGCCATGATCATGCGTGCTACCCAAAAGAAAATGATCTCCGGCGCGGTAACCAGGGTATTGGTGGGATAATAATATTGAATGTCCTTATTGCCTGGCTCGGAAATTCCCCTGAACACTTCAATAGGCCAGAGCCAGGAGGAGAACCAGGTATCGAGACAATCTTCATCCTGTTGCAACGCGTCTATGCTGAATGTCGCGCCCTTGCGTTTGAACTGCTCGTACGCTTTTTCTTTCGTTTCCGCTACTTCAAAGCTGCCATCCGGCGCGTACCAGGCGGGCACGCGATGGCCCCACCACAACTGGCGGCTGATGCACCAGTCGCGGATGTTTTCCATCCATGCGCGGTACATGTTCTTGAACTTAACGGGATAGAACTTAATATCGTCTTCCATCACCGCGCGCAAAGCGGGCTCCGAGATCTTTTTCATGCTCACCCACCATTGCAGCGAAAGGCGTGGCTCCACTACGGCTTCAGTTCTTTCTGAAAAGCCGAGCTGGTTGGTGTAGTCCTCTGTTTTTACCAGGTGTCCTTTTTCTTCGAGTTCCTTTGCTATTTTTTTTCGGGCCTCGAACCGGTCTTCACCTACGTATAGCTGTGCTGCTTCGTTCAGCCTGCCGTCTTCGGTGAGAATGTCTATCGCCTCCAGGCCGTGCTTCTGGCCGAGCTGATAGTCGTTCATATCGTGTGCCGGCGTTACTTTCAGCGCGCCCGTCCCGAATTCCATCGTTACATATTCATCGAGGATAACAGGAATGCGCCGGTTGATGAGCGGCACAAATGCATGGCGCCCGTGGAGGTGGCGGTAGCGCTCATCGTTGGGGTGCACGCAAATAGCTGTATCACCTAAGATGGTCTCGGGCCTTACCGTGGCGATCGTGATGTATTCCTTCGACTGTCCATTCCCGTTAGCGTCTTCCAGGAAGTATTTAAGATGGTATAGTTTGGAATTTACTTCGCGGTAGATCACTTCTTCATCGCTCAGGGCCGTTTTGGCTTTGGGGTCCCAATGTATCATGCGCTTACCGCGGTAGATATGACCTTTGTTGTACAGGTCAACGAACACTTCCATTACCGAGCGGTAATAGTGTGGGTCCATGGTAAAGGTGGTGCGGTCCCAATCGAGGCTGCAGCCGAGGCGGCGCAACTGTTGCAGGATGATGCCGCCGTATTTTTCTTTCCATTCCCAGGCGTATTGCAGAAATTCATCGCGGCTGAGGGATGATTTACTGATGCCTTTTTCGCGCAGCATGCCCACCACTTTGGCTTCGGTGGCAATGGAGGCGTGGTCGGTGCCGGGTACCCAGCAGGCGTTTTTTCCCTGCATGCGGGCGCGCCGCACCAGTATGTCCTGGATAGTATTATTAAGGCAGTGCCCCATGTGCAGCACGCCGGTAACATTGGGAGGTGGTATAACGATCGTATAGGATTCCCTGTGGTCTGGCTTGCTGGCAAAATAGCCGCTGCCAACCCAGTGGTTATACCATTTATCGTCGACTCCCGACGGATTATAATTCTTACTCAGTTCCATGTTAATTCTTGAACGATGGCAAAAGTAAGATTTGTTAGCCGAGAGAAGCCAACGGGGACATCACAATTAAGGATAATAAAAAGAAATCCCTGAACAAAAGTGATTGTTCAATTATAGCAGAAGTGGAGTAAAACTATTGCCATAGGCGCAGGCACCTTATGCAAACCAGTACAGGTAGGATAGGGCCATCACCAGGCTAAGGAATCCGGCAGCGTACAGGGCAACCTTAGTGTTTTCTCCCATGTGGTGATTAGAACTTGCTTTTTTCATACGTAGTTTTTAATAGTGAAACCATACAGATACAGATCGATAGATCTTCAAAGGAGTACTGGTGATTTGGGATGGTTTCTCTACGGATCGGGAGTATTCTACGATCAGAGGGAGGGGATTAACGTGACTCTAATATACTATTCACCGCTGAGAGCTGCAAGAAAAATTATCCACTAAACAATTTTTTAACGGGCGAGCCATTCAGCACGGCAAAGGTAATAGTAAGGCTACGAATTTCAGGAGGTATTTTTACCAAACGGGCCCCGGACTAAATCCCAAGGTTAGGGGACTAAGGATCTATAAACATCCGGATACCTCCGCCGGCTGACTATCGCATATTAAACTTAAATATCCGGGGGTGTGCGCGCCGGGCGGCCAGTCAGTAGAAGAAAGGAGCCGCCGGACCCTGTTGGCCTGCCAGGTATCCGTAACATCCGGAATGTGGCGGTGAGGTGCGCTAATCGGATAGTGGCCCCCAAACATCGGTGACCTTTTTGCCAGCCATCATCTTCCTAAAACTAAAATACCCGGGGCATGGCTATCCCAGGGTATTAACGGCTTTAAATGCGTTGGTCGGTTTATGCTTTCACGTACAGGTAAGCAAAGGCCAGGATCGCGATAAAGTACACCAGCGTTACCGCTGTAAGCAGTACGGACTCCTGCCTGGAGGGGGTAAAGATTTTCATGAAATTGGATTTTTAGGTTAAACCATTAGGGTTTGGACCAAATATTCCGTTTTCGGCAGGGTTAGGATTAAAATTCGTTGTAACTGAAAATCCGTCTTTTGTTACCTTTATCAACCAGCATGTACGCAATCGTCGATATCGAAACAACAGGCGGATACGCAGCTAATAACGCTATTACAGAAGTAGCTATTGTGTTGCACAACGGCCGGGAGGTGGAGGGCCGGTACCAGACCCTCATCAACCCCCTCCAAAAGATTCCCCTGTACATTTCCGCCCTTACCGGTATCAACCAGCAAATGGTGGCCGAAGCACCTCTTTTTGACCAGGTGGCGGGCCGCATAGCCCGGCTGCTCGAAGGCAGGGTGTTCGTAGCCCATAACGTTAATTTCGATTACTCCTTCCTGAAACACCACCTGCAACTGGCAGGTTATGAGCTCAATTGCCGTAAACTTTGCACCGTTAGGCTTGGCCGCCACGTGATTCCCGGCCTGCCCTCCTATAGCCTGGGCAATTTGTGCCGCCACCTCGACATACCAGTGTACAACCGCCACCGCGCGGGCGGCGATGCCAATGCAACGGTCATGCTGTTCGAGCACCTGTTACGGAGCGGGGGTGCCGACTGCGTCGAAAAGTTCCTGAAACGGCATGCCCGGGAGCAAAGCCTTCCGCCCAACCTGCCTAAAGAACAGGTCGACCAGCTGCCCTATACACCGGGCGTTTATTACTTCCACGACCAGAAAGGCAAGGTGGTGTATGTGGGCAAGGCCAAGAACCTGAAGCACCGGGTGAGCAGTCATTTTACGCATAATGGTACGGGTAAGCAACGCCAGGAGTTCCTACGCACCATTCACCACATCAGCTACCAAAGCTGCGGCACCGAACTGATGGCGGCTATTTTGGAGAGCATTGAGATCCGCCGCCTTTGGCCCGCGTTCAACGTAAGCCAGAAACGCTTTATGCCGGTTTACGGATTGTATTGTTTCGAAGACCGGAAAGGATACCTGCGGCTGGTCATCGAAAAAAAGAAAAAGCAACTGCCCTCCCTATATACGTTCAATCTCTTCCTCGATGGACATAACCGGCTGCATAAGCTCATCCGCGAATTCAACCTCGACTCGCGCTTGTGTTTCGTAGATAAATCCGCCGTGGTAGAAGTGCAATCAGGTGCAACCATATCCATCGATCCACCCGATATTTACAACGAACGGGTGCGGCTTGCCCTCCAAAGCCTGCAACAACAACTGCCAACATATGCGGTGGTAGACGAAGGCCGCCGACCCGGCGAGCAAAGCTTTATCCTCATGGAGCAGGGCAGGTTTTGCGGCATGGGCTATGTGCCCACGGACGTTTCCATATCATCGACCGAAGAATTGAAAACATATGCCACCATATATCCTGAAAGTGATTATATCAGGAGCATGATCAGCCAATACGTGCAGAAATGGCCCGCGAAGAAAAAGGAGTACAATCCCGCAAAACAATAAACCGAATAGAATGGAACGCAATCTCTTCTCCTGGTACAGTCCTGCACTGAACAAAGACATGCCGATAGTTACTTATGGCCATTATGGATTTGCATTGTTGCTGGTACCAACCGCCGCCGCAGATTACCTGGAGTATGAACGCTTCCAGCTCATCGACGCACTGCAGCCATTCATCGACCAGGGAAAATTGAAAGTATATTCCATCAACAGCATCAATAACGAAAGCTGGCTGAACAACCAGATGGACCCGCGGCATAAATCCATCCGGCATAACCAGTTCAACGAATACGTGTACAACGAAGTAGTGCCCTATATCCGCACTACCAGCAGCACGGACACCATGATCTACACCTGCGGAGCATCGTTCGGCGCTTTGCACAGCGCCAACCTTTTCCTGAAACGTCCAGACATTATCAACGGATGCATCGCCATGAGCGGCGTATATAACCTCATGGAATACACGAAAGGTTATTACGATGAAGATGTGTACTTCAACAGTCCCATGCACTACATGCCCAATCTTACCGATCACTATATACTGGAGCAGATCCGGCGCAGCCATCACATCCACATCTTCAGCGGAAGCGGCGCTTATGAAGATCCCAACAGCTCCCGCGAGTTTGCGAGCATTTTATACAACAAGGGTATCTGGTATGAGCTGGACATCTGGGGCACCGAATGGAAGCACGACTGGCCTACGTGGAGGGCGGTGCTACCTCATTATTTAGAGACGAGGTTTTAATTGGTCATTAAGTCATAAGTCATTGGGTCATTCGGTCAATAAGTTAATACAATGAGCTAATGACTCAATGACTTAATGACCCAATGACTCATGCAACAGCTCCAAAAATTCAGTTCTCGGTATTAAGCGCGCACCCATGCTTTCCAGGTGAGTGGTATGCACCTGGCAATCTATCAATTCCACACCTTCTGTCTGCAGTTGGTGGGTGTATCTTATAAAAGCGAATTTGCTGGCATTGGTTACATTGCTGAACATGCTTTCTCCAAAGAAGACCTTGCCGATACGCAGGCCATACAACCCCCCGGCCAGTTGGCCATCTGCCCATGCTTCGGCCGAGTGCGCATATCCAAGCGCGTGCATTTGCATGTAGGCGTTTTCTACTTCGTCTGTTATCCAGGTGCTCGCCTGGCTTTTGCGGTTGATTTCCTTGCAGGCCCTGATCACGTCTGCAAACGCAGTGTTGATGGTAAACTGAAAACTGTCTTTTTTCAGGAGCTGTTTCATGCTATGCGAAACCTTTAATTCAGGCGGGAACAATACGCAGCGCGGGTCGGGGCTCCACCATAAGATATATTCGCCTTCGTACCAGGGGAAGATGCCGCTCTTGTATGCAAGCAACAGTCGTTCCGGCGAAAGGTCGCCCCCAATGGCCAACAGGCCGTCAGGTTCGGATAAATGCACAGGCGGAAAGATGAGCTTGTTGTCTAACGCGAAAATAGACATGGCTGTATGACAGTTCTGACCGGTGCTATTGGGCAACCACTTCAATGGTAGCGCCGATGCCCCGCTCGGTAATAGCGTCGCATTGGGGTTTGAGATCGTCGTATGCGCCATGCTTTACAGCATATTTGCCGTGTGTGTGAATGATCATGGCGCATTGCTCGGCCTGTTCGTTGCTGTGCCCGCAAACTTCTATCAGGGTTTCAATTACCCATTCGAAAGTATTTACCTCATCGTTCCAAACAATGAGGCTGCAAGGTTCTTCGTTGGCGGTCAATACTTCTACCTCCTCGTCTTGTACTGTTCGGGTCCCTGCGTTCAGAAGCGCATTCATAAACTGGGTTCTTTTTGCAAATGTAGAAATGATAATTTGCAGCCGCAACAGAAAATCTGTCTTATTTTGTCACAAAAAACCGCTGCTTACCTCAATTCCTCCTCATTTTTAACATTCTAAACAACATTACGCATGACAAGGGTTACAGGCATAGGGGGCATTTTCCTGAAATCGAAAGACCCCAAGGCAATGACCGAATGGTACCAGCGCCATCTCGGGATTGAATTCAACGACAATAGTTATTTTTCTTTTCAATGGGTGAATCCGCACCATCCCACCTTGCCAGGCTCCACTGTATTTTCTTTTTTCAAAGAAACAAGTGACTATTTTCAGCCCTCTGAAAAAATGACGATGATCAACTTTAGGGTGCAGGACCTGCGCGCATTGCTCACCGAGCTGGAAAAAGAAGGCGTGAAGATAGTAGGGGAGATGCAGGAATATCCTTATGGCAAGTTCGGCTGGATCATGGACCCCGAAGACAATAAGATCGAGCTGTGGGAGCCGATAGATGACGGATTTTGATGCCCCGTTGGTTTAATGGCTAAAATGAATCAGTAAGTCATTTAAGTCAATTAGGTCGACAGGTCGGTTGATGGCAACCTTTTTGTGCAGTTATATTTAAAAAAGGCATGACAACTTTCAACGAGGTCATCCATTCCGGCCAAACGGTGCTGGTCGATTTTTTCGCCGAGTGGTGCGGGCCCTGTAAAATGATGGGCCCCATTCTGAAAGAATTGAAGTCGCAGGTGGGGGACGACGTGAAAATCATAAAAGTAGATATCGATAAGCAACCGCAGATAGCTTCCATATACCGCATCAGCGGCGTTCCCACGCTGATGATCTTCAGGGATGGGCAGGTTATCTGGAGGCAGTCGGGCGTTATTCCGGCGCACCAGTTAAGATCGGTGCTGGAACAGGTGGGCAAGTCGGTGAATCACTAAATGGCCGTGCAACCATTATTCCTCCGGTAACCTAGCGCTGATGGCAAAACCAAATTACCTTCTCTCGTTATTACAGAACAAATGCCCCCGATGCAGAAAGGGCAAGCTATTCGCGGGGCGCACATCATGGAAGCTGAGCAAGAACCTGAAAATGCACAGGAATTGCCCTGTTTGCAGACAGCCCACCGAAATTGAAGTAGGTTTTTATTATGGAACGGGCTATGTGAGCTACGCGCTGACCGTGGCCCTAAGCGTGGCCTCATTTGTTGCCTGGTATATTCTCATCGGCATGTCGGTTGACGACAGCCGCTTTTTTTACTGGCTGGGCTTTAATGCGCTGCTGCTGATAGTGCTGCAGCCATACCTCATGCGGCTGTCGCGTACCATTTGGTTGTCGTTTTTTGTGCGTTACAACCCGCGCTGGAAAGAAGATCCCCTGAATCCCGAACACCTGGAGCGCAGCATTCCCGACCAGATGGAAGTGGTGGAAAAGCGCCCCTGAAACCAGTGTAAATCATCCTGAAAAGTAATTACCCGCAGGTCGTTGGAAATCTGCCCCCGGCGTATTAACTTACAACACGTCCAACCATCCGCTTAACCTCCTGACACCGTGTTGTGCTGACCTCCAATCTCCAACGTCAAACTTCACATGAGACACTTCGGCCTTGATTGCTAACTATGATCCGTAGGTTGTACATAATTTTTTTTATTGTCGTCCTTCAATGCGCGGCCGCGACCGCCCAATGGGGCTGCCCGCCTAATATTGGATTTGAATCGGGCAATTTCGATCAATGGGAATGCCTCACGGGATATTTCACGCAAAATGGACAGCCCCTGAACCTGATACCTGGTCCACCTTCCGGGGGCAGGCACACCATCATTCAACCCGGGCCGCTGCCGGTAGTAGACCCATATGGCGGCTTTCCTATCGTTTGCCCGAATGGAAGCAGGTATTCGGTAAAACTGGGTAATGAGTTTGCCGGCGCACAGGCAGAAGCCATCTATTACACATTTACTGTTCCTGTTGACAAGGACGACTACAGCATCATTTACAATTATGCCGTGGTGTTCCAGAATCCAAATCACAGTTTGCACGAGCAGCCGAGGTTTACTTCCCGCGTGTTTGATGTAACCGATAACAAATACATCGAGTGCGCTTCGTTTGAATTTGTTGCTTCAGCAGGCTTGCCCGGCTTCCAGGAATCGCCAAATATGGCCAATGTGTTTTACAAGCCTTGGTCGCCCATCACCATCAACCTGTTCGGTTATGCGGGCAAAACCATCCGTCTTGAATTTACCAATAACGATTGCACGCTTGGCGCGCATTTCGGTTATGCATACCTGGATGTGAACGAGAACTGCATTTCGCCTATTTCAGGAAATTATTTTTGCGGACTCGATTCCATCAGGCTCGAAGCGCCGAAAGGGTTTAACATGTACAATTGGTACACGCCCGATTTTCAGACCAAGCTCGGCACCGACGACTGGCTTACGCTGCGCCCATTGCCGCCGGCCGGTACTCAATACGTATTGGAGATCATTCCCTTTCCCGGTCTTGGTTGCAGGGATACCTTAACTACCACCATCCGCTTCCCCAGCGAGCCGCTGGACCTGATTGCAAAAGATTCGCTTATTGCATGCGAGGATAAAGGCGCCGATCTTACATCGCCATCTGTCGTGGCGGGCAGCAGTTCCAACCTTGCCTACACGTATTATATGGATCCGGCGGGCGCTACGCTGATACCGCTGCCTGAAAAGATCACGAAGTCAGGCACCTATTACATCAAGGCAATGAATATAGAAGCGTGTTATAAATTCAAGCCGGTTGTTGTAGACATCAGGAAGTTGCCGCAGATAAACGTGAATGATCCCCCGACGGTTTATTTTCCTGCAACCGTCGACCTCACCGATCCATCCATAACCTCGGGCAGCGACGCGGGGCTTGTGTATACTTACTGGCGCGATGGCGGAGGTAACAATATCCTGCCCAGTGCAAGCACTATTGGTGAGACGGGCACTTACTTTATCCGGGGAATGAATGCTTCGGGTTGCATATCGTTCAAATCCGTGAAAGTAACAGTAATGCCGCCGCCTCCGCCGAACATTAAAGTGCCCAATGCTTTTTCACCGAACAACGACGGTATTAATGACCTGTTCCGGATAGAGATACCATTGACGATGTCGGTAACGCGCCTTTCTATATACAACCGTTATGGCGTGGCGGTGTTCCGCACCACTGATATTACGCGGTATTGGGATGGTAAGGATGTGCCGGTAGGTACGTATTACTGGGTGTTGGAAGGAGTGGAATTGTATGGTGAAAAGAAGATGATAAGGAGTGGAAGTGTGACGGTGGTGCGGTAGGGAAAATTGAGAAAATTTTTTGCGGGGAAGGCCGATAGCCCTTATCTTTGCACTCCATTTTTTGATGTCCGTTTTACGCTAAAGCTTCAGCGGATAAAAAAAGGGAGTTTAGCTCAGCTGGTTCAGAGCATCTGCCTTACAAGCAGAGGGTCGGCGGTTCGATCCCGTCAACTCCCACAGAAAGTGCCTCCAAATACTTTTCCAGAAAGTTTTGGAGGTTTTTGTTTTTTATGCCGTGCTTCAGAGCTGTGCATGTAATAGGCTGTACGCTTTCATGTATGATTCCAAAGAAAACTTTGCGGGGGTTGATAAACCACAAATTAAAAGACGCTGGTGTACTTATTGCAAACAGGCGTTATGCTGCCGGAGTTTATTTAGCCGGATACGCACTTGAGGTAGCCTTAAAATTGAAGGTTTGTAAAATTTTTAAATTTACACAGGGCTTTCCGGAAAATAAGGCAGAGTTTGTCGTCTATCAAAACAACGCCAGGAGTCAAAAACTTTTAGCTGGTGCTATCACACAGCTGAAAGACATTAGAAATCATGATTTGAACAAATTACTTTTTTTCTCTGGAACCGAGTATAAGATTAAATTACATCACTTGAATGAATGGAATTTGGTGGTCGGGTGGAATCCTGAAACCAGATATATAATAAAAAGGGTGCTGAAAAATGAGGCAGTAAGCAAAATCAATGCAATAAAGATCCTCATTCAGCAAATATTATAGTCTATTTTGAATATGAATATGGCAAAGAAGACTCAACATGTAGTACCGCTGGGCAATGGATGGGCCGTTAAAGGTGAGGGCAGTAAAAAATTTACTGTTATCACCGAACGGCAAAGGGATGCCATTACCGTTGCCCGAGAAATTGCAAAGAGTCAGAAGTCGGAAGTAATCATTCATGGCAGGGATGGTAAAATCAGGGATAAGGATAGCTACGCAACTGATGTGCGCCCACCAAAAGATAAAAAGCGCTAGCCGGCTTCCGCCTTCTCTGAATTCATGTAATCACTAAGCAAACTGCCTGAAATTGCCTATGGACAAACCCAGATCTTATTGCGAAGCCGTCCTCCTCATGGAGCCCGGCAATGTGCACATCCACTACCACGACCACCAATACGGATTTCCCATACACGATGACAATGAGCTGTTCGCGCGGCTGGTGCTGGAAATTAACCAGGCAGGCCTCTCCTGGACCACCATCCTGAACAAAAAGGATAATTTCTTCAAGGCTTATGATAATTTCCAGATAGACAAGGTGGCTGCCTACAAAGAGAAAAAAATTGAACAATTGTTAAACAATGCAGGCATCATCCGCAACCGCCTGAAAATACAAGCGGCCATTGAAAACGCTCAATCCATCGAGGCATTGCAGAAACAACATGGGTCATTTAAAAATTGGCTCGATCATCATCATCCTATGACCAAAGATGAATGGGTGAAGCTCTTTAAGAAAACATTCCGGTTCACCGGCGGTGAAATCGTAAACGAATTCCTGGTAAGTACCGGCTACCTTCCCGGGGCCCACATCGAGAAATGTCCCGTGTATAAAAGAGTGCTGAAGCATACACCTAAATGGTTAAATTGCTAAGCAGTTTTAAAATCATCTTACAATAACCATTCGATGAAAACATCATTTGCTGTTCTGCTGGTGGCCGGCATTATCATCATGTTGCTCGCCAATAAAAAGCCGCCGGAAAATCCCGCCGTCATTGTGCAGAGCGATAGCTTGTTCGTGGTGATCTATACAACCGGGCAAAAATGGGATGCTTCCAAATCGCCATATGACCAGGCCTATTTTAACGACCATTCAGCGTTTATGTCGAAGCTTAGGAAAGACGCGGTTACACTGCTCGGCGCGAGGTACAGCGACAAAGGCATGCTGGTGATCAAGGCCGCTGATCTTCAATCGGCCCAGGAATTAATTACCGGCGACAAGGCAGTAAGCAATGGAACCTTTAATGCGGAAGTGCACCCGGCCAATTTTTTCTATACGGGTTGTGTGCGATAAAATGCAGCGCAGGCTTAGATTTTCCAGTCCACTATTTCATTCACCCATTCTTTCTTGTAAGGAGCAGTGATCTTAATGTAATTATCGGTATATCCTTCCATCATGCCGCTTTTGGCATTGGCCTCGAACAATACCTTGCGTGTTTGCCCTGCATGCTGCTGCGTAAAGTATTGCATCTTCATGTAACTAAGGTTGCGCAAAATTCTATTGCGTTCGTGCCTGGTATGCATGGGAACAACCGGCTCTATCTCCAGCGCTTTGGTATTGTCCCTTTCAGAATAAGTAAACACGTGCAGGTAAGAAATATCCAATTCGTGCAGGAACTGCAGGGTGTCATTGAAATCAGCATCTGCTTCACCGGGAAAACCAACTATCACGTCAACGCCGATGCAGCAATGCGGCATCAGGGTCTTGATCAGTCTAACGCGTTCGGCATACAGTTCCCGCTTATAACGGCGGCGCATCAATCCTAAGATCTTATTGCTGCCGCTTTGCAGGGGAATATGAAAATGGGGCATGAACTTATTGCTGTTCGCAACAAATTCAATGATGCTGTTGGAAAGCAGGTTGGGTTCGATGGAAGATATGCGGTAACGCTGGATGCCCTCTACCTGTTCCAGTGCCTGGATCAATTCAAAAAAAGATTCCGGCTGGTGCGCGTTGCCATCGGGGCCCTTTCCAAAATCACCGAGGTTAACGCCTGTCAATACGATCTCCTTTACGCCGGCAGCGGCGAGCTGCCGCGCATTTTCTACAACATGCCCGATGGAATCGCTGCGGCTTTTACCGCGAGCCATGGGAATGGTGCAGAACGAACAATTGTAGCTGCAGCCATCCTGCACTTTCAAGAACGTGCGGGTCCTGTCTTGAATGGAGAATGAAGCGGTAAAGCCGCTCACTTCCCCGATATCGCAACTGCAGATCTTGGCGGACTCGCCCTTGGTAAGCTCCCTGAGATGATGCGGCAGATTGAACTTTTCAGCCGCACCCAGCACCAGGTCAACCCCAGGAATGGCCGCTATTTCGGCGGGTTTCAGTTGCGCATAGCAACCGGTGATCACTACCAGGCTTTCGGGCGCCTTGCGTTGTATCCTGCGCACCAATTGCCGGCATTCCTTGTCGGCATTGTCGGTAACCGAGCAGGTGTTGATCACATACACATCGGCCCGGTCATCAAAAGCCGTTTTTTCGAAGCCCTCGCTTTCCAGCATGCGGGAAAGGGTGGAGGTCTCCGAGAAATTGAGCTTGCAACCCAATGTATGAAAGGCCACTGTGCGTTTGGCGGTCATGAGCCTGCAAAAGTACGGGTTAATGTGCAAATGTGCAGCTGTGCAAATGCGCGCCCACAGACGTTTAGGCCCTTTTCTTCCATCCCTGCATCCGCGCATTTGCACATTGAATCATATCTTGCATACAGATGCGTTCGAAAGCTGGTACATACGTATTGCTGCTGGTGTTGCTGGCCCTGGCATTGGTGCTTTGGCGTTCGCGCAGCAACGACGCAAGGTCCGATAACCGTTCAGCTTCAGGCCAAAAGGTGAACCGCGACCACGGGTTCGACCGCAGGGTTTCGTACCTGCAGTATACCAACCACGCCCGTTGCCGCATGGAATGCAGGGAAATAACCCAGCTGGAAGTAGAGGATATTATGCAGAACGGCAAGATCAATTACCGCAAAAGCAACGTTAAAGGCCAGCCATGCCCCACGTATGCGGTAGAAGGATATACGGACGACAACCAGCACGTACGCATCGTTTTCGGGCAGTGCGACCGCACCACTAAAGTCATCACTTGCATCGACCTCGGTAAGGACTGGCAATGCCATTGCCCCGGCGATGATGTCAAATACCAAAACCAGGAGCGTTGATGCCATGAAGCTATTGCTGAAACCCTTCAGGATCATTTACTGCATCTATGCATTCCTTGTTTTTGTGGCATTGATGTTGGTTATCTTTCCCTTTGTGCTCACCGCCTCTTTCTTCGGCCGCATCAGGGGCGGCAACGCCATCTACAGGCTGTGCATGCTATGGGGCGATTGCTGGTTCCCGCTGGTGGGCATCATGCATAAAAACATCCATGAAACACAAGAGTCGCGCGACAAACAGTTCATTTACGTTGCCAACCATATTTCCTACCTCGATGCGCCGGTAATTGTAAAAACACTACGTACGCCCATCAGGCCGCTCGGCAAGGCGGAAATGAGCAAAATACCGGTGTTCGGCTACATCTATAAGAACGCTGTGGTACAGGTTGACCGCAGCAATGCGGAAGCAAGGGCAAAAAGCGTACGGCAAATGAAAGCAGTGCTGCGCCGGAATATTTCGATCTTTATTTTCCCCGAAGGCACCTTCAATACCACCGGCAAGCCGCTCAAAGAGTTTTACGACGGTGCATTCCGCATTGCCATTGAAACGCAAACACCCATCAGGCCCGTGCTTTTCCTGAATGCATACGACCGCATGCACTACCGTAGCATCTTTACGCTTAATCCCGGCCGTTCGAGGTCTGTTTTCCTGGAACCTGTACCTGTACAGGGATTGACGATGCGCGACGTACCTGCGTTGAAGCAACAGGTGTCCGAACTCATGGAACGTAAATTAATTGAGTATGGCGCAAGTTGGATTAAAGCGCCGGTTGTTATGAAGTCAGTAAGTCAATAGGTCATTGGGTCATTGGGTCATTGGGTCATTGGGTCATTGGGTCATTGGGTAAATGATTAATTTGCAATTTCTTGTTTTTTTACTTAATGACCCAATGACCTATTGACTTAATGCCTTAATGCCTTAATCGTTTGTACGCTGACATCATCATACCATTAGCACTTCCGAAAACCTATACATGGTCCATTCCAGCCCACCTGCAGGAAAGCGTGCAACCCGGCTGCAGGGTAGAGGTAGAACTGGGCAAGAACAAACGTTACGCGGGCATTGTAAAAAAACTGCACCACCAAAAGCCTCCCGAACTGGAAGCAAAAGACATTCTGAATGTGCTCGACACCACTCCCGTAGTGCATGAGCTGCAATTGAAACTCTGGGAATGGGTGGCCCAATACTACATGTGCAGCGAAGGTGAAGTAATGGCTGCGGCGCTGCCCGCCCATTTTAAGTTAAGCAGCGAAACCATTATTGTGTACAACGATGAGTATGGCGATGATTTTTCAGCGCTCGACCACGATGAGTACCTGGTAGCAGAAGCACTGCTGATAAAAAAAGAATTGAAAGTGCCCGAAGTGCAGCAGATACTGGATTCCTCGAACGTATACCCCATCATTAAAAAACTGATCGAAAAAAAGGTGTGCTTCGTATGGGAAAGCCTTAAAGAAACATACAAACCGAAAAAAGAAACTTTTGTATTGCTCGATCCGAAATACAATGACGAGGCACAACTGGAAGAGCTGGTGAACAATTGGGCACGCGCCCCCAAACAACTCGAGCTGTTGCTAAGCTATATTCATCTCTCAAAAGCCGAAGGGGAAGTGACCAAATCCGAGCTCCTTAAAAAAAGCGGCGCTTCGGATGCGCAATTGAAAGGACTTACAGAGAAAGGTGTATTGCTGCTGCAAAACAGGCGGGTAGACCGTATGTCATACGCCCCGCGAAACGTAAACATCGGTTTCACGCTCACCGATGCCCAGCGCGAAGCGCTGGACCAGGTACAGGCATCTTTTAACACGCACGCCGTTTGCCTGCTGCACGGCGTAACCTCCAGCGGCAAGACATTGCTGTATATTAAAATTATTGAACAATACATACAACAGCGCAAGCAGGTATTATACCTGCTGCCGGAGATAGCGCTAACATCGCAGATCATACGAAGGTTGCAACAACATTTTGGTGGGTACATCGGTATTTATCACAGCAAGTTCAACCAGAATGAACGCGTGGAGATATGGAATAAGATCCGTACGGGAGAGCTGGCCATCATTCTCGGTGCGCGGTCTTCCTTATTTCTTCCTTTTCATAACCTGGGGCTGGTGATAGTAGACGAGGAGCACGATGCTTCCTACAAACAGCAAGACCCCGCCCCGCGGTACCATGCGCGCGACGCCGCGGTGTATTATGCATCATTGTGCAATGCCAAAGTACTGCTGGGCAGCGCCACGCCATCTGTCGAAACCTATCACAATGCCATTACAGGTAAATATGGCCTCGTTGAATTAACCGAGCGTTATGCAGGGTTGGAAATGCCCGCCATCGAGATCATCGATACAAAAAAAATCATATCGAAGGAGCGCACGAAAGTGATTGTGACACCCCAACTGCAGGAATCCATCAATCAAACCATACAACAGCAAAAACAGGTGATACTCTTCCAGAACCGGCGGGGTTATTCCCCTTACCAGGTTTGTGAGACCTGCGGATGGATACCCAAATGCAAGTATTGCGATGTGAGCCTGAATTTTCACAAGATCACCAATAAACTGCATTGCCACTATTGCGGCACTACCTATCCTCCCGTGCAAACTTGTGCGCAGTGCCACAATTATAAATTCATACAGCGCAATTTTGGAACGGAAAGGATAGAAGAGGAACTGGAAGAAACCTTTCCGGGCGCAAGGATCGCGCGCATGGACGTCGACAGCCTGCGCGGCAAGCACGCACATGACCAGCTCATTCAGCTATTCGAGCAAAACCGCGTGGACATGCTGGTAGGCACTCAGATGGTGGTAAAAGGATTGGATTTCGAGAACGTAGAGCTGGTTGGCATTCTTGATGCCGACAGTTTATTGAACTTTCCCGACTTCCGGGTATACGAACGCGCTTTTCAATTGATGGAACAGGTGAGCGGCCGCGCCGGCCGCAAGGACAAGCAGGGCAGGGTGATGATACAGGCAGCCAACACCACGCATCCCGTATTGCAATTTGTGCAGCAGCACAATTACAAATTGTTTTTCGAGTTCGAGATCGAGTACCGGCAGCAATATGGCTATCCTCCTTACGCGCGATTGATACTGGTAAGCTTTCGCCATAAGATGAAGGACATTGTACAGGATGCGGCGGTAACTTTTGCCGGCTTGCTGGAGAAAGATTTCGGTAATTATATTGTGGGACCGGCGCGACCCGCTGTTGGCCGCGTGCGCAATCAATACCTGATGGACCTTTTGCTGAAGCTGCCCAAGGACACAGGCCTGATCACCCGCGCCAAGCAAGCCATACGGCAGGGCGCCATTGCACTCTATAACAACAAACGTTTTAAGAGTGTTGTCGTAATTCCCGATGTAGACCCGGTGTAAGCCTGGTTAAATATTTGGTACTATTGACCATTCTGCCTTGCTTCGCGTAGCCCAACCGCAAAGCAGTATACATATGTTCGCAGAAAATATTCCGCTTAAGCACCTCCATACTTTTCATACCGATGTATATGCCCGGTATTTCGCAAGCTTTTCCGGTGCGGCTTCTTTGGAAGCTTTGTTGGCTGAGCGCGCATCGCTGTTGCCAGGCAGCAACCTGTTGATACTGGGAGGCGGCAGCAATATTCTTTTAACGGGTGATTATAACGGCCTCGTACTGAAAAATGATATTGCCGCAATAGAACAAGTGCGCGAAGACGCCGACTATGTTTACCTGAAAGTAGGGGCGGGAGAAAACTGGCATCGTTTTGTGATGCACTGTATTGCCAACAACCTGGCGGGTGTAGAAAATTTATCCTTGATACCGGGGAGCGTGGGCGCATCGCCGATGCAGAATATCGGGGCATATGGGGTAGAGTTGAAAGAAGTGTTTCACAGCCTGGAAGCAATGCACCTGCAGGAAAAATCCGTGCATACATTTTCACTCAATGATTGTGAGTTCGGGTACAGGGACAGCGTGTTTAAGAAAAGGCATAAAAATGAATTTGCGATACTCAGTGTTACATTCCGCCTGAACAAGCAACCGAAATTCAATACCAGTTACGGCGCCATAGAGCAGGAGTTGAAAAAAATGGGCGTGCAGGAACTTTCGATTGCGGCCATTTCGCAGGCAGTCATCAATATCCGTTCATCTAAATTGCCTGATCCTGATGTGTTGGGCAATGCTGGAAGTTTTTTCAAGAATCCCACCATTTCACTGTCTTTTTTCGATGGATTGAAAAAGAAATTTCCTTCTATCATAGCATATAAGGTAGGCGATGATGCCGTAAAACTTGCCGCGGGCTGGTTGATAGAGCAATGCGGGTGGAAGGGCATCCGCAAAGGTGACGCAGGCTGTCATTCGCAACAAGCACTGGTGTTGGTAAATTACGGCGACGCAACTGGCAAGGAGATCTATGATCTCAGCGAAGAGATACTTAGAAGCGTGCAGGACAAGTTTGGGGTACTATTGGAGCGGGAGGTGAATATTGTGAGTAGTGAGTAGTGACAACTCACAACTCACCATTCCCTGTATTGCCTTCTTCGCACCGGTGCTGGCGCTCCTCCAGGGGGCACAAAGAATTTAATCAGCAACAATCCCGCAAAGAAGCCGCCGATATGCGCCGCGTATGCAACGCCACCAGCCTCGCTTCCACCAAGCGCACCCATGCCATTGATGATCTGGAATACTATCCAGATGCCCAGCGCAAGCAGGGCCGGCACAGATATGATGGTGAACACAAAAAACACGTGCACCCTGCGCGTGGGATATAACAGGATGTATGCGCCCAATATGCCGGAGATGGCGCCCGAAGCCCCGAGGCTCGGAATGAGCATGTCGTGTCCCAATACTTTTGTGCTGAACACATGCGTAAGCGATGCGATGACCCCCGTAAGCAGGTAAAAGAAAAGGTAGCGCATATGGCCCAGCCTGTTCTCGATATTGTCCCCAAACACCCAGAGATAAAGCATGTTACCTCCCAGGTGCGCCCAACCGCCGTGCATGAACATGGAAATGATCAGCGTGAGCCACACATGTACCCTGGTTTCACCTAGCGGCGGCCGCAAAAAACGCTGGCCTGTATATGGATCTATTTCAACTTGCGCGCGTGTTACAATGTCCTGTCCCGTTACGATCTCTGCAGGAACGGTAGAGTAGGAGTATGTGAATGCATTGTCTCCCGTTTGTTGGAAATAAACAAATACCAATATGTTCAGGGCTATCAGCAGGTAATTGATGAAGGGTGTCCTGGTCCGATCGGAATTGTCATCGCCAATGGGAAGCATTCTATATTATTTATCTTTTGCTATAAAAATTTTATGCCAGTGCACCGGGCCTTCACTCATAATCGCTTTTGAGCGCCAGGTATCTATAATAATATAATCGATACAGTTCGTGCAGTCGTACGAAGTATGCCCTCCATACGCCTCCTTCATTGATCACGTCGTTAATACTGTTGACCGCCAATTGCAATACCGTTACGGCGGTGTCAAGGTATGGCTTCATGCGTTTTTTGATGATTTCTTTGTTTGCCTGCGAAGCAGTGCTCATGTCCCGTTCCATGATCTCTGCAAATTGACCTCTCCATGACCCGGCACTGAACAATGAATCTGCAACGGCGTACTTTTTACTATCCCGCATGATGCGGTCGCGCACCAGGTATTCTGTCCTAAGGTCGTTGCAATGCGCTGCCAAAACGAAAATGTAATCAGCCAGCACCGCGCTTATTTGGTCTGAATCCAGTATCCTGCGCAACTCGTCTGTTTTTTGCTGCGAATCGTTCTTTGCAAAATGCCGTACCAGCGAATCCTCGAACCGGAAAAACCGCGCAGGACGCGGGTCAGCGCCTGTACTGAACTTCTTGTGCGAAACAGGATAGTACGTAAACTGCCACAGCGGGTCGTAAGGAATATGGTCTTCGAGGAATGCTTCGGGCTTCACTTTAAAATAACTGTATTCAATATGCTTGACGGAACCGGCCAATGGTAATTCCTTCCGTTGGCCCCAGGTAGGATCGAACATGTACCAGCTGGTATCCATTTTTACCGCCACCCAGGCGTGCCCGGTGGTAGATTCTTTCTCCATCTGCTTTACATAGCCAGTTACAACGTACGACTGGTATCCTAATTCCTGCGCAAGCCTGTTGAACAACAGCGCATACCCGAAACAGATAGTGCCCCTGCCGGACAATACGTTGCGAATGATGGCGGAATGGTCGTAATAGTGCTCTTGTATAAAAGCGGTGTCCTTGTAATCGTATTTCAGGTTCTTCATCATCCAATAAAAACAACCGCGCAGCCCCGCTTCTTTCCTGAACCCGTAGGCATTCAGCGTGGCGGCCAGGTCCTTGGCCGTATTGGCGTTGTTTTTCGGGAGGTTGTCTACAAATTTTTCAATTTCGGCTATTCCTGGCTGTGGCTGCTGTGCCGGGCAAAACAGGGCGAATAACAATCCGGCCAGCAAAGCTGGGAGTAACCTTCGGATCGATAGCATATTATATCGGCGTTTAGGGTGCAATTCGCTGCTGGTCACCGGTCGTCCAAATCGTACTCGTCCTCATTGTAAGCAGAGCCGGTGCCAATATTCAGCATCGAGCCCATCAGGTCCTTGAATTCGATCTTACCTTCTACGATCTTCTTGCTGATGAGCGAGTAGGCCGACAGCCCATGCAGCACGAATTCCATCAGCAACGCGGCCTCTTTTTCATTTGTATGCTTGAAATGCTTTTTTACGAACGCGTGCAGGCCATCCACTTTGTACAACTGCTGCACCTTGTCCGCATCCTTCATATTGAAGAAAAGGTTCAGCGAATTGCCTTTATCGAACCATTCGGTAATGGAGCGGTAAGGATTTTCCGCCGGCTGTCCTTCCTTGCCCTTTCTTTTTTTCACCTGGTCGGGGTTGGGAAAATACAGCGCAAACTGCGAGCGCAGGGCCTTGTCCATCAGGTTCAATGCCACCTGGTAAGGGCCTTCCTGCTCTCCTTCGTACACCAGTTCTATCTTCCCTGTAATAGAGGGAATAATGCCGCTAAGGTCGCTGACCCACACCTGCGTTTCTTTTTCTTTATTGATGATGGCCCTTCTTTCCGCCGCGCTCACCGCGTTCTCATAAGCCGCGATGCTGAGGCGGGCGCTCACGCCGCTTTTCTTGTCGACAAACTCGCTGCCCCTTGCTTCGAACGATACCTGTTCGATGATGCGCTTAACAAGATCGCTGAGCTTTACTTTTATTTTTTGTTCTTCCAATACATTGGCTTCCTGTTCGGTGATCTCCAATGCCATTTCGATGGATTTGGGATAATGTGTCAGTATCTGGCTTTCGATCCGGTCTTTCAAGGGTGTTACGATCGAGCCGCGGTTCGTATAGTCCTCGGGGTTAGCCGTGAAAATAAACAGGATGTCCAATGGCAGTCTTAGCTTAAAGCCGCGGATCTGCACGTCTCCCTCTTCGAGTATATTGAACAGCGATACCTGTATCCTTGCCTGCAGGTCGGGAATTTCATTGATCACGAAGATGCCGCGGTTGCTGCGGGGTATGATGCCGTAATGGATCACGCCTTCGTCGGCGAAGCTTAGCCTGAGATTGGCGGCCTTGATGGGATCGATGTCGCCGATCAGGTCGGCCACGCTCACGTCTGGCGTTGCCAGCTTTTCGCCATAGCGTTGGGAGCGGTGTATCCACTGGATGGGCGTTTCGTTGCCTTTTTCAACAACCAGGTCTTTCGCGTATTTCGAAATGGGATTCAGCGGGTCGTCATTTATTTCGCTGCCGGCTATTACGGGAATGTATTCATCCAGCAGCTCGGTCATTTGCCTTGCCATCCTGGTTTTGGCTTGCCCGCGCAAGCCGAGGAATAAAATATTATGGCGCGAAAGCAATGCGCGCTCCACGTCGGGTATCACAGAATCCTCGTATCCCACGATGCCTGAAAAAGTGTTCTCCTTGTTTTCCAGTTTTGCAATAAGGTTTTGCCGGATCTCGTCTTTCACGCTTTTTGGCCGGTACCCGCTTGCCTTTAATTCTCCTAATGTCTTAGCCAAATTATTTTTCATCTATAATATTTTAATTGTTCTGATCTCATTTTGAAACCATCTTGAAATTAAATACGTTTTGCTGCTTTAGTGCTTCCATTAAAACTTTGAACTGTTCATACCTTGCATTGTTATCACCATACACTACCACGAGAAGCTTTTCTGTTTTTTTTCCCTGCTTGCGTGCAATTTCTTCAATAACGCGGACGATATTGGCTGTGGTGACAGGATGAATTTTTTTCGCTTTGTCCCGGCTGTCTTTGTTCAGGCTATACAAAAGCCCGTTTTCAGGCTCCAGGTAAAACGAAACATCCGTTGGCATGTCCTGGATCTTTGTTTCCACGACGGTGGGTGTTTCAACAACAAGGCCCTCGACCGGCGCCGTTACCGGCTCAAAGGGCTGCAGGTCCAATAATTTTATTTCCTCGGGTTTAAGGTCCCTTAACGCATAGTATTTAATATCGTTGATGGTCATTTCATCGAGCATATTCACTACGAATTTATAGTCTGCAGCTGCGGTAGGCTTTATCATCACGATTATGCTATCGCCGATGGATTGCTTATAAGATAATATCACTTTCCTTATCCCTTCGTATGGTACAGGCCGGGCCTCCTGTTTTGTCGCAAGGGTACCGGTATAATACAATACCGTGTCTGTGGTAAGAATGAGCGTAAGCGTTCGCTTAGGGTCCACATACTTTAGTTCTTCGAAATCCCCATCCTTTGGAAGGAACAATTGCAAAGGTTCCCGTGTCCCGCGCTCCAGCGAAACGAGATTGAACCGCTTATGCTCGGCTTCATTCAGCTTTGCAGGCTCCAGTTTAATATTCAGCTCTTCTGCCAGCCGGCAAACAAGCATAAAGGTTTCGACCGCCATCATGGCGCCGCCTCCGCCATTGTCGGCGGGTTTGAGTACTACGTTTAATTCATTGCCGTATCGTTTTTTGTTATCATTCAATAATCTCCTGATCGATTGCTCATCGGCGTGCAGCCGCCTGACGACCCTGGAAGCATTCACATCGCCATTGTACACGATCATGCTGTCCCGTACCAGGATCATTGATAATATATGCCGATCCGTTGCCTGCGGTTTTGCTTCGCAGGCTGCAATGATGATCAGCAGTAATAAGGCGATTCTTGCCAAGTGTAATTTTTTATAGAATATACTTAATGTGATGATGTCAGTACACTGTTTTCCGCTTCCCGCTCTCGAAATCCCGGAATATGAATGCTCCCAGTTTATCGAGCGAAGCAAAAAATGCTTTTCCATTGTTCGTTTCCGTAAACTCCTGTACAAAGCGCTGCAGGTAAGGATCGGTTGCGATCATAAATGTAGTGATGGGAATTTTAATTTTCTTGCATTGCGCGGCCAGGTTCATGCACCGGTTCACTACTTTGCGGTCGAGACCGAAGCTGTTCTTGTAATAACGTTTCCCCATCTTTAAGCACGTGGGCTTTCCATCGGTGATCATGAATATCTGCTTGTTCGGGTTCTTTCTTCTTCTCAACAGGTCCATGGCCAGCTCCAGTCCTGCCACGGTATTGGTATGATAAGGGCCTACCTGTAAATACGGAAGGTCTTTGATCTCTACCGTCCAGGCATCGTTGCCGAACACTACTATGTCCAACGTGTCTTTGGGATATTTGGTAGTGATGAGCTCACTCAATGCCATCGCCACTTTTTTGGCGGGCGTAATGCGGTCTTCGCCGTACAGGATCATGGAATGGGAAATGTCTATCATAAGCACCGTGGAGGTCTGCGCTTTGAAATCTGTTTCGCGGATAGACAAATCGTCTTCCTGCAATTGAAATGCATCGATGCCGTGGTTGATCTGTGCATTGCGGATGGAAGTGGTAAAATCTATCTGCTCCAGCATGTCACCAAACTGGAAGGCGCGGGACTCCGGGTTGATCTCATCGCCCTGGCCTGGCTTGAAGGTATGATGCTCGCCTGTTTTTGTTTTTTTAAGCTTGCCGAAGATCTCTTCCAGCGAGCGCTTGCGGATGCCCTGTTCGGTTTTGGAAGTAATGGCAATCTGGCCGTTGATGGCGTCTTCGGTAATGTATCCTTTTTCTTTGAGCTCTTCTATGAAATCGCCTATGCCGTATTCTTCGTCTGTAAGCTCGTATTCTTTGTCCAGCTGGTTCATCCATTGCAGCGCTTCGGATACATCGCCATTGGTGTAGGTAAGCAATTGCATGAAGATGTCCAGCAACTGTTCAAACTTCGATTTACCCTGCTGGTTCGGATCGTATTTGGAGAACTGATGACCTATCATAATCAAACCTCCCTTTCGGCTTAAATGAGAATGCTATTTAAAATTACGCCTAAATCGCGGATTGGTTTGTACGAGATAGGGAATTAAGAATTGATTTAGAGAATTGAGCGCTAAGGGCAAACAGGGTAATAGCCCAATTATTGGAAGACAGGCGATTTTTAAGGTTAAGTATGTGATATTCGGATGCGTGATTTTGGATATCCGGAAATTTCGATTAGCAATAGCAGTCGAAAAAAAGCCAATCGGATATAGCCGGCTGCTGAAATAGCTGTATCCGATTGGCCCATTTTTCAAGTATTGGCCCGTTTAATGAACCGATGGTCCACAAAACAGGCAAAATAAAATGGGCTAACCGGATACGCGATAAGCCCATTATGTGGTAGGCCTTACTCACCTTAGTAAACCAGGCCGGTATTCTTAAGGCCTGCGCTGCGTATCCGGCACGCCAGGATTCTGGATCGGCCTGCTGCCTTCGGGATTAGCAGGCTTTTGCGGACCGTATTGCGTTTCCAGTTCCGAAACATTCCTCAGCATCTGGTAAGTAGATGCAATGTCCTGTATAAACGGCAACTGCTTATCGGAAATATTGTTAGGCTTGCCTTCCATCATGTTCATCGCATCCGTAGCGATCTGCTCGTCCGTTATCTGGTCGCCGAGCAAACGGTAATAACGCATCTGTTCCTGCAGGTCGCTCTTTAACGAGGTGGATACTTTTTTAGCCAGCTCCGTGTCGCCCGCGCGGTAAGCTGCGTACAAAAAGCGCAGGGAAATTACATTGTGCTGGTTCTGCCGGTTAGAGGTCATACCATACGGAACGTTTTCGGACGATACTTCCGTATCGTATTTGCGCAGCACCTTCCTGGCCGAATCCAGCTTGCCCGCATTCACCAGGCTCATGGCCGATGCCGCATGCGTTGCGCGTATGCTGTTGATATGACGGCGGTTCTCCTCATCGAAGTACACACCTTTCAACGCGGCATTGCCATAGGCGAACTTCTTCATGATATTATCAAAGGTGGCATCGTTGTTTACTTCGCTTTGTGCAACGGGCACCAGCCTGTACGACAAGCCTTCCATGCGCACGTAAGGCAACAATCCCAGTTCGTCCAGTTCCTGCGTTGATGTAAAATAAATCGGGCGTTCCCATTTATTGGCAGCGATCAGCGCCAGCACCGCCAGGTCATTTTTAAACAGGTAATTTTTCTTGATATCCAGCAGCAGCGTGCTTACTACATTGTCGCCCGCCTGTACGGTTCCATTCTGGCGTACTTTATTTACGTCCACTGGGATGCTTAGTTTTCTTGTCGGCATCACATTCAGCATCTGGCTTCCGTCCTGGGTGCTTACCATGTAACGGGGATCGTCGCTGCCCGTAACGTTCTTCAACACTTCGTACGCATCGTAATAACGGTTTTGATCGAAGCCGGGCAATGGGTACACGGGTACCGCATCGCGCTTATTGCCTTGCAGTTGCTCGGGCGTGAATATTACATCGGCCGGTGCGCTGTTGTTTACTTTGTACCGGAGCTGGTTAACATACCAATCGGTGCCCAGCAGGCTATAGTTCATCACCCTCAGGTCGGGACGTATATTCTCCGTTTCCAACGCATACCAAAGCGGGTAGGTATCATTATCGCCGAAGGAAATCAAAATGGCATTTTGCGCACAGCTTTCCAGATAATCTTTGCCCAGGTCCCGCGCCAGCAGTTTCTTGCTGCGGTCGTGGTCGTCCCATTCCTGCGAAGCCATCAATATGGGAACGGCCAGCAGGCACAGCCCGAATGCTACATAATTGGAGAGACTTACAGACATTATCTTGTTAAGCCATTCGCGCACCTGCAGCACACCAAGTCCGATCCAGATGGCAAAGGCATAGAAAGAACCCACATAGGCATAGTCGCGTTCGCGTGGCTGGTAACCTGCCTGGTTAAGGTAAATAACAATGGCAAAGCCTGTAAAGAAGAACAGCAGGCCGGTAATGATCCAGTCGCGGCGATTGACCATGAGCTGGTAAATAAAGCCCAACACGCCCAGGATAAAGGGCAACAGGAATAATTTGTTATTGGCCTTGTTGTCTTTGCCGGCAGTAGCGGGCAGTTCGTCTGTTGTGCTGCCATGCAGCATTTTATCAATGAAGCCGATGCCGCTGATCCAGTTGCCGTCGCGGATATTGCCGAATCCCTGCAAATCGTTTTGCTTACCGGCGAAATTCCACATGAAGTACCGCCAGTACATCCAGCGGAACTGGTAGCTCGCGAAATACTTGATGTTATCGGCCATGGTAGGTATTTCACCTTCGGCGAGGCCGGAAAATTCCCGGTAACATTGATGTTGTCCGCGGTCATTGTTGCTGTCGAACATGCGCGGGAACAGGTGTGCGCCAGGAGTTCCTGACCAATCCTGTTTTTGTACCTTACCTACCGCTTCATATTTATCTTTTCCCTTGATATAAAGATTGCCGGTTTCTTTGTAAGCGGGCCGGGTGACGGCGATGTTACCATTTTCATCCCTGCCCATGAAATCCGGTCCAAATACGATAGGCCAGTCACCGTACTGTTCACGGCCCAGGTAGCCTGAGAGGTTTACGGGATTATCAACATTGTACATGTCGATGCCGGGATCGGCATTGGACCGGATAAGCGTAGTGAAATAAGTAGAGTATCCCAATATCATGAATGCCACGCACCACAATCCAAGCTTCAGAAAATAATACCCGCGCTTCAATGCAAAACGCAATCCGAACGCCATCAGCGCTGCTACCAGGATGAAGAAGAAAATAAAGCCTGAGAAAAAAGGCAGTCCGAAGCTGTTCACGAACAGGCGGTCGAACCATCCCGCGGTTTGGATGGACCATTTAATGACCACCGTTTGCACCACGCCGGTAATAGCACAACCGATGAGGAAGGCCACGATGGCGCCGATGGGAGTGACCTTGTATCGTTTAAAATAATACACCATTACAATGGCCGGTATCGTCAGCAGGTTTAACAGGTGCACACCTATGGAAAGCCCCATCAGGTAAAACAGCAGCACTATCCAGCGGTCGGCGCGCGATACGTTGATGCCATGCTTGCGGTCGTAGTCTACTTCCTGTTCCCATTTCAAGATGCCCCAGAACACTATGGCGGTAAAGAAAGAGGAAAGTGCGTATACCTCACCTTCAACGGCGCTGTACCAGAAAGAATCGGAGAAGGTATAAGCCAATGCGCCTACCACGCCCGCGCTCAGGATGCTGATCATTTGCTGGCGCGTCATCTGGTCTTCGTTGGGCTGAACAATTTTGCGCGCAAAGTGGGTGATGGTCCAGAACAGGAACAATATCGTAAAACCGCTGGCGATGGCGCTCATGAAGTTTACGCCTTTGGCCGCGGTCAATGGATCGTCGCCAAACACCACTATGAAAAGGCGGCCGAGCAAAACGAACAGCGGGGCGCCGGGGGGGTGGGGTATCTGGAGCTTAAAGCAACTGGAAACAAATTCACCACAGTCCCAGAAGCTACCCGTTGGTTCCATGGTCATGACGTACACTACACAGGCAATTAAACATACAATCCAGCCGGTGATGTTGTTCGCTTTGCGAAAACTCATAAATAGTGGTTTAGATCAGTGGTTTAGATCAAGGATGGGCAAAAATAGGGGAATTTGCAGTTTATAGTCTTCCGTTTATCGTTTGGGTTTGGTTGTTGCATTTTGTTAACAGTTTTCCATTTCCGGCACACTGAACCACGAATCAAAAGTGTAAACTACAAACAGCTATTCAAATACAACCCTTACCGTTTGATAGAACAGCCTGTTTTGCAGGTAATAGTTTTGTGCCTGTTCCAGGTAGCCCTGCAACCCGAAGAGGCCGGCGGCATTGCCTTTGTTCACCGCAATTTCCAGGTAGCCGGCTGAATTGAACAGCGCCAGCTTTTCGCCTTCGGGCACGTCGGCATAGGTTTCGCTGATGCGGTCGATCATTTCGTTGCGTTTGAAAACGATGCGGAAGCTGCGGCCCCTGCGCTGGTCTTCGAATTGTTCGCGGGTGATGTTCACCACCACGTTCTCGAAATGATCGATGAAGATGATCTGTCCTTCGATCCAGTTTTCGCCGAGGAGGGGGCGCAGCGCATTCTTTTCGGAATAGGACACGTCGGGCAGGCCGATCTGTGTGAGGCTTACGCCTTCGGCCAACTTCCGGATAGCTTCGCCCATCACCCGCACGCAATGGAGGGTATTGCGGGGAGCGGTTTTTTCGAGTGGCAGGCCCATCACCAGTTCGGGTTTAGTTTCGAGTATCATGGTCAGCAGGCCGTTGTCCGCGCAGAGGATGTATTGTTGGTTATGATAGGCCAGCAGCAGTTGCTCGGGTTTGTTTTCAAAAAGGTTCACCAGCACCAGGTGATAGGTATGGGGTGGAAAGTTTTTGATGGCATTGCGGGTAACGTAGGCTGCCTGCGGGTAGTTGAAGGGCAGGAGTTGGTGTGAGATGTCTACCACGCTGAAACCGGGATACAGTTGCAGGAGCTCGCCTTTAATAGCGCCGACCAGGTAATCCTGTTGACCGATATCAGAGGTTAGGGTTATTAAAGCCACTCGCAACTATTTATTAAGCTTCCCATCTTTAAAAAAGAATTTATGCACCATTTTATCGGTGAGGCCGGGGAAGAATTTGTTCAGGAACACGGTGCGTTTGCCGGTGAAGGTCATGACCAGTGTGCGTTTTCTTTTTTCGATGGCGTCCAGGATGCGTACGGCCACTTCGCTGGCGGGCATCATGCTGCCTTCGTCCATGGATGTTTCGCCGTGGGGGCGGCCTTCTTTGTTAAGCGCGGCGTGGCGGATGTTGGAGGTAGTAAAGCCGGGGCACACCCACATTACGTGCACATTGTCGTTGAGCAATTCGGTGCGGAGCGATTCCAGCCAGCCCTGCAAGGCGAATTTGGAGGCCGAGTACCCGCTGCGTCCGGGTAACCCCCTGTAGCCTGCGATAGATGATACGCCTACCACGGAGCCCTGCCTTTCGATGAGGTAGGGTAATGCGAACTTGGTGCAGTATACCGAGCCGAAGAAGTTTACGTCCATTACTTTGCGGATGACGTCTACTTCCAGGTCTTTTACCAGTGCGCGCATGCTGATGCCTGCGTTGTTTATAAGGATGTCGATGCCCCCGAATTCGTTTACGGTGGATTCGATGAAGCGCTGGCATTCTTTTTCGTGGCTTACGTCGCACACCATGGCGTGCAGTACGATGTTGCTGTATTGCATCTGGAGGCTGTACAGTTTATCGTAATTGCGGCCGCAGGTGGCGATCTTAGCGCCGAGGGGAACGAGGGCGTCGATCAGTGCTTTGCCTATTCCATCAGTACCGCCGGTGATAACCACTACTTTATCCCTGAAAAATTGTGACATGGTACGAAATTAGGCAATTAGGGGAATTGCCAATGGGAGAATTGGTAGTGGCTGTGGGATTTAGCGTATCCGGATGATCCCGTTGATCAAAACGCCGAGCTCATTACCTCGATGTCTTTATTTTTAAACGCCTTCTTCGCAGCCGCGGTTGACTGCGCCGCTGCCGCCTGCCTGCCTTGTTTTTGTTGTGCTTCCGCCAATCCTGTTAATGCCCACCCATTATGCGGGTTTATCAGCAGGTCTTTCTTATACACCGCTTCTGCCTCTGCGTATTTTTTAGCTTTCAGCAATGCGCGGCCGAGGTAATGGCGAACAGGCAATATCCAATCCTTGGGTTCATTATATACCATTGCATCTTCCAGTTCTACTCCCTTTGTAAAATTTGCAATCGCCTGGTCCAGTTGCCCGGATTCTTCGGCGATAACACCGGCCAGTATTTCTTCCGCCACGCGGCAGGCGGCATACGCCGAATTAAATGGAGTAAAAGGTTCTTTAAAGCTTGCATCATCATCCATCTTTACCCGAAGCGCGGTCAATTCAATATTCGCGTGTTGAAATTGTTGTGTCCGCGCAAATGCCATTCCCCTTGCAAAATGCAGCAGGGCTTTAGCGTATGGCAGCGAATCAGGTACCGGTATCTGCACGATCTCGGGCCATTTTCCAAACCGCACAAGATTTAATACCGGCGTGGCATACCAATATTGCACAAAATGCCCAAACGGACCCGGATAGTTCAATACGCCCGGCGCAAGGTTTTGCTGAGTTTTTAAGGCAGATGCCGACGATTGCGCATAGTTGCCCATCATCATATTGCAGGCAGCCTCCATGTGCAGGTTGTGGATGTTGTACAGCATGTCGTTATTAGCAACATCCGGGAATACGCTGAGATATTTCGCATATCCTTTCACTGCATCCGCATTTACCTGCACGCCTTTTTGATAATTGCCCGTACGGATATAGATATGCGAAGGCATATGCACCAGGTGCGAGACATCCGGCATAAGTTGTGGCAGCCGGTCTGCGCTGGCCAGGGCGCGTTCGGGAGTGGCTGAGGCTTCCATCGCATGGATATAATAGTGATTGGCGCCGGGATTGTTTGGGTTCAGCTTCAATGCTTTCTCCAGCACCTGCACTATTTCAGCGGTCCAGGGCTTTGGTTTAAAATCGTGCGTATACAGGTCCCAGGGGTGCAGCAGCATAAGTGCATCGGCACACAGTGCGGCGATGTCTGCATCCTGCGGCAGATCTTTAAAGGCTTGTCTCATGGCGTCCGCATAAGCTTTATTCAATGTTTCTCTCGACTTAGAAGCATCCTCTGAATACCGCGTATTGATGGCGTGCACCAGGGCCTTTTCTTTCGGCGTATAAAAGTTAGAAAGGCTCTCTGCTTTGCGTGCGGCGGCCAATGCATCCGGCGGAGCGCTGTACCCAAAATCATTGATATTGGGCCCGAAGGACAGCGCAAGTCCCCACCAACCCATGGCGCAATTGGGATCGAGCTCGGTAACCTTTGCAAATGACGCCCGCGCCTCGATGATGTGGAAGGCATAGTACATATTGATGCCCTGGTTGAAGTAGAACTGCGCACTGTCGTTGCTGGTCTTGATTTTCCACTGATAGTTTCCCCAGCCACTCAGTGGACTGATGGAATTGCCGTCTGTTAATGGATTATAATCCGGGCTGCAGCCGAAGGCCGATTGTTTGATTATTTTTATTTGCACAGCCCGTTGCTGTTTTTGTGGAAAAACAAAAGCCAGCAGGGCCGCGACGGGTATTGCGAGCAGGGGCAGCATGATTATCTTGCGCATAATGAGGCGGTTGAAGACAGGAAGCTAGGGAAATTTATTTTTAGTTTAAGTTTGGTACGGTTTTCAATTTGCCCTATTTTTGCACTCCGTTTTACAGAATGGGTTTTTCGGAGCTCAATTGTTTGACGGTGAGTAGATTCCGTAGCTCAGTTGGTAGAGCAATACACTTTTAATGTATGGGTCCTGGGTTCGAGTCCCAGCGGGATCACGAAGGCTGAATACTTAGTTCAAATCGACTTAAGACCTCGCGGAGTGCGGGGTTTTTTGTTTATATAAACATCATAAAATCCTTGGACTGAGCAAACTAAAACATCAATCATTCACGTGATCGAATTTATAAGTTATCTCAACACTTCAATATACGGACTAGTCCATCATTCTTTTATTTGTGATGTGCCATTTGTTGAGAGCACACCGATATTTTAGGTCGCACGACAAGGGGCTTAATTCAGTAAGCTCAGGTCAGATCTGTAAGCCCATGTTTCTGATTGAATGGTACTGAAAGGAAGATTGCTGACCATCATAACCTGTTTAAAGGCAGATAGCAGCTTTCCCAACATTTCATTGCTGTTAAACGGGACCAAAACATTCAGCTCCATAGCGTTCCCATCACAGAGCTCATAAGTTACAAACTGGTCAAAACCCTGTTTTTTTAATGCCGAAATAAATTTGAGTAGATACGCTTTGGCGGCCACCGGATCATTATAAGTGAACCTGATCATTCGAATGAAGCGCGAGGTGTATAGCTCCTTACGCTCGGCAGAGAGCTCCTTAATAACCGATGCCTTATATACCGTATTCAGGTTGCCATATGGGAAAACATTGATAAAATTATCTTGCATGTCTCCGGCGGGATTTATCGGCTTGTCAAGGTCCGCCCAGGCATGGCCTGTAGTTGCATCGATAAACTGTCCCACACGGTTGCCACTGATGATGTACCATCCATACCAGTTCCATTTATCCCCATTGTCCTTATGCCACTGAAGATGCTTTTTATAACCTGCGTCGAAAGCCTGAAGATTTTGCTCTTTGGGTTGCCAGATAGCGAACTGCGCCACTTGTGCCCGGCACTGCAGGTAAGAAACCATGATTAGAAGAACAAATAGAAATTTCATTTTTCAGGTAAAACTGAATCGCGATCCTTTATGAAAATTGTATAAAATCGAACTCAGATAAAATAGTTATTAATCTGGTTAGGGTTTTTAAAGTATTGGTGCGGGTTCATTTCAGTATAGCGGGTAAAGGTTCGGATAAGGTGGGCCTGATCGTAAAATCCTGCTTCATAACTGCACTCTGTGAGCGTTTTTAAGGGATGGTGGTTTCTGTACCGTATAAAATACTGTAATTGTACAAGGGTTGAATATATCTTAGGAGTAATTCCAACGTGAAACCTAAATACTTCCTCGAGGTATTTTGTTGAAATGTTCATTTCGCTGCTTAACGAATCAATTTTGATTTGCCCCAGGGAACGATTGATCTTGTTAATTGCGTAACGCGCAAGCAGGAATTTTGGGTTTGCAGGATTCGATTTATTAAGCAGGGCAGAAAAGTAAGTTGTTAGACTTTCAAATGTCACATCTGTATCCTGATCTGCCAGGCGAATAATTTCCTTTGCGCCCGGGATAATATCAAGACTAACAATTGTATCTGTCAGGTGGTGTGCAGCAATATCGTAGAATATAGGTAGCGCTTCGGGCCTGAAACGAATCCCGTACAATTCGGCGCCGGGTTCGAGTTTAAGATAATAGCTTTTAGTATTTTGTCCTAAGAACAAGTGCTGTGGCTCGGCCTGCCAACAAGCATTTTGCTGTAACCGTTTCGCCTTATCCCTGTGCAGGTGAATTACCATCTCAAGATGGCCATCAGGAATGATCCGCTCTTCGTGAGCGGCCGCATTTTGCGGCAGCCTTAAAAACCAAAGGGAGTGAATATAGTGAGCAAGATAGCCGGTAATATATTTTTGTAGGAAAACCAATTTACGAACTCATTTTATCGCTAGTTATCTAATGTATAAAATCTTCAGTACATGAGAAAGCTTTTTGTCAATTCCTGCTTTTTCGATAGTCTTGGATCGTATCTGCAATCCTGGAATGGCTAAAAATCTTTTACAACCCGTGTTGCAAAAACCTGTTTGATCCGTCTTTTATATGGCTATGAACAAGACCGAGTTTATGGAAAAAGTCTTTGTACTGAAAGACTCAGTTTTTCGCTTGGCTTTTCTTTTTACCCTGCGGCGCCAGGAGGCGGAGGACATTACACAGGACGTATTCCTGAAACTATGGAACCAACGTGATGTTATCAGGGAGGTCAGTAACCTGAAGGCGTATACTTTAAAAATAACCAGGAATATATGCATCGACAGGAAGGAGCGTAATGAAACCTATCACAAGAAGGTTTTGCCTGTTGTTGGAGGGAATTTAAACGCCAGTGAGTTGCTGAATGTTGAAGAAAGGCAATTATTAAATAAGGTATTGCATGTTATCCAGGATTTTCCTGATCATCAGAGGCTGATATTCTCACTGCGTATTATAGAGGGTTTTTCTTATGAAGACATTTCATCCATAACCGGTCTCTCGGCCGCAAACATAAGAATGATCGTATCGCGGGTGCGGCAGGAATTGAGAAACCAGTTTAAAGAAAGCATTTATGAATGAGCATTATTTAAACGGGCTGCTGGAAAAGTATTATGCCGGTGAAACCACCGACGAAGAGGAGAAAGCCTTGACAGCGCTCCTGATGTCCGAAGATTTGCCGGAATCGTATCATGCGCACAGGGCTGAATTCAGGGCCTTGCACGTCTTGCAGGAGTCGCTGAAACCTTCCAGCGGTTTTGTGCGGCGATTGGAAGAAAACCTGGGCGGTCAAAGGAAAAAAAGGGTCTTCAGCGTTTTGTATGGCCTAAGAAAAGTAGCCGCGGTGCTGGTGCTTGTAGCGGCTGGCTTTCTTGCAGGTAATTATTTTCATTCTCTGAATAGAAAAGATCACACAGCGGCCGTTATCGACGGCAAAGAAAATGATATCAGTATCGAAAGGCTGCCCCTGGCAAATGATCGGCTGGCGCAGGTAGCGCAGTTTGAATCTCATGACCTGGCCAATCCAAAGATTGTAAATCTGTTGATAAAAGTCCTCTTAACCGATAGCAGTGAAAATGTGCGGCTCGAGGCATTAAGAGTGCTTGCGCGATATATTGACAAGACAACGGTAAAACAGGCGTTCGTAGCGTCGATTGACATGCAGGATTCAGAGCTGGTGCTGTACGATATGGTCGACTTGGCAGTGGTAGGTGGTATAAAAGAAAGTATTCCAGTGTTTGAAGAAATAATTCAGAAAAATACCGTCAGTCCCGTATTGAGAGATGAAATGTTAAATGCGGTCAAGCTATTAAACGAGGCAAACCGGGTTAAATTATAATTATGAAAAAGCCGGGCATCTATCTTATTATATGCATGCTGTTTGCCGTAAAGGCAATAGGACAGGATGCGCAGGACCGCTTTGAGTTTCCCTTGTGGAAAGCTAACATGAGCAATCGCCTATTCATAACCATAGCCACAGGTGATATCAAAGTGATCGGACATCACGAAAGGAAATTTGTTGTGATGTTCTATCCCCATAATGCAGCCAAAAACATTATTGTTAAAAAGGACTCTATTGTCAATGGCGTTCCCAAACTTATACGCTACGGGTCTTTTATCAATATGACTTATGATGACAACACCGTAAGCCTGAGAAATCTTTTTCATGATTCGATCCCCGCAATTGACGTGGTGATTTATGTGCCTTATGAAACCAACCTTAAGCTCAAGATCAATAAACGTGGTAACATTTCAGTAAAGAATGTAAAAGGCAATCTTGATCTTAATAACAGTATGGGTTCCATAGATGCTGAACAGATCTCTGGTTCCGTAGTGGCCCTTGCATATAATAAACCGATTCGCATACAGTTCGACCAATTAAGTGAAAGCAAGCCCTCACACATCACCGGCTTAAATAAAGCAGTTAGCGTTTGGCTGCCGCCCGCGCCTTCAGTGACATTGAAATTGAAGACCGCTAAGGGTAAGATCCATTCCGACCTTGGCGCAGCATTCAGCCAGGTGCGCGAGCCGGGTAAGGGAAATTCCTCCTTCGAGGATCTGTGGTCCAAGGCAATATTAAATGGTGGCAGAGCCAACCTTACCATACAATCCCGGTATGGAAATATCAATATCCACACCGGCGATAAATTACCTACCCAATTACAATTTTAATAAAGGACAAAACGCGAAATATGAAGTCTTTGATGGTTATAATTTTTGCATGCCTGGGAGTTTATTGCAGCGGACAGGAAAGAGCAGGCATTAAAAGAGAAGCAGAGATAGACAGGTTGCTGAAGGCCCTGGACAAGTACAGGGTATTCAGCGGTACCATCCTGGTGGTGGAAAATGATACCGTCAGCTTTTTAAAAAGCTATGGGAAGGCCAATTATGAAACAGGAGCAGACAACACCATCGATACCAGGTTCAGAATTGCTTCTTTAAGCAAGTCGTTCACCGATGTGGCAATCGAAATCCTGGAAGAAGAGGGCCTCATTAAAAAATCGGACTATGTTTCCAAATTCCTTCGTGACTTTCCCAATGGCGATAGCATAACGATCGATAATTTGATGAGACACCGTTCAGGAATAAAAGACATCAATTCTTTGCCTCAGTATGACAGCCTTTCTTACAAAAGATATACGCCCGCCCAGGTATATGAATTGATAAAGGAGCTGCCACTGGAATTTGAACCCGGTACAGCAACAAAATATAGTAACTCGGGCTTTGCGCTTTTGGCCTATATTATCGAAGTGATATCAGGAAAATCGTATGAAAGTTTTCTCGCTGAAAAGGTCTTTAAGCCCTCCGGCATGCATTCAACTTTTATCGACAAGTCAGGGTTTTCCTGCCGGAATTGTGCTATGGGGTACCTGGCTGAGCCTAATACAGGTAAATTGATCCGGTCTATCAATTGGGACCCGTCGATCAAAGTGGGTTCCGGTTGTTTTACTGCTACGGCGCTGGATGTGTACCGTTTTTTTAAGGCCTATTATACCGGCAAGCTGGTTAAAGCGAACTATCTTCCGCGTAATCTTGCGGTTCCCCGTTACTTTCAAGGAAACAGCCCGGGATTCACCTCCATTACAAAATACTTCCTGGATAAGAATATTTATGTAGTCGTGCTGTCGAACAACCAGTCAAGAGTGGCCTGGACGGTATGCCACAAGCTGGCAGATATGATCACCGGGGGAAGGACTACTGAATTCGATTATCCCGAAATCCCACTCAAAAAAAATCTGGTTAAAAAATATGCAGGACATTATTATTCAGGCGGTTTCAATTTTGAAATTAAGGAGGTCAACGGCAATTATGCAATGATCTCTGTAAAGGAAGGTGGGCTTAAGGAAGAGTGGAAAATTTCTGAGCTGTGGCCACTGGATGATAGCCAAACCAAATTCCTGGTGCCTTTATTCTGGGAAATTGTCACGTTCGAACCCCATGAAAAAGGATATAAGCCGGTTTGGGAGCCTGCCCGGTAAATTATAGCAACATAAAAATCTATTATGAAAAAAGCGGTATTTATTATTATTCTGTTTGTGCACTTGCATGCTGTTGGCCAGCGGAAATCTTTTTTTCTCGATCTTCAAAACCGCAATGCATACAGGGAAATTAAAGGCATTTATCCTGTTGCATCGTCAGACCCAGGTGATTTGTATGAAATTACCTATGATGAAAAAAAACGCCCGGTAAGCGTAGTCTACAGCAGGGCAGGGCAATTAAAGCGTGCGCCGGAGTTGGGGACGGTGCGCATGGTCATCGAATATACAGATTCCGCGGAGTACCGCTATTTTAAGGATGCCGGCAATCTCCCTGATAAAAATCCTAACGGGGTGTTCGTTGAAAAATATGTGTATGATAAGAAAGGCCGCAAAAAACGGCTCGACTACCTGGATGGGGCAGGCCAACTAACGGAATCTCCGGCAGGAGTGGCACGGATCTATTTTGAAACCGATGAAAAAGGACGAATAATAAAAGAAACGCAAATAAGTTCAAGAGGCAGGGTCGTTCCGAGAGGGGCAGTAAATTATTACCAGACAGGATTTGTATATGATGATAAGGACAGGATGATTGAATTGTATAATATTGACTCCGCCGGCCGCAGGGCTGCAAACAGCATAGGCCTCGCCAGCATGCGCATGACCTGGAATAAAATGGACAAAGAGATCAGCTGGAGCTATCATGATATTACGGGTAAGATCATGCGCAGGAAAGATATCAATATCGCAAAGGGGGTTTATATGATAGACGACAGGGGAAAGATAATATCTACCAGTTATCTCGACGAAAACAATCAGCCTGTTAATTATCGCAATTCGGTGGCGATGGCCATAAGTTTTTTTACTCCCGCGGGAGACCTTGTCGAGCAGCGGTTTTATGATAAGGAACTTAGGCTTGTCAACAGCGCATGGACAAATTTTGCTTTAGTCCGGTATCATTCGGATGGTTCCCAGAGAAAAGAGCAGCGTTTTTTTTCCAGTGATTTTGAATAGCATTTTTGTAGCTGGCACCGCTATCACGTTATATTCTTTTTCTCAAATTCTGCGATGATCTTTTTAGCCGCGGCAAGCCTGATCCTGTTATTCTTTTCTACCAGCTTGCTGTTTATCCATTTTTGCAGGTAATGGTGGGCGGGGACCAATAAAGCTGCGACTATAACAAGGCATCCGAGCATAAGCGCAGGCGAATGATTGCTGATTTTGGAAATGTATGGATGCAAGATCAGGTTGATGAACTCGAATATGATCAGCAATGCTACAACTCCAAAAAAGCCGACAACTTTGGCATTTACAATGATGCTGTGGCTCAATAACAGGAACATGATCACGAAAATGATCACACCGATGGCAATCGCTGCGTACTGGATGTTGTGCTTTCTCTCCTCTGCTTCCGCCAATTGCTGCTTATGCAACTCGTACTGGCGAAGCTCCTCGGTATATGCAATTGTCTGGACCTGGTTCATTTTCTGCACCGAAAAAATGCTGTCTCTTAACTGTTCGGAAAGCTTAAAGAAATCCACCGCCTTGTTTTTGTCATGCTCTGAATATATATTGGCAAGGAAAGTACTGGCGTCGGCAATTCCCTTGCTGAAATTTATTTTCTGGGATGCCTCCAAAGCCTTTTCACCATACAGGATGGCGGAGTCCCTAAGTGTTGTTTGTTGATACAATTCTGCCATTACCTGGTACACATAGGGAAACAATCCCTTCTGGTCGAATATGGCCGCCTTGGCAATGGCTTCGTAGTAATATGCCATGGCAATGGCAGGATTGCCCATTTCCTGCTGTACAACTCCCATCAGGGCAATGGTCCAGGGCAGTCTGGCATTATTGTTCCTCCTGTTCATCGCAAAATCATAGGCTATTTGCGCATATTTTGCCGCCGAGTCCTGGTTATCGAGCTTGTAATAGTTGTATCCAAGACTGCTGTAGCAATGCAAGAGGAGGGTTGAATCATTGAGGGTAAGCGCGAGGTTCTTGCTGCGGTTGAAATTGTTAAGCGCCTGGTGGTGATCGCCTACGCGCTCATAGATATTGCCCATGGCATAATAGGTTTCGGCGATCCCTTTTTCATCCTTTAGTTTTTCGAATAGCTTCAGCGCATTGATCTCTGTTTGCAGTCCAAAAAAATAGTTGTCCTTTTTCATGTACAACTCGCCGAGTACTCTAAGGCAGTTGGCTTCTCCGCTTGCGTAGTTAATTTTTTTAGACAGTTCATAAGCCTGGTGGGTGAGCAGCACGGCAGAGTCGAGGTTGGTGCCTTCATAATGCCTGCCAAGGGTAAGCAGCAGCGAAATGCGGGATGTATCTTCACCCGTTTTTTCCAGAACAGATTTCAACCTGTCGATATCGCTGGTCTGCGCTTTGCCAGACATAGCAATTACCAGCGCAAACAGGATCATGAAGCATTTTGCAATGCGCATAGTTATCAATTATAGGCTATTTCAAATTCTCTCCCTTTGCCTTTTTGGATTGCTCGATTTTAAGATCATGGCCAAGCACCACTCCTCCGAAAGTTGAGTTAACGGTAATGCTGGCATCACCGTTGCCCGATTTACCGGAGTAATTTTTTGTATTGCCCGGCTTATTGGGCGCTTCAACCGTAAAATTGCTTTTGTTATTAAACCCGCCATAACTGGTGTTGATCTTATACGATGCGGAAAGATTCCTGGAAACATCCAGGTATATATCAGAATGGGAATTCATGATATTGATGCTGCTTGCATCGTTATCGATTTCCAGCTTTACAGCAGAAAACTGCAGGTTTACCTGTACGTCCCCGGTCAGTTTGTTGATCGTGGCGGTTGGAGTGTAATCGATATTGATCCTTCCATTATTGACCTGCGCGATGGTTGTTTTGCCAAACTTTACCGTCACTTGCTTTACATTGGTCAGCTTTCCTGCTGTGAGTGATCCAAACTGGCTTTCAAGGTTCACTTCCCCTTTATAATCAGGAATAATAAGGGCGCCGAAGTGGTTTTTGGCTGTTAAGGGATTACCCGGGGGCAGAAAAACGGTATAAGTGATCTTCATTCCCTCGTTGATGAATTTCTTATTTATCTCAGTTTTTTGTTTTTCCTGTTTTGCAATCACGGTTTTGAAACTTACCGATCCCGGTTTTTTTTCATCCTGGATGGAAATGCCGTCCAGCAGTTTTTGCGCCCGCTCTTCTTCAGCAGAACTGGTCATAATATGCACATCCACCTTGATCTCATTTTTATTCCAGGTAGCAAGCTTAATGTCTCCAAACTGGTTGTCCAGCGAGATCTTGTCAGATGAGGTGATACCGTAGGACTTCGAGTAAAATTTTTGTTTTTTGTATTTCTCTTCCTGTGCCTGCAGGCAGGTGACGCTGAAAAGAAGTGCAACGGTCAGCGACAGGTTAAATAGCTTGGTGTTCATAAATTTTGTTTTCGGGTGTCTTACTCTCGGGCAGCCATTGTATTTAGTCAGCCCCAAAGGTTTATCGTTGTCAATAAATACACAGGAATTTGAGCTCTGTTGCACCGGGGATAAAAAACAGCGTGCCAGCACGCTGAAGATAATTTTTTGTTTTGTTAAATGTACGTTACCGGATTAAAAAGCAGGATTTTGCAACAAATCGTCCAGGGTCATGTCCAGGTAAAGCCGCAAAGATTATAGACATTTATCTCGCCGCATATACCCACGATTCCTTACCGGACTTTAGCTTCACCTTCACTCTCACATATTCTTCGGTTTCGTAACTATCCGCCGTTGCCAATTCTTCCGGTGTAAGCTCAAAAACAGTTCCTTCTATCGCATTATTTAGATTATTGGTCTTAACGGCTATTAAATGAAACTGCTGTTCGCTTTTTGAAAGTACGTCTTCATCTTTAATTTCTATGGTGTCTGCTTTATACCCTTGCAATGTATCAGTAGTGCCGGTCAATAACCGGCCAAATAGTTCTAATTGAACTTTTTCTTTTTGGAGCGTGCCGTAGGAGAAAAGATATTCCATCATTGATGCCATATGGGCAACTAAGCTATAAATTCTCCTTTATAAGGAACTTACAAACTTATCCAACCGGTCAAAGGTTGAACCCCAGCCGTTATAGAATCCCATTTTTTCCTGTTGCCTGCAATACGCTTCAGTTGGATGAATGACGCTGAAGGTGAAAGTCGTCTTGTCTTCATTTTCCTCAAATAATACATGTAATACCACTCCTTCGGTCATTGGCTTGAAATTGGCTGAGGTCACTATTTTCTCAGGCGCGACAATTTCCTCATATACTCCGTCACAGGTGAATTCGTTGCCGTCCGGCATAAGCATAACATATTTCCACTTGCCTCCTGGTTTGAAATCATGCTCGATTATGTTCACTTCCATTCCCTTCGGTCCCCACCATTGGGCAATATGCTCTGGCCTTGTCCAGGCTTCCCAAACAAGTTTCCGGGGTACATTGAATGTTCGCTTTAATGTCAGGATGCGCTTGCTGATCTCATTTGTACTTTCCATGCTTCTTGTTTTTTGAAGAATGTATTTCTGTTAAGTAAGCTTCGAAGCGGTCTATTCGATCTTCCCACAGATCCTTATATTGTTCAATCCAATCTGCTATTTTTTTCAATGCCTGCGGGCGGATAGCGCAAAACGTTTCCCTTCCTTCGCGCCTGACCTCTATCAATCCGCACTCATCCAGTATTTTTATCTGCTGGGAAATGGCTGGCCGGCTGATATCGAAGTGCTCTGCAATGGCGGTAAGATTCATTACGGGGTAGTGGGAAATAAGGTTGATGATCCTTCTCCTGGTAGGGTCCGCTATTGCCTGAAATACATCCCTTCTGGATTCGGTAGTCATAATTGGTAAGTGTACGCTTACACAAATGTAATGGTAAGTATTTACTTACCAAATTAAAATTTATAACTACTATTTCTGGCGTTCCAGTATTTTCTTCAGCAGTTCAAGGTCCTTTCGATTGGCCTTGCGCATCATCATTTTCATAAAAGGAGCAAACAATGCGGGAAACCCTTTCGGATTGCCCTTATTTCTTAACGTCATCCGCGTAGTGTGCGCGTCAATCGCGTGCCAGGTATATGTGGTCTCCATTGGAAATGGGCCTTCCGCGGTACGCATCACAAGCCTGCTATTGCGCACCAGCTCAATGAATTCATACACATAGGAAAGCCTGCGGCCGAGAAAGTGCGCTACAAAAGCGACCTTGCTCCCCACCTGCAAGGGTTTCGGCGTCTTCCATTCAACGGATTTGATGTTTACATACCAGGCCGGCGCATTGTCGGGGTCGGAAGAATATTCAAAGACCTTTTCTACCGGCGCGGCAATGTCAATTGCTGTAACTATATCGATCATAATGTAGTGTTTTAACAAATATGCTGCCTGTGCTTTTAAGAGGCAGCATATTTGTTATCCATTGATGCCTTTTATGATTTTTCTGCGCCATGCTTGGATGATGATCGCAAATATACCAAGCGCAGGAGTTATATGGACCGGTTAGTTCCGTGCGTGCAATCCCAGTTTGTTGCCTTCCGTATCCATAAAAAAGGCCATATAACCGTACTCGGGTGTAATTTGTGTCCGGGGCATCACCACGCGGCCGCCTGCTTTTTCAATGCGGTCGATCACAGTTTGTATATCAGGGTCTGCATTCATATAAATGGTGATCCCATCCATCGAGGGCTTGTGCATGTCGCCCTCGACAATCGCGCCTGTTACTTTCCCATTGCCATACTCATAAGGAAAACCAGCCATCTTCATTCCGGGCATCGCCTGCATGTCGGCGAGCTTGATGTCAAAAATTGCTTCATAAAACTTCTTAGCCCGTGCAATGTCTTTTACGGGGATCTCGAACCAATTGATGGAATTTGTTGTAGTGTCCATAACCAATCTTGTTTTTTGTGATTGTACCAAAAATATGGCTTGCGCAAAAAAGCGGGGATTGGCAGATTTGCCAAAATGTAATGGTATTTTCGCCACCTAAACTGCAGGGGCGAAAATATGAAGGTTGCAATACTGAATTACAAAGGAGTCGTTCCAACCAGTGTTGTCGGGCCGTTTGATATGCTGGATAAAGTAGCATCGGTTGGTTTGGCGCTGAACATTCAAACGCCTGTTACATTCGAGGTAGATATCGTTAATACGGATGAAGAAGTGTCCTCTTTAAAATTCAACGTGGTGGGCAATAAGACCATCCGGACGCGAAAGGTGTATGATTTCATTCTCGTTCCCGCCATGTATATTAATTACATCCCGGAAGTACTGCAACGAGAAAGGGGAATGATCAACTGGATAAAATACCAGTATAGTAAAGGATGCGATATAGGTTCCATTTGCCTCGGGGCATTTTTGTTAGCCGAAACAGGCTTGCTGGATGGCAAAAGGGCCACTACTCATTGGATGGGTGTGCCGGAGTTCCGGCGGATGTACCCCGGCGTACAGTTACAACACCATAATGTAATAATTGATGAGGGAAGGATATACACCTGCGGCGCAGCTTATTCCTTCACAACTTTAATGATTTACCTTATTGAGAAATTTTGCGGCAGGGATATGGCGCTTGCCATGTCGAAGGTTTTCATGATACAGGTGCACGGTGCAGGACAGGACGCATTTTCCATTTTCAACCTGCAGCATACGCATAATGATGCTGCCATTAGAGACGTACAGCAATTCATCAGTAAAAACTATAAGGATAAATTAAGCGTGAAGGCTATTGGAGAGCGGTTTAATATGTCGCAAAGGTCGTTTGCCCGCAAGTTCAAGGAAGTTACCGGCAATACTCCGCTCGAATACATTCAACGCGTAAAGGTAGAAGTGGCCAAACGGCAATTGGAACAGGGAAGGCACACAGTCGAGGAAATCAGCCTCGGCGTTGGATATGAGGATTTCAATTCTTTCCGCAATATTTTTAAACGCTTTACAGGATTAACACCGCAGGATTACAAGCGAAGGTACAGTCAAATGTTTCTTGCTCCGATTTTGGGATGAAGTTATTATGTCTCCCATAAGTCTTAGAAGGTAAATGAACACGGTGCCGGTAATTGATTCCTGTTATAGCGATCAACAACCGAACCCACGACTTCTCACGTAAGGGTAATCGCAAGACGGCTGTAATTTTAAAGCAAGCTCTTTATCACTTCAAATAAAAGTATTTCCTATATTGAAACTAATAGGGAATGATAAATAGCAATAGGAATAAAGCAGCTAAAACCGGCAACATGAATTTTTTAAGCCGCATTTCAACCTCCAACTTCGACAAGCTCATCCATCCTGAATTCATCATCCTGCATTATTCCGGCGGAAGCTACAACAGGATTAAACACCTGTTTGAGAAACCCGACTCTGTATCCGCACATTTTGTGATCGACCTGGATGGCGCGGTCGACAACGCTGTCAGCTATGCCGCATCAAACTGCAACCGCGCCTGGCATGCAGGCAAAAGTGAGTGGGAAGATCACCATCAACAACGTTGGGAAGACCTCAATTCCTGCTCCATAGGAATAGAGCTGGTAAACCTGAACGGAAATTTATTCGAGTATACGGCTCAGCAAATAGATGCGCTCATTCAATTATGTCATCATTTATTTGATATCTACCCGAATCTGAATAGCCCCTATAAGATACTGGGGCACGAGCATATCGCCGGCAAACGCGGAAAAGCAGACCCCGGCATACTATTCCCCTGGAAACAATTCTTTCACTTATTATTTGGGGAAACATCATTCCCGCAAAGAAAACCAAACTGTCCGCCTGAATTGGCAGACAACTACAAAAAATTCCTGGATTGCACGGTCGACGAAACTGCCGACCCGGTCCTGCATCACAACTTCTGGCACGCAGTCAACTTCAACATGGAGAAAACCATCGCCATGTTGTACGGGTGTTAAACCAAGATTTTCCAAAAAATAAATACATAAAAATTTGCGTAACCAAATAATTACATTAAGTTTGGTAACTATTTGGTTACATATCTTCGGAAAAGTTAGCCATGCAAAAGTATTACCGGATCAAAAAAAACAAAAAAATGAAACATTGTAAATTGCTGGTACTTGTATCCGCCCTGGTAGCTTTGTCTGCGGGCGGCTTCGCTCAGGATGAGCACGCGAAATTAAAAATTGCGCACATTTCAATTTTAGTGAATGACTATGACGAGGCATTAAAGTATTATACTGAGGTGCTGGGATTTGAAAAGAAGGCCGACGCAAAATTTGGAAAAGAGCGTTGGGTAACCGTCGCCCCCGCCGGTCAGAAAGAAATCGAGCTTGTTTTTGTGCAAGCTACGGACAAAGACAAGGAGCAGGTGGGCCGGCAAGCCGGAAGCAGAACGTTCATTGTGCTCAATACCAACGATTGTAAGAATACCTTTGCGATGTATAAGGAAAGAGGTATTAAGGTTTTAAAGGAACCTACCGAGGTGGCATGGGGCGTTCAGGCGCAGTTTTATGATATTTATGGAAACAGGTTTGCATTATTGCAGGTGAAAGGCCAGTAACTGTAATTATACCGGTGACTATTCCACATGAAAAGAGATATAAGGATCGAGAAGATTTTCCATCACAGGAAAGAAAAGATCTGGAAACTGATTGCCGACAGCAATATGCTTGCCGAGTGGCTTATGCCCAATGATCTTAAACCGGTGGTGGGCCATAAATTTAATTTTAAGACCAAGCCCGCTCCCGGTTTTGATGGCATCGTTCATTGCGAGGTACTCGAAGTGATCGAATTTCACAAATTAGTGTTCTCCTGGAAGGGCGGCCCGATTAAAAAGCCGACCATCGTTTCCTGGATACTGGAAGACATTCCGGGCGGCACGAAGCTGACATTCTCGCACACCGGCTTTGAAGGCTTTAGCCCCGTCGCCATCAGTTATTTGCTCGGCCGCGGCTGGAAGAAAAATATTACCAGCTTGTTTGATAAGAAGCTAAACGAAATGATGTAGTGAAGAAAAAGAACGTGGACATATTCGGCGCTATTGCGGATCCTAACCGGAGAAAGATCCTGATGCTGTTGTCTGCCGGCGCATTGACCATCAGCGCCCTGGCCAATGAATTCGATGTCAGCCGCCCGGCCATTTCGAAGCATATAAAAGTACTTCAGGAAAATAAACTGGTAGTTATTAATGACGTCGGCAGGGAGCGTTACTGCGAACTTGAACCGGAAGGTTTTAAGGAGATTTACGACTGGATCATGTTCTATGAGTCGTTCTGGAATGAAAAGATCAATGAGCTGGAAAAAATGCTGAATAAAAAAACAAAGGGTTCATCAAAAAGGAAATCACAAAAGAACAGGCATCGCCGGTAAGTTGATTCGCTCTTCGATCATGTTCCACTGATAAGTTCACGCATTTCAATTCTCTTGTCTTATTGCAATTAATGTAAATTTTTTAAACCCATGGTTGCGTAAGTAGGTTTGAGTATGAACGCGAAACTCAAAAGCAGTAGATTAAAGAAAGTATTAGCCATGATAACTTTTGCTGCTTTCCTCTTTGCAGGGTGCTTTGTTTTTATCGGTGAATTCCGTGTTTGGGTGCAGCATTTTGTATATGAGACCATTCACCCTGGTGTAGTCGGTGGAAGGTGCGACGGGTGCGATGCCGTAAACCGTTATCCCGAAGGAAAAGTATTGGATGATACCGATACGCTGGCTGCATTTGCAAGCGGAGCAGGTAAGAAGATCAATGTCAGCGGTACGGTCTATAAACCCAATTCCGCATCGCCTGCGCCCGGTGTGATCTTATATATTTATCACACCAACAACAAGGGCTACTACACTGATATAAAAGGGTGGGTGAAAACAGATTCGTTGGGAAGATTTAGTTTTTATACGATCAGGCCCGCTCCTTATCCCGGCCAGTCTATTCCTGCCCATATACACGCCGTTGTAAAAGAGCCCCGCATCAATGAATATTATATCAGTGATTTCAATTTTTTTGATGACCCCTTGCTCGCGGATTTCGGGCAACCTGCAAACCCGAGAGGTGGAAGCGGAGTGTTGCGCGCAGGACCCTCACTGAATGGAGTACAATATTACCACAGAGATATTTTATTGGGATTGAATATACCGAACTATAATAACCGCTGGTAGTATCAGCCGGATTATAATACACCCTTTGTATTTACAAACATCGACGACCTTCCAGGGCAGGAAGGATCATTCCGTAGTTCCACCGCAAACCAGGAGTTTATGTTCAAAGGTTCGATAAAAACAATGATCGACTGGCTTCCATGCGATATTTTTATCAGGGTGCACAAATCTTTTATCGTGCCTAAAAAGATAATAACGGTCATCAACAGGAATATGATCGTATACGAAGATTTGAAGGTCCCTATTGGAATGCGCTTCAGAAAAGCATTGGGGGAGATTTATAGCCGATAATTGTGTAATTTATCTGCAGTCTTAGGGCAAATTTGTAATTGCTGAATATGAACAGGATCGACAGATTGATGGGAATGATCGTTTTTTTGCAATCGAGAAGGTTTTCGAGGGTCCATGACCTGTGCGCAAAATTCGGGATCAGCCAAAGGACGGCTTACCGAGACATCAAAGCACTCGGAGAAATAGGAATACCAGTTCACCTGGAGCCGGGAAAGGGATATTTTATCGCACAAGGCTTTTTTCTTCCACCCCTTTCCTTTACCAGGGAGGAGGCTAACTCGCTTCTCTTGTTAAAGGTGCTGGCAAACAGGTTTGCAGATTACTCAATCGCGAAACATAGTGATTCCGCTTTCAATAAAATAAGGGCCATCCTTAAATACCAGGACAAGGACAGGATAGACAATCTTTCTTCCAAAACAATCGTCTATCTCGCCGGCGACGAAAAATATCACAATGGTTGGCTATCCGCCATCCAGAACGCCATTGCCAGCCAAACTGTTTTGCGTATCCGCTATACAGACAATAACGGCGCGGTTACAACAAGAGAAATAGAACCGGTTGGCCTGATCTTTTACACATCGCAATGGCATTTGTATGCGTGGTGCCTGCAGAGGGGAGATTATAGAGACTTTAAGGTGAAAATGATCTCTCAATTGATCAATACGGGAAAATTACAGTCTTCGGAGGAGCACCTATCAATAGAAGATTACATTAAAACTTTTTAAAAAACCGCGCACGCACTGACATAGGGTTGGCAGTACGCTCATTTAGCTTTACAGATTCGAACTTCTTGATGAAAAAACTCATAAGCTAAAACTGTCAATCAGCATTCGTATGGAAAAAAGCTTTTCATTGCAACTACTTTTCTTATCTCTTAGCCGAAGGATCAATAAACTGCTGTGTATGGCAGTTACCGGATTTTTACTTCCTGTTTCACTGCAGGCCCAGGCTGAAAAAGACCAATATGCCCGCATTGCCATCCTGCGGCCGTTTGATGGTAAAACGGTGGATTTCGAAGCCGGCTATGCCCGTCATCTCGATTGGCATAAAAAAGCAGGTGATCGATGGGTATGGTATGGCTGGAGTATTTGGGCAAGCGATCGCCAGCGCTGGTTCGTTTATGCAACATTCGGGCATACCGCCGCAAGCCTCGACAGCAGCGTGGCGCCGGCAGAGGATGAAAAGGACAACATCATCAATGTTGTGCCGCATTGCGAGTTCAAGGAAAACGCGCTGTACAAGTACCTGCCCGATGTTTCAATCGGCAATGGTGTGCCGAAGCCAACAGCCCGCGTTGAGATGGTGACCGTAAACCTGCTCACAGGCGCAGCCGCCGAGTTTGAAGCCGCATTGAATAAACATAAAGCCACGCTTACACGCGAAACACTGTGGTTTAGATTGGTAAGCGGCGCTGCTGTTCCCCGGTATGTATGTTTGCGTACATATCCAAGTTTATCTGCCCTGCTCAACGGAAGTTCAGAGCAGCTTATCCCGGAAAAGGTGAATCGCATAATTGTCAAACAAACAGTAGAAATATTGGCCCTTCGGCCCACCATGAGCTACGGTTTGCCAGCTAATCAATGAGTGCCTGAACCAATTGTATAGTATGCAACCGTAATAAACACCGTAAAAGTTATCAATGAAAATCAATGCATGTACACTTGCCGATAGCGAGGATATTTTAAACCTGTATGAAACTGCCAGGAAACTGCAGGCAAAGAAAGAAATGGTCGTATGGCCTGTTTTTTCAAAATCCTTTATTCAAGAGGAAATACGCGAAGGACGGCAATGGAAACTAATGATCGACGACGTTATCGCGTGCAATTGGGCCATTACCTTTAGCGATAAGGAAATATGGGGAGAAATGGATTGCGGCAATGCAATTTATATACACCGGATCGCCACCCACGCTGGCTTCAGGGGAAACAGGTTTATCGATGTTATTGTTAAATGGGCGCGTACCTATGCATCATTGAAAGGCAAGCAATTTATCAGACTGGACACATTGGGTAATAATACTAGGTTGATACAGCATTATACCTCCGCGGGTTTCAGTTTTTTAGGCATCACTAGGTTGGTCGACACAGATAACCTCCCCGAGCATTATCACAGGGAACCAAACTGCTGCCGTTTTGAAATGGCCGTGGGCCGCCCTCCGCGGCATTGATAATTGAAATATCAATTTTGAGCATGGTCCTGACAATTGCGCGCACACACACACAGAAATTCCTTTGTAGGATTAAACCACGAGACATGGTTGTTGAGCTGTGTTGTGTTCATCAACCGGTCCGAATTCCAGGTATTGTGGATGGTTAATTTCCTGCTGTGTATTGTTGCGGTGGTCGGATATGATTTTTTAATGAACCTGGTTCCAATAAAAGGGCTGCCCGCAAGGGCAGCCCTGATCAATAATGTATGTATGCCTGCTACGGGTTCTGCGAAGAATTAGGATTCGCCTGCAACTCCGCAATAGGAATTGCCCATACCCACCTGGGGTCACCCGCAGGCACGCTCATTACACCGCCTACGGAAGCAGATACAAAGTTGGGCACCGCATTGCGCTCCAACGGCAGGTTCAAACGCTTCAGGTCAAAGAACCTGAAACCTTCGCCCCAGAACTCTACCCTGCGGTGGAACATAATTTCATCCAGCAAAGCTTGTCCGCTGTTGGTGCTTAACACATAGTTGGGGTCCCTGTTCTTGGCAAGCGTAAACAATGCAGCCCTTGCATCGGCTTCCTTGCCTGCAATGTTTGCATTGGCCTCGGCCAGTATCAGGTACATTTCTGCAAGACGGATGTAAGGAACATCGCCAATGGTAGGCGTCGCCCTGGTCTTGAACTTCCTGCTCATGTAAGGCTCCCTGATATAAGTGCTCGCCGGCAACGGGAAGTTGGTAGCATTGGGGGAAGGCTCCCACATTTTCTTCCTTACATCGGTGGCCGAGATCATAGCATACAAAGCAGAGTTGATGCGCTTGGGGCGGCTCCGGATATAAGTAGTATTGCCATCCCATGAAATTTGTGCGAAGTAGGAACCGAAGGTATCACCCTGGTCGTCCTGCACAAATGCACCCCAGATCCACTCGGGATTGGCGATGTTATTGAAACCTTCCTGGTATTGCGCATTGCTCATTAAAGAATAAGCGCCCGCGTCGATCACCATTTTCGCATAGGTGGCAGCGGTAGCCCAATCCTGCTTCACCAATGCCACTCTTGCCTTGATGGCCCTGGCCGCATTCAGGCTCAGGTGCGATTTGTTGGGAGCATTTGAAGCGCCCGCAAAAAGCGATATCGCTTCGTCGAGGTCTTTGTTGATCTGTGCATACACTTCCTCAACGGTAGCGCGGGGCATCTGCACATCCTTTGCGCTCAAGGGCATGGATACGCCTGGCTGGCTGTTGGTAGTGCCGCCTACATATCTTTTTGCATAGATCTGCACCAGGTTAAAATAGCCCCATGCACGCATTACCAAACCCTCGGCCTTCAACCTTTTTTTGTCGTTATCTGGACCGGTTGCCGCATCTATGTTTTCAATCAATGCATTGGCATTGCCTATACAGCGATAATACATACGGAAAGGATAAGAAACCCAGCCGCTTCCATCGTTCTTTTGGCTAACCCATCCACCGGTGCCGGAGCCGGCGGTGGTATACCAGGTGGCTGCTGATTGATGCAGGTCCTCACCCATAAAATCAAGGTCGAGCATAACACCACCCTGGCCAGGTTGATTCTGGTCGCCATAGCGCGAATACAAATACCTGTAAATACCATTGATAACGTTGGATGCATTGGTGGTAGTAGTAAAAATCGCGGCATCGTCAACACTGCCGGTAGGGCTAGTGTCGAGGAATGTTTTTTTACACGAGGTCATCAGTGTAAAACATGCAAGAAAAAGAACAGTTATTTTTTTCATATCTCGAAGTTGAAATGTATAGGTTAAAATGTAACATTCACGCCTGCGCTCAATACCCTGTTGGGTACATAAATGGCGCTGTTGGTTCCATTGAAATTCTCCGCAGGGTTCAGGCCTTTCCGCTTGGCGAATACAGCCACATTTTCACCCGATATATAGAACTTGCAGTGGCTAACATTAAACTTGTCCAGTATGTTCCTGGGAATGCCATAAGACAATGTGATGTTACGGATGCTTAGGTACGATGCATCGATCAGGAACCTGTTAGATTGTGAATTGAAGTTGGTGGAACCGGCAATGTCAAACCTTGGTATGTCTGAAATATCGCCGGGCTTCTGCCATGACCTCAATACATCCGCATGCAGGGAAGCGCCGTAAGAAGGCGTCAACATGCCCTGGTAATTGCCATCGTAGAACTTGCCCCCGATCTGGTAGTTCAACAGGAGGGACAATCCTACTCCTTTGAATTCGACATTGGTCCCGATAGATCCAAACAATTTCGGGATAGCAGTTCCTGAATAATCGAACCTGGCGTTGGTTGGACTGGTTACCACCGTATCACCCGCTTTTGTTAGCCTGTACTGTGTAGGAGCAAGGCCGGGCAATGCATAATATAAGCCGGCGCCATCTGTAGGATCAACACCATACCATTGCCTTAGGTAGAACGCAAAAATGTCCTTGCCTTCTGCCAGCCGCTTTGTTCCGCTGGTGATGGGTTGTCCGCCCGGCAGCTTGGTGATCTTATTTTTAATATGCGTTGCATTGAGCTGTATGCTCCAATTAACGTCCCTTGCACGAATTACATCGGCATTCAATTGTACTTCTATTCCTTTATTGGACATGCTGCCGATATTTTCTGTACGGGTAGTTACCACAGAAGATAGACCTTGCGGCACGTCGAACAGCAGGTCAGAAGACCCGCGGTCGAATAGCTCGATTGTACCACTGAGCCTGTTTCTCCACATACCGAAATCAATACCAAGGCTGATGGTCTTATTTACTTCCCAGGTAAGCTCATTATTATTCAGCTTGGTGGCAATGGCGCCGGGCTCCTGTGCATTGTTAAAACCCAGTCCGTACAATGCCTGGTATTCATAATAAGAATCCAATGCGTCATTACCAACCGTACCATAGGCAGCCCTGATCTTCAGTTCGCTCAGCCAGTCTACGCCGGCAAGGAAATTTTCGCGCTTGGCAAACCACGATGCGCCAATGGAGTAAAAATTACCCCAGCGAGATTCGGGTGCAAAGCGGGAAGAGCCATCCCTTCTGTAAGAAAGCTCCACGTAATATTTATTAGCATAATCGTAGTTCACGCGACTGAGATATGCTTCTCTGCGCAACCGGTCAAAGCTGCCGGTAACGCCACCGATGGTTACAAAATTTACCAGCTCCTGGTTACCGTCGAGGTTCATGCCCCTGCGGTTACCACTGAAATAGGTTTCATTCACCCACTGGTTTTCATGCCCTGCCAGCACGCCGATGGTATGCTCACCGAACTCTTTTCTATAATTCAACAGCTGGTTGGCGGAAATGGTCCTGAATTCATTGGCAGACGTGGAAGAAGTACCGCCGGCTGTTACGCCATCGCCTACTATCTTATTCTGAAAACCCTTGCCGCGGGTATTGTTGAGGTCGAGACCGACGTTGGCAGTTAAGGTCAGGTCCTTCATGATCTTGCCTTCCAGGAATGTGCGCGCAATCAGGCTATTCCTGCTAGATATGTTCTCGTTTAACATGGTCTCATAAATCACATGCCTGCCGGGAAATGCGCTTTGCGGCCTGTTAACCGCTCCCGGGTGCTGGCCATAATCGAACATGTGGACACCGAAGGCATCCAGTACCGGCTGCCCACTCGCATTGAACGCATGCACGGGATAAATAGGGCCGATGCGCCTTGCAAACACGAACGGGTTTACAATGCTGTTGGCATTGTTATCGCCCGCGCTGGCCTGGTTAGACTTCACAATAATGCCACTTAAGTTAATACCGGCGCGAAGCCAGTTCTTTACCTGGGAGTTAAGACTGACGCGTGCAGTGACCCTTTCATAGTCAGATGCCAGAACAAAGCCTTCGTCTTTCAGGTAGTTGAAAGAAATATAATAGTCAGATTTGTTCATTTTGGCCGAAATGCTCAGGGCCGCTTCGTGCCTGGCGCCGTTTTGCGACAAGGGGCCGAACCAATCGAAGTCGTTGTACAACAGCGAGGCTGCGGGATTCAGCTTGCCGTCTGTTCCTACAATGGCGTTGTTGGGCACATTGTAAGGGTTGTATACCAATTGATTGGCAACCGTGTTGGTAGCCTGTTGTGCCGCGGCGGCTTCCGACATTCCGGTGCCGGACAACGGGTACATCAGGCTGTTCTTGATAGCACGCCACATCACGGGATAATAATCATTGATGCCCACCATGTCGTACTCTGAAATGCCTCTTTGCGAAAAACCCGTGGTTACATTGAGGTTCACCTTGGGTTCGGCGGATTTTCCTTTTTTGGTGGTGATGAGGACCACGCCATTGGCGGCACGCGCCCCGTACAGCGCCGTTGCGGAAGCGTCCTTTAAAAGTGAAATGTTCTCGATGTCATTGGTGTTCAGGTCGCCGATGAATCCTTCATAAGGAAAGCCATCCACCACAAACAGCGGCGAGCTGCTGGCATTGATGGAGCCAAAGCCCCTGATCCTGATAGCCGCGCTGCTGCCAGGCTGGCCATTACCTGTTGTAGTGGCGATGCCGGGTGCGGCGCCTGCCAGCGCCTGGGTAATGTTGGTGGTAAGCCTGTTTTCCAATTGCTTGGCGCCGATAGTGGCAATAGAACCCGTAATGGATTCTTTCTTTTGCGTACCATACGCTACCACTATTACTTCGTTCATGTCGCCGCTGACCGGCCTAAGCTGGGTGGAAACATTGGTCCTGCCCGCAATGGAAATTTCCGCTTCGGCATACCCAACAAAAGAAACAACAAGTGTGGTGGCATCGGAAGGAACGTTGAGGGTGAAGCTACCATCGGAGTTCGTCACTGTACCGATCTTCGTTCCTTTTACTGTCACGGAAACAGCCGCAAGCCCATTCCCGTTTTCATCTGTGATCTTACCGGAGACGGACCGGCCCTGTGCAAGCAGTTGTACTGTAGCGAATAGCACAACTACCATAAGCAGTAGAAGTTTTCTCATTTCAGTTAGTTTAGTAATAAAAATAAAAGCCTTAGAAGTGGATAAGTTGGTTCTGTCAAGGAATTGGATGGGAATCGTTCGGAAGACCTGTAAGGTCAACAAAAGGCTGCACTAAAATAAGTGAGAATCGGTAAAAATCACCCAAACGGGTAACTTTTAATGTGCCGATTTCCCTGAAATTTGAGAGCGCGCACAACACCTTAAACCGCGGAATAATTGTAAATTATAATATGAAATCCCTTACAACCTTTGTCTTATGGATCGCCTGCCTGTCGGCGCTGGGCCAACCGGCAGCACATTCAAAGGCAGACTGGGAAAAGGCCGACTCCCTTCATGCATTGGCGCGCAGATTGATTGCAAGGGGCAAGCAGGACAGCGCAGCCTTAGTCATTAACCAGGGCATTGCACTCGCCGAGAAATTGGGGCGAGATACCCTGCTCTGTAAATTTTACCTGGAGCGGGTAAGCCTCACCAGCCTGCGCGGCGATAAAAAGGCTGCGCTGCAGCTGTTGCAAACTACCGTGGCCCCCTTGCTCGGGAAGAGCACTCCACATTCCATCGTTGATAAATACTACAACATAGCAGCGGTTTGCTACCGCACGCTCCTGCAATACGATTCAGCTATTTATTATTTAAGAGAAGTTGAAAAGCTCAACAACCTGCATTATCCTTATCACAACTGGCTGGTCTATTACCAGATGGCGCTCACGTTTATGCAAGCCAACCTTCCCGAACAGGCTGAGCAATATTTTTGGAAATCGTATGCCATTACCAAGCCTGCAGGCAAACGCAAAGACCATGGCGTGCTGCTGAACGAGTTCGCAACGTTTTTGTCGAGGCGCAATATGCCGGAAAAATTTGCGCTGATCCTCCGCGAATACCACCAGTTTATTGGCACCGTCAACAAAAACAGCTACGATCCCATCCACAGCATGTTGTGGGTCGATTACGGCGACATTACAACGGAAGGCAAGGTAAAGTTCATGACCAGCGTAAAACAATCGCTGCTCAACAATGGCGATATTTATTTTGCTTCGTATGCCAATAACTACATCGCACGCTATTATGAAGACAACCGTCAGTACGACGAAGCCCTGAAATGCATACAGGAAAACCTCGGCCGCTTTAATGATGTACACTACCCCGAATATCAATACGTCAATACTGCCGCGGCTTACCGTTTGCTGAAAAAGCTGGGCAGGCACGAAGAAGCAGTGAAGGAAGCAGATAGATTATTAAAGCTGAAGGACAGCATTGCCGCGGGACTGCAGCAGGAAAAGATCATGGAGCTGGAAGCAAAGTACCAATCGGAGAAACAAGAACGCGAAATCGCAATACTCAATTCTCAAAACGCGCTGAACGAGGCCAACCTGCGCAATGAAAAAAATTACAGCCTTTTGCTCGCCAGCGAAAATCTGCAAAAGGATGCACGCATACAAAAGGAAATGGAATTGAAGGCTGCATTGAACCGGGAGAATGACCTCATCGCCAGCCAGGCACGGTTGAAGGATGCAGAATTGCGGCGCGAGAAGAATACCAATACATTGCTGATTGGAGGCGCGGTGCTATTGATGTTATCTGTAATGACCATTTTATACCTCTATCGCAAGCAGCGGTCTAAAAATATCCTGATACAAAAACAGGCCGATGACCTGGAAGTGCTGATGAAAGAGATCCATCACCGCGTAAAGAACAATATGCAGATCGTAAGCAGCCTGCTCGACCTGCAAAGCAATTCCATAAAGGACAGCCAGGCCGCCGAAGCGGTAAAAGAAGGCAAAAACCGCGTGCAGAGCATGGCCATCATTCACCAGCAATTGTACCAGGACGGCAATATCCGCGGCATAAAAATGGACGATTACATCAATATGCTCACGCAAAACATTTTTTCATCTTACAATATCAATCCTGATAAAATATCATTGACCACCGATATTGAAAAGCTGAACCTGGATGTGGACACGGTGATCCCGTTGGGACTGATCATTAATGAGCTGGTGAGCAATTCCCTGAAATATGCATTCAATAATACTGTTAAAGGAACGGTAAGCATTTCATTAAAGGAAAAAGATGATTGCCTGGAGCTGCTGGTCAAAGACAATGGCAAAGGCTTCCCTAATGGACTGAATGTTCATAAAACGCGCAGCTTCGGATTGCAGCTGGTGACGGCGTTCTCGCAAAAGCTGAAAGCGCATCTTGATTTTTACAACGATAATGGCGCCGCGGTATTGATGCGGATAAAAAAGTTCAGGCTGGCCACTGTATAAAATACAAACATGAGCGAGATTAAAATATTGATAGTAGAGGACGAGCCGGTGATTGCGCAGAATATTTCAATGTACCTTAATAACAATGATTTTACCGTTTCCGGCATTGCGTACGATTATGAGGAAGCAATGAGCCAGTTGCAGCATAATCCACCCGATGCGGTCATCCTGGACATCAATCTCGACAGCGAACAGGACGGCATCGACATTGCGTCACACATCAACAAAAAATTCCGTATTCCCTTTCTTTTTCTTACCTCTTATTCCAACAAAGAAACCCTGCAGCGGGCGAAGGCCGTTGAACCCAGCGGTTATATCGTAAAGCCATTTAATGAGCGGACCCTGCTTGCCTCCCTGGAAATTGCCATATCCAATTTTTCGCAGCGCAGCAACCAGCAGGTGCCTGCATTACATTTGGAAAAGATTAATAAACACCTGCTGTCGCCTTTAACAGACAGGGAGTTTGCAGTAATGGAACTTATTTACGCAGGGAAAACCAACAACCAACTCGCCGCGGAATTGTTTGTTTCGCTCAACACGGTAAAAGTGCATATCAAGAACGCTTATTTAAAACTGGATGCTCCGTCGCGCACCAAGGCCATCGCCCGTCTCCGCGATCTGATGCAAAAGTAATCACGTCCCGCCCACACGTCTGCTCCGACGGGAGTCCTTCAGACCCATTAGCCCATCCCCGGTTTGTGGTATTTTTTAAAATCATCCTAAAGGGTGAATCGAAGGCCTGCAACGCGCATCAACTTTATGATGCAAATCAATTTTTCATTAGATCTTATCAATTCAAGCCATCATGAAAATTTTACCTATACTTCTTTGTGTGCTGCTGGCTTCGCAGGAATTAAATGCCCAATTTTCACGCGATTGGGTGCACGGTTTGGGCACAACGGGCGGCGAGATCGGTTACAGCATTACCGCCGATGCAAGCGGTAATGTAATTATCACTGGCAATTTCGTCGGCACTGTCGATTTCGATCCGGGCCCTGGTGTCGTTAATCTAACTGCCGGTGGCAGCTTCGCGGACGCCTACCTGGCGAAATATTCCCCCACGGGAAACTTGATATGGGCGTTTTCGCTCGGGGGCACCGATACGGACATTGGTGAAGCTGTAACCACCGATGCGGCAGGCAATATCTATTTCGGCATCAGCTTTGGGGCCACCATCGATATGGACCCAGGGGCAGGCGTTGCAAGCTTTACTTCACCGGGATTCAGCAGCAGCGTCATTGCTAAATACGATGCCAATGGCAATTATTTGTGGGGATTCATGCTCGCGTCGTTGGGCAGCTCAGGCATCAGCGGTATTAAAACAGACGCATCGGGCAATGTGTTCTTCACCGGCTCTTATCATGGAACTGTAGATTTCGATCCGGGCCCGGCTGTTAACAATCTTGTATCGAATGGCAATGCCGATGTTTTTTTTGCAAAGTATGATGCTAATGGAAACTACCTGCTGGCAAAAAGCTTTGGCGCCGGCGCATTCGATACGGGATTTTTTATAGAGCTGGATGCAAGCGGCTCCATTTTCGTTTCAGGATATTACCGGTTTACCGTTGATTTCGATCCAGGCCCCGGCGTGGGGAACATGACGGCTTCGGGTACACTAAATGATATTTTCCTCGCTAAGTACGATGCATCGGGAAACTATTTATGGGCGCGCACGTTCGGCGCTAACAGTAACGACATTCCCGGCGGCATGACTGTGGACGCGTCAGGCAATGTAGTGGTCACCGGCGGGTTCAGCGGTACTGTTGACTTCGATCCAGGCGCCGCTACTGTAAACCTTACCGCGCTCGGCCGTGATGTCTTTGTTGCCAAATACGACCCGAATGGAACTTACGTCTGGGCAAAACGCATCGGCAATACCGGGACCGAAACTGCTTATGGCATAACCGGCGATGGCAACGGAGGCTTTTACCTGGCCGGTGAGTTTACTGCAACCACTGATTTTGATCCGGGCGCAGGTACGGTAAACCTGACTTCCAGCGGTAGCACCGATATTTTTATCGCACGTTATACACCCGACGGCAACCTGGTGCATGCCGGCAATATGGGTGGCCTGCAAGGCGACCTTCCCATGGACATTGCATCGGTAGATGAGAACCATATACTCGTCACCGGTTATTTCCAGTTCACGGCTGATTTCGATCCGGGAGTGGGTGTAAGCAATTTAACTTCCGCGGGCAGCTTCGATATTTTCTTTGGCAAATATACCAGTTTTACAGGGGCCTTGCCCGCAACCTTGACGTCTTTTACAACAGTTTGTTCCGGCAACGAAATAACAATTAAATGGAGCAGCCTGCAGGAATACAACAGCAAACACTATGTTATCGAAAGAAGTTTTTCGGGCAGCGCTTTCGAGGCCATCGCCACCATTGACGCGGCAGGCAACAGCAACACGCCGCTTCATTATTCATTCACCGACAGAAATACCACGGCCAACAAAATAATATACTACCGGTTGAAACAAACCGACCGCGATGATCAGTTCACTTATTCAAAGATCATCACTGCGGGATGCGCCGCCAATGAACGCGAAGTGCACCTGTTTCCCAATCCTGCCGATAAGGAAATAACTGTGTCTTTGAGGAACAGCAATCAAAAGATCCATTCCATCACGGTATTCGACGTTTCGGGAAGGAGGGTCAGGACCGTTCAATTTGCTCCTTCAGCCAGCATCACCATGGACGTACGTTCGCTGCAAAAGGGCGTGTACTGGATGCAGATCGATACCGGCAATGGAAAATTACTCACGATGCTTGCGCGATAAAAGTCAAAGGCCACAAATTAAAAGTCGAAAGTGAAAAGCCAGCAGAGTGCATGTCAATCCGGGGAAGTTTTGACTGCACTTTGACTTTTCACTTTTGACTTACTGCTTGTATGCTTCAGCCTGCTATTAAACGCCCAATACCGGTTATCTTTACTGCGTAAAAACCACTACCGATGTATAGAATAACAGGTCTTCTAACAGGCATGGCTATGCTATTTATGGTTGCATGCAACAATACCACGTCAACAAACTCGGGCGTTACCAACGCGCCGGCATCCGACAGCAACAGCGACACAAGCGGCGGCGCTCCCGTTGAAACCAAATCGCCCAATACAGATTATAAACCTGCATTTGCAGGCCAAACACGCGTTGGGAGTGTAAAAACCACCACCGCATATGAAGGACGCGTTATAACGAATGATCTCGAAAGCCCCTGGGGAATTGTGAGCCTGCCAGATGGAAGGTTCCTGGTTACCCAAAAAGAAGGCAGCATGCGCATTGTTACGCCCGACGGGCAGGTGAGCAGCCCGATTACCGGCCTGCCCGCGGTAAATGATCGCGGACAAGGCGGTTTGCTTGGGCTCACCCTCGATCCCGCATTCGAACAGAACCGCATGGTGTATTGGGTATTTTCAGAAAATGTACAGGGTGGCAGCCTCACTTCCGTTGCAAAGGGAAAATTATCTGCCGATGAAAAGACCATTGAGAATGCAACCGTTATCTACCGAGCAACTCCAGCATACAACGGTTCGCTGCACTATGGGGGAAGGATATTATTCGATAAATCCGGTCACCTGTTCGTAAGCACCGGTGAACGCTCAGACCTTGCCACGAGGCAGCAATCACAGCATTTGAATTCCGGTTTAGGTAAGATCGTACGCATTACTACCGATGGCAAACCGGCTCCCGGCAATCCATCGTTCAACAATGCAAATGCGCGCCCGGAAATATATTCTTATGGCCACAGGAATGTGCAGGGCCTTGCATTTCATCCTGCAACCGGCGACCTCTGGGAAAATGAGTTCGGTCCCAGGGGTGGCGACGAATTGAACCTTATACAGCCTGCTAAGAATTACGGCTGGCCCATCATTACTTATGGAATTGAATACAGCGGCCCGAAGATCGGTGGCGGCATTACACAGCAAGCCGGCATGGAACAGCCCGTGTACTATTGGGACCCTGTAATTTCACCCAGCGGCATGACATTCTACAGCGGCAATGCCATTCCCGAATGGAACAATAACCTGTTCATCGCTTGCCTAAGCGGCTTGCACATTGCAAGGCTGGTGATAAAGGATAATAAAGTAGTAGGCGAGGAGCGGTTGCTGCGCAATGAAAACCAACGCTTCCGCGACGTTACACAAGGCCGGGACGGCGCATTGTACGCGGTAACGGATGGTGGAAGGTTGTACCGCGTCGGGAAAAAATAACGGCGTAAATATTGGCAGAACTTTGTGATTTGAATGATGCATCCGCGGCACTAAAATAAATGCCGCGCCTTCGGATTAATTGGCCTATCTTTATCTTAATAGATAAAAATACTTCATCATTTAGTCAGGATCAGTAACGATTCTTACCAACAGTAACAGTTTTTTCTCCTCTTTTCTCTTTGCTGCTGTTTTTTTATCCTCATCAAATTTTCAATTTAAAATTTTTTTCAGTATGAACATGTATGTTTCCAACCTTGGTTTTCACACCAGTGACGATGATTTGCGCAAATTGTTTGAACCATTTGGCCAGGTATCTTCCGCTAAAGTCATTACCGATCGTGAAACCGGCCGCAGCAGGGGCTTTGGATTTGTAGAAATGGAATCAGAGACAGAAGCCAACCAGGCAATGGGCAAATTAAATGGCAAGGACGTCGAAGGGAGACAGATATCCGTGACCGTTGCACGAGAAAGAGAAAGCAAGACCACTAAAAAAAGATGGTAAATAACCATCCCTTACGCCCTTTAAAATCCGTAACAAATTGATATGGCAACTATCCTTCAAATCGCAAATGCCGATAAGAATCTTAGTCTTTTTACCAAAGGGCTAAAGACATCTGAGCTGGACAATAAATTAACGGAACTGGGACCCTTTACTATACTGGGCCCTGTTAATTTAGCCCTCAGCAGGCTTATGTCCCTTACGTATGAGCAATTATTGGAGCCTGCAAATCGCAGCGAGCTTCTTTACCAGTTATCGGGCTACATCCTGGTGGGCAAGAAAATGTTTTCCGACTTTCGCAACGATCAGAAATACGTTACGTTGAATGGAAAGCAAATAATTGTAAGCACCAATAATGGCGAAACGCGGATTAATGGAGCGAAAATACTGGCCCGCGACAAACAGGGGTCTAACGGAGTTGTACACCTGATCGACAATACGTATAGTACTCCTTGAACCGTTCACTAAAACACGTTGCAGTACGCAGCGCTACTTACTGTTGAATGCTTTAACAAGTTTTAATGGTAAATAGCGGCTGCAACTGTGCTGTCAGAAGGCCTCTGCCAGCAAAGACAGTTTTGTAAACTCGGAACCGTTAAAAATGCGGGTGAGGTCGAGGCTTTTGGATTTGTTGTACTCATCAAAATGCTTACGGGTAACGATCCTCCAGAAATTTTTCGAGCTGAGGTCTTTGTAATCCCTGCCCTCTGTAATAAAGAGGCCATAAACCGAATGCCTGGTTTTGAAATCTATTTTCACATATTTGTCTTTCCCCGTTACCTTGGTGGCAAGAAATTGCTGGATTTGCTCTGCATTCATAATTAAAAATTATTGATCACTGCCGTCTAACCGGCAAATAAATCGTAATTGAGGAAAGCAGTGTAGGAAAATGGACGCTGGCGGGCTTTCGATACCGTGCTAATGCTCAATAGCGCCGAAGGTACGTTAAAAATCATAGCGGCCCATCACTACTTGTGGGCCTGATCTAGTCTCCAAAAACCCGGCATTACTACAAGCCTTAACCTCAATTGAAAATGACTTCAAAAAGGCTCTGCACCAGGCTTGCCAGCAGCGGCGAGGCCGCTATCAGCACATCTCCAAATTTACCAAACGGGGTCTTCAGAAATTCAGGTATTTTTTTACCTGACTGTGCTGCATTCGCTGCCGGCGGTGCGGTGGGATCGGGCGGGAAACTGATCTCGCTGAACCGCATTTTCGCAGGGATGTATACCAGGAGCAACACCACGGTGTATAAGCCGCCATACAGGTAAACATAATCGCTGCGCGCTGGGCTGTACCCCCAATCATCGGCCAATAGTTTTACAAAGTCCAGGTTATTGATCACGCTGTACAGTCCGCCGGTGCAAAGCACCAGCAATGAAAGGATCACGGCAGAAAGCACAAAGTAGGTCTCGAAGTAACCGCGCAGTTTGTCGTAAAGTGCTTTTGCTTTTTTCAGATCCGCTTCCTGCACGCTTAGCTCTTGCTGTTTGGCGTCGACCTGTGCATCAGCTGCGGTTTTGTCTTCCGCCGTCTTAGTGGCAGCAGTGGCTTTTAGTGTGTCCAACTCGGCCCTTACGGGCTGAATATTAATTTGCGATTGTTTTACCATCAGGGCACAACTGGTTAATGGAGCAGCGGTATAAATAAATCCCGCAAGGCAGCACGCTCCGGCAACAAATGCTAATATCTGGATGAGGAACAGGGAATGTTTCAGGTGGTACATAAAGAATAATCCCCGCACCACATCCTCATCATTGAAAGAAAGCCTTCCAATACCCCACATAATGAACAGGCAGACGAACGTAATGACAGCGATTCCTTCAAACAGCCATTTCTTTGGCTTGTCTATGGAAAGTTCGTCAAGTGTGTCATGCACCCTGTTCCTGAGAAAGAAAGACGTTGAAATGGAAATGGTCAGGAAGCTGCAAAATATCAATACCAACAGCACCCATATACCAACGCCAGGGTATTTGGTTATAAAAGCGATGTCGCTGTCGGCTTCCTGGATGGCCAATTTCGCTGTGCCCGGTATGGAAAAAGAAAGCCCCGAATCTTTAAAAACATATCCCGTTTCGAAACTATTGTCTTTCTTATTGTTTCGTAACCGCTTGTCCCATTCTCTAAGCTCTGGCATGCCGATGTTGAAATGTATCGCCTTGTTTAATTTAACGAATGAGGCGCTGTCGTACTTACTGGTATGCTCATACGTATTGCGGTAAGCCGTCAATACTTTTATATCCGCTACGGCAGTTGTGCTTAACCTGTCCAGTTCCGCAATCTCCTGTTCAAGCAACTCCTTCTTTACTCCCGTGGCCTTATCCTTCTCCAGCGTCTTTTTCTTTTTTGTGTCCTGCCTTGCAACTTCTTCTTTTTTTAGGGTCGTAAGCTTTTCCAGCAAATTTTTGTCGACGGTGCTTTTAGGCGCGTAAATTATCTCGTGAAAAACGGAATTTGGTTTGGATACCGATAGTAAGTCTGGATAAAAAAGAAAAATGCAACCAAGTATAAATCCTCCCAGGCCCAGCAATGATAACCAGGCAATGCGAAAATCAGATGATGGCTTAACGGGCTCCGTCATAATATGTAGTTTTGGCAAGCCATAATAGTAACTAATTTTTTTTCAAAATACCGTACAAATACCTATTGTTGGCTCCAGGGCTGCCGTTGCCGAAGTTTTTTTATCTTCAGTGCTCAAAAACCTCTGGTAATCATGCGCCTGCTATTTATTGTCGTTACTGTGATCTTCGGCCTTTCGTTTATGCCCGTGCCACCTAAGAAGCAAATTATTACCGGCGCGGACCAAACTGAAAAATACCTGCCATTCCTCAAGGGGAAAAGAGTAGCCATTATGGCAAATCAGACGTCCATCATCGGTAAGAAGCATTTGGTGGATAGTTTGCGATCACTGGGCGTAAACATTGTGAAAGTATTCGGGCCCGAGCATGGTTTCCGCGGTAATGCCAGCGCCGGCGTTCGCGTGGCCGATGAAACAGATAGCGCTACCGGCATACCCATCATTTCACTATACGGCGCAAAGAACAAGCCCAGCAAGCAGGACATGGCGGATGTGGATGTGCTCATTTACGACCTGCAGGACGTAGGTTGCCGCTTTTACACCAACATCAACGCGCTTTCCAGGATAATGGAAGCATGCCATGAAAGCGACAAGGAATTGCTGATCCTCGACCGTCCCAATCCCAATGGATATTTAGTGGATGGGCCAATACTGGATATGAAATACAAGTCGGGTATCGGCATGTTTCCCATACCGATGGCGCACGGGCTCACCATCGGCGAGTTTGCGCTGATGGCCAATGGCGAAGGCTGGCTCACGAATAAGGTAAAATGTAAAGTGAAAATAATTCCGGTGGCCAATTACAACCACGATATGCCTTACACAGTTCCCGTAAAACCATCGCCCAATCTCAATACCCAGCAGGCCATCATGCTGTATCCTTCTACCTGCATGTTCGAAGGCGTGTATGTGAATCATGGCCGCGGCACTTACTTTCCTTTTACCGTATTGGGAAGTCCTGATCTGAAAGGCAAATATCAATTCTCTTATACGCCTACGGGCATCAAAGGAATGGCCGAAACGCCTTTGTTTATGAACCAGGAATGTTATGGACTCGACTTGCGCAATTATGATATTGACAAGCTGCGGAAAAAGAAACAGATCAACCTGCAATGGATCATGGAATTATACAAGAACCATCCCTACAAGGAAAAGTTCTTCGATTCTAAGCTAAGCAAGGAAATGGGCGTTATCGAAAGATTGATCGGTTCCGGCCAGTTCCGCCAGCAGATCATCGATGGCAAATCAGAAAAAGAGATCCGTGCCAGCTGGGAGCCGGGATTGAGCCAGTATAAAACAATGCGGAAGAAATACCTGCTGTATCCATAGGACATGCCAGCCGTTGTTTTATGTTTATGTAAACATTGCTAAACCTGCATCTTGCCTAAAATGCAGCTATGCGCAGCCTGATCATTTGTTTATTACTATTCAGTTCTCTTGCCGCCACCCCACAAGGCAGCTACCGCTCGGCGCCCGAAGAGCCGGTGGTATTTGGTTACACGAATGATGTAATATATGGCAGCGCCGGCAACAAAATTTATACACGGGCGCACACTGCTGTATTCTGGAATTACCAATTTACTTTACCGTTCGACGTGCGTGAAGGCAAGCTTGCGCTGGCAGACAGTACCAGGATAGTGTATAACCCCGGCAACGATTCGCTGCTGTATTTTGAAATATCCTCCCGGCAGGTTACGCTAAGGAGCAAGCGTGCAATGTTTGAAGCCTTCAACAACAATCCTGTAGTCAAAATCATTATTGAAAAGGGAAGTGCCGGTTGCTTTCATTACGACCTTGGTCAGGTTTCCTTTGAAGAAAACAATGGCGATTTTGAGTTGGAACATACTGATTTCAATAAGAGAGGCCGCGGTACGCGGCTGCCGGCAGGCACCGATTATATCAGCGGAACGCTGGTGAAGCGGTTTCTGCAGCAAATGCCGGTTATTTATGAGAAGAAAGCAAGCTTGCAGGACCTGGGCATCACCGCGGCCGATATGCAACGGGTCAAGGCAGGCGTGCTGAAAGCCAAAGAAAGAGCGGCAAAGGGTAACGACAAAGACTACAGCATTCCTTTGTTCATGGAAGAAAACATTGATTTCAACAAGCTAACGTCATTGATAGACAGCCTGCCGTTTGCGGACCGCGCTACCGTGCATGAATCTTTGGTGGCAAGCAGGTTATTTAGCACCACCAGCTACTGGGTTAAATTTGTTTTTATCAATGATAAGGATGAAAAGCTTTCTGTATCGTGTACGTATTCCGGCGATAATACTTTTTACTTTCCCTGGCGCGTTACAATCGATGGCTTTACGTTCTATAACACCAGCATAGAGATTACAGCTTTCATGAAAACCGCTTATCCCGGGCTTTTAGACAAAATGAATGTAACCTGGGACAAGCAAATGGTACTTTACTGGATGCTGGGCGAGTTATACGCAAAACATTAATTTCTTTCCCACATTAATTTTCATTGGCTGCCTGCGTAAAAAGTATATGTTGGTAACATCCATATACCAGCAGCAATGCCTGCACAACCATCATGTCGAACCAGATGGTTTCTGAGGCCAAAGCGAGAGCCGACGTATAGCTGGCACCCGGCCGCCGTACCGGTTTTAGGTGGCGCTTCATCAAGAAAATCCGTTCGGTGGTGTAAATGGTTTTTATTGGGACCGTTAATAGATGGAATTTTGAGAAAAGAATTTATCATGAAAACTTCATCTTTCTTGCTGGCGCTGATGCTGCTGTGCGGTTGCACAAACGGTAAGGAGATTACCTATAGAGGCAGCACGCCGGCAAACGCAATAGACGTGCGGCAATTTCTCGGAATGCCGTTGGCCGATTCCATTGATTTCATCAGGTGGAAGATCGCCATTCACCCTGATCGATATGAACTGAGCTGCCAGTACGGCATCGGCAAGCCGAACACGAATGGGTTCTGGGATGAAAAACGGGTGGCGTTCTCAGGCAAGTATACCAAAAACGGTCACCAGTATACGCTGCAGCATGGAGATAAATCGCTAAGCATGCTGGAGATAAATGCCAACCTTGTGCATTTGCTCGACAACAATAACAATACGCTCATGGGTAATGGCGGATGGAGCTATACCCTGAACAACATACATCCTGTTAAAAGCAAGGCATTCAACCAGGTTGCGCAGTCATACGAGTCAGCGCCTTACATGGTACTGGAAGGCAGAACGCCGTGTAAGGACGCCGCAAGCAGCTTTAGCCTGCGCAACGAAAGCGACTGTTATAAACTGAAATGGCTGTTCGTGCTGTACACCGATCCGGCAACAGGAAAACCTTCCCACTTCCTTACGGGAGGAAGAGGCTACCGGAAAGAGACGATGGATAAGGGCAAATGGGAGATCATCCGCGATAAGGACGGAAGATGGATATTCAAATTGTACCACGAAAAGTACCCTGAACCTTTATACCTGCTCAGAGTGGATGATACCATTCTTGTTTTCACCGATCCCGAAGGCAATTTGCTGGTCGGGAACGAGGATTTCAGCTATACGCTCAATAGGACAAGGCGAAAGATGCCATAAGCGGGGCATCAATTAAAGACCCCGACACTCCAGTGATCGTGCTTGATCTTTAGATCGTACTGGTGCCGCTGTGGAATTTTCGAGTGCTGCTGTTCGGTGGCAGCAACAACTGCCGCGGCCGCGCATTGCGTAATGGATTCGTTGACGAGGCTGCTGGTAGCGGCATATCCCCATTTGCCGTTGACCAGCACCCTGATGCATATGCCATGCGATTGCAGCTCACCGGGTGATGCGTAATGTCCGATGCGCACATCGGCATACGAAGCACCATGCCTGCGGGCAGCATCCAATGCAATGTTAGCTGATAGTTTGTTGTTGTCTGGATCGGGAGGTCTAAAAACGCCTGATACCAGGCCGGGGACCATCAATGAGCCAAAACTCACCGTGGCAAGCCGGATGAACTTCTTGCGATTAACCATGTTTTTGCTACTAATTTCCTTACAAATTACATTTTTTTATATCACCCTTTCGGGGGATTCTATACAACTTCTCCACCAGGCTCAGCGCGCATCACCAATTTCGGTACACATTGTCCCGTTCAGGGAATGGGTCAGGAACACCGTGCCGTCGATGTTCGCAGCAGGAAGCGTGTGGCCGCTGTTTCAGCCAAACGCAGGATCCTCGCGTCGTTTGTATTGTTCAGGCCCGCTGGTTTGGCTTCAACCTATGAGTGACTTTGCTTATTTGGATAAGTGTAGTATGTATTTTAATCTTCACCTGCGGTTGGTTCGCACGATATAAGGCGAAACACAGCAGTAGTGGCTGAGTTATATATAAGTATTGTAACTTTTCAGTGGTGCCGCACGTTATGCCGGAATAATACTTCATTTTTAATCCTCTTGGTATGAGAAAACTATTTGCCTTATTTGCCGCAAGCCTGCTATGCGCAACGCTGGCCCATGCTCAAACCGGACGTGTGTGTGCTCCCTTCGATTCTACCTTCCATTACCTGCAACCCGGCAATCTTAGTGTTTGGATACAGGGCGGGGTCCTCACCACCAACCGGTCGCGCAATCTAACCCTTCATCATTCCATGGCTTTCAACATACATTTTGTGCCGGTAAGATACCTGCAGGTGGGCGTCCATTCCAGCAAGCGGCTGCCTTCCAACGATCTATCGTTCTGGAAATCGAACGAAACCTCCCTTTTTGCGCGTTATACCTTCCTGCGCATGGCCTGTCCGGAAATAGGCGTGTTCGGGCAGGGCGGTTATACCAAGGTAACAGAAGTGAGAAAAAACAATGGAGGCAAAACCGTCGATTGGTACCCTTATGCAGGATTTGGAATGTATAAAGACCTTGGCCGGCATTTTTCATTACAAGTTGAAAGCCAGTTGTATTTCAACAACCGTCCCAACCAGGCATCAGTAAGCCTGGTATGGAAATTCATGAACTGTAAGTTTTAGACATTTCTTAAATTACGGCTGCGCTAACTGCTGCCGTAAATGAGGAACAGGAAACTTCTCTGCATTGTCATACTGATTGCTTCTATAGTTGGGGCTGCATCATGTTTGGATGATTCCGGGGGTGTGGGCCGGCGCCTCCCGGAAAAGGTCAGCTATAATTTTCACATACGCCCCATTCTTTCCGACAAATGCTTCAAATGCCATGGTCCCGATGCCAACAAAAGGCAGGCCGGCCTCCGGCTTGATATGGCAGATAGCGCACTAAGCCCCCTAAAAGAAACAAAGGGCGCATATGCAATTGTTCCCGGTAAGCCCGAAGCATCAGAGCTGATTAAAAGGATCAGCTCCCCAGATCCCGAATACCAGATGCCTACCCCCGACTCACATCTCGGCGCATTGAGTGAATACGAAATAAAACTGTTTACAAAATGGATAAAGCAGGGCGCACAATACGAATCGCATTGGGCCTTTACGCCGCCGGTAAAATCAACACCTCCACAACGGCGAAGGCAAGAATGGGTAAGGAATGAAATAGATCAGTTCATTCTTGATAAAATACTGCAGCAAGGACTACAGCCGAATGAAGAAGCAGACAAGGAAAGACTGTTGAAAAGACTGTACCTCGATCTTACGGGGTTGCCCCCTTCCATTTCAACCATGGATAAATTCCTGGCGGATAGATCGCCCGCTGCCTATGAAAATATGATCGATGTTTTATTGCAGCAACCGCAGTTCGGTGAAAAAATGGCCGTACTCTGGCTCGATATTGCGCGCTATGCGGACAGCTATGGATACCAGGATGATAACATCCGCACGCAATGGCCCTGGCGCGATTGGCTGATACACGCCTTTAACCGCAACATGCCATACCACCAATTCCTCACCTGGCAAATTGCAGGCGATATGCTGCCCGAAGCCGATAAAGAAAAAATACTGGCCACTGGTTTTTTCCGCAATCATAAGTATACCGAGGAAGGCGGCGTAATACCCGAAGAATATCGCATAGAATACCTGGTAGACAAAACCAAAACGTATAGTAAGGGCATCCTCGGCATTACCATGGAATGCGCCCAGTGCCACGACCATAAATACGATCCTTTTTCACAGAAAGATTATTATTCGCTGCTGGCGTTCTTCAACAATACCAAAGAAGTAGGGTACGAAGGCGATGTGCTGGCATCGAAGCCCGCAAAAAATCCCATGCTGACCATCACCGAAGAAGACCGGAAGAATATTCTTTCCTTCATCAATTGCAAGGACACCGGCAGTCTAACGGTGTCGGTCATGGGAGAAAGGGATACGCTGCGCAAGACTTATATCCTTGAACGCGGCTTGTACGATCATCCCGGCACCGAAGTAAGTGCGGCGGCCATACCCGCGGTAATGGCATTCGATACAGGCACGTTTCAACCTAACCGCAAAGGACTTGCAGACTGGACGGTGAACAGGAAAAATCCATTGACGGCCCGCGTGTTCGTGAACCTGGTATGGCAGGAGATTTTTGGAAGAGGTTTGGTGAAAACCTCCGGCGACTTCGGCATGCAGGGCGAATTGCCCTCGCACCCTGAATTGCTGGACTGGCTGGCTGTTGATTTCATGGAAAATGGATGGAACATCAAACGCCTCATTAAACAGGTAGTCATGTCCGCCACCTATCGCCAATCGGCGAAGGTTTCTGCAGATCAATTGAAAAAAGACCCTGAAAATATTTATTTGTCGCGCAGCCCGCGGCTAAGATTGAAGGCTGAATTTGTCCGTGACCATTATCTCGCCAGCAGCGGCTTGCTGGTAAAAACCATCGGTGGACCGAGCGTAAAGCCTTATCAACCTAAAGGCATTTGGGAAGCCGCTACTTCGGGCAGGGGAGTACTGGCCGTGTACAAACAGGACCATGGCGAAGCGCTGTACCGGAGAGGAATGTACACTTTCATCAAATTAACGGTGCCGCCCCCACGCATGATCTTGTTCGATGCCAGCAACCGCGACCAGTGCGAGGTAAAGCGCCTCAATACCAACACACCGCTGCAGGCATTGGTCATGATGAACGATCCCGGCGTGCTGGAAGCCTCGCGTGTGCTGGCGCAGCAGCTGCTGGCAGAGCGATCTTCATCCTCGGAAAAAATTATTAAAGCTTTCCGGTTGATCATCTGCCGTAAACCTACTGCGGCCGAGGAAAAAATACTCACGGAATATTATAATGAACAACTGCAGCTGTTCCAGGGCAAAAAACTGGACGCGGCTAAAACCTTGCAGGTTGGTGAGCATCCATTGAACAACAAGATAGATGCGAACCAATCCGCGGCGCTCATGAAAACCATTCACACCATGTACAACATGGAGGAGGCCATCACCAAAACCTAGCGCATGCAAAAAGAAATATTGGAACACCATCTCAATATCAACCGGCGCAGGTTTCTTTCGCGGCTTGGAATAGGCATTGGCAGCGTTGCGCTGGGCTCGCTGCTGATACCAGACCTGTTCAGCGGTAAAGGAAAAGAAGAAGCATTGCTTTCAGGGCTGCCGCATTTTGCACCGCGCGCCAAGCGCATCATTTATTTATTTCAAAATGGCGCGCCTTCGCAGTTGGACCTGTTCGATTACAAGCCTTTGCTGGAAAAAATGCACGGGCAGGATTTGCCCGCGGACATACGCATGGGCCAGCGGCTCACGGGCATGACCGCCGACCAGAAAAAATTTCCGCTGGCTGCATCTTATTTTAAATTCAAACAGTATGGCGAAGCAGGAGCATGGATCAGTGAATTATTACCACATACCGCCAGGGTAGTGGACGACCTCTGTATTATCCGAAGCTTGTACACCGAAGCCATTAATCATGATCCCGCGCTTACTTTTTTTCAAACGGGCGCGCAGGTGGGCAACCGTCCCAGCATGGGGTCCTGGCTGAGTTATGGTTTGGGAAGCGAAAACAAGAACCTGCCTGCATTTTGCGTGCTGCTTTCCAAAGGAAAAGGAAATGGACAGGGCGTTTATTCAAAACTGTGGACGAATGGTTTTTTAGACTCCATTCACCAGGGCGTTCAATTCAGCAGCGGCGAACAACCGGTGTTGTACCTGAACAATCCCGAAGGCATGGACAATGCAGACCGCCGCAAGATGCTGGACCGCCTGGATGCATTGAATAAAGAAGCTTACGACGAGTTCGGCGATCCCGAAATAAGCGCGAAGATGCAGCAGTATGAAATGGCTTACCGCATGCAGACTTCTGTGCCCGATATTACCGACCTAAGCAAAGAGCCCGAGGACATTATTAAGCTGTATGGTCCTGATTGCCTTACGCCCGGCACATACGCGGCCAATTGCCTGCTGGCAAGAAAGCTGTCAGAGAACGGCGTGCGCTTTGTGCAACTGTACCACCAGGGCTGGGATGGGCACAGCAACCTGCCACAAGAAATAGTGGGGCAATGCAATGATGTGGACCGTGCGTCCGCTGCACTCATTACCGATTTAAAGCAAAGAGGACTGCTGGACGAAACGCTGGTAATTTGGGGAGGCGAGTTTGGCCGCACCAATTATTGCCAGGGCACATTGACCAGGGAAAATTATGGAAGAGATCACCATCCACGCTGTTTTACGGTATGGATGGCGGGAGGCGGCGTGCGGCCCGGCGTGTATGGAGAGACCGATGAATTTGGTTACAATATCGCGAAGGACCCGGTACACGTGCACGACTTCCAGGCCACCATTTTGCACCTGATGGGACTCGACCATGAACAACTTACTTATAAACACCTCGGCCGCCGTTATCGCCTGACCGATGTGCATGGACACGTAGTAAAAGATATAATATGAACCGCCGCAACTTCTTAAAAAATTCTTCACTCGCAGCAGGGAGTCTTTATTTACCGGGCATCTTGCAACATCAAAAGCATGAAGACATCATCCTCGGGTACGACGATAAGCGTTACCGCCTGAACACTCAGTGGAGCAAGGCAAATGCCGCTGAATTCCCGGTAAAGGATTGCCACGAAATGGTACAGGATAAGCTGGGCCGCATCATCCTGCTCACCAATGAAACAAAGAACAACGTAATGATCTATGATAAAAGGGGCAAGCTGCTGAAGACCTGGGGACATGAGTTTCCCGGTGCGCATGGATTGACCCTGTTCAACGAAAACGGCCAGGACGTGTTGTTCATTTGTGATAACAATCTTCACCGCGTGTTCAAGACCACGGTAGATGGGAAGATCTTAATGACCATCGATTACCCAAAGGAAACGGGGCAGTACAGCAAGGCCGATGAATTTATTCCTACTGAAACCTGCGTTGCGCATAATGGTGACATTTATATTGCCGATGGATATGGAAAGGATTTCATCATTCAATACGACCGTAAGGGCCGTTATATCCGCCATTTCGGGGGAAGGGGAGAAGGCGAGCAGTTTTTGGTAAACGCACACGGCATTTGTGTCGACAACCGCGGCGCAAAACCTTGCCTGGTAGTCACCTCGCGGATGCAGAATGCTTTTAAATTATATACGATGGAAGGGCAGCATACTGCCACCATTGCTTTGCCTGGCGCCTGGGTATGCCGTCCCGTGGTAAAAGGCGATTACCTGTACGCCGCTGTACTGCAAAGCAACAGCAAACAATGGAAGCAGTCAGGATTTGTGCTGATACTGGATAAAGAGTATAAAGTAGTGTCGAGCCTGGGTGGAAACCGCGCAAAATATACCGATGGCAAGCCCGAAGAATTGTACCAAACCGTAAATGTATTTCAGTACCCGCACGATGTATGTGTCGACGACGAAGAAAACCTTTACGTGGCGCAATGGAATTCCGGCAAAGTGTACCCGTACAAATTGGAGCCGGTTTAACAACTCAACACCCAGATGAAAATCCTCCTATACAATATTGCACTTGCGCTCAATTGCCTCCTGCTATTTTTGTTCTTATTCGAAAGCAGGTTATCGCTCCCGGTATGGTTACAAGTGGCGGGGCGCACGCATCCCCTCGTATTGCACTTTCCGGTGGTGCTGGTGATCATGTATGTAGTTGCTTCGCTCATGCCAAAGAAAATGATGGCAGACAGTTCCGCCTACGAATCGGCAAAGGAAATTTTATTGTTACTGGCTTCGGTAGCAGCCGCTGTTACTGCATTGGCGGGCCTCTTGTTGTCACGCGAAGAAGGATACGACGCCGCAGCCTTGCAGGCGCATAAATGGAGTGGCATTGGCCTATCGGTATTTTTGCTATTATGGTACAGTTTCAGGAAAACCTTCAGCCGTAATAGAATTGTTTCGGTTGTTGCTGCCACTGCCGCATTGTTCCTGATCATATTCACTGGTCACCAGGGTTCGGTGATCACACATGGAGAAGGTTTTATTCTCGCGCCCATGCGGCCCGAAAAGGAAATGCAGGCTGTTGCGCCGGAAGATGCCGTTGTTTACACGCACCTGGTGAAGCCGATACTGGAGAACAAATGCATGTCGTGCCACAACCAACGCAAGGCAAAGGGTGAACTGATCATGGAAACAGACGCGTTGTTGCTGAAGGGCGGCAAAAGCGGCCCGCTGTGGGACAGTACCGCCGAAGACTATGGATTGATGCTTAGACGAATTCATTTGCCGTTGGCCGCAAAAAAGCACATGCCACCTGCGGGAAAGCCGCAATTGACGGACGAAGAGATCGAGGTCCTGGTGCAATGGGTACGGAGGGGTGCCGATTTTACATTGAGGGTTGCAGACCTGCCCGCCGGCGATACCTTAAAAGCGTTGGCCAGTAATATCCTCGTGAACGCAGCATTGGCTGAATATGATTTTGATGAAGCCGATGTGGCCACCGTCGCAAAATTGAACACGGTCAACCGAAGCGTAAGCAAGCTGGCCATAAATTCTCCTGCCTTATCAGTAAGCTTTTTCAACAGCGCATTGTTCCAGTCCGAACAATTGAAAGAGCTGCTTGCAATAAAAACACAGATCGTCTCCCTCGATCTTTCAAAAATGGATGTAAAAGATGCTGACCTGGAAACCATTTCCAGGCTGGAAAACCTGCGGCGATTGAACCTTAGCTTCACCGGTATCACCGGCAATGCTTTGCAGGACCTTAAAAAATTGAAACATCTCAGAAGCTTATCCCTGTCGGGCACATCGGTACGGGCGCAACAATTGAAACAACTGCAAGGCTTTCCTCAACTAAAAACGCTGTATGCCTGGAATATTCCTGCCTCGGCTGCTGAAATGCAGCAACTGCAGCAACAATTAAAGAATATTCGCTTCGAAACAGGCTTCAGGGCCGATACGATTGTTTTGAAGCTCTCGCCGCCTGTTCCTGTGCATGAAAGTTTTTTGCTTAGCGGCCCTGCACCTTTACAATTAAAGCACTATGTAAAGGGAACGAACATACGCTTTACATTGGATGGCACCGAGCCCGATAGCATTGATTCGCCGGTTTACAATGGCAATGTTGCCATTCGTGGTAACACGCAGGTAAAGGCCAGGGCATTTAAGCCCGGCTGGATAAGCAGCGACGTTATGGAAGTATGGTTCTTTAAAACCACGCACCGGCCCGACTCGGTGATCTATCTCACTCAACCTAACCCTCAATATAAAGGCGACAGCGCCGGCACATTGATCGATGGACAAAAGGGAGAAAAGAATTTTCGGTCAGGCAACTGGGTTGGATTCCGCATCAATCGCATGGAATGCCTGCTGCCGTTTGCTTCACCCGTTACGTTGCAGAACGTGGCCCTGAGTTCTTTGGTGGATGTAGGCAGCTATATCATGCCTCCCGCCAGCATCGAGATCTGGGGTGGGGATCATCCGGAGTCGTTGAAACTGCTCGGCAAATCATCTCCCGCGCAGCCAGACACTCTAAAGCCATCGTACATGCGCGCATTTGAATGCACGTTCAGCCCGGTGCAGGTAAAATTCATAAAGATCGTTGCAACGCCCGTGGCCAGGCTTCCTGCCTGGCATCCCGGCAAGGGCGACAAGGCCTGGATATTTGTTGATGAATTGCTGATAAACTGATAACCTCAATTAAATTTTATGAAACGCCTTGCGGTTATAATCGTGGTGTTGTTCGCGCATAAGGCCGTGGTTGCCCAGCAATACCAGCCAACCTGGGAAAGCATCGATGCCAGGCCAGTCCCGCAATGGTTCAGGGATGCCAAGTTCGGCATCTTCATTCACTGGGGAGTATATTCCGTTCCCGGCTGGAGCAGCAAGGGACAATATGCGGAATGGTACCAATACGGTTTGGAGACCAATGACACGGCGCGCAAAAAATTTCATCAAAAAAAATTCGGTGACCGCACTTACTACGACCTCGCTAACGATTTTAAGGCCGAGCTTTTTAATCCTGATGAATGGGCCCGTCTCTTCGAACGTTCGGGAGCAAAATACATCGTGCTTACTTCCAAGCATCACGATGGGTTCGCGCTATGGCCCAGCAAGGAAGCCAATAATACCTGGGGTTTTAAATGGAATGCCGTGGATATAGGTCCAAACCGCGATTTGCTCGGAGATCTTTTCAAGGCAGTACGAAAAACATCCGTTCGGGCAGGCATGTATTATTCTTTGTATGAATGGTTCAATCCACTCTGGAAATCCGATCCGAAAAAATTTGCGACAGAGCACACGTGGCCACAGATGAAAGACCTTATCAACAGCTATCAACCCGATGTTTTTTGGACCGATGGAGATTGGGACGCCCCTGCAGAAACCTGGCGGTCGCAGCAATTCCTGGCCTGGCTTTTCAACGAAAGTCCCGTAAAAGACAAAGTGGTGGTAAACGACCGGTGGGGATCAGGAGTGCGTTTCAATCATGGCGGCATTTATACGCCCGAGTACCAGCCGGACCTCGATTTCGAAACACACTATTTTGAAGAAAGCCGGGGAATGGGGCATTCGTATGGGTATAACCGTGAGGAAGACGCATGGGATTACAATTCTACCGCATCCCTGATCCTACAATTGGTTGATAAGGTGAGCCGCGGCGGTAATTTTTTATTGGACATTGGCCCGGATGAACACGGAAAGATCCCCCCGATCATGCAGGAGCGCCTGCTGCAAATGGGTGAATGGCTGGAAATATACGGCGAAGCCATTTATGGCAGCTCGCGCTGGAAGCACAGCAGCCAACTAGCAGCGGACAGCAAAACCAAAGAATTGTATTTCACGTACAACCAGTTAAACAACACCTTGTACGCCATCTTTCCCGTGTATCCTGAAAATAGAAAACTGGTGCTTAAAAATATTATGTTGCCTGCGGGCACTGTCATCGAATTTCTTTCTTTAAAACAGCCGTTAACCTGGCGGCAGGATGGGAATAGTGTAATAGTTGAGTTGCCGGAATACCATCCTAACAAGATCAGGGCCCCGTATGCTTATGTTGCCAGGATTGGCAACTATGGAAAGTTTGCGCGGAAGCCGCAGATAAAAGCTGCCTATCCAAACAATTCTTTAGCGCCCGAAATTACCATAGAGGCTGGGCCCGGCGCAACTATCTATTATACGACTGATGGCTCAGAGCCTACGCCAGGCTCAGTTCCATACCGTGCGCCATTTACGGTGCCGGCTACTGCTACCGTTCGCGCAAAAGCATTCGGCGATAATCTTTTGCCGAGTGTTACTGCAGAACAGCGTGTAGTAAAATATGACTGGATGCCCGCAATAAAAATAAAACCGCGAACAGGCATTGCGTACTCGTATTATGAACCTTCAGGAAGGATCAATATATCGTCCATCCAAACTGCCGCGGTTGTTAAATCCGGTGTTGTCAACAATATTTCCGTTCGTGAAAAGAGCAGGCAGGACAAGTTCGCGTTTGTATTCCAGGGATATATCAGGATCGATAAAGACGGATTATATCATTTCTTCACCAACTCCGATGACGGCAGCAAATTATTCATCGGCGACGAGGAAGTGGTGGACAATGACGGCGACCACGGCAACGTAGAAAAGAGTGGAAAGGCTTTTCTAAGGAAAGGCTACCATAAATTACGGGTTGTTTATTTCGACAGTGGGGGTGGCAACGATCTCAAAGTGTCCATACAACCAGAAGGTGGTAGCAAAATTGAGATACCGGCATCCATGTTGTATCATTAACATGTATTGGTACCTGCAGTTCAATTGTCAGTTCCGCTCTTCGGTTCCCATTAATACGCCCGCAATGTGTTTCGAAATTTCGTGATTGCATAATTTGTCGAGCCAGAAATATTCGCCGGCGGCATTTACTTCCAGGAAATAATATTCATCATCCGGTGTCAATATCAGGTCGATGGCCCCGTAATTCAGCTTGTATTCCTCCATGAGGGCCAGCAGCTTTGCTGCTATGTTTTTGGGCAACTGGTAAGGCTGCCACTCATCTATCATCGATGCGCCTTCCTTTCTCCAGTCAACCTGTGCATTGGCTACTTTTTGTGAATCGATGCTGAAGCAAAATATTTTCTTCCCCACGATGGTCACGCGCAGCTCCAATTTCTTTTCCAGCTTTTCCTGGAAGGTCATGGGGCAAAGCGCAAGTCCATCCAGGTCGTGCAGGTGGTCCGCCGTTATGGCATTGGTAAATACAACGTGTTCCTGCTCTCCCCGGTAAATTGCAAATGAGCTTTGCATTTTTGTGACCACCTGTTCGTGTGCGTCTATAAATTGTTTTGCCTGTTCGGGCGAATTGCTGATGCAGGTTGCGGGAATTTTCAGGCCGTGGTTGCCTGCTATTTTCAACTGCTCTTCCTTGCTGTCGAGGCGACGGTACACGCTGTAGCGTTCGATGTGAAAGCAAGGCAACGATTCCAGCATGCCAAACAGGGTGCGTTTTATTTCCAGCATGGCCGGGCCAAGGTATTCCTTGCTCATGATCTCCTTTAAGCCGGTGCCCAGGTTAAAGCTGCGGCGGTACCAGCAGGCGCTCAGATCTTCCAGGTTATGTTTTTCTTCTTCGTTCTCCAGCAGTATTTGCCAGCGGTTGCCGTCGAATACCGAGCTAAGCCTGTAATCAAGCGGGTAGCGGTCAACGTTAAACCTTATGGCTTCGCCGCCGGCCTCGTTGATGAACTGGATGACCTTTTCTACGCTGGTATTATCATTTGTATGTGTAATGATCAATATTTTTTTCCTGGCCATTTTTAATATGTGTTATGAGTTTTTGTGCTATGGTCTCTCCGATGGGATATGATAAATATTTTTGAAGCATGCCCCATTCTCCCTGGGGGTTTACTTCAAGGAAAACGTATTCGCCGTCCGGCTGCCGTATCATGTCGATGGCCCCAAATGCAAGTCCCAGTTCCTGCATCATTCGCGACAGGCTTCCTTCGATGCTTATTGGTAGTTTGTAAGCTTGCCATGCAATGGTGGCGCCGGTTTGGGCCCGCCAGTCGGTAATATTTTCTTGGTGCGGGATCTTGCCTGTGAAAAAATCTCCGTCAACATATACAATTCGCAGTTCGTATGCTTTCGTAATGTATTCCTGGAAGATCATGGGGCAATAGGCCAGTTCATCGAGCCGGTGCAGGTCTTTCGGCGAAAGCCGGGTAGTAGGAAAGAAGGGTGTGTTGCCTTCCATGCTCTTGCTTAGTGCGCCGTGCAACTTTACGATGAGGTTTCCGTGGCAGCGGTCGAAAAATGCTTTGATCGGGCCGGGGTCGTTGGTAAAAATGGTGTCGGGCACGCGTAACCCGGCAGACCGTGCGGCCGACAATTGCAGCAGCTTGTCCTGGTTTACCGCGTGGTCTGTTTGCATATTGTTGATCCACGGTACATGGTGCAGCCTGTTGAAGAACAGTTGCAGGTAGGTCTGGTATTCTTTTATGAAAATGTCCTGGTAAGCGGGATCCAGTTCGCGTGGTACTTGCAGCTTCCATAGTTTGCGATACCATACGCCGCTTATTTGCGCGGCATCGATTGTTTGTCCATCGATGAGCAGGACGTTTTCCTGGTGGTTCTTATTAAAGGTATAATTGTGCCGGCAGTTGATTGCAAATTCATCGGTGTTCAGGCGGAACGATGGCATGCCTGCCCGTTCCAGCGCCTGCTGCACGATGTCGATGGTATAATGATCTTTTGAATGGGTAATGCAGAGGACCATGCGGGATGATAATTTGATAGGTTGATAAGAGAACGGGCCTTGGCTTGCGGTCTCTCATCAACCTATCGATAGTAGAACATTTGCCTATACCTCATCCCTGTCTGACGGAGCTTTTTGTGTTTGCTCCAGGTCCATTATGGGTTTGGTAATGACATTGTTTTCTTGTGCTTCCGGGATTTGATTTTCCAGGAATTGAACGAAGAATGGCTGTTTCACCGGTTCATTTTGGTTCATAGTTCAAAATTAAAGGTGAACAATGAAATGGCATTGATCATGCCGGATCGCCGCCTTCATCGCTGTCAGACGGGTACTTATGTGTTTCATTCACATCCATCCATGGTTTGGTGATGCTGTGGCTTTGAGCTTCTTCTGTTCTTTGGGATTCAAGGAACTGAGCAAAGAAGGGTTGCTTCGGTTGATCGTTCTGTTTCATTTAAATTAAAATTGATGATTAAAAAATATAGCTCGTTTGTTTAAACCTCAGGGGGATTATCGTCGCCGTCGGACGGATATTTCTGTGTTACGGGATCTTTCAGGGGGGATGTCAGTTCGTTGTTTTGATCTTCTGTTCTCTGGCACTCGAGGAATTGTGCAAAGAACGGTTGTTTAACCTGGTCTTGCTGTTTCATAAAATAAAGTTTAAGATGAAAATAAATTTACTTCCTTATACGGGCACCGCCTAAAAAAATGGGTCAAAGTGGAAAAAAATGCGGGAAACCGTAATGCTTGCAGTTAAAAAAAGCATAAAGAGACAAATCGAAAGTGAAAGTGAAATAATTTATGTAGAAATTCTGATATCAATTTTTGTAAGTATGAAATGGATGTTTACGCTTTTTGCATTGCTGTATTTTGTAAGCACTTCAGTTGGCCAGCATAACCAGGAGATGGAGGTATGCCAGGTGTCTGCAAAACCGGATTATTTTGTCGATGACATGATAGTAAATGAATTTATGTTTGGCCGCCACAATCAAAAATTTGCCGACAGTTTGCTGAGCGTTTGTACAATGCTGCACGGAAGGAAAAAGAGCAATGGAAAGTCGGTGGACTTATACGTAACCGATGCATTGAATTTTCTGGCGCAACTTGGTTGGGAGGTGCACACGGTTTATACCACGCGATACCGGAATACGAGCCAGGATGCGGTGTATTATATATTGAAGAGAAAGGCCCGGCCTTGATTACTGATCAGTTCGTTTTGAACAGTATCATCAATTATTTTTTGCGTGTTTTATTAAATATTGGTTATAATTGAGGATTTTCGTCTACTTTTGGACCAGTGGAAGAAAATTCAAAATATAATGCCCGTGTGTATCAATACTCCTTTAAGACGGATGAGGAGCTTGCGTGCGAGGCTATTGGTTCTTTTTCTTGTTTTAAATCTTCCATCGAGGATGAACCGCCCGCGTCGTCTGATGATCTTGAAATAATCCAGGATGTCCAAAAGTTAATTTCTGAGACCTGGTCAGAGGATATAAAATCGCCTCTACATTCATTGACCTGCTCATGGATTGGTACAAAGCTCGCCGGACTGCCTCACCCCTCATATAATTTCGACCATCTTATACCAAAGCATGGTCATCAAAAGTTTGTAACGTCATTTATTAACGCTGTGTATGCTCATAAAGCATGGAACAATACCTGGCAACCGGTTCGTAAAAATTATTCGGAGGAAAAATTCGATGTATGGATTTGGGATCTTGGCGGTTACGTGGGAAAACGTTCAAGACTATTCGATTCAAAGGATCAAGTTGCAACAGATGCCGCCAACGCATGGGTAAAAGCATTAAAAAAATCCTACTGGCAACTGTTGGGCATAGAAGCATTTGCAGGTGTTAATACTGATGAGCTGCCATATGAGGTAATGACCCTTGGTTACGGTCATCATGGTAATTATAGTTCGTTCCAGAATACCCCGAAAGCGTTTAAGATTTCTTCTCCTGCCACAACTGTGTGCCCTTCGCCACGGACGCATTTTAATCCTGCACTCGGCAGCGGTTCGCTCACCATACCAGTTCGTCCCACCTGGAAAGAACTATCGAAACGATTATTGGCACTCTCGGACGGACTGAGCAATTCAGAGAGTGCAACATTCAGGAAAATAGGTGCGCTGCTCAATGGTCAACATCAACTTTATATCCGGACTGCAGATTACGCTCACCTGCATCATGCATTTGAACTGTGGAACGAATTAAAAGATATTGTCAAAAACACCATTAAGGTTGTTTCAAGAACACTACGTAATATATTTAAAACGGTAAAGCTTTTCATCCGGCGCGATTTACGAAGTCAGTACAGGAACATCATACATTTCTTATTTAAAAATATGGATGATAACAGTGGAGATAACGAATATTTGTTTTCAACCAATGGAAAAAAACAGTTTTCGTTCATCCTTAACCGTTATCATTATGAATCTCAAAGAGATTATAGAATATTTAGAGGACCTGATCAATAACGATCATGAAATTTCAGAGGACGTCAAAGAAATTTTGAGAGATGCGCTCGCCAAACTAAAAACCCTGCGTAGAAAAAAACGGCGCGACAGGCAAAAACAGGTACAAGCAGTGATAGACCTGATCGCAAAGTTGCTGGGAATTACTAATTTTTTTCGGGAATGACCATAGGACAAGCAATAAAGGAAATCCGCAAACGCAAACGCCTGAGCCAGGCAGCACTGGCCGAAAGGGCAGGTATTACCCAAACCGCACTCTCCCAGATCGAAAATGGCAAACGCCCCGGCGAAAAAACCTTCGAACGGCTTAGCGAAGCATTGGGAGTGGCAATGCCCCTAATTCACCTGATGACTTATGAACAAAAGGATGTGCCGGCATCAAAACAAATACTGTATGAAAAATTATTCCCGGTGATCAAAGGTCTGATCTTTGAAATTGCCGGGGACGATATTGAGCCAAAGGGTAAAAAATCAAGTTGAACCCTTTATTTTTGCCACTAATCCATACTTATGCCTGAAGTAATAGTCGAGCTCAGCCACGCCAATATCTACCAGGGAAAAAATCTCATTCTGCAGGATGTGAACCTCACGGTGAACAAGGGCGATTTTGTATACCTGGTGGGCAAAACCGGCACCGGTAAATCGAGCCTGCTCAAAACCCTATATGGAGACCTCCCGCTCGCCCAGGGCGAAGGCCGCGTGGCAGGCTTCAACCTGCGTGAAATGGATTGGAAAAAAGTCCCTTATCTCCGCCGCACCCTCGGCGTGGTGTTCCAGGATTTTCAACTGCTGACCGACCGCAACGTGAACGAAAACCTCAAGTTCGTACTGCGCGCCACGGGCTGGACAGATGTAAAGCTAATGGATGAAAAGATCCACGACGTGCTGGACAAGGTAGGCCTCAAAGCAAAAGGATTTAAAATGCCTTTCGAGCTCAGCGGCGGCGAACAACAACGCGTGGATGTAGCCCGCGCATTGCTCAATTCTCCCAAGCTGATACTCGCAGACGAGCCCACCGGCAACCTTGACCCCGAGACCTCAGACGAGATCATGCAATTGCTGTTCAATATCTGTAAAGATTATGGAACAGCGGTCATCATGGCCACGCATGATTACATCGTGATCAATAAATTTCCCGCACGCACATTAAAAACAGAAAGAGGCAGGGTCATCGACAACGCTACCATATCCATCCGATAAGATGCTTCGCACTTTCCTTGTTGCCATAAGTAGCATCCATTAATATCGATCGGTGTTCCTTCATTTCCTGGTTAAACTCCTGCTGGAAAAAAGCCCTGATGCAGTCTTTCATTTCCTGGGCCGTATCGGCCAGGTGGCAGGACAATTCCAATGCAATGCCTTCTACTCCTTTGCGATTGGTAATGCAATGCCTGCCCATGTACAATGCGTTCAGCAATTTTAATTTCACGCCGGCGCTGTTGAAAGCGGGTAGCACATTTATGTGCGCTGTTTTAATCAGGTCCTGCATCTCGTCCATGCCCGGATTGGCTACAAGGCACGCCTGTGCGGATTTGTTCACCAGTTGCCGCAACCTCCGCGAAGGATTTTTACCTGCAATTACGAAAGGGATCTGCAAATCGTTAAACACTTCCTGTAACAACCAGGTGGCGGCGGCTTCATTTTCGGCTACCGATAAATTACCATGATACAAACAAAACTGCCCCGATCCCGTAGGCGATTCCACTTCGGTCCAGGGAATGAATACTGGCAGGAAATACGCCTTAGCATGAAAATCGCGTCGGTACAATACCGCGTCTTTCTCTGAAACAGCCATAAAAAAGGCCTTGCGTGCAATGCGTGCTTCATATTTCTTCAGCAGCCTGCTTTCGCGGCGGTAAAATAATTTTTTGAAAGGCGAACGCTCCAGTTTGCTCAATTGATAATAGTATTCATACTCTACGTTGTGCAACCGCACAAACAAACCGCGATTGCTGAAGAGCTTGTTGTTGAGCAAACCGGTGCAATGAATACCTTCCATCAGAATGGGATAATCATCTTCCAGCAAACGGTCCAATAACTCTTCGTTGTAGCGGGAGCTTACGATGTAGGGCAGGCTGCCGGACAGTCCGCGCAACCCGGTGCGCCTCCGATAATAGTGCACTTCTTCGCAATATTTGTTCAGCTCGGGTTGCTCGCCGCGGCCGTACTCGAAGCAATGCAGGTGAATGCGGATGCCTTCGTTTTGCAGCGCGCCCAATTTATAGAACAGGTCGAACATGCCGCCATAGTTCACCGGGTAGGGTACATCCAGGCAAATGATATGTAAATGTTCTCCCATCAGCGTTTTGTGAACAATTGATTGTAAAATTCCACCAGTTTCTTCGATTCTTCCTGCCAGTTCAAAACAAACCTGGCCTGGTTACAGTTCGATTTAAGGCGATGATAATGCTCTTTATTATCCAGCAAGCCATTGATTGCTTCGGCTATCGCCTGCACCTGCAGGTCCTTGACCAGCACCGCCACTTCAAACTGCTCGTTGACCTTCCTGAACTCAGGAAAATCCATCATTACCTGAGGCAATCCTGCGTGTATGTAATCGAACAATTTATTGTTGAGCGAAAGGTAGTTATTCAATCCCGACCCATCGCCCAAATTCAAACCGATGGTTGCATGATGGGTATAAGGGTACAATTCCGAAGGTTCTATCATTCCGCGGAACAGCACTTTATCCTGCAGGTTCAGTTCCTGTACAATGCGGCGGGCCTTTGCGGAAAAATTGCCTTCGCCGCAAATGACCAGGGGCAGGGGAACGTATTGCATGGCAGGCAGCAGGAACTCGATACCACGGCCTTCATTCAATGCGCCCTGGTATAGAATATAGGCTTGACCAATGGGATTAGTCCCGGCCGGTCTGTCTTCCAGCAGGCTGATGTTGCGGATGGTGATATACCGGTGGCCATATAGCCTATTGTATTCGGCGGAAATACTATCGCTGACAGTATAACCATGCCTGAAACGCGGCAGGCACCGGCGTTCCAGCCATTTCCACGCCTTGTAAATGCCAGGCCTTGCAATGATTTCCGGCAGCTCGCAGAACAGCTCGTGCGCATCATAAATCCTTTGCTTGTTGCGTAACCTCGATGCCATCAGGCTGGGCAGGGCGGCGTCCAGGTCAACCGCGCAAACCGCATCGAATGAAAGGAACATCAGCCTGAAAAATGCCCTGAAATGAAATTCGGCATAAAACAACTTTCCTTTCCTGAAAAAACAATTCAATTGTACCTGCCGGTAGGAGGCGGAGGACGGTTTGTTATTGCTGCGCAGGTTGGTACCCATCAATGTTATCTCGTAACCTTCGGCCTGGAGCGAATGACAAATACGGCGCATGCGCTGATCATACTTCGGGTCGTTACTGATAACAAAAACGAGTTTCAACAGGTTGGCAATTTGGGATTAAGGGTTTTGTCAAAGATATTGCCGAATTCGCAATACCCTCAAATCAAGCCTTTGGTATAAGCGATGAGCAGGGCCTGCGCTTTGGAATTCACGTGCAGGGCCAAACCACTTGCACGGCGCCTGAAAAAAAGAGCTCCCGCGCGGTGCTTTTTTACCTGAAACACAGCCCTGGCCTATTCTTGGTCAATTAGCCAATTCCCCTTACCTTTGCCGCCACATTTATAGAATAGTAAATATTTGGATGCCTTAAAAAAGTTTGAGATGCCTTATTTAACTAAAGAAAAGAGAGCTGAATTTTTTACCACCCACGGCGGAAAAGCTACCAACACCGGTTCTATCGAGGGACAAATCGCGTTATTGACCGAGCGCATTAACCGGATCTCGGAGCATTTACAAAGCAGCAAAAAAGACTACTCCACTCACCGCGGCCTCATGCAGCTGGTAGGCAAGCGCAAGCGCCTGCTCACCTACCTTAGCAAGCATAACCTGCAAGGTTATCGCCAATTGATCGAGAAGTTAGGTTTGCGGAAATAAGATATCATATAGAGTATTAATTCCCAACTCGGTAAGGTTGGGAATTGTTCTTTAATACAGCCGTTTTATCACAGTTGCGCCTCGTTCCCTCAAGTCCCCACCACCCGCAAGGGAACACGTAACGCAAAATTTAAATAACATGTTATCACAACCGATTAATATCACTTTTGATATGGGTGATGGCCGCATGGTTTCACTCGAAACCGGTCGACTCGCCCGCCAGGCCGATGGCGCCGTAACCGTACGCCAGGGAAACTGCATTTTGCTGGCAACCGTTGTAGCCAACCGGGAACCCAGGGAAGGTCAAGACTTCTTCCCGCTCACCGTAGACTACATGGAAAAATTCGCTTCCGCGGGCCGTATTCCCGGCTCCTTCTTCAAGCGCGAAGGCCGCCTGAGCGAATATGAAATACTGATCAGCCGCCTCATCGACCGGGCACTGCGCCCGCTGTTCCCGGATGATTATTATTGCGATGTGCAGGTAATGGTCACCCTGTTCTCCAGCGATCCCGAAGTGGTGCCCGATTCACTGGCCTGCCTCGCCGCATCCGCAGCACTGGCCGTTTCAGATATTCCTATCAAAGAGATCATTTCCGAAGTACGCGTTGCAAGGGTAGAGGGCGAGTTCATTATCAACCCCTCCCGCTCGCAAATGGCAAAGGCCGACATGGACTTCATGGTTGCCGCCTCTGAAAAAAACCTGGTGATGGTAGAAGGCGGATCGCAGGAATGCAGTGAAGAAGATTTCATCAAGGCATTGGAAATGGCGCACGATGCCATTCGACTGCAAATAAAAGCACAGCAGCAATTGCGCGAGGCCAAAGGCGTACCCGGTAAGCGCGAATATCCCAAGCCCGTGCATAAAGAAGAGCTGCAGCAAAAAGTAATTGCATTCGCTAAAGACCGGATCTACCAGGTTTCCCGCTCCGCCTCTGCAAAAGCAGTACGGTCCGATGAGCTGGATAAAATAAAGACCGAGTTGGTAGATAGCCTCGGCGAAGAACCTGCGGAGGAAGATGTAAAGCTGGTAAAAAAATATTACGAAGACCTGAAGTGGGAAGTGGTGCGCAGCATGATCCTCGACGAAAGCCACCGTCTCGACGGGCGTAAGCTTGAAGAAGTACGTCCCCTTGACATGGAAATAGATGTATTGCCAACCCCGCACGGCGCTGCGTTGTTCACCCGCGGAGAAACGCAATCCCTTACCACGGTAACACTGGGCACACCGCTGGATGAGCTGCTGGTAGAAAGCGCAGCTACCTCGGACTACACAAAATTCATTCTCCATTATAACTTCCCGCCCTTCTCAACCGGCGAGGTAAAGCCGCTGCGCGCCCCGGCCCGCCGCGAAGTAGGGCACGGTAACCTTGCCATGCGCTCACTGAAGCAAATGATGCCGGGCAATGATTATCCATACACCGTACGTGTTGTAAGCGACATCCTGGAATCGAACGGCTCCTCGTCCATGGCAACTGTTTGCGCGGGCTCATTGGCCCTGATGGATGCCGGCGTTCCCATTCCCAAACACGTGAGCGGGGTAGCCATGGGTTTGATCACCCGGGCAAGCGACGGCAAATACGCCATCCTTACCGATATTTTGGGTGATGAAGACCACCTGGGCGATATGGACTTTAAAGTTACCGGTACCCGCGATGGCATTTGCGGCGTGCAAATGGATATCAAGATAGATGGCCTTAGCATGGACACAATGCGCCAGGCATTGGAGCAGGCTCGCAAGGGCAGGCTGCACATACTGGATGCGATGTATGCATGCATGCCACAGGCCCGCGAAGACGTGAAGCCGCACGCACCGAGAATGATCAAGCTGTTCATCGACAAAGAATTCATCGGCGCCGTTATCGGGCCACAGGGCAAGATCATCCAGGAGATCCAGCGCGAAACAGGTACTACCATCAACATAGAGGAAGTAGGCAACCAGGGCGAAGTGAGCATCTTCTCACCCGCCAAAGAAGGGCTCGACAAGGCCGTTGCCTGGGTAAAGGGCATCGTGGCCATGCCGGAAGTAGGAGAGACCTACGAATCGAAGGTGAAGTCGGTAATGCCGTACGGCGCATTCGTTGAGTTCCTTCCCGGCAAGCAGGGATTGTTGCACATCAGCGAAGTATCGTGGAAGCGTTTGGAAACTATGGAAGGCGTGCTGAAAGAAGGCGATACCGTAAAAGTGAAGCTCATCGGCATCGACCACAAATCGGGCAAGTTCAAGCTAAGCCGCAAGGCGCTGATGCCGAAGCCCGAAATGAGGCGCGATGAAAACCCCAATCCAAACGCCAGTAACTGATCAATCAATATCAACAATAACCTGCAGTACCCCTGCAGGTTTTTTTATTCAGCATGAAACAGTATGTGCAGGTAAGCATTCCCGTTACACAGGAGGAAACCAGCAATATTCTGGTGGCGCAGCTTGGCGACATGCAGTACGAAGCGTTTGAAGAAACGGAAGGATTGCTGAAAGCATTCATCCCGCAGGATGCGTTCGATGAAACATCGCTGCAAATGTTGATGAGCGAATATGGTTTGAGTTACCGGGCAGAGGTGTTGCCTGTTACCAATTGGAACACGGAATGGGAGAAAAATTTTCAGCCTGTGACCATAGATGATTTCTGCGCGGTGCGAGCAGGTTTTCATCAACCCGTTACATCCGTTCAACATGAAATTGTGATAACCCCGAAGATGAGTTTCGGCACCGGTCATCATGCCACCACTGCAATGATGATACAACTGATGCGTACAGTGGATTTCCGGGGGAAATACGTATTTGATTTCGGAACAGGCACAGGTATACTTGCCATTCTTGCTGATAAATTAGGGGCGAAGGAAGTTCTCGCAATTGACAACGACGATTGGAGCATGTCGAATGCTGCTGAAAATATGGCAGCCAACCATTGCAGCTCAATACGTTTGCAAAATGCAGGCAACATTCCTTTGCACCAATCGTTTGATATCATAATGGCAAACATCAATAAGCACGTAATAGTTGAAACATTTCATACAATGCACAAACAATTGTCAACGGGCGGTGTTATGTTGTTGAGTGGGCTATTGCAAACCGATGCGGATGATATCAATGCAATGGCAATATCCTGCGGACTGATGTTCAGGCAACAGTATTCCAATTTAGGTTGGATTGCGCTGCGATACGACAAAAGTTGAGTACTAAAATGGGAAAGCGTTTGCAGGTGTTACATGCATTTTACGTATTTTTGCCATCCAACTTTAACCGAATTAAGATAAATGAAAGAGGTCCTTCTTATTTTATCTGCTTATTTCATTGGCTCTGTACCAACGGCACTGTGGATCAGCAGGTTTTTCTTCGGTATCGATATCAGGGAATACGGCAGCGGCAATGCGGGCGCAACCAACACTTTTCGTGTACTCGGCCCGCGTTGGGGCACCATCGTAATGTTTTTCGACGTATTGAAGGGCGTGTTAGCAGTGAAGCTGTACTTCCTGCTTCCTTACTACATCCACAACGAATTTGAACAAACCAATTTCCAGATAGGTCTCGGCCTTGCAGCAGTCGTGGGGCATATCTTCCCCATATGGGCTGACTTCAGAGGCGGAAAGGGCGTGGCTACTTTGTTCGGCATGGTGCTGGGCATCCAGCCGGTAGTGGCGCTGTGTTGCGTAGGCGTGTTCATGCTGGTGCTGTACCTTACACGCTATGTTTCATTAAGCTCCATCCTGGCCAGCATTGCCTTCCCGGTATTTGTGCTGGCTATTTTCAATGCGGAAGAGCACCTGTACCGCATATTCGCGGTGGCAGTGGCTTTAATGGTGATCCTGACCCATCAAAAGAACATCGGCCGCCTGCTTCGTGGAAGCGAAAGCAAGGTTCCCATTTTGAAACACAGGGACCGCCGCAGGCAACGCCGGTCCTCTACCCGCCAGCAATAAATGGAGCTGAAAGGGCCTTTCGACCAATTTTATCCCCCCTGCGTTAAGAATTTGTTGAAGTGAACTGATCCGGCGCCTGGATACGGTACAGGGATTGCAATTGGTATAATGATTGTCTTTTTTACAAAGGAAAAAAATCTTTTACCATGAAGAGGTTCTTAAGTTTTCTTACAGCTACAACCCTATTGATAGCTTGTTCCAAAAACCCTATAACAGGCCGCAGTCAATTGGCCATACTCAACGAAGGAGAATTGCAGCAAATGGCTGCCCAGGAATACCGCACCTTCCTTAGCCAGAGCCGCGTGGTAAGCGCTAACTCAAGCCGCGACGCCGAGATGGTACGCAGGATAGGTAATCGCTTGGTATCGGCCATTAATCAATATTATGCACAACAGGGGCTACAAAGTGAACTGGCCAACTACGCCTGGGAATTTAACCTGGTGGCCGACGACCAGATCAACGCCTGGGCGATGCCCGGCGGTAAAACAGTAGTGTATACCGGCCTGTTGCCCGTTACACAAAACGAGGCAGCGCTCGCGGTAGTAATGGGCCATGAGATAGCCCACTCCCTCGCAAAGCACGGTAACGAGCGTATGAGCCAGGTAATGGTGGCACAGGGCATTGGCGCCGTTGGCGGTATATTGACCTCCGGTAACCAGCAGGTCAGCAATATCTTCAACAACGTGTATGGACCCGCGGCCCAACTGGGTGTATTGCTGCCGAACTCCCGCAAACAGGAGCTGGAAGCAGATAAATACGGCTTGATCTTTACAGCCATGGCAGGATATAACCCACAGGAAGCCATTCCTTTATGGGAAAGAATGGAAAAAGCAGGCGGCGGCAACAAGCCCCCCGAATTCTTGAGCACGCACCCATCGGAGCAAACCCGGATACAAAGGCTTAGGAACTTTATGCCGGAGGCCCTGAAGTATTATAAGCCGGTGCGCAACTAAAGTTAATTGGATTTTAATGCCCGTTTTTCGGCGCAAAACCCCGCCCAATCTGAATTGGGCGGGATTTTTTTTGCCAAAAACCTAGAATGAAGCCTGAAATTTTTTACCTTTGCATTCCCTCTGAATAATCCCCGGGAACTTTTTTAAAAATTCAAAAGCATGATGCAAAATTTGTTGGAAAAACTTCAACTGAAGGAGGAAAGAAATTTACTCATTCAGGGAATGCCTTCCTCCATTGAAAAGCAATTTGCGAAACTTTCCTTCTCTAAGAACGTAACACCCCTGCTAAAGACAAAGCGTATTGACTTTGCCCTGGTGTTTGCTGTCAACGAGAACCAGTTGAGCGGAATTGTTCAGGAGGTGTTACCTGCCTTGCACGGCGAATCTAAGTTTTGGGTAGCCTATCCTAAAACCACTTCCAAAATCGCAACCGACCTTAATCGCGGCTGCAGCTGGGAGTGCATAACAGGTGCCGGCTATGAAGGCGTAAGGGAGGTGCCGTTGGATCATGTTTGGACGGCCATCCGTTTTGACCGTTCAGAGCCTGTAAGGCCGGCAGTTAAGATCGGCAAGAAGAAACTGGCCCCCGCAGTAGCCAATTAAGACGGTTAAGTATGAAATGAATTAGGTTTGTTGTGAAAGCAACAGACCTTTTTTCATTATGGCCTTTATCAACATCGAAATCAAAGCCCGCACCACCCGCGCCGAAGCCATCCGGCAATACCTTCGCCAGGCGGGGGCCGAACACCGCGGTACCGACCGACAGACCGATACCTATTTTGTTGTTCCCCATGGCCGCCTTAAGCTGCGCGAAGGCAATATCGAAAACAACTTGATTTACTATCACCGGCAGGAGACCGGGGGACCCAAACAGTCCGATGTGGAGCTGGTGAAAACCCAAGACCCGCCTGCGCTGAAGAGTGTGCTTGCGAAAGCCCTCGGCGTATTGGCCGTAGTGAGCAAACAACGCGAGATATATTATATCGGTAACGTAAAGTTTCATGTAGATACGCTCGAAGGGCTTGGCGAATTTGTAGAGATCGAGGCGAGCAACCAGTTTGAGGACAATTTAACCGCAACGCAATTGAGGGCGCAGTGCGAACGGTACATGAAGGAATTTGGGTTGGAAGCGGGAGATTTGGTGAATGAATCGTACAGTGATATGGTGATGGCGCAATAAACTTTATTTCACTATAACAGTGCCAGCCTGGTTCAGCAGGTCCCTTTCCATTTGCTTTAAATGCTGGTGCGTTTGTATCAGCATGAGCTGCTCTTCGGTAGTGTGCGGGCGCTCAAGGTCTTTCTGGTTTTCGGATATCAGTTGTTTTATCTTGCGCAGCTTCAGGTACGTAAGCACCGATTGCACTTCTTCGCGGTAGAGCTCCTCGCGGGTGAATATCTTGCCATCATAATGCTCTTTCCAGTTATGGCTTAATTCATAAGGGAAATCCATGATGGATACCACCAGGCTGCTAAGCTCCGCATCGTCGTGATAAATAAATGTTTTGTGCGATGGGTTCAGTCCCGCATCATACCATGCTTTGTAGGTTTGTACCACGCGGCGCAAAGCGTCGTTGTCCAGCAGTTCCTGTTCCATTGACTCCTGGAAGATGTAAGCGGCCACGGTATTGGTTTCATCCCAATGCTTTGTTCCAAATTCAAGCAGTGCTCTTACCAATGCCCGTTCCTGCAATTCATCGCGCTGCAAAAGGTTCAGCCCATCATCGTATTCATGACGTGCGGGACTGGCTTCCTGCTCCAGCAACCTTGCTTCATCGGGCGTCAGCCTGCTTTCGATCTTTGAGATCTTTTCCCTGATGAATTTGTTTACAAGTGAAGTAAGACCTGCTTCTTCAATTTTCAGCAGTGCGGCGGATTGCTTGATGTAATCCTGTTGCCTTGTAAAGTCTTCGGCCTTGCTGATCTTCGAAATGGTTTCGGCCACCTGGTTTACCACCGCGGCTTTTTTAATGGTGTCGTTGGCCGCGTCTTTCAATGCAATCTCCAACTGGAAGATGACAAAGTCTTTTTTGTTCTTCGCAACAAAATCCTGGAAGGCCGACACGCCCACCTTGTTCACGTAGCTGTCCGGATCTTCGTTGTCGGGTATCAGCACCAGCCGCACATTCAATCCTTCTTCCAGCGCCATATCCAAACCACGCAGCGCTGCTTTAACGCCCGCGGTATCTCCATCATAAATGATCGTGAGGTTGCTGGTGTATTTTTTTATCAACCTCAATTGATCCTGCGTAAGCGAGGTGCCTCCTGATGCAACTACGTTCTCTATCCCGGCCTGGTGAAGGGAGATCACGTCAGTATAGCCTTCCACCAGTAAACATTCGTCGTGTTTGTCGATGGCTTGCCTTGCAAAGTAAGAGCCATACAGGATCTTACTCTTTACATAGATTTCATTTTCCGGCGTGTTGATGTATTTAGGCGCCTTTTCGTTTTTGCCGATAATGCGCGCGCCAAAACCAATGATCTTGCCTGTTTGATTGTGAACTGGAAAAATGATGCGGCCGCGGTAATTATCTACCGCCTTATCATCCCTTATTACTATCAATCCCGATTTTTGGAGAAGCTCCACATTGAATTGCGCATCCATGGCCGCATTTGCAAAAGCTTCCCGTTGATTGGGCGAGTAACCTATCTGGAATTTCTGAATGATGTCTTGCCTGAACCCGCGCTCATGCAGGTAGCTAAGCGCAACGTCCTGTCCTTCCTGTGTCTGGAACAAATGTTCTGTAAAGAATTTCTGCGCGAAGTTATTGATGATGTGCAGGCTATCGGCCACCTGCTGTTGTTGCTTTTGCTCGGCACTGACCTCCGTTTCCTCGATCTCGACATTGTACTTATTGGCCAGCCAGCGCAGCGCTTCAACGTAGCTGTACTTTTCGTGGTCCATCAAAAAGCTGATGGTATTGCCACTTTTGCCGCAACCGAAACATTTATAGATCTCCTTTACCGGGGAAACCGTGAACGAGGGAGTCTTTTCATTATGAAAAGGGCAGAGGCCCAGGTAATTGACGCCTCTTTTTTTGAGCCTTACGAAACCACCGATGATTTCAATGATGTCTATGCGGCTCTGTATCTGCTGTATGGTTTGCTGGGAGATCAAAAGTTTCCGAATGGGCGGGCAAAATACATAATTGGGAATGGATTTCAGAGGTTGTGCATATTTATTGCCGGTTACCGGCCATAGACATAAGGATGGATAAAAAGATCGTTTTTTATATAGAACTTCCCAATTCTTCGTATTATTTTCGGGGGTTCAATCTGTCCCGCTATGCGCACCAGTGCTGGTAAAGTTTATAGCTATAAGAAAGGGAATCCTTATGTAATCGGGCTTGTTCCGCAGGAAGCAAAACTGATTTTAGACATTGGCTGCGGCGCCGGTGATACCGGCGAAATGCTGATGGCGCAAGGGTACACAGTCGATGGCATCACCCTTTCCGAAGAGGAAAAGCAGGTGGCCGGCAAGGTGCTGCGCAATGTATTTGTGTATAATGTAGAGCAGGGCCTTCCCGCCGATATAAGGGACCAATACGACGTCATCATACTATCTCACGTGCTGGAGCATATCTGCTATCCGCAGCGGCTTCTAAAAGACATACGCAGCAGGCTAAATCCCAATGGCATCCTCATCATCGCATTGCCCAATCTCATGCATTTCAATTCGCGGTGGAAGTTAGCCCGCGGCAATTTCAACTACCAGGAATACGGCATCTGGGATTATACCCACTTTCGCTGGTATACTTTCAAATCTGCCCAGGATATGCTGAAGGAAAACAATTACGTGGTGGAAAAAGCCGATGTAAGCGGATGGATACCCTTCGAGCACAGGCTGAAAAGCGTTACCCCTTCAGGCTTCCGCAATGGACTGTTCAATGTGCTCAAAAAGATCTCTCCCGGGCTATTCGGCTTCCAGTTACTGTACGTGGCGAGGCCGGTGAATGGCCAACATTGATTTGATCGGTCCGTTACTGGTATTGTATATAGATCGGCTGCGGCTTCAACTTCAATAACTGGCCCGGCTGCATTACTTCGGTGCGGTTTACTTTCTTCGTATCGTTCTTATAAAAGATCTTGAAGCCGGTAAACTGCACGGGCTGCGGGTAGATGTATCGCTTGTACGTACCTATCTTGCGCTCTGCTTCACCCCATCCGTCCATGTGCATTACCACCTGTACCTCAGGCTGGGGTTTTATCTGGCTCGAATTGGTAACCATAGGACCGGTAAAGCGGTGTATCACCAATATTTTAGGAGGCAGGTTATTTTCCCGTACAAGCTTAGACAGGTAATCGATGGTGTAGTTGATATCAGCCGCATCAAAAGTACCAACCACCTTACCGGGAGCATGACCGGTCTTCATTGAAAACTCGGGATCCACACCCAGGTGCACGTTCGGCATTTTCAGGTATTTCTCCAGTTGCGGTACTTCGGTCTCCAGGTTGCTAAGGCCAACCTGTATGTCGAGGAATACGATAGCATTGATCTTTTCGGCCATGGCCAGCACTTTGTCTATCTGGTTAAACGGCATGCGGAGCCGGTATTTGCCACCAGCGCCCGGCGCTTGCTGGGCGGTAACGGCTATATAATGCAAAGCAGGCTGTACGGGGGTTAGGCTGTCTGCTTCCTCCCATTTTTTTACTTCACCCATTAATCTGTCCAGCATTTCTTTTTCAGGCAGTTCGCCCAGTATACCCATTTGCTTGGAATACAGGTTGCCGTAATATGCTATCACTCTTTTAAAAGGAAGTATGGCGCCGGGTAAAGGATAGGGGGCTTTAACAGGCCAACGGCCGGATGTATCGCCATTGGTGATCTGTAACATTTTTTGATCGTAGGCCGCGGTATCGAAAGGTTCCAGGGTGCTGTTGCCGGCTGAATTGGAATCGGCCTTGCCTGGATTAACGGTGGTATCCTGCAGGGAACGGGAGGTGAGATTTTCTTTGCCGGGACTCCATCGAATGAACACGAATGCGCTTACGGTTACTGCTACAAGGCCCAGCAGCATGAGCCAGAGAAGTTTGGAACGTTTCATAGCATTTATTGGGTAATTGAACTTTTTTCAAAGATATCGGGCGAAAAACGTGCCGTTGTGCTGAACTTATCAACTTTAGCCAGCCACACGTTGATAAGTCAGCCCTGCGGCTGTTTACCATGCTATCAACGTTACAACCTGCCTGCTAATTTTCCAGTTGCGAAAAATAATAGCCTTCTTCGTTCAGGATAAAATTGTTAGGCACCGTGCTGAAGAAAGTTTGCTGAAGAAAGGTTTCGGTTTCCTTCAGGAATTCTTTGGCTACACCAGGTGTAGTGGCGGCCATTTTCCAGCTTTGAATTCGCATAAAGGCCAGCTTGCTGGCACGGGTAATGTGAAAGTCGATGATATATGCCTGTTCGGCAAGTGCCTGTTGGGCATTTTCGTAAGCATTCATACGGACGAGGGGGTTTTTCGGGATTATCAATTACATCAAAAACGGAAACTACCACGCAAAAATTGCATTATTTAAGGTTCACCGTCAAATCTGTTTGGTTAGCGGTTGGTTATTTAGCAAGCGCCGGCTTTGACATGACCGGGAAATTTCCCGTGCAACGGGCGTGTTAATACCCTTGCCTTCCACCCGTTGCGAGGGTATTTTCATGCATTACCTAAACCTTCCAACACCGTATTATGGACAACAGGGACTATTGGAATTCAAAGCCGATTTTTGAAAAGAAAGACGTCGACGTATGGCGTTTCCTGTTCATCACGCTCTTAGTAGGCATTGCACTGGTGATGTTTTTTTGCGTCAGGACCATCATATTCAACGCAAAGGTGGGGCATAATGTAAGTTATTTCTTTTCTGCCGTTGGCACGGCCATGCTTAGTGCGGGAGCAAGCTTTTGCGGCGGTGCTTTGCTGGGCTTCCTGTTTGGGATCCCCCGCATATTACAAAGTCCTGTTGCGGCCTCCGAAATAAACATACAACGCAGGGCAAGCGTATTGCAAAACGACAACCTGGTGCAAATAAGCGATTGGCTTACCAAAATCATAGTGGGCGTTGGACTCACGCAGTTATATAACATACCACCCGCCATCGACCGCATGGGTGTGTACCTTATATCGAGTTTTGGAGGCAGCGAGGCCACCGCAGCCATCGGCAACAATGTGGCGCGCAACGGAGCCATTGTAACCGTCCTGTATTTTATCATCGTTGGATTTTTGTGCGCCTATCTATGGACGAGATTGCACTTCTCGAGAATGCTTGCTCAGAATGAGCGAGACCTGGAAGAAGTGTTGAAAGAAAAAGAAGAGGAGTTAAACGCGCTGACCGCTACTTTTAAGGAGGATACCGAACGCCTGAAAAGCGATTTGAAAACTTCTAAGGACAGCAACGATCCGCATAAAAACCAGTTTGGAGGGCAGTCAAAGGCCAATGGAAGGGAAATAAAGGCGAATGTTACGCCTACTTCCTTCGATCCGGACTTGTTTACCGTGGCGCTGGAGGTAACGTCGACCGATACCAATAGGCCCTTGACAGGAGACGTAACATTTTATCTTCATCCAACATTCCGCGATCCTGTCAGGAAAGTGACGCCGGTAAATGGAGTGGCCAATCTCAGTATAATCAGCTATGGGGCATTTACAGTGGGCGTTGAGAGCGACGAAGGAAAAACGAGGCTGGAGATTGACCTTGCACAGGTTGCGGGCATACCCGAGAAATTCAAGCAGCGCTAACGGATATTCATAACCAAGGTAATACCGTAACAGGATACCGCCTCAAATCACTTATAAACCTCTCATCCCTTTCTTTGTTCCCTTGCGCTATTAAGAAGGTACTTTAGGAAACTTAAATTCCTTAGACATGAGCATCATACACCGCAAAAAATTCATTTCGCTGGCAATGCTCGGCTCAGCAGGTTTGGTTTTTCGAAAAGAGGCATCTGCACAACAACAAAGACCCGATCCCATTGACAAAGAAATGGTGAAAGAATGGGTCAGCAAATCGCACGCTGACCTTGCACGTGTCAAAGAGCTGTTTGCACTGCAGCCGGGTTTACTGAATGCATCGTGGGACTGGGGCGGCGGCGATTTCGAGACCGGCCTCGAAGCCGCGGGCCACATGGGCAATCGCGAAATAGCGCAGTTCCTGCTCGACAATGGAGCGCGCATGAACATCTTTTGCGCAGCTATGCTCGGCAAAATAGAGATCGTAAAAGCAACGCTCACCGCTTTTCCTCAATTAAAAACATCCAAAGGTCCGCACGGCCTTCAATTGCTGCACCATGCACGCAAAGGCGGCGACCAGGCTAAAGAAGTGCTGGATTACCTGCAATCGATAGGAGCAGCCTAAGAAACTTAAAAGTCAAAAAGTTTCTGCTTTTTACGTTTGAGTTTTAAGTTTTAACTTGAATCATGCTTAGCCAACAGGAAAAGTCCTTTCTCGACCGGGCCGTAGAGCTCTCCCGAATGGGCATGGAAAGTGGCAACGGCGGGCCCTTCGGTTGCGTGATTGTTTTTGAGGATAAAATAGTAGGAGAGGGTTGCAATATGGTCACCTCTACCAATGACCCTACCGCCCATGCCGAAGTCGTGGCGGTGCGCAATGCTTGTAAAAATCTCAATACTTTTCAACTGGACGGCTGCGACGTGTACACTTCCTGCGAACCTTGTCCCATGTGCCTGGGCGCCTTGTACTGGGCCCGCGTGCGCAGGGTAATCTATGCCAACACCCGCTATGAAGCCGCCGCTATAGAATTCGACGACGAATTTATTTACGAAGAGATCAATACCGATTTTATGTCGCGGCAGATCCCTTTCATCCACGTTCCACACGCAGAAGCGAGGGCCGTTTTCGAACAATGGAAGAAAATGGAAAGCAAGCTGAAATACTAGGAGCTTATTGTCAGAAAGGCGGTAACCCATAAAGTAATTGATGTCTACTTCCGGGATATCATCCTGCGACCTTCCCTTGGTAACAATGGGCACTACTCCTGTTAAGCCGTCGCCACCGCCCCCGGTTTGCGTGGTTGAACCAAATCCTTCCATTTTGATCCATGCTTCAATGGTGAAATGGTGAGCTTGAGGGCCGCGTTATTGCCCGGGTCGACATAGCTTGTATCGTTAAAACGCAGCGACTGTGACCGCGCAGCCCGTACCATCATCACACAGCAATAACAATGCAAGGGAGCTTTGGCAGGTATAAACAAGGATTCCTGTGCTTACTGATAGTTTAGCAGGTTACCGAATTGGGATAAAGGAGGATGATTCAACAGGCTATCAGGATTGGTAAGAGGCTGGAAGGTTAATAAGAAGGGGCACAAACAAAAATATACATAAAAAGTTCAAGTTTTCCAATGTTTAAAACTTAGCGTGAGGATAGCTGTTGAATGATCATATAAGCTATGATTATCAAAGCCAGTATGATTGCAATGGCAACATATATGTATGGCGCTTCCTTGATGCGGCGTTGTTTGCGCCTTGCCTTTTTCTGCTGCAGTTGCCGGTTCAGGTCCTTGTTGAGTTGCTCTACATAGGCCTGAATGTCCTGCTGGCTCTTCATGGCTTTCAGGCCTTCCACCGCATCGCTCACCATTTCGTTGTCGGCCATCTGCTTTTCAACCTCATGCTGTTCCTGCTTGCTCAGCTTGCCACTGAGATAGTCCATCAGCTTTTGGTTGTCGATGTCTTTATTGCTGTTCGATAGTATGTTCAAAAGATCGTCGGGCATGCCCTTTATTTTTCAGGATGTTTTCTTTTTTCAAGCATGATCTTCAGGTTGCGCTTGCCATTTTGAATATAGCTTTTTACCTGCAATAACGTATAACCAGTTTGATCGGCTATTTCCTGGTAAGATTTTTTTTCAAGATAAAATTGTGTAACGCACTGCTTTTGCTCGGGGTTCAACTGTTCCAGCGCATCCTGCATGTCCTGCAGCAGCAGGTCCTTTTCCACGTGGTTCTGCCGTGTGTCTTCATCACGGATATCGGCCAGGTGTTGTTCCTTTATCTCCACCGGCATTTTACCGTGCCTGTCTCTAAGCCGCATGAGGCAGTGATTGCGCGCCACCATGTAAATCCACGCCTTAAAGTATTCCACCCGGTACTTGGGCAACTCGGTGATGGCCTTCAGGAAAATATGTTGTACGCAGTCCTTGGCCTCTTCTTCGTTTTTCAGGTATTTCATGCACACGCCCAGCAGCAATAAGGTGTACCGGGGAAGCAAGGCGCCTAGCCATTGATTGTTGCCATCACTGTAATAATTGTCCAGCAACTGCTGGTCCGTGAGGTGTGAATACCGGTCGTACATTCAAATGCAATATAAAATTAATGTGCAAATATTTTTTCCTTTCTTCGCAGCATGTATCTCGTATGTTGTGTTCCCATAAGCCCGCTGCGGGCCGAAGCCGCTCATAGAAGTGAAATGGTCAGCGAAGTTTTGTTCGGCGAAGCTGTTCAGCTGCTCGAAGAAGGGCCCGACAAATGGATCCGCGTACGTTGTTTATATGACGGGTACGAAGGATGGACACGCCTGCAGGCGTTTACCGAGATACAGGAAGCCGTTGCCACCGGCGTGGCGCACATTACCGCCGATTGGGGAAATGAAATACTTTTTAACGGCCAACCCATGTATGTGCCCTTTGGCAGCGACCTGCGCGGACTGCAGAACGGCAATGCAGAATGGGGCAAATATAGCTGGTCGTTCAAGGGCAACCATCTCGACCCGCAATACACCAAACCCGGCGAAAAGAACATCCGCAGGTTCAGCTCCATATTTTTGAATACTGCATATCTGTGGGGAGGCCGCTCGGCATTTGGCATCGATTGCAGCGGCTTTGTGCAACTGGTATACAAATCCGTTAACATTTCTTTATTACGCGATGCTGCGCAGCAAGCCACACAGGGCGAAGCCATCGGCTTTTTGCAGGAAGCTGTTTGCGGCGATCTTGCTTTTTTCGATAACGGCGAAGGCCGCATTACGCACGTGGGTATATTATTAAATGACCACGAGATCATTCATGCCTCCGGAAAAGTAAGGGTAGATAAGATCGATAGCCAGGGCATCATCAACTCCGATACCGGCGAGCGCACGCATAAACTGCGGGTAATTAAGCGATACTTCTGATAGTCGTTGATCATTAGGTCATTGGGTCATTTGGTCATTGGGTCATTGAGCTATTATTTACGTTTCACCATCAATCTGCATATTGATAACGCTAACGACTCAATGGCCAGGGAATTCAATCATTCAAGCAAGTCCCCGGACATACCCGCTTTGTGGTATATCTCTGCCGTTAGATAACTGAACCTACCGTTTTGATTGATATAGTTGCAACCCACTACCACCGCAACCTATTTTCGTCCTGTCAATAACATTTCAAAACTCTTTAAATTTTTTCAAACGTTTCAATCATGCGTATAGCCAAATTTCTAGTTATGATGTTGATCGCATCCGCTTCATTCACTGCTTGTAAAAAGAATTCCGACAAGCCCTCCACCGCTGCCATCGAAGGCAAATGGGTAGGTAAATACGGTTTCGATGACGAGGCTCCCTCGGTGTTTTACAGTTTTGTTATCAAGTCCAATGGCGTACTGGAAGAGTACGGTGAAAGCGGGCTGAAAATAGCCGAAGGCACCTGGAAGCTCGAGAACAACATCTTCACCGGTACAACACATTCGCTGCTCGGCTCCAACAATGAATATTCCGTCATTGCAGCCTTCGACGCATCCAAGGGTAAGCTCGATGGCAACTGGGGTTACGACAACAGCGCCACCGATGGAGGCCTCTGGTTCATGACCAAGCAATAAGCAAAATAGAAGAAAAACAAAAAAAAATCGATTCACTTTCTAACAACCAGTTACGTTTTACAATGAAAAAGTTCTTGTTAATCTGCATAGCCGTGGCGGCAGTAAGCGTGTGCAAGGCACAATTGAAGCTCGGTGTAAAAGCAGGCCTCAGCTTCGCCAACCAGCGCATGGAACAGGAGGGCAGAAAACTGACCACCGATGGCCGCAGCTTCTTTCATGCAGGCGTAATGGCCGACATGCCTGTATACGATGCCATATCCCTACAACCTCAATTGATCCTCGGCAAGAAGGGGACATTATATACGCCCAACAACGATCCGTCGAAGGAAACAAAAATAAATATCACGTACATAGATGTGCCTGTAATGGCGGTGTACAAATATCCCGTGAAGCAAGGAAAAGTGTTTGCAGGACTGGGACCGGTGTTCAGCTTTATTGCAGGCGGCAAGCTCTCGCAAAACAGCAAGACCAAGAAACTGGATTTCGATGACTGGAAACGCTCCGTTGTAGGGTTGGGACTTACAGCAGGCTTCGAATGCAA
>Ga0196963_10000057_pt1 | contig 156953 bp, 129 predicted proteins | sample S1_5metaG_FD_148600 | JGI IMG/M metagenome (GOLD analysis project Ga0196963, IMG submission 148600) | Soil microbial communities from Anza Borrego desert, Southern California, United States - S1_5 | ecosystem: Environmental > Terrestrial > Soil > Desert | place: USA: California | collected... | reverse complement strand
GCGTCGGGGGCGGCCCCGCTCGTCGGCCGTCTGGTACGAGCCGGTCACGCGCCACTGCGAGTCCGTCTGCGTGAGGCGCGTCTCGCGCGTGTCGTACGCGAGCATGTAATAGTCGCCCGCGTACGGCTCGACGACGTAGCCGAGCCCCGCGAAAATCGCCGCGGCGTTGCGCGGGTCCTCCGCGAGCATGTCCGCCTGCTGCTTGTTGTTCAGCCAGTTGTCGATCTGGTTGATGCGGTACCACCGGACGTCCGACGCCTTCACGGCGCGGGGCCCGCCGGCGCGGAACTCCTCCCGCAGGCGCATCTCGTCCGGGTGCTCTCCGGGCCGCACCGTGATCCGGAAGCTCAGCACGCCCGCGCCCCGCAGCATGCGGATCAGGTCGTTGGGATCGTCCAGCGTCGTGCGTTCGCTCGCGTACGCCTTGTGGAGCGACAGCAGCCGATCGATCTCCGCGGCGGCCTCGGGGTGCGCCGCCCGCAGCTGCGCTTCCGCCACCTCGCGGGCCGAGGGGAGCTCGACGCGCGCACCGCCCACGTCGTCGATCATGCGCCGGCGCGTCGAGGACTGGACGATCTTGCGGATGTCCGCCGCGGAGAGCGCCGTCGCGAGGGCCGCGTCGCGCGCCGACTCGTACGCGATCCGGGCGCTCGCCACTTCGGGGACCATCGCCTGCCGGCGCGCCGGGTCCTGTTCCGCGTTGTACGCGGCGTTGAGCGAGCCGAGCCTGTCGTACGCCGCGGCGGCCTCGTTCAGCAGGCGCGAGCGCGTCTCGTTCTGACCGGCCAGCGCCGTGATGGCGCCCGCCCGGGCGTCCGGCGCCATCGCCATGGTCTCGTCGATACGCGCGGCCGTCAGGCGAGCGCGGCCGAGTTCCGCCAAGGCCTTCTCGAAGTCCGCCCGCAGCCGTTTCACCTTGTCGTTGGGCAGCGGCATCGTGATCTCGATGCGGTCGCGTCCCTGCGCCACCATCGAGACCTCGAGCAAGCCGTCCGGGTCCACGCGGCGCTTGAGCACGTCGATCGTGTCGGCGAGCACGCGCGTCGCGTCCTCCCCGGGACCGATGTCCACCGAGTAGACCATGCTCACGCCGCCGCGCAGGTCCTTGCCCAGGCGGAGCTGCTTGTCCAGCGGCCAGATGGCCTGCGCAAACAGGATGAGGACCGCGGCGACGATGAAGCCGGACTTGAGGAGTGATCGCATGGGAGATTTGGGGGCCGGTCGCCCCCGATTCGGCGCGCCCGCGGGGGACGAGCCGGAGGCTGGGATCAAAGAACGCGGCGCTCAGGCGCCGGCGTTCGCGGTGTTCTTCGCGTTCTTGACTTCGGCCACGGCGGAACCCTTCGACTCCTTGAGCACCGACGCAACGGCGCTCTTGAGAAATCGGATCCGCCCCTCTTCGAACCGGACGACGATGTCGTTGTCGCCGATCTCGGTGATTGTGCCGATCATGCCGCCCGTCAACTGCACCTGGTCGCCCCGCTTCATGCCGGCGTACATCGCGGCGCGGCGCTTGCTTTCCTTCTTGGAGCTCATCCACGTCATCAGGACCATGACGCCGATCACCAGAAGGAACGGGAGCGCCAGATTGAGCAGGTTGGGTTGCTGCGCGGGCGGAACGCCCGGCGCGGTCGTCTGCGTGGTGGTCCCGGGGACGGCGGCCGGCTGGACCGCGGCCGTCGCCGATGCGTTTGCCGCTCCCGGCATGCCGGCCGGATCCACCGGCTGGGCGGACACGTTCTGCTGCCCCAGGAACGGCACCAAGTCGGTATCGAGGTTCGCCAAATCCATCTCCCTTCGGCCTTTATGAAGTCGGCGCGGGCAAAGGCCCCGCCGCCGCGACCGGCCAACGCCGAACCAAACCCGTCCAATCGTCGGTGCGGATGGTCTGGCGAACATCCAGCATGAATCGCTGGAAGTGGCGGAGGTTATGCAGGCTGACGAGGATCGGCCCGAGCATCTCGCCGGCCATGAAGAGGTGCCGAAGGTACGACCGGGTGAAGTGTTGCCCGCCGTTCGCGTCCGAGATGGTCGGGACCCGGCCCGTGCAAGCCAGGCAGTCGCATCCCTCTTCGATCGGCCCCGGGTCATCGGCGTACCGCGTGTTGCGCAGGCGGATCTGCCCCGTGCTTGTGAAGGCGTTGGCGTTCCTGCCGTTGCGCGTCGGGAGCACGCAGTCGAACATGTCCACGCCGGCGAGCACGGCGGCGAGAAGGTCGCGCTCGTACCCCACACCCATCAGGTACCGCGGTTTCTCCCCGGGCAGGAGCGGCGCGGTGTGCCGGACGATGCGCGCGATCTCCTCCGGCGGCTCTCCCACCGCGACGCCGCCGATGGCGTACCCCGGCAGGTCGATGTTCGCGACGCGCTCCGCGCACCACGACCGTGCAGCCAGGTCCGTACCGCCCTGCACGATCCCGAACAGGGCTTGCTCGCGCGGCCTGGCGTGCGCCCGCTTGCAGCGCTCGAGCCAGCGGATGGTCCGCTCGTTTGCCACGGCGACGCGCTCGGCGTGGATGTACCCCTTCTTCCCCGCGTCGCGCGCCGCGGCCCCCAGCAATCGCTTGTCCCGGCTCGCGGCGGCCGGGTCCGCGCTCGGCGGGCAGTCGTCGAGCGCCATCATGATGTCGGGGCCGAGTTCGTTCTGCACCTGCATCGCACGCTCGGGCGTCAGCCGAACCGTCGAGCCGTCGACGATGGACTTGAACGTCACCCCGTCGTCGTCCACCGAATTCGTCGCGCTCAGCGAGTACGCCTGGTATCCCCCGGAGTCCGTCAGGATCGGCCCGTTCCAGTTCATGAACCGGTGCACGCCGCCCATGCGCCGGACCAGTTCACTCCCGGGGCGGAGCATCAGGTGGTACGTGTTATTCAGAACGATCTGCGCGCCCGTCTGCGCGACCATGTGCGGCGGCAGGCCCTTGACGCTCGCCCGCGTGCCGACCGGCATGAACGCGGGCGTGTCGAAGTCGCCGTGCGGCGTCGAGACCTTGCCCAGCCGCGCGTGACTCTCGGCCGACTTGTGAAAAAGCGTGTAGCGGACGGGCACGGGCGAGGGTACGGGGCGTTCAACGGAATTGCAGCTCGGCCTCGCGGATCGCGTCGTGCACCATGCCCGGGGTCACCGCCGGCGGAGGGTTCGCGAGCCCGAGCCAGAGCGAGAGCTGGATAAGCCCGACGCCGACGGGCAGCGCGGAGACGGCGATCGCGACCAGCGCGAGCTTTTTCCCCACCGAGTCGTACTTGGCGCCGATGAGCTCACAGATCGCGATCACCACGACAACCGTCGAGTACTTGAGGCCGATCAGCCCCCACAGCCCGAATCGCCGCAGCAGCGCGTCCGCAACCGCGTTGACCTCCGAGCCGCCGAAGTGCTCGATGATGGCGAAGGTCAGCATGATGTCCAGCGACGCGGCGAAGAGATACCAGACGTACTGCTCCGGGTAGCGGGCCTTGCGGAAGGGTCGCTTCATCGCCTCGCCTCCGCCGCGGCGCGCGCCAGCCGGTCGAAGAGCCCCCGGGGCGGCGGCGAACCCGTCCAGTGCTCGCACTGCATCTCCGCCTGGGTGACGAAGAGCGTAACGCCGTCGATGACGCGCCAGCCCCGCGCGCGGGCCGCCTTCACCGTCGGCGTTTCGATCGGCTTGTACACCGTCTCGAGCAGTACGCACCGGTCGGGGCACCCGTTCATCGCCCCCACCGGCAGCGCGGCGCCCGGGGCGACACCGGCGCCCTCCATGCCGATCGGCGTCGCCTGCACGACCGCGTCGCAGCACACGCGGTCGAGCGACGCCAGCTCCGCGGGGATCAACTCGCCGTCCGGGCAGTGCGGCGCGAGAAGGTCGCAGAGCGTTCTCGCCCTCCCGGCGTCCCTGCCGTGAACCACCACCGTCGCTCCGCGCCTCGCCGCGGCGTACGCGGCGGCCCTTCCGACGCCGCCCGTCCCGACGACGCCAACACGTTTGCCCGCGAGGGCGCCCAGCGCATCGGTGAGCAGGCGCTCGACCGCGGGGGCGTCCGTGTTCAGCACCCGCACGCGTGAGACGGCGCCCGCGCGCCGCTCGATCACGAGCGTGTTCCCCGCGCTTGTTTCGCGCGCCGCCGTGTCCAGATCCCAGCCCTGCGCGCGCGCCAGCCGCGCGAGCCGTTCCTTGTGAGGCATCGTCACGCTCGCGCCGCGCAGTCCCAGCCGCTCGTGATGAACGGCTTCGAGCAACTGCGCCTTGAACGCGGCGTCCGACGCGGCGCCGTCGCCCTCGTAAGCCTCGACCGGCATCGGGACGTACACCGCGTCCACCCCGAGAGCGGCGAACGCCGCGTTGTGGACGACCGGGGAGAGGGAATGCGTGACCGGCGAACCCACGACGCCGTAGACGCCGGTCGAGGCGCCGATCGAGCGGAACCTGTATGTCTCGAACAAGTCCTGCAGCGTCGGTTGCCCGGGCGCCGTCCCCGCGCCGTGCGCGACGGACGCGAACGTCAGGAACGCGCCGAACTTCGGCGCAAGGACGCGGGAAATCACGCCGGGATCGCCCATCCCGAGCGCGATCGCCGGCCGCGGCAGCGCCGCGGGGAGCTCCAGGACGGACAGCGCGTCGTGCAGCGTCCGCGCGCGGAACGCGACCTTGATGATGCCGCACCGCTCGTCGCGGCTCATCGATGCGAGCGACCGCATCAGCCCCGCCGGCGGGCCGGAGAAGTCGTGCACCGAGAGGATCAGCGTCGGGGGCTGCGCCGCGGCGGCCAGCGCCCGGCGCAGCGGCGCCCACGTGTGCCGCTCGCCCGCCCAGTGCGCCCATTCGACGTCGATCATCGTCGGGGGCATGGCCCCGCCGACGAGACGCGTGAGCAGCGCGACGCGCGCCTCGTCCGCCCCGTCGTAGAAGCCCCCCTCGCTCGCCGCGCGGCACGTGACAATGCACGGCAGCGGGCACGACGCGACGAGACCGACGATCTCTCGGGTCTCGCGGTCCGCCGCCCCGGGCGCGCCGGTGAAGGCCCTATCGATGCGCAGTTCGACGATGCTGGCCCCCGCGCGCTGGGCGGTGTGCGCACGGGCGAGAGCGCCGGGCGCGTCCTCGACGAGGATGGGGACGCAGACCAGCGTCGGCACGGCTGAGGATAGGAAACCGCGAAGAGACCGCCCGCACCGCGGCGCGATCGGCCGTTCCTACATTCGCACATGCCCGCCGAAACCAGCGCCCAGTCTCCCGCCGCCCGCCTGCGCGACGCCATGCGCCGCGGCTGCGTCCCGATCCCTGGCGCCTTTAACGCTCTCTGCGCCATCGCCGTCGCCCGCGCCGGGTTCGAGGCGTGCTACATCTCCGGCGCCGCGACCAGCGTCAGCGCCGGCGTGCCGGACGTCGGCCTCCTCACCCACGAGCACTTTTGCCGCGCGATCCGCGAGACCGCCGACGCCAGCGGCCTTCCCGTCGTCGCCGACGCGGACACCGGCTTCGGCGAGGCCGAAATGCTCCGGCGGGTGGTGATCGATTACGCTCGCGCCGGCGCCGCGTGCCTGCACATCGAGGACCAGCAGTTCCCCAAGCGCTGCGGCCACCTGGACGGCAAGCGCCTCGTGAGCACAGACCACATGGTCGAGAAGGTGCAGTGGGCCGCGAAGATCGCCCGGGAGCGAGACATTATCGTCTGCGCCCGCACCGACGCGTCGACCGTGGAGGGTCTCGACGCCGCGATCGCCCGCGCCGGCGCGTACCTCGAGGCGGGCGCGGAGATGATCTTCCCCGAAGGGCTCGGCAGCGAGGCCGAGTTCGCGAGCGTGGCGAAGGCCCTGCGCGACCGTCACCCGGGGTGTTTCCTCCTCGCCAACATGACCGAGTTCGGCAAGACGCCGCTCATCCCGCTCGACCGCTTCGCGACGATGGGTTACTCGTGCGTGATCTATCCCGTCTCGATGCTGCGCGTCGCCATGGGCGCGGTGACCGAAGCGCTGACGCGCCTGAAGGCCGAGGGAACCGTCGCGGGCTTTATGGACAAGATGCAGACCCGCACGCAGCTCTACAACCTCGTGCGGTACACCCCCGGGAAGCCGTGGGAGTACCCGTCGGGTCAGTGAAGATTCACCGCAGAGGCGCAGAGATCGCTGAGAAGACCGGGAAATCGGAGAACGGAGAACGGGTTAGATCGCTTCTTCTCCATTCTCTTTCTTCCGTCCGCTTATCTTCCTCTGCGACACTGCGGTGAGTTTTTCCTACAATCCCGCGTGCGAGATCGCTACCGCGTCATAGTCGTCGGCGGCGGGCACGCGGGCGTCGAGGCCGCGTGGGCGGCGGCCAACTTGCTGGCGCAGCCCGGCTCGGTCTGCCTCGTCACGCTCGACCCGGGCAAGATCGGCGAGATGTCCTGCAACCCGGCGATCGGCGGCCTCGCGAAGGGCCAGTTGGTGCGGGAAGTAGATGCGCTCGGTGGCCTGATGGGCCTCGCGGCCGACGCGACCGGCATCCAGTTCAAGGTGCTCAATACCAGCAAAGGCCCGGCGGTCCACGGCCCCCGGGCCCAGTGCGACAAGCACGCGTACGCGCGCACGGTGCGCTCGTACATCGCGTCTCGCCCCGAGATCGACGTCATCGGCGCCAGCGTCGACGAGATCTTCGTCGAGCAGGGCGTGTGCGTCGGCGTGCGCGTGAAGCATGCAAACAGCAACGAACCGCTCGACCTCCGCGCCGAGGCCGTGGTCCTCACGACGGGCACGTTCATGCGCGGCCTGATGCACTCTGGCGAGCAGCAGACGCGCGGCGGCCGCTTCGGCGAGGGCGCGGCCCACTCGATCAGCGATTCGCTCCGCCGCCTTGACTTTGAGCTCGGCCGCCTCAAAACCGGAACACCCCCACGCCTCCGCCGCGGCAGCCTGCGCCTGGATGAACTCGAAGAGCAGCACGGCGACGATGAGCCTCTCCCCTTCAGCGATCTCACACTCCGCGGCGGCGACGAGCCGACGGCCGGGGTCTCTCCCTCGCTCGCGCGCTTCCCCGTCCTTCCGCAGACTCCGTGCTGGATGACGCGGACGACCGCCGCGGCGCACGATTCGATCCGCGCCAACCTCCACCGTGCGCCGATGTACAGCGGCCAGATCGAGAGCGCCGGCCCGCGCTACTGCCCGAGCATCGAGGACAAGGTCGTGCGCTTCGCCGAGCGCGAATCGCACGGGGTCTTCCTGGAGCCCGAGAGCCACGAGAGCGATTGGATCTATTGCAACGGCATCTCGACGAGCTTGCCGCGCGACGTGCAGGACGCGCTCGTCCGCTCGATGCCCGGGTGCGAGAACGCCGAGATCCTCCGCTACGGCTACGCCGTCGAGTACGACATGGTGCGCCCGCACCAGATCAACGCGTCGTGCCAGACGAAGGCGATCCCCGGGCTCTTCCTCGCGGGCCAGATCAACGGCACCAGCGGGTACGAGGAAGCCGCAGCGCAGGGCCTCGTCGCGGGCATCAACGCCGCGCGGCGGGCGGTCGGCGAGAGCGAGTTCGTTCTCGGGCGCGACCAGGCGTACATCGGCGTCCTGATGGACGACCTCGTCACCAAGACACCCGTCGAGCCCTACCGCATGTTCACGAGCCGGGCCGAGCACCGGCTCCTTCTGCGCGCGGACAACGCCGCGGACCGCCTGACTCCCCTCGCGAGCGATCTCGGCCTGCTCAGCGCGACCGCGCTGGGCCGCTTGCGCGAAAGAGCATTCGAGGCCCGCCGCGACCAACTCGGCCGACTGAACGGGCTCGTCGATTCCACGCGGTGCGACGGTCAGCCGCTCGAAAAGCTCCTGCGGGGCCAGGAGTTCTCGCTCGCGGACTTCCGCGCCGCGCTCCCCGACGCCGAGTTCGACGCGCCCGTCTGGCGTACGGTCCTCGCCGAGCGTCGCTACGCCGCGTACATCATCCGCCAGCGGGCTGAGGTCTCCCGCCAGGCCGAGATGGAGCACCGCCGCCTGCCGGAAGACCTGCCGTACGAGCGCGTCGTCCACCTGCGTGCCGAGGCCCGCCAGGCACTCGCCCGCTTCCGGCCCCGCACGTTCGGGCAAGCATCGCGTCTCGAGGGGATCACGCCCGCGGACGTCACGCTCCTCGCCGTCGTCGCCCAGCGATGGCGCCGTCACAGGATTGTCTAAGCAACGCCCCTTACACGGCGGGTCCGAACGCCGTCGGCACGCTTCACGGACGGCAGACGCCCGCCAGCGGATCCCTTATGGCCGCGCGTGACCTGCGCCCAGGTACACAGCGATCGGTCCAACGCACACCCGCGCCGGACCTCGACACTTCACCGCGGACTGTTCGCGCGGAGCCGTGTGGCGGCGTCCTCACCGCCGGCAAGGCGGCCCTTCCTGCGGCCCCCCGCCGAAACCAGAGGATCCGATCGACGTTGTGTCGATAACGGTCGCATGATCCGCTACCTGCCCCTCGCCCTCTTCGTCGGCGCGTACTCCATCGGTCTCGGTTGGTGGACGCTCGCGCAGGGGAACAAGGAGTTTCTCTTTTACGGCGCGATGATGGTGCTGGAAATCGCGCTCGTCGCAATCGTGCACGCGCGGGTCAAGCTCTCGATGACCGTCCTCTGGCTGCTCGCCGTCTGGGGCCTGCTCCACATGGCCGGCGGCACGGTCCCGATTCCGCGCGAGTTCATGGCGAGCCTCGTTCCCGAAGAGGGAACCGGCAACGTTCTCTACAACTTCCGGCCCTGGCCCTGGTTCCCCAAGTACGACCAGACCGTCCACGCCTTCGGGTTCTTCACGTGCACGCTCCTCGCGTGGGAGTGCCTCCGCGCCTTCGCCGGCAAGGGCTGCAAGCCCACGCCCGGCGCCGCCCTGCTCTGCGGCCTCGTCGGCATGGGCCTGGGCGCGGTAAACGAAGTCATCGAGTTCGTCGCCGTGCTGACGATCCCGAACACGAACGTCGGCGGGTACGAAAACACGGGCTGGGACCTGGTGTCGAACCTCACCGGGTGCGTGCTCGGCGGGCTCGTGATTCTCGCCCGCGGACGTTCAACAAGCGCGCAGGATTGACTTACCCAAGCCCGCGAAAGAACACTTGCAGGATAATCTCCGCCGCGATCCACGGCGCCGCGTCACGGGCCGCCTGCTCTTCCGCCGAGCGCGACGCGATGATCGCTTGGCGGTTCCCCAGGATCAGCTCGATATCCGGCGGCGTGCCGCCGCCGAGACGGAGCCGCGCGATATACATCCGTAATGGTCCGAATTCATCGCGGTCCAGCCAAATGAACCCGCATCCGTTGCATCGATCGACGGTGAACGACTTGTCGATCCACAGCTTGTCGCACGCGTTCTCGCACCCGCCGCAGCCCAGCACCTGCCCGTCGAGCGCGATGTCGGTGACGAACGCCTCCGGCGTCGCGAGCGCCGATGTTGTTATCTTGCGGTCCAGCGCCTCGCGCAACTCGCCCCGGAAGTAACCGATCCCGCCGCACGCGCCGCACAACAACGACGGCGGCTCGTCGTGCCGCGCGAGCGCGCGGACGTCCCCGCCGCGCCGGCACCGCGGACAGCACGGCACGCTCGACCGCACGGGCCGCCCGCACTCCGGGCACGGGCCCATGACGCTCACGCCCTTGAGGTCGTAGTCGCAATGCACGCACCCGACGGACGAAGGAACTTCGGCCACGCTCCACCCCCGGCCCGCCGCTACGCCCCGGCGCCCGTGGCGGCACGGCGCAGGTTCAGGATCAGCTCGACCTGCCCGGTCGGCTTCGACAGCCGCTGCGCGATCTGCACCGGCGTCAACCCGGCATCCGCCAGCTCGTACACCTCGCGGTGCGAGGCCGATACCGCGCTCACCGCGGCGGGGACGGGCTTGGCCTCTACGACCGCCGACGCCGCGATCGGTGCGGCGCGGGCGGCCTCGAGCCGCCTGATCTTGTCGTCCGCCTGCGCGAGCAACCGCTCCAGCCGCTCCGCCTTCTCGTCGAGGGTCGAGGCGAGATTCTCGGCGAGCTCCGCCAGCTCGCGCGTCGCGGCCACGTTGTCCGCCACCGGCTCTGAAATCGCCCGCGCGTTCTTCTTCCGCATCCGGGCAGCGATCGCGCCGACGACGAGAACGAGCCCGAGCGCCAGCGCGCCCAGGGCGATCAACGCCGTCATCGACAAACCGCTCTCTGCCGGCACGTCCTGACGGTCGCCGATCAGCGCCCGCGTCTGTTCCCGGGGTTGCGGTTGAGCCCCGGCCGGCCCCCCCGGCGCTTCCGCTTCGGCCGTCTTGTCCGCCGCGGCCCCGGACTCGTCCGGCGACGGCTCCACCGGGGGGTTGTCCGGCGGCGGCGGCGACAGCGTCGTGATCTTCGGCGCCTGCTCGTCCCTGGGGGTCGTCGGGGTGGTGTCGGTCTGGCCCTGCATGTGCCCCTCCTGGGCGCCTGTATTATGGCCCCGTGCCGACGCGAACGCGAAAACCCGGCGTCAACCCACCGGGTGGCGGGCCGCGGCGCACGATCCGGCTCAGCCCGGCATCCGCCGCGGCGGCCCGCGACATCGCGAGGGCATGGCGTCGATTGACGGGGGGATCGGCCGTCCGCGATAATGATCGCCGCACGCTGCTCGCCTGCTCCGGCGGTGCGGATTCTTCCGCGCTCGTCCTGGCCCTCTGCAGCGCCGTCACGCGGCCCGCGGAGCGGTTCGTCGTCGGCCACGTCCTGCACGACCTCCGCACCGCGGCCGAAGCCCGCGCAGACCGAGACCGCGCGGAGGCGCTCGCCGCCCTCGTCCACGTGCCGTTCGTCGAGGCCCGCGTCCGCGTCCGCGCCCGGCGGGGAAACGCAGAGGCGAACGCCCGCGCCGCGCGGTACGACGCGCTGGCCCGTCTGGCGCGCAAGGCCCGCACGCCCTTCGTCGCGAGCGCCCACCACGCCGACGACGTCCTCGAAACGCTCCTCATCAATCTTTGCCGCGGCGCGGGCCCCGCCGGCATGCGCGGCCCCGCACCGGTGCGCGAGCTCGTCCTTGGCGTCACGCTCGTCCGCCCGATGTTGTCGATCGACCGCGCCGCGTGCGAGGCGATCTGCCGCGACGCGGGGTGGGCATGGGCTCATGACGCAACGAACGACGACGCGACCCGCGCCCGCGCGATGCTGCGCGAACGCGTTCTGCCCGCCCTCCGTGCCTTCTGGCCCCGGGCGGCCCGCAACGCGTCAAGCTTCGCCGCGTTGCAGCGTGATATCGCGAGCGACGCCCCCGCGGCCGACTTCGGACCGCCTCTCGATGCGACAGACGTTCAGATCACGATTGCGCGCTCCGCGCTGCGAGCGTTGAGCCCCGCCCGCGCCGGCGACGTGCTGCGCGCCGCTCGCGCCGCGCTCGCGGGCTCGGCCGGCGCGGGGAGTCTGGCCGCCGTCCGCGTCCGCGAGGCCGTGGCCGCGGCGCGAGACGCCGGGACGCACACGCGCGAATTCGCGTGGCCCGGAGCGCACGTCGTCGTCGCGGGCGAGGCGGTGCGGGTCTCGCCTCTGATCAAGCCGCCGCGGGGGCCCCGCGCGGAGAGACCGGCGCCGGCTCGGGGCGGGGCGCGTGCTTCACGTGCGTCGCGCCGATGAGCATGTAGATCGAGGGGACGACGAAGAGTGTGAAGAGCGTGCTCACCGTCATCCCCGCGACGAGCACGATGCCGATGGAATTCCGCGCCTCGGCGCCCGCCCCGGTCACGAGCACGAGCGGGAAGTGGCCGAGCACCGTCGCGACGCTGGTCATCAGGATCGGCCGCAGGCGCGTCATCGCCGCTTCCTTCGCCGCCTCGAACTTGCTCTTGCCCTGCTCCTGCAGGGTGTTCGCGAACTCCACGATCAGGATGCCGTTCTTGGCGACCAGGCCGACGAGCGTGATGAGCCCCACCTGCGAGTAGATGTTGATCGTGGTGAGCCCGAGGTAGGTGAAGACGAGCGCGCCCGTGATCGCCAGCGGCACGGAGCCCAGCAGCACGATGAGCGGATCGCGGAAGCTCGAGAACTGCGCCGCCAGCACGAGGTAAATGAGCACGAGCGCGAAGCCCAGCGTGACAACCAGCGATGACCCCTCGCGCCGCAGTTGCCGGCTCTCGCCGGCGTAGTCGATCGCGTACCCGGGCGGGAGCTGCGCCCGCGCCGCGTCCTCGAGCGCCGTCAGCGCCTCGTCCTTCGTCACGCCCGGCGCGACGACGCCCTGCACGCGGAAGCTGTCGCGCTGCTGGAAGCGGTTGAGGCTGCGCGGCCCCACTTCGCTCTTGAGGTTCGTAAAGCTCAGGGCGCTCACGAGACCGCCCTCGGGCGTGCGCACTTTGAGTTGCAGCAGCTGTTCCGGCCGCTGCCGGTCCTCCTCCGCGATCTGCGGGATCACCTTGTAGCTGCGGCCCTCGTGGTTGAAGCGGTTGACCCACCCGCCCGCGAGCAGGATCGCCATGTCCTGCCCGACGCTGGCGAGGTCGAGCCCCATGTCCGCGACGCGCGTGCGGTCGATCTCCACGCGCATCTGCGGCAGGTCCATCTTGAGGTCCGTATCGGCATACATGAACTTGCCACTTTTCTTGGTGGCGAAATCGACCAATCCCTCCGCGACTTTGGCCATTTGATCCGGCGGATCGTTGCTAGTCACCACGAGTTCGACGTCGAACTGCCCCGCGCCCGGCAAGGGCGGCGGCAGGATCGGGATCGCCCGCACGCCCGCGATGGGCGCGACCAGGCCGAACGAGTGCCCCTGGATCTCTTCCGTCGTGCGTTGCCGCTTCTTCCAGTCGACGAGATGGACGCCTCCGAACCCGTTGTTCCCGAACGTCACCGACCAGACGTAGTTCGTCTCCGGTAGCGGCTTGAGCGCGTTCGCCACCCGCGTCGCCCCCGCCTGCGTCCCCTCCAGCGTGGACTCCGGCGCCGACTGCACAATGAAGAAGATGCCCCCCTCGTCCTCTGTCGGCGCGAGTTCCTTTTTGCTCGCGACGTACATCGGCCACGCCGCCGCGGCGATCAGCACCGCGATGATCGCCATCTCCCACCGCAGCGGCAGGGTGACGTCCAGCACCCGCCCGTAGAAGCCGCGGAGACGGTCGAACTGCCGGTTGACGAACTGCACGAAGCGGTTCTCCTTGCCGTGCTCCACCGCCAACCTGCTCGCCATCACCGGCGAGAGCGTGAGGGCCACGATGCCGGAGACGACGACCGCCGACGCGAGTGTGAAGGCGAACTCTCGGAAGAAGAAGCCGGTGAGGCCGCCCTGGAACCCGATCGGCGCATAGACCGCCGCGAGCGTGATCGTCATCGCGATGACCGGGCCGACGAGCTCGCGCGCGCCGATGATCGCCGCGTCGAAGCGGCTGCGTCCCTCGCGGATGTGGCGTTCGACGTTCTCGACCATCACGATCGCGTCGTCGACGACGAGGCCGACGGAGAGCACGATCGCCAGGAGCGTCAGCAGGTTGAGCGAGAACCCCAGCAGCGTCATCATCAGGCAGGCGCCGATGAGCGAAATGGGGATCGCCACGAGCGGCACGAGCACCGACCGGATGGAGCCCATGAAGAGGAAGACGACGAGCGCGACGATCGCGACCGTCTCGACGAGCGTGCGCGAGATCTCCTTGAGCGCGTTGCTCATGTAGTACGTGCCGTCGTACGCAAGGCCCATCTTCATCCCCGCGGGGAGCGTGGGCTCGATCCGCTTCATCACCTCGCGCAGCCGACCGGCGACCTCGAGCTCGTTGGCGCGGGGCAGCGGCCACACCGAGACGTACACGGCCGGCCCACCGTCCATCCCCGCCTGCGCCACCGGCTCCTCGCTGCCCAGCTCGATCCTCGCGACGTCACGCAGGCGGATGAACGTCCCTTCCTGCTCGCGCACGATGAGCTGCTCGAACTCCTCCGGGCGGCGGAGGTCCGTATCCGTCACCAGGTCGATCTGGGCGTCGGCGCTCTTGGTCCGCCCCACCGCCGCGACGTAGTTGTTCCGCTGCAGCGCCTGCCAGACGTCGCGGGGCGTCACGTCGAGGGCGTTCATCCGCTCGACGTCAAGCCAGACGCGCATCGCGACGTTGCGCGCGCCCTCGATCCCCACCCGCTGCACGTGCTCGATCGTCGCGAACTCCGGTTGGACGTGGCGCGTGAGGTAATCCGTCAGCTGCGTCAGGTCCATGTTGTCGCTGACGAAGCTGACGTAGAACGTCGCGAACTGACGGTCCGCTCGCTGGATATCGACGCTCGGGCTCTCCGCCTCCGGCGGCAGCTCGCTCCGCACCTGGTTGAGGCGGGCGTTGATCTCCGCCAGCGCGTCGTTGCTGTTCTCGTTGGTGCGCAGGTTGATCGTGATCGTGCTGACGCCCGGCGTGCTCGCGCTCTCGATCGAGTCGATGCCGCTGATCGCGGACACGGCCCGCTCGATCGGCGTCGTCAGAAACCCGCGCACCGTCTCCGCGCTCGCGCCGATGTACACCGTCGTGATGATGATCTTGCTCTGCTCGATGCGCGGGTACTGCCGCACCGGCAGGTTCGTCGCCGCTCGCCAGCCCATGAGCACGATGACGAGGTTGACGACCACCGCCAGCACGGGCTTCCTGATGAAGATGTCGGTGAACGACTTCATTCGGTGTTCTTCCCGCGGCGCGGGCTTCCAGCCCGTGCCTTCCTTCTCTCAGTAGGCCCAGCGTCTCGCCGGGCGCCATCTTCAATGTGGGGCAGGCGTCCCGCCTGCCACTGAGCGCACCTGCGGTGGTCGGCGGTCGGTGAACCGCAGCAATGGCTCTTCCATCACCCGCTCACCTCCCCACCTGTTCACCTGTTCATCTTCAGTGACCACCCGCGCCGCCCGCACCACTCTCCGCAGGCGGCGCGCCCTGCGCCCCCTCTGGCGGGGCCTCGAAGACCTTCGCCCCGTCGCGCAGCTTGAACGAACCCTGTGCGGCGACGCGCTCGCCCGGCTCCAGCCCCTCGAGCACGAGCACGCTCCCGCCGATCGTCGGCCCCAGCTTGACGAACCGCTGCTTCGCGCGCATCTCCTCGGGCGAGATCGACTGGACCACGAACACGTGGTCGCCGTAGGACGCCCGCCGCGCCGCCACCGGCGGGATCGCGACGTACTCGCGTTCCTCGTCGATCGGCACGCGCACGTCCACCGACATCCCCGGCCGGAGCAGCCCGCCCGGGTTGCGCACCACCGATCGGATTCGCACGTTGCGCGTGTCGGGGTTCGCCGTCGCGTCGATCGACACGACCTTCACGGGCACGGGCTCGGCCCCGAACATCGGGATCGACGCCATAACCGTCGCGCCCACGTTCACACGGAACAGCTGATCCTGCGGCACCGCGAAGTCGAGGAAAATCTCGTCCGCGACGCCCTGCAGCATCACCACCGGTGTGTTTTCGCCGAGGTACTGCCCCGGGTGCACCGTCCGCATCCCCGCGAGCGCCCGGAACGGCGCGCGAATCATCTTCTTCCCGATCGTGACGCGCACCTGGTCGGCCCGGGCCCTGGCGTGATCCACTTCCGCCCGCGCACGCGCCATCGATGCGTTCGCCTCGTCGAAGTTCGCCCGCGCCTGGTCCAGGTCCGCTTGCGAAGCCGCGCCGCGCTCCGTCGCCTGCGTGAGCCGGCGCACGTTCGCCTCCTCCAGCCGGATGCGCGCTTCCGCGACCTTCACGTCCGCTTCGCCCACCCGGATGGACGCCTCCGCCGCGGCGAGATCCGCTCGCTCCATGGCGTCGTCGAGTTTCAGCAGGACATCGCCGGCCTGCACTTCCTGGCCGGAGATGAAGTTGACCTCTTCCACCCGGCCCTCGACCTCGTTGGACACGGTGACCGACTGGACGGCCAGCACCGTGCCCACGAGATCGGCCGTCGGCCTCCACGTCACGATCGCGGCGGGCGCGATCGTGACGGCCTCCGCCGGCTCCGGCGTCGGCGGTGCGTTCTTCGCCTTCTCGTCCTGACCGCGCCGTACGAGCGCAACCGTTGCCGCGAGCACGACGACGAGCGTGATGACGGTGACACCCGCGATGATTCTCGATCGCTTCAAACGGAAACTCCACGCGGCCGGCTACGCCCCCGGCACCTCCGATGCCGCCCGCACACGCCGCGTCACATCTTCAGCCAATTCGTTTGGGATAGGGAACGAGAGATTGTACTGCCCGACCCGCCATTCTTCCGCGCCGCGTCTCACCAGCACCCCGCTCCCGCGGCACGTCCCGTACTTGGCGTTCACGAGCAGCTCGTCGAAGATCGCACAGTTCTGTGTGCCCGCCACCGGCGTGACATGACGCTCCGTCGGCGCATAGCTCCACCCGCGTCCTTGCCCGAAGTACGGACGGCAGTACTCCTTGAACTCGGGCATCGTCCACCGCTCCGTCGCATCGGTGCCAAGAAAGACCGCGTCCTCCGTGAAGCACGCGAAGTACGCTTCGAAGTCCGCCCTCGCCGCGGCGTCGTGAAGGCGATCGAGGACGGCGCCGGCCGCCGATGCTCCCACGGGCGCGGCACGCGTTTCATGCGTGGTCGTTGCGCACCCCCCGACGAAGACGGAGAGCAAGCCGAGACAAAGAATGCCCGTGCGGAGGCTCAAGTTCTGCATGGCCGAGCGTACGGGGTGCCGGTTCTTCGCTACGGAGCGTGTCCTATGCGCGTTCTCAATGCGGCGAACACTCAAATTCCCCTTGACGCACCCCCCGAAGCGCACCATATTTGATGGCTGGTTGCGCCCAGACCGGAGGTCATCATGCACACGCGTTCGATCGTGCTGTTTCTGCTCGCGTCCGCGGCGGTCGTTCCGACCGCCTCCGCCACCGTCGTCGTCGTGAACGGCGACGCCGCCGACTATCACATCGCACTGCCGGAGGGGAACCTCCCGCCGACCGCCAGCGCCGGCATCGGGGGTTCCGCGCGCCTCGGCACGTTCCGCGAAACCCGCAACCCGCCCGTGGGCCGAGCGGACGCGGAGCGGCGCGCGATCTTCCAGTTCGACCTCGCGTCGCTCCAACCGTTCGGCAACACCGTGGCGAACGCGACGTTCAGCGTCTACCTGCCGGCGCAGGCCTCGGGCATCCCAACACACGACCTCGACCTCTGGGCGTCGTCGGACAATCGCGCGTCGGCCATCAACTTTTCCGACGCGGGGGCTATCGCCGAGTTCGATGCGCCTTCTTACACACTCGTCTTCCCGACGCTCATCCCGCGCCCAACGCCGCCCGACCTCGACCGGCGCTACAGCGGCGATATCACCGCCTTCCTGCAGGCTCGGTACAACGACTTCCTCGCCAACCCGGCCGAGCGCTACGTCTTCTTCCGCACCCAGGTGGAGCCCAGCGGCGCCGCGGTCAACTCCTTCTACGAGCTCAACGCGGCGGAAGCCGGCGGCACGGTGATGCCGCTCCTGACGGTCGACGTTGTCCCGGCGCCGGCGACCGGCGCGCTCGCGCTCGCCGCGACGCTCTTGGCGGCGCGGCGTCGCCGCTGAAGCCTCGTCGGAGCGCTGATCCCGGGGCCGCGCGGTGCGCTGCGCCCGCCGCGTTTTCAGCGCGCCCCGCGCAGCGGGTTCGCCCGCGAAGGAGAAGACGGAGCCTTCCGACTCCGTCCCCCCGTCTCTCATGATCCGTGCGCTCCGGGCGCTCAACCGGGGCTCTCTTCGCTCCGCTGCTGGAGCAGTTTTCGCAGGTAGTCGTTCTCGCGCCGCGTGGCTTCCAGGTCGAAGACGAGGTACTTGACGCTCAGGCGGAGGTAATCCAGCGACTCCTGCAACTCCCCCACCGTCTTCTTCATGCGGTCGTGCCGGTCGCGCGTCTCGTGGGCGAGCTGCGCGAGCGGCGCACGCTGCTCCTCCGGCAACGCACTGATCTGCTGGATGAGGTCGCCGAGCTTCTGCTGGAAGTCCTGCTCGTTCATGGCCGTCCCTTCTCTGGATTTGTGGCGGGCCGCCACGCATGGCCCGCCGCCGCCTGTCGCGGCATCAGGAGAAGAAACACGGCGCGTGCCGGAGCGTGCAGGCGGTCGCGTGCCGTTGCAACGTCCGGAAAACACGCTGCTGCGCGCGTGCGGAGGCCGATCGGCGCGCGCGGGGTCGCGACACCACCCGCACGGGGCGTGACGGATGCGCACTGTGTTGCATCGAATCAACGGCCGATGTCAACGCGGCGCAACGCGGCCTTGGCGCTCTTGCCGGCGCGGTTGACCGCGTCCTGAGCCGCCTTTGCGTCGGCCTTTCGGGCATCGCGGAGGAGCTTCTGAAGGTGCTGATCGAGCGCCACGCGGAAGCGCTGCTGGATCGCCTCGAGGTCGTGGCGGCTGAAGACGGCGAGGGCGTCGCGCAGACCGGTCTGCACGGTGGCCCAGTCGAGCAGGCCCGCGGGCGTGTCCCAGAACCGGTACAAGCCGAGCGTGGTGTCGAGACGGGCGATGACGTTGATGAAGGGGTCCGTCGCTTCTTCGGGGATAACGAGGAGCGCCTTCTCGGCTTCGCTCCGCGACATCTCCTGTTGGCCGTTCGCCGCCGGCAACCCCGCGTCAACACCGGTCGCGGCCGGCGCACGCACGCTCGCGGGCTCCGGCTCGGCGATCGCCGTCGCCTTGCTTCCGTTCACTTGGCGCAGCTCCGCGAAGGCGGTGGAGAGGGTCTTCAACCCCGCGCGGGAGAACCGGACGGACAGCCGCTGGCAGGGCTTGCCCTCGTGCACCACACCCTCGACGGAGACGATGTCCCCCGGGCCCCATTCGGGACGCCCGACGTGAATGACCGTGTCTCCTTTGGCGAACCCCACGAACGCTCCCTCGGCGGATACCGGGCCCTTCGGCGCGTCAAGGCCGCGCACCGCGACGCCCCCACCGTGGCGGACGGTGGGTCGAACGCCTATCCTTTGCGTGCCGGTCCTTTCAGGATAGGCCCCCCGCCGGGGACACGGCCGCCGGCCGCCCGCGGGCAGCAAAAGACCAGAGGAATTCCCACGCGATGATCGAAGCACTCAAGAGCGACGAGATTGTCAACAAGATGGGCGGCCGGTTCAAGCTCTGCACGCTGGTGCAGCGCCGGCTTGAGCAGTTGATCGACGGCGCCCGCCCGCTGGTCGAGCGCAACGGACGCAGCGACCTGGAGATCGTCATCGACGAGATCATGCAGGACAAGATCACGCTCGACTGGGACCCGGGCACGCTCGCCCGCCCGACCGGCCAGGACTGATCGGCCGTCGCACTCGCGGTATATGGCAACACAGCCAAGCAGCCCCGGCGCCCTCGACCCCGCGTTCCTGCGGGAGCGGTTCAAGGACGCGCGGGTGCTTGTCGGCGTCACGGGCGGCATCGCGGCGTACAAGACGGCGACAATCGTCAGCCGGCTCGCGCAGGCGGGCGCGAAGGTGACGGTCCTCATGACGCCGGCGGCGACGCAGTTCGTGACGCCGCTCACGTTCCAGGCGCTCTCCGGCAACCCCGTCTACACGTCGCCGTGGGAGCACGTGGAGAGCCACGACCCGCAGCACATCAACCTCGCGACGGGCGCGAAGCTCGCGATCGTCGCGCCGTGCACGATGGACACGATGGCGCGGCTCGCGAACGGCTTTACGAACGACGTCGTGACGCTCGTGCTCTCGGCGATCGATCGCTCGCGGACGCCGGTGCTGCTTGCTCCGTCGATGAACGCGGCGATGTGGGCGCAGCCCGCGACGCAGCGCAACCTCGAGACGCTCAAACGCGACGGCTACCGATTCATCGGCCCCGATGACGGATGGCAGGCGTGCCGCACGACAGGCTCGGGCCGCATGAGCGAGCCGGAGGCGATCCTTGCCGCCGCGGCTGAGGTCGTCGGGCGCGACGGGTAAAAGATTCAGCACAGAGTCTCAGAGAAGATGAGACCGATGAGAAGAGAATAGATTGGGTTGAAGAAGAGGATGCCAGAGACCCTCGCATCTACGTCTTCAAGCCAGTTCTTTTCTTCTCTTCCTGCTCATCTTCTCTGTGTCTCTGTGCTGAAATCGATTACCCGCACCTACCGCGCGGGCGGCAGCAGCCCGTCGGGCTCCTGCAGCAATCTGATGACTTCCGCGAGCGCGAGCGCCGCCGTCGCGCCGTCCACAACGCGATGGTCGCAGGCGAGGCTGAGCGGGAGGAGCAAACCGGCGCGGAAGGCGCCCTTGCTCACGACGACACCCTCGCGGGCGCGGCCGACGGCGAGGATGCCGACCTCCGGGTAGTTGATCACCGGCGTCGCGAAACGCCCGGCGTGGCTGCCGACGTTGCTGATCGTGAACGTGCTGCCGATGAGCTGGTCGCGCGGGATCGAGCGGCTGCGGGCCGACTCCGCCACGGAACCGATCGCCCTGCCGATCTCGAGCACCCCCAGCCGGTCCGCGTCGCGGATGACAGGCACCATCAGGCCGTTCTCGGTGTCGGTCGCGATGCCGAGGTGCACGCTGCGGTGCTGCACGATCGTCGCCTCGGCGTTCGCGTCGCCGGGCCTCTCCTCGACCGTCGCGTTCAACGCGCGGAACTGGTGCTGGCTCAGCACGCGGCAAACGGCGCTCGCGACGAAGGGCAGGAAACTCACCTTCTCCCCGCTCGCGGCGCCGAGCTTGCGGCGGAGCGAGTCGAGCGCAGAGACCTCCGCCTCGTCCATGACCGTGAAGTGCACGGCCTGGTTGATGCTCTCTCGCAGTCGGTTGGCGATCGTGCGGCGCACGCCGCGGAACGGGATGCGCGTGATCTCGTCGGCGCCGGGCGCCGGCTTGGCGCTCGGACGCGGCGCGGGCGCGGACGACGCCGCCGCGCGTTGCGGCATCGGCCGCGGCGTCGCCTCGATCACCACACTGCTGTGCGGCTCGGAGGCGTCCATCGGCGCAACGTCGGCGTGACCGGGGCTCGGCGCCGTGCCGCGCTGGCCCGGCCTCCCCGCCGCGTCGCGGACGTCCTTCTCCGTTACACGTCCGCCGATGCCGCTGCCGGTGATCGAATCGATGTCGAGGCCGAGGTCTCGCGCGAGACGGCGGACGGCCGGCGTCGCGAGAGCCTTGCCCGGCGCGGCCGAGAGCCCCGCCGCGGCGCCGCTCATCTGCCCCACCACCGTGCCGGCGTCCTCCGTGCGGTCGCCGGGCTCGGGCACGTGGTCCACCACGTTGCGCGCCGGGGCGGGCGCCGCGTGGCGCCCGTTGTCCGGCTTGGCGGGAGCGCCGCGGCCGGCAGACGCGGCCGGGGCCGACGGCGCGCCCGCACCGACGTATGTCACCAGCGGGTTGCCGACGTGGAGGATCTCACCCTCCTTGCCGTGCAGTTCGTGGATGACACCGCTGCGCGGGCTGGGGACTTCGACCAGGGCCTTGTCCGTCTCCATTTCCGCGAGGATGTCGTGCTCGTTCACCTGCTGGCCGGGCGCGACGCGCCACTTGATCAACTCGGCCTCGTGCACGCCCTCGCCGAGATCGGGCAGGATAAAGACGTTCGGGTCCGTGGACTTTCCGGGGTGCGCCATGGGTCTCCTCGCGCTGCGAAACGCAAGGATACACGCCGTACCGTCGGGCGGAGGAAGATCGTGCTCACCCCGAAGGACGTCGCGATCAAGGAGGAGGCCCGCTGCGCTCTCGGCATGTCCGAAGTCGCGGACGAGCACGTGCCGATCGCGGGCGGGTGCGCATGCCGCGGCGAGCCCAAGACGTGGGTCAACACGGCGATCGGGCTCGGGCTGGTCGGTGAGGTCACGCGGGCGGACGTCGACCGGCTCGTTGAGTTCCACGAGATCGCCGGGCACGATCCAAAGATTGAAGTCTGCCCGTACGCGCACCCGTCGCTGCTGGCGCACGTGCGCGAGGCGGGGTTCGCCCCGCTGAGCTTCGAGTCGGTGCTCGCGCGCGAGATCGACGCTTCGGTCGATGCCCGTGCGCCGATGCCGCTCGGCGACGGAATCACGCTGCGCGTGCTCGACCCGGCGGACGAGGAACTCGCAGCGGAGGTTGCTCGCGTGGTGACGGCCGGCTTCTCGCCCGGGGACAAGCCGGTGCGCGAGGAGGACGTGCACCTCTTCATGCGTTGCATCCGCCACCCTCGCACCGTCGGGATCGCTGCCTACGCCGACGGCGCGTGCGTCGGGGCCGGGTTCTACGACATCGTGGGCGGCCTGGCGGCGCTCTTCGGGTTGTCGGTCTCGCCGAACTACCGCCGCCGCGGCGTGCAGCAGGCGTTGATGGCGTTCCGCTTGAACGCCGTTGCTCGCGCCGGCGCGAAGATCGCGACCATCGGCGGGCTCCCCGGCGAGGCGACAGAGCGCAACGCGATGCGGTTCGGCTTCCGCGTGATGTACCACAAGATGACGCTGGTGAAGCAGCGGAAAGAGCGGTGATCGGCGACCTGCGATCGGTGAACGGCGGCCGTTGATCGATCGGGCCGCACGGGCGCGCGCCGAGCGTCACGGGGCGAGCATCGACCGATCACCGCTCAATGATCACGCTTCGATCAGATGCTCTCCAGGAACCGCAGATCGTTCCCGAAGAGCAGCCGGATATCCGGCACGGCGTACTTGCCCATGGCCAGCCGCTCGATGCCGAAACCGAACGCGAAGCCCGTCCATTCCTCGGGGTCGATGCCGCACATCGTGAGCACCGCCGGGTCGACCATGCCACAGCCGCCGAGCTCCATCCACCGCACCGGCTGGTCGGGCCGCAGACGGATCTTCATGTCCAGCTCGGCGCTGGGCTCGGTGAACGGGAAGAAGCTCGGGCGCAGGCGCACGTCCGCCTCCGGACCGAAGTATGCCTTCGCGAACTGCAGCAGCGTGGTCTTGAGGTCGACGAGCGTCACGCCCCGGTCGATGTACAGGCCCTCGAGCTGGTGGAACATGAACGAGTGCGTCGCGTCCACCGTGTCCGGGCGGTAGACGCGCCCCGGCGCGACGATACGGATCGGCTCGCGCAGCCTCCCGCCGCCACGGCGGACGGCGTCCTCCATGACCCGCACCTGCACGGTGCTCGTCTGCGATCGCATCATCCGCGGCCGCGCCGCCGTCCGCGGATCGTCCACGTAGAAGTTGTCGATGGGGTCCCGCGCGGGGTGACCGTCGGGGATGTTGAGCTTCACGAAGTTATGGTCGTCGTCCTCGAGCTCCGGCCCGTCCGCGACGGTGAAGCCCATGCGCGCGAAGACCTCGACCAGTTCTTCCCGGACGCGCATCAGGACGTGACGGCGTCCCAGCGCGTGCGTCTCGACGACGCCGGGCTCGGTGACGTCGATCGCTTCGGCGTCCGGCCCGCCGGCGCCGACCGAGGCTTTCTTCGACGCGAACGCCTCCTCGACGGCCTTCTTGGCCTGGTTCAGCGCCGCGCCGATGGCGGCCTTCTGCTCCTTCGGGAGCGATCGGAAGTTCGTCTCGATCTCGCGCAGCCTGCCCTTGGGGCCCAGGTGGGCAAGGCGCCAGGCCTCGAGCGTGTCGGGCGCGGCGCACGCCTCGAGCGTCGCGAGCGCGTCGTCTGCGTACTGCTTCAGTGCTTCGGGCGTCATGCGGGTGCAAGCCTAGGCGGAGCAAAAAGCACCGCGGGCCGGCCAAGGCGGCCGGCCCGTCGGAGATTCGATCGTAGAACGAACGCTTAGTTGGCCTTGGTGCAGGCGGCCTTCGAGGAGCACTCGCCCTTGCCGCTCACCGCGCCCATCGCGCCGTCCTTGGAGCAGGACGACTTCTTCGTGGAGCACTCGCCGCTGACGGCGCCCATGTTGCCGGCGTCCTTGGTCTTGCAGCAGCCGGCCTTCTCGCCGCTCACCGCGCCCATGTTGCCCTTCGCACCCTCTTTGCAGCACTCGGACTTTTTCTCGCACTGGCCGCTGGTCGCGCCCATGTTCGAGTCGCTCTTGGTGCTGCTGCAGGCGCCCAGGAAGAGGGCTGTGGCGGCGACGAAACCGATCGCGAGCTTGGTCATTGATCAACTCCTTGGCGGGGCGGCGGCCCCGGCACATCCGCGGACAAAGTCGCCGGCCGAACACCGGACGGCGCAGGGTTATTCGCCGGGAATGCTAGGGTGTTCCGGCACCCCGCGCTCGCGGAGGCGCTTTGTCACGTACCACAACCCCCACGCCCCGGCCGGGAGCGAGGCGACAATATCGGCCGCGCGGTGGAAGATGTCCCCGGCGAGCCCCACCCCCCGGGTGATCGTGCCGCCGCCCGCCGGGGCGATATTCGCCGGCAAGAGCGGGCCGATCAGGCCGATCGCCCACTCCCGCAGGCCCAGCCCGTTGCTGACCAACGGAACCAGCATCGCCGCCTGGCTGATCGCCGTGAACGCCCCGGCCTCTGGAAGCGACAACGGCCGCCCGATGGCCGCGAACGCGCAAAGATAACGGAGCATCCAGACGAGCAAGTCGGCGTATCTCGCGGCGGCCGCGTAGCCGTACCGGCGCGCCCGCTCCGTCTTGGAGGCGGCCAGGCCGCCGAGCGCGAGCACGCCGGCGGGGACGGCCAGCACCACGGCGCCGGCGCCGGTTGCGTTCGCGACGAGGACGGCAATGACGAGGAGGGCCATCGCGACGCCCGCGCACGTGATCGCGAGGATCGAAACCGCCACCGACTCGCGCAGCGGGATGTCGTTGACCACCCTGTGGTACGCGAGGCGGCCCGCCATGCCCGGGCGCGACGGCACGTAGTTCACCAGCCAGGCGCTGCTGATCACCGCGAGCATTTCGACGTAGCCGACGCGGCGCGACCCGTCGTCGCGGTTCATGAGGAACCAGTACATCAGCGTGGAGAGCGCACAGCTGCACCACGGCAGCGCGACCGACGCCGCGACCAGCCACCACCGTGCGCGTGCGGTCTCCCGCCACGCCGACTCGACCACACCCCATTGCCGCCAGACGCCGAAGATCGCGAGCCCGAAGAGCGCAAGACCGACGGCCGACCCGATCGCCCGGGCCCGCCTCGAGCGCAGCCCCGTCGGTGCCGGGGCCGCCCGCACTCTCACGGCCTCGTCTCGGCCTTGGGAGCGGTCGGCGCCGCTTCGACGCCGTGCGTCGCGTAGAAGCGCTGGCCGCTCGCGAGGCGCGCCCTGTGCCGCGCAGCGAACATCGCGAGCGACGCGTCCCCGGACGCATCCGCGAGCGTCAACGCGGGGTTGTCCGCGAGGGAGGCTCGCGTGACGATCACCCACGGGAGCACGCCGGGGTCCTGGTCCGCCGACGCGGCGTCATCGAACGGCTGCATCGCGGTCGCGTCCGCGGCGTTTGGCAACTCCGCGAGCGCCAAGACGCGAACGGCCGGCGGCCACGCGTGATAGACCGCCGCGAGCGCTTCCGCCAAGCCCGGCGTGCCCTCGTCGGGCGCGCCGACGCAGTCCGTCCCCCACAGGTGCGCGCGGATGGCCGTGAAGAGCGCCGGGAGTTCCTCGGCACCCGCGCCGCTCACGCGCTGGGCGAGCTGCGCCGAGTTCAGCCGCGCCTCGGCGAGGCCGGGGCGTGTCAGGCGATCGCTGTTCACGTCGAGCGACCCGGGCGCCGCGTACCGGCCGCCCTCGGGCGTCGTGTAGAACCCCTGCAATCCCCGCAGCGTGAGCGAGACGTTCCCGTAGCAGGCGGTCCGCAGCACCCACCCGAGCGCGGTCGAATCGGCCGCGAACGTTGTGCGGAGTTCTTCGCCCGGGTTGAGCCGCAGCCGCTGATCGATCTCGAAGACCTCCCCCTCGACCATCGGCATCAGCGCCGCGTTCTCCATCGTTGCTCGCGCAGCCAGCAAGAGGCGGGCCTCGATCGGCGCGCCGGCGCCGATCGCCAGCGGCACCGGCGCGAGGTTCTTGATGCGCACGGCGAGCGTCGCCGGCACGAGCGCGCTCGCCCGCGGCTCCTGCCACTCGAGCACCAGCCGCTGGAACCCGGACGGGTTGCGGAGCATGCTGTCGACCCACGTCGGGACGGTCTTCGCGAGGGTCTCGATCGGCGCCGCGTCCGGGTCCCTGTACGACGGCTCGAGCGTGCTCGCCCGCCACCACGCCCACGACCCCAGCGCCGTCAGCGGTTCGCCCCGCGAAACCGCGCGCGCCAGATCGGCCGCCTTCTTCTTGTCCCCGCCCGCCTCGTGCGCGAGCGAGTGCGCCATCATCAACCACGGGTCGAGCACGCCGGGGCTGACCGCGAGCGCGTCCGCGTGCCGGCCGTCGCGCACCGCGCCCCACGCCTCCAGCGCCGCCTTCCGCGGGTCGTCGCCGGGCAGAGCGCCGCCGATCTCGGCGGGGGTACGGGCGCCCCGCGGCGCGGCCGTTCCCATCGCGAGCCGCCACAGCGCCCCGTTCGTCTCCGCGTCGAGCGCCACCGCCTCGGCCTCCACCGCGTCCACCGTGGACGGGCGACGCGACGGATCGCGCATCACCGCGACGACCTCGAGCGTGCTGGCGCCGAGGTCGACCATCGCCGCCGCGAGCGCGTTCGCGTCGCCGGCGGCCGCGGCCACCGCGGCACGGAACTCGTCCATCGGCACCGCGAGGCGGACCTCGTCCGCCTTGCGGAGGCTGATCTGGTCGAGCGGCACGCCCTCGGCCTTCGTCATGCGCTCCTGGCGGGAGCGCGCCGCGCGCAGGTCGTCGATCACGGCGTTCAGCGCTTCTCGTGCGCCGTCCCTGCGCCACATCAGCGCGAGCGACGCGACGCGGTCGTTGGGCCCGAGCTGCTGCTGCACCCCGACGATCTGCTGCGTGAGGAGGTGGAACCTCGCCGCCCCCTCCCACGCGCCGACGCTCGCGCACAGGTCGCGGATCTGCGCGTGAACGCTCGCGTCGAGGGGGTCGGCCATCAGCAGGTTGCTGAGCAGCTCGAACCGGCCGCGCGCGTCCGCCACACGCTCGCTGAAGTACGTGTACGCGAGGAACGCCGCGTCCTTGTTCGTCGAGTCCAGTTGCGTCGCCTGTTTCAGGCGCCGCACGAAGAGCTCTTCATCGCCGGTCTCGCGCGCGAGCAGCGCCGAGTCCAGCGCCAACCGGCTGCGGACGGACGGATCGAGCCTCGACCCCGCGGGGCCGAGAAGCCGCGCGAACTCGGCGAGGCGATCCTCCACCGTCTGCAGGCCCGCGATCCGCCGCGTGCTGAGGCGTAGCTGCGCGACCGTGTCGCCCGGGTCCGCCCTGATCAGCGCGAGCGTGGCCGCCTCGACACCGTCGTCCGAACCGCTCGCGTGCGCCGCCTGCACCCAGCGCCGGATCGTCTGCGCATCGGCGGGGTCGGTCTCGGCCGCTCGGCGCAGCAGGTCCGCGGTGATCGCGAAGTCGTCCTCGTTCGGCGATTGATTCACGCGCAGGTCGAGCAGCGCCGTGCGGGCCATCGCCCGCGCGACCTCCGTCATGAACTGCTCGCTCGGCTCGGTCAGCGGCCGGGCGGCCGCCGGGGCGGGAGCGGGGGCTTGCGCCGCGCCGTCCTGCGTCGACGCGGCCGCGCTCCCGGCGAGAACGACGAGGGCCCACGTGGAAGGTCCGACCAGACGTCCTTTGGTCATTGCCGACTCCAGCCAGCGAGCACGAGAAAGACCGCGACCAGCCCGAACGAAACGCCTTCGAGCGAGTACGTCACGCCGCGGCGGGTCTTCGGGAACCATCGGTCCGCGACCAGCGCCATGAACACGAGCTGGCCCGCGCAAACCGCCGCGAACCCGAGCGTGCGCCCGCCCGACCCGCCCGCGTGCGTTCCGAGAACCAGGTGCCACCCCGTGACGGAGAGGACCACGCCCCACGCGAGGGAGCCTGCGGTTCTCAGATGGGTCCACGGAGAGCGCACCGGTCAGCGTACGCGCCGGCCCGCCCCCATGTTCGGCTGAGGATCAACCCAGGCTCATGGTCATGAGGAACTCGGCGTTGGTCTTGACCTTCTTGAGCTTGGTCTTGAGGAGCTCCATCGCCTCGACCACGTTCATGTCGGAGAGGACCTTGCGCAGGCGGTAGACAAGCTCGAGCTCCTTGGGATCGAGGAGGAGCTCTTCACGCCGCGTGCCGGACGCCGCCACGTCGATGCACGGGTAGATGCGCTTGTCCATGAGCTTGCGGTCCAGGTGCAGCTCGCTGTTGCCGGTGCCCTTGAACTCCTCGAAGATCACCTCGTCCATCTTGGAGCCCGTGTCCACGAGGGCCGTGCCGACGATGGTGAGGCTGCCCCCGCCCTCGATGGCGCGGGCGGCGCCGAAGAACTTCTTGGGGCGCTGCAGGGCGTTGGCGTCGAGGCCGCCGGTCATGATGCGCCCGCTGTGCGTCGTCTCGGCGTTGTAGGCGCGGGCGAGGCGCGTGATCGAGTCGAGGAAGATCACGACGTGCTCGCCGAACTCCACCATCCGCTTGGCCTTCTCGATCACCATCTCCGCGACCTGCACGTGACGGCTCGTCTGCTCGTCGAACGTGCTCGCGACGACCTCGATGTTCGGGCCGTGGCAGTTGCGGCGGAAGTCCGTCACCTCCTCGGGGCGCTCGTCCACCAGCAGCACGATGATCTTCGCCTTCGGGAAGTTCTTGCTGATGGCCTTGGTCATCTTCTGCAGGAGCACCGTCTTGCCCGTGCGGGGCGGCGCGACGATGAGCGCGCGCTGGCCGAAGCCGATCGGCGCGACGAGGTCCACGATGCGGCACTCGATTTCATCGGGCGCGGTCTCGAGGACGTAGCGCTTCTCCGGGTGCAACGGCGTCAGGTCCTCGAAGTTCACGAGGCGGCCGATCGCACGCGGGTCCTGCCCGTTCACCTGATCGACGCGCAGCAGCGCAAAGTTGCGGGCGTTGTCCTTGGGCGGGCGGATAAAGCCCTTGACGACCATACCGCGGCGCAGGCCGTAGCGTCGGATGAGCGTGCCGCTCACGTAGATGTCGTCCGGGCCGTGCAGGTAGCTCTGCTCGGCGCTGCGCAGGAACCCGAAGCCGTCGGGCATGATCTCGAGCGTCCCCTCGCCGATGAGCAGGCCCTGCCGGGCCGCGCGGGCCTTGAGAATCTTGAAGATCAGGTCCTGCTTCGGCGTCGCGTGGTAGTCGGTGAAGCCTTCCTTCTCCGCGAGCTTGTGCAGCTCCTGGATCGACATCTCCTGGAGCTGGTTGACGCTGACATGGTCCTTGAGGCTCTTGGGATCGGCGTTCGCGATCGCGCGCTCGAGCTCGATCGCCTCGCGCTCGAGCTCATCGTCGCTCGGCAACGAGGGATCGAACGGCCTGCGGAAACCCCCACCGCCGCCGCCCATGCCGGGACCGCCGGGGCCCATCGGGCCGCTCATGCCCATGCCGCGCCGGCGCTTCTTGCGTCGGCGGAAGCCGCGGTCCATCGCGCCGTAGCCCTGCTGGTAGCCGCCACCGTCGCCGTAATCCCCGCCGCCGCCACCCTGACCGCCGCCCTGGTTCTGCTGCCAGTCGGGCCGCTGCGGACGCGGGCCGTTCCAGTTTCCGCCCTGCTGCTGGTTGCCCTGCTGCGGGCCGCCCTGGCCGCGGTTGTCGCCGCCGGATTGATCACGGCCGTCGTCACGCGATTCGCGCTGTTCGCGGGGCTGATCGCGCACCGGCTCGGGCGCACGCTCAGTACGGTCCTCGCGGCTGGGCCGGGGCTCGGGCGCGGCCTCGCGTTGGTCGCGCGCTTCGCGCCGTGGCGGGGCGACCTCCACGGGAGCGGCCGGCTCGCGCTTGGCCTTGCTCCGCGTGCGTGCGCCTTCGCCCGCTTCGCCTGAAGACTTGCTCTTGGTCTCGTCCGCTGAATGGGATGTCCGGGGCATGGGTGCTGGTCTCGGGTCGAAGTCTGGGCGCGTGTATCACGAGCGCCCGGCGGCGTCCGGAACGGACTGCCGCGTCGGTGCAGACTCAATGTGCGTCGTGACGCCCGACAGGGGCAAGCCGCCCGGCCGTGGAGGCCGGCGCACGCATCATCGAGAAAAAGCGCTCCCCCGCAGCCCACGCTTCCCGCCGAATGCCGCGAAGGGGAACCCCCGCGTCGTTCAGCCTTACGCCTGGTTGGAGAGGTGCTCGAAAGGGCCGTCGCTGCCATGAGTCCCGTGAAGAACCCGTGCCCTTGCCTCAAAGTATACCACTTCTATCGCCCGGGGGTGGCGGCCTGTTTCAGTTTGTTTGTACTTTTACGTTTCTTCACGCCGTCCGGCGGGCTCTTTGGGGGCCGACTTCCGCAGCAACACGCCGAGCATTCGGAGCACTTCATCCGCCTTGGAAGGGGCCAGGGCGAGGTAGTCGTACCACGCGCCCGCCGCGTCGTGGTCCGAAAGGACCGGGCTGAACCGTACCCGGACAAGGCCGCGGTGCATCGCGTAGAACCGGTACCCCATCCCAGCAAGGATCGCGACCTCCGGCCGGGCGAAGAACGGACCGCGCTTCGCGTGCGATTCGAAGACGACCGCGTCCGGCGTCACGCGCCGGAAGAACTCCGCCGCGGCGCCGAGCACGGTCGCCTCATGACCCTCGACATCGATCTTGACGAGCCGGTACTCGCCCGCGTGCTCGGTCCGCACGGTGACGGTTTCGGTACCGGCGCCGTTCGACGCGGCCTTGAGGCTCACCTCGCAGCGCGAGCCACTGCTCGTTGCCGTTTCGACGTCGCCGAGCCCGCGTGTGAGCAGCCGCCGCACCATGCAGCCGAACGGCCCAAGCATCGGAATCCCGGGGCTGGAGCGCCTCACTCCAGCTCGACGACCAATGGCTCGCCGTCGCTCCCCGACTTCTCGACTTCCCGGTCGCCCAGAAGCAGCCGCACGCGCAGATCGCGCTTCGGCCGCGGCATCGAGCCCTCGGCGCGCGCGATCGACACTGTCAACGTATCGCCGTTCCGCACAGCCTCGTACCGCGTGAGCAGGAACTCGCCCTTCTGGTATCCGAATCCGTCGCCCGCATCCTCGTAGAGCATGCCCGCCGCGCGGCCGTTCTCGTCGAGGTTCACAATGAGCGTGAGCGGGTCGAGGGGCTTCTGCCCCGTGTGCTCCATCACCGGGCCCGCCGGGATCACGGCGCCGGGGCGCACGTACAGCGTCGGCAGGTCGTCATTGCTGTTGTCCGGCCCCTTCGTCGTGTTGAGCGCATCGCCCGGCGGCAACCACGACACCTCGCGCCACGCGCCCTCCGGCATCACCGGCACGCGTGAGCGGTCCGGGACCAGTTGCGGGACGACGAGCAGGTCGCCGCCCAGGAGGAACGCGTCGTCCTCGCTCCGCAGGGCCGGGTCCTTGGGATCAACGAAGAAGAGCGGGCGCAGCACCGGCGATCCCTGCGCGCTCGCCTCATGAAAGAGCGTGTAGATGTACGGCATCAGGCGGTAGCGACGCTGCAGCGCGAGCCGCGCCGTCTCCTCCACCTCCGGGCCGAAGGCCCACGGCTCCTTGTCGATGTTCCCCTTGCCCGTGTGCCCGCGGCAGAAGGGCAGCATCGCGCCCAAACCGATCCACCGCTCGAACATCTGCGCGTCGCCGTCCGCCGCGAAGCCGCCGATGTCCGGGCCGTAGAAAGACAGGCCCGAGAGGTTCATGTTGAGCACCATCGGGACGCTCGCCTCGAGGTGGTACCAGTTCGCCGTGTTGTCGCCGCTCCAGCCGGCGTGGTAGCGCTGCCCGCCGATGTACGTCGCGCGGCTGAGCACGAAGGGTCGCTTGTCCGGCGCCGCGGCGAGGATCCCCTCGCGCGTGCCGCGGACCATCTCCATGCCGTAGACATTGTGGTACCGCGCATGGTCGCCGGCGGCGCGCTCGCCCTGCTCGTGGCCGTTGGGCGCGGTCATCGCCGGGTCGCCGGCGTGCCGGTTGTCCTCCGGCATCGTCTTGCTCTTCACATTGAAGATCGCCGGCTCGTTCATGTCGTTCCAGACGCCGGTGACGCCTTGGGCGATGAACGGCTTGTACCACGGCGCCCACCACGCGCGCACCCGCGGGTTCGTGAAGTCCGGGAAGTAGCACCACCCCGGCCAGACCTCGCCCTCGTACACCGTCCCGTCCGCGCGCTTCACGTAAACATCCTCGGTTTTGCCCGAGTCGCGGATTCTCCGGAAGTGGTTCTTCTGCGCGTCGCGCGCGGCGCGGGTCTCCGCCGGTTCCTTGGCGCGCTCCTCCGCGGGGGGCTCGCTCGGGCTGGGCTCCTCGCGGCTCTTGATGCCGGGGTTGATCATCCAGACGTTGTGGAAGCCCTGCGCGAGCAGGTCGGCGTTGAGCTTCTTAGGGTCCGGGAAGTACACCGGGTCGAACGTGAAGCACCGGAACGACTCGTAGTAGTCGATGTCGTACCAGATCACGTCGCACGGGATGTGCCGCTCGCGGAAGTTCCGAGCGATCTCGCGCACGCGCGCCTCGGGAAAGTATGAGTACCGGCACTGGTGGTAGCCCAGCGTCCACTTCGCCGGGAGCGGCGGCATTCCGGTGAGGCGCGTCAGCTCCTGCACGACCTCGATCGGCGTCGCGCGCTCGATCACAATCACCGGGAACGCCGGGCCGTCGGCGGTAAAACGAATCTCGTCCGGGCTCGTCGCGCCCGTGTCAATCTCGCACCGGTACGTCGTGTCCGCGAGCACGCCGAACGCCGTGCCGTCCGCCCGAACGGCGAGGACCCAGGGATGGCTCTTGTAAAGCGACGGCGCGGAGTCGTCGTAGCCGTAGGCATCCGTGTTCCACGCGACGACCTTCCGCCCGTTGCGCAGCAGCGGCCCCGCCGCCTCGCCCGTGCCGTAGAACGACGTCCCCGGCCCCGCCTTGACCACGACGCTCTGTTTCCCGTCGCGCGTCTCAAAGATCGGCCGCACGGCGAACCCCGCCGGCGCGGGACCGACCGCCCCCGTCTCCCGCTCCAGCGCATAGCTCGGCAGCGCGTTCGACCGCGCGCGCGCGTCCGCGAAGAACCGCACCACGCCGGGCGCGATCAACTCCGCGACCGGCCCATCCGCCGCCTGCTGCGCCATCGCCTCCCCCGCGGGGTACAACGCCCCAAACCCGGCCACGGCGCCCGCGAGCGCGAGCATGGCCGACGTCCCCAACGTGAAAACTCGACGCAACGCTGAACGCTGTCCGTGCATCTGGATCCTCCGAGGCGCGGGGAGCGTACGTCTCGCCGCGGCGAGACTTGGCCGCGCTGTCGTTCTAGGACTCGTCTCGTCCCCAGATTCACCCGCCCGGAAAACGACAATTTCGTGCCGGATCCCGCGGCCGGTCTTGGATGACGAGCCGCGAGCCTGTAGCATGTTCCGACGCGGCGACCGCCGCGTGTGAAAGGGGTTCCGACTTGAAGGCCGCCGCCCGCACGCTCGTTCTCTCCGCCACGGTTCTGTGCTCGCTCGCCGGGGCCGCCGCCCATGCGCAGGAGGACCCGCCGGCGATGCTCCAATGGTTCGAGTGCCGCTGGTATGACATGGAGCGGCGCATGCCCGACTACTTCCTGTCGGGCTGGGGCAGCGTCTGGCTGCCCCCGGTTTCGCGTGGGTACGTCCATCCGCTGCAGGCGAACCAGAACGGATTCAGCGCCGGGTACGACCCCTTCGACCGCTTCGACCTGGGCAGGCCCGGCGCGCAGACGGCGTACGGCACGGAGGCGTTCTTTGCCTCCGTCGTCGAGGAGTTCCACCGCTGCGGCGCCAAGGTCTACATCGACATGGTGCTGAACCACAACGCCGGCCGCCAGACCGGCGCGGGCTTCCAGGCCGACGGCGGATACCCCGGCTTCTGGATGGCGCCCGCGAATCCGCCGGTCAACAAGAGCCCCACCGACAATTGGGGCGACTTCCACAACGGCGTCGCGTCCGGCTATTACCAATCCGAGAATCCCAACGGCTCGCGCTACTGCCTCCTCAAGGGCGACCTCGTCGCGCTCGTCGACATCAACCAAGGGAGCAACAACCAGTTCATCCGCCAGCCCGTCGAGGCCGGCAACCCGCAGAACATCCCCGGCGGTCTCTACTTCAACAACCCCGACCCCAACAACCGCCGCTTCTACCCGGACACCGCGCTGGGCACCGACTCGGTCTCCAACCCCGGCACGCAGCAGCCCGGCGGTGCGCCGTGGGCCGGCCCGCTCAACACCGGCATCTTCGCGCCCCCCTGCGACATCCCCGCCCGCGGCGAACCGGCAAGCGTCCTGAACTTCGGCCGCTTTAACCTCGCCGACCCGATGGCCGGCGACCCCGTGCCGGAGAACGCCACGGGCTACCTCATCCGCTGGGTGCAGTGGATGCTCGACGTGCACAATGTGGACGGCTTCCGCATCGACGCCGTCAAGCACACGCCCAGCTGGTTCTTCGACACGTACTACGACTCCGCCGTCTATATGCGCCGCACCGGGCCGGATGGGCAGCCATTCACCCCCTACTCCTTCGGCGAGAGCGTCGAGGGGAACGACTTCTCCTTCGATCGTTACGTGCGCAAGCCCAACGGCCGCACCGCGGGCCGCAACGCCGCGGGAGACGCCTTCGGCAACCGGGACGTCCTCGACCTGAACGGCGCCGGCGCGTTGCGCGACCTCGTGAACAACCAGTCGTGGGCGAGCTGGGGCGCAGTGCAGAGCGCGCACATCGACAACACCGACGACGGCTTCAACAACGGCAACGTCGGCGTGAATCACTGCTGGAGCCACGACAACGGCAGCGCGGGCGACGGCGGCTCGGCGCCGCCCGTTCCCTCCGCGCGCCAGCAAGGCTGGTTCGCGCACGCCTACATGCTCATGAAGCCGGGCATGCGCAAGACGTACCACAACGCCCGCGGCGTCAACCGCAGCGGCGGCTTCTGGCCCCGCCACGGCGTTCTGCCGGCGCTCGGCGTCGAGCCGAACGTCCTGCAGGCTCGGCCCAGCCCGCTCCTGCCCGTCTCCGCGCCCAACACAGTGCTGACGGACCTCGTGCGCATCTCCAACATGACCGGCCGCGGCTATTACTTCCCGCGTTGGACCGACAACGAGGTGCAGGTCTACGAGCGCAGCAGCCCGCTCCCCGGGGGCGGCCAGTCGGGCAACGTGCTCGTCGGCGTCAACCGCAGCTACGCGGGCCTCAACGTCACCAGCTACGACCAGCGGACGTTCAACACGACGTTCCCGGCGGGGACGCGCCTGATCGAGCTCACCGGCAACGCGGCCCGCGCGGACGTCGACCCGCTCAACCAGATCGCGGAGGTTCTGACGGTCGGCGCCGGCGGCAGCGTCACCATCCGCGTCCCCCGGAACCAGAGCATCAACGGCGTCGAGCACAACCGGGGCTGGGTCATCTACGCCCCGGCTCTCCCCGCCGGCGCCCTCGAGGTCATCGGGGCGTCCGGGGAGGTCCCCGTGGACGACGTGACAACCGCCTCGTGGCGACGGCGTGCCAACCCGATGCCGATCGTCACCGGCAGTTCGATCACGCTGCGTCTCACGACGACCAACGGCGACAGCGGCGCCGCCGACAACAGCGCCGCCGACGACAACGCCCTCTTCTGCATCAACGCCGGCTTCCAGGATTGGAACGGCAACGGCTCGGCGGATGTTCCATCATCCAATGGTGTCGCGGCGGGCTTCGAGCAGTTCCTGACGACCAACCAGCCGCTCTACAACACCGCCAACACGCAGGGCCTCTACGAGCAGGTCATCGACGCGACGCACCTCCCCGAGGGGCCGAACTACATCAGGACCCTCGCCTTCCGCAAGCGCGGCACGGACGACGCGCCCCTCTTCCGCGAGTTCCGCAGCGTGATCTACGTGGACCGCGTCGCGCCGCAGGCCCAGCTCACGACGCTCGGGCCGCTGCCCGAGGGGACAACGTCGTTCAAGTTCCTCGCGCGCGCGCTGGACCGCCAGACCAGCCGCGTGCACGTGATCATCAACCCGTCGAACCTCAGCAACCCGCCCGCCCTCGCGACGGCGGGCAATCTCGCGACGCAGGACGACCGTTTCGAGTGGTCGCGCACCGCGCCGGGCCTTCAGAACGGCGAGAACACCATCCTGGTTGTCGCGTTCGAAGACTCGGGCAACGTCAGCTGGCAGACCTACACCGTTTTCGTCGGCACGCCACCCGCGGGCTGCGACACCATCGACTTCAACGGTGATGGTCTCTTCCCCGATAACCAGGACCTGGAGGATTTCCTCTCCGTCTTCGGCGGCGGCCCGTGCAGCACCGGGACCTGCGGGGACATCGACTTCAACAACGACGGGCTCTTCCCCGATAACACCGACCTCGAGGCGTTCTTCAGCGTCTTCGGCGGGGGGAACTGCTGAGAACAGAACGCGGCGCAAGGCGGAGAAGACAGAAACCTGGTTCAGAGGAGAAGCGCGCGCGGGCACTCCTCGACCGATGATTGTCTTCTTCTCCGCCTTCCTCCTTCGCCCTCTGTCGGCCTCCGCGTTCGCCATCCTCGGTTGTCCCCGCGCGCCCGGTTCCTCCTACGCTGAACCGTGCTCGCCCGCGTCCTCATCATCCTCGCTCTCGTTGTCGTGCTCGGCGTGCCGCTCGTCGCGCGCCTCGCCACAACGGAGCCCGCGCCCCCCGCGACGGCGCGACGGCTGATCATCGCGACGCCGCACGTGCCGCAGATCCGCGCCGAGTTCGGCGAGGCCTTCGAGCGCTGGCACCAGCGAATCCACGGCGAGCCCGTCTCGGTCGATTGGCGCGCGCCGGGCGCGGGCACGAGCGAGATTCTTAAGCTCCTCGAGGCCCAGTACGCCGCAGCGGCGAAAGCCGGGAAGTTCGACTTCACCGACCCGAAGAACCCCGTCTGCCCGCCGGGCACGATCCCCTTCGACCTCCTCTTCGGCGGCGGCACGTTCGATCACGGCCGCCTCAAGTCGGGCATCAAGACCAAGGTCATCGACGGCGGCGCGGAGCGAGACGTCTCGATCCCCATGAGCGTCCCCGCCGGGCTTGAGCAAGCGATGCTCGACCGCGTCATCGGCGAGAACAGGATCGGCGCGGGGCTCCTCTACGACAAAGACCAATACTGGATCGGCGCCGCGCTCTCGGGATTCGGCATCGTCTACAACCGCGATATATTCCGCGAGCTTGGCCTGCCGGAGCCCGCTCGCTTCGCCGACTTGACCGACCCGCGGCTCGCAAACTCGATCATCCTCGCCGATCCGCGCCAATCCGGCTCCGTCATGACCGCGATCGAGGCCATTCTCAACGCATCGCTCTGGAACACCGCGCGCGCCGGGGGGTGGGAAGAGGAGCTGAACCGCGCCTTCGACGAGGAAGCGAAGTCGAAGACACCGTGGGAGAGGTCGCTCTCCGCGGAACGCATGGCGAGCGTCGAGGACGCGTTCGACCGCGCGTGGCGCTTGCTGCGCGAGATGACGGCGAACTCCCGCACGTACACCGCCGCGGCGACCCGCCCGCCGATCGATATCAGCGCCGGCGAGGGCGCCGCCGGGCTCGCGATCGACTTCTACGGCCGCGGCCAGGCGCAGGCCGTGCTCGCACCGGGCCAGGACCCGGCGACCGGGCGGGTCGGCTATGTGGACCCGAAGGGCGAGGCGTACATCGACGCCGACCCCGCCTCGATCCTCCGGGGCGGGCCGGAACCCGAGCTCGCGAAGCGCTTCATCGAGTTCTGCCTGACGGACGAGGCGCAGCTCCTCTGGCAGCTCCCCAGCGCCCGGTCGCCCGCGGGCGAGGACAACCCGGTGAGCGTCGAGACGAAGGAACAGCTCGGGCCGCGCCGGTACGAACTGCGGCGCATGCCCGTGCGCCGCGACTTCTACCCCGTGCGGCTCGCCGACGGTTCGCTCGCGGCGGAGCAGCCGGCCAACGCGAAGACGTACTTCCCGCACTTTATCGACCAGGTGAACCCCTTCGAGATCGCGAGCGGGAATCGCAGCTGCGGATGGCGCAGCGCGATCGGGCCGATGCTCGGGTCGTTCGCGATCGACAACGCGCCGGCGCAGCGGCGGGCCTGGGCGGCCCTCCGCAGGGCGCGAGAGGACAGCGCCTTCCCGAACGATTCGCTCGATCAGATGGAGCGGGCCTTCTTCTCCATGCCCGAGACGCCCGTCAAGGGCGCGGACGGCCCGGTCCGGAACCTCCCATTCACGGCGGCGAACTTCCGGGCGATCCGCGATGCCTGGCGCGACGCGAGAGCAATGGCCGCGATCGAGATCGGGTACGCCGAGTTTTTCCGTGAGCGGTACGACGAAGTCGTCCGGCTCGGCGAGCGGGTTCGGCCCGCGGCCGCGGCGGCTGCACGTTAACCGCATTCTCACGGCTCGCACCTCAGTCGCCCCACGCGTTGGCCGATAATCCCGGCCATGCTCGCTCCACTCCATTCGCCCGCGTCCTCCGCCGCCGCCTTCGACGTGCAGGCACCCAACATCCTGACCTCCATCATCGCGACCATCGGCCCCGCCAGCGAGTCGCCGGATGTGGTTCGCCGGCTGATCGAGGCCGGCGTCTGCGTCTTCCGCTTTAACTTCTCGCACGGCACCCTCGACGATCACGGGCGGCGGCTGCGCACGGTGCGAGCGGTCGCGTCCGATCTGGGCGTGGCTGTCGCGTGCCTGGGCGATCTGCAAGGCCCCAAGATCCGTGTCGGGAGGATCCCGGCGGGGGTCGGCCAGCCCAGCCCGTCGGGCGGCGGTGTCGTCCAGGTGAACCCCGGTGAGGATGTCGTCTTCAAGGCCGGGATCACCGACGCGTTCTATCAGCCCGGCGACCTGCCGGGCGAGCACGAGCTCGTGCTCCCGGTCACGTATCAACCCCTGGTCTGCGAGGTGGAACCCGGTCACCGTCTGCTCATCAACGACGGCCACGTGCGCCTGCTCGCGGTCGATTGCGACCGTGAACGCCGGGAACTCCGTTGCCGCGTCGTCGTCGGCGGAGCGATTTCGTCGAACAAGGGGATCAATGTCCCGCAGAGCGAGCTCTCGGCGCGCGCGATGACCGAGCGCGACGAGGAGTGCGTCCGCTGGGCGGTGGCGCACGAGATGGACTACCTCGCCCTCTCGTTCGTCCGCAGAGCCAGCGACGTGCGCGAGCTGTGCGAGAAGATCGGCGAGTGCGTCGACCCTCGCACGGGCAGGGCCGCGTGGATCCCCGTTGTCGCCAAGATCGAGATGCCGCAGGCCGTCGCCAACCTCGATGAGATCGTCGAGGCCTCCGACGCCGTGATGGTCGCCCGCGGCGACCTCGGCGTCGAGATGGACATCGCGCGCGTCCCGGTCGTGCAGCAGCAGATCCTCGAGGTCTGCCAGAAGCGCGGCAAGCCCAGCATCGTCGCGACGCAGATGCTCGAGACGATGATCGAGAACTCCATGCCGACCCGCGCCGAGGCGAGCGATGTCGCCAACGCGATCTTCGACGGCGCCGACGCCGTGATGCTCTCCGCCGAAACGGCCACGGGCCGCCACCCCGCCCTCGTCGTCGAGACGATGGCCCGCATCGCCCACGCCGCCGAGGACCGGCTGCGCACCACCACGAGATCGTTCCACCCGCCTTCGCTCTTCGTCGAGACGCACCGCACGACCGCCGCGCTCGCGCACGGCGCGTGGGTCGTGTCGAGCGCACTGAACGCCGCGGCGGTGGTCTGCTGGAGCGAAGGGGGCGGCACGGCCCGCTACCTGAGCCAGAACCGCTTTCACATCCCGATCGTCGCGTACTCGAGCGACGAGCGCACCACGCGCCGCGTGGCGCTCTACCGGGGTGTCATCCCCGTCTGCGCTGCGCCCCCGGGCCGCGGCACGCTGTCGGAGTGGAACGCCGCCGTGGACGAGTACCTGCGTTCGCGATCCATCGCCGAGCGAGGCCAGGCTGTGGTCCTCGTCGCGGGCCGCCCGCTAGCGCAGGCACGGGCGACGAACACCCTCGCGATCTACCGCGTGGGCGAGCCGACGGGCGGCTACTTCGCGCAGACGTGACTACGTGAGCCGCGCCATGCGGCCGCGCGACGCGCGGGTCTGGCGCATGTACCCCTGCAGGTTCTTTCCGGGGCACGCCGTGCTCTGCAACTCCTGGTGCGTGAAGATCCGGTTGATCGGCACGCTGTGGCGGTGCGCCATTTCGGCGACGAACCCGTCGAGCGTCGCGACCTGCGCGCCCGTCGGGCGGTGCTGGTCGAAGTTCCCCATCACCATCACCCCGAGGTTGTGATCGTTGTCCTCCGCGACGTGGGCCCCCTCGATGGAAAGTGGCCGGCCCTCCCAGACGCGCCCGTCCGGATCGATGACATAGTGGTACCCGATGTCCACCCAGTTTGACCCGCGGGCCAGGTGCGCCCTGCGGATGCTCTCCATCCGCTCCGCGCAGTTGCCATACCCGGAGAGCCCCGCCGAGTTGATCGCGTCGTGGTGGATCGTGATCCGCCGCACGCCGTTCATCGGCTTGGAGAGATTCCAGCGGGGCTTGCCGCGTGTCCAAGCGCTGCGGGGGATGATGCCCGACGGAGCCTGCGCGGGAGCGCCCTGCGGCAGCGCGGGAGGCAGCGGCACCGGTGTCTTTGTCGCGATCGGCGCGGGAGGCGGCGGGGCCTTGTCCGGCCACACCGGCTCCGGGAAACCGCGGCTCAGCCGGCGTGATGCACACCCCTGCAGGATGAGGAGGCCGCCCCCCAGGATCCCGGCCCTGAGGACGCCGCGGCGGGTGGTCTCGCTGAGGAGCGGGGAGGGGTTTTCGGACGGTTGAGTACTCACGGCGTCATTCATCGGGAAACGCGGCGAACTTCCGCAAAACTTGACCGCGCGAGGTGTGCGCCGATCCGAGCGCTAGCACACGCGGCTCTGCCGGGCCCAAATCGCCAGCACGAGCAGAGCGTAGAGCCGCTGCCCGTGGTCGCGCCGGCCGTTCTCGTGCTCGGCCATCATCGACCGCACCGCCGCTCCATTTACTTCAACGCCCAGCACATGCACGGGGAACGGGTCGGTACCGGTCAGAGCGTCGTGCAGCAGGTCGCGCATACCCCCCCAATTCGAACGGAACCACGCGCCGAGCGGGATCGCGAACCCCATCTTGGGTCGGTCGATGATCGCCGTCGGGAGGTAGCGGCGGGCGATTCCTCGCAGGAGGGCCTTGCGCGCGAAGCCGGGGGCCAGTTCGCGCGCCGACAGCCGGGCGGCCGTGTGGAACAGGGATTGATCGAGCAGCGGCGCACGGACCTCAACGCCGGCGAGCATGGACGCATGATCGACTTTGCGGAGCATATCGCTCTGGAGGTTGGTGCACAGCTCCTCGTCTCTTAAGGAGACGCCCTCGGCGATAGGCTCGTACGCGAGCGCCGCGTCGTCGCCGATCACTCCGGCCAGATCGCCACGCTGGAACACCGCGAGCAGCGAGGTGGGATCGCCCGCCCTCGCCGCGGCGATAAACCGCGTCGCCTTCGATCGGCGCGAGCGCTGGTCCGCGTCGTTGAACAACGACGCGGGCAAAAGGGCGGCGATCGGCGCGAGCGTGCGGACGAAGCCCGCCGCGATGTACCGCGTGTATCCATAGAAAAGCTCGTCGCCCCCGTCGCCTGAAAGTGCGACGCCGAGCTCCTCGCGCGCCGCGCGGCAGGCCCAGTACGTCGGCAGCAGGGAACTGTCGCCGAAGGGCAGGCCCAGTGTCTCGATCAGGTGCACGAGGTCTTCGGCCGCGTGCGGCGAGACGTCAACGGTGCGATGCCGCGAACCGATGTTGCTCGCGACCGCCTGCGCGAACAAAGACTCGTCGTACCGGGGCGAGGGCATGCAGACGCAGATTGTCGTGAGCATCGCGCCGGGCCGCGCCTCGCGGATCGCGGCCGCCGCGTGGGCCGCGACGAGCGAGGAATCGACGCCGCCCGACAGAAGACAGCCGAGAGGCACGTCCGCGTCCAGGCGTCCCCGCACGGCGGACCCGATCATGCCGTCGAGCCCGTCGCGGAGCCGGACCGGATCATCCCGGTGCGCCAGAATGTCCGCACGGACGGAGCGCCGCGGGTCGACCGTCGCGTGGCGCTCGGTGAGCCCGTCGTCGGTGACGCGAATCGAGACGACACTGCCAAAGGGGAGTTGCTCGACGCCCGGGAACGGTGTCATCCTGTGGTGGTGCCCGAACGCGAGCCACGCGGGAACGAGGCGGCGGGCGGGCTCCACCGCCGGCCACGCCAGCGCCGTCCGCAGCCGGTGGAGCGCTCGCGGTGTGCTCGCGAAGGCAACGGCGTCCGGACCGCGGGCGATATAGAGCGGCTTCTCACCGGGCGCCGACCGGAAGAGCACGAGCCGGCGCTCGTCCCGCGCCCAGATCGCGCACGCGGTCATGCCGATGAGGTGCCCGAACGCGCGCTCCCGCCATATGCGCCACGCCGCGAGGATCACTTCGGTGTCGCTGTGGTCGCTGGAGAACGCGTGCCCGGCGTCGGTGAGATCGCGCCGAAGCTCCCGGTGGTTATAGATGCAGCCGTTGTGGACGAGGGCGAGAGCGCCCGCCGGCGCTCCGTCCGTGGTCCAGCGGGACGGCCAGAGCATCGGCTGCGCCCCGCCCCCGTGGTCGATGATGCTCAGCCGCCTGCTGATCAGGGCGACGTCGGCGACCCCGCCGGACGCCGTCTCCGCGCGGTCCTTGAAGACGCCGCGCCCATCGCGCCCGCGGTGCGCGATCGAATCGTCGAGGGCCGCGAGCCAGTGCGCCGGCACCGCGTCCGCCGCGGGCACAACAGCGGGCGAGATCCGCAGAATGCCCGCGATGCCGCACATTACTGCGCGGGCCCCCGCGTGCCCGGGTCGGCCGGGGGCGCCGCGCCCGCGCCCGCGATCAATTCCATGCGCCGCCGACGCTTGCGCTGGTCGTAGATCATCCACACCGTGTGGAGCGTGCGCGAGAGCAGGATGCCCGCGGCGAAGCTGATCGACGCGGCGACGGGCGGTCGGTAGCCGTCCTCGAGCATCTTGTACTGCATCCCCATGGCGACGGCATAGAGGATAGGGGCGAGCACGATGCGCTCGATCTGCACCTTGGTCGCGTCCTGCATGAACGACAGGTCCGCGTACTCGGGGTGGATGAGCTTGCCGTAGCGGCTCGGGGCGTGGTTCGCGTACCAGTGCAGCAGGTAGTAGACAGCGAGGTCGGCCACCAGGTCGAGCACGAAGGAGAGCGCCATGTTGACGTACTTGACGTCGACCTGCGTCTTGCGGGCGATCTGCGCGTCGATCTCCCAGCGGTGCACGTAGAACATCACGCCGTACATGAAGCCGATCGCCAGCGCTCCCGCGAGGAGGATGTTCACGTTGATGTTGACGATGCGCCTGGCGTAGAGCCTCGCGAGCCACTCCATGCGCGCACAGTCTAGCGGAGGAGCGCGCCCGGCGCGAGGCGCGCCGACGCCGCCGCGATCGCTTCCGCGCTCCTGTCGAAGCCGATCGCGCCGCGGCCGGACGCCGCGGCCGCCACCAGCGCCGTCCCGCTGCCGCAGCACGGGTCCAGCACGCTCCCGCCGGGCGGGCAGCACGCCTCGACCAGGAGCGACAGCAGCGCCAGGGGCTTCTGCGTGGGGTAGCCCGTCCGCTCCCTGCTCATGTTGTTGAGCGAAGGGATGTCCAGAACGTCCGTGGACTTCTTCGTCAGCCCGCGCATCCGCGCGCTCGTCGCGGGGACGCGCGGGGCCCGGAAGTAGCGGGCCCCGGGGTCGATGCAGTAGAAGAGGATGTCGTCGTGCTTGCGTGCGAACGCGCGGGGCGAACTGCCGCCGAGCCCGTAGCTCCAGATCAAGTGGTTGACGAACCGCTCGGGCCCCAGCAGCTCGTCGAGCAGGAGCCGCAGGTGGTGACAGCACCGCGCGTCGCAATGGATCAGCACGTTCGCGCCGGGCGTGAGGGCCGGCAGCGTCGCGGCGATCCGTTCGCGCAGCCACGAGACATAGTCGGCCATCGTCGGCCACGCATCGTCGTACGCCGCGGTGCCGTCGCGGCCGAGCACGCGGGCGCGCGGAGAGGCCGTGCGGCGGCGTCCCGTGTTGAACGGCGGGTCCGCGTACATCAGGTCGATCGACGCGGGCGGCAGCGCGCGCGCCGCGTCCAGCCAGTCGGCGTTAACGAGGCGAACCTGGCCGGGCGCGGGCGGCTCCACGGGAGAGTGTTGGACGTCCCCGGCCGTACCATCGACGCGGGAGGCCGCATGCAGACCGTCATCGGGTACCGAGCGTTCTACCACGCGCAGAGCAACAGCGGCAGAGTCTACCTCCGACTCGACAGCGGGGAGGACGCGGAGATCGCCGCGGATTCTCCCGCCGAGTTCAGCGCCATGCTTGAGGTGCTCCGGCGCCACCCGGAGGTGATGTACGAAGAGGAGCAAGGACTCCTCGTCCTCCCGTGGCGCAAGCCGGGGACAGCCTGAGGAAGCGAGCGAGCGATCGAGGGCCGAGGGCCGGGCACGACCGACGGAGGTGCGCCGAACCCGATGATGCCCGGAAACAACCCCCGCGACTTCCGACGCGGGGGCTGGTGTGTCACTCGAGCCCGACGCTCGCCCACTTCACGCTCGCGCTGTCGTGGCAGCCCTCGATCGTGAGGTCGATGCGAACGTGGCACGCGTCGAAGCGCGGACCCTCGGACGCCGAGTAGGAGATGCTGTGGTCGCTGCGCGACCGCTCGCAGAGCGTCGGGCGCCGCGATTCGTTGCCGGAGCGGATGCGCAGCCGCACGCCCTCGATCTCGGGCAGTTCGCACCCGTCGGCGATGAGCTTCACCTTCGCGTGCAGCGCGCCGCATTCACGCCAGAGCGTCACATGAGCGTCGAAGTGCTTGCCGTCGAGGCAGACCTCGCGGCAGACCGTCACGGGCTCGGGCTCCTTGTGCCTGGGCTTCTCGTACCGATCGCGGTGGCCTCCGTAGTGCGGGATCTTGGGCCACACGATGGTGATGCCGCGCCGGGGACGCTCGCGCTCACGGTGCGACGGCCTGCGTCCGCAGTCATCGCCGGCGACCGCCGGTGTGCCGACAAGTGCGAGCAGACTGATCGCGCCGGCCGCGATCCACGCGGTCCTTCCCGACTTCATGACAGGCTCCTTCGTTGCCCCCGCTCATCCCGCGTACACCGCGGCGGAAAGCGAGTGGTCACTAATATGACGCGAGAAGCGGTTCTCAGTTCCGTGGATTTTCGCGATTCCGAAAACCCCCTCATCGCGGACGCAGCGGACGTCGGCGAGGACCCTCCGCCCGATATCCTTCGCGCATGCCAAACGTCTATCCGTTCCACGCGGTGCAGTTCAAGGGGGGCAACGGCGACCTGAGCACCCTGGTTGCCCCGCCGTACGACGTGCTGGACGCCGCGGGCAAGACCCGGCTGGTCGCCCGCGACCCGAACAACGTTGTTTCAATCGACCTGCCGCACACGCCCGCGAAGGAACTCGGGCCCGCGAGCGCGTACGAGGGCGCGGCGGAGCGGTATCGGGAGTGGCTGCGCACGGGCGTGCTCGGCAAGCACGCGGCACCCGCGATGTTCGCGTACCGCCAGACCTTCACCAGCGGCGGCAAGACGATCCAGCGCTGCGGCATGTGCGCGACGGTGGACGCCGTGCCTTTCGGCCCCCGCGCGGGCGGCGGCGTTCTCCCGCACGAGGAGACGTTCAGCGGGCCCAAGGAAGACCGCTTCGCGCTGATGAAGGCGACCCGGGCGCAGCTCTCGCCGATCTTCGGCCTGCACGCCGACGAGCAGGGGCACGCGACGCGGCTCGTGCGGGAGGTGATGGCGAAGTCTTCACCGCACGCGACCGCGCGGACCGACGAGGGCGTGCTGCACGAGGTGTGGACGATCACCGATGACAAGACGATGCGGGCCTATCAGGACGCGCTCGCCGGCGAGGACATCTTCATCGCCGACGGCCACCACCGCTACACGACGCAGCTCAACTACCTCAAGCACCTCGAGGGGCAGGGGCCGGTGCCCGCGGATCACCCCGCGCGCCGGAGCATGATGGTGCTCGTGAGCATGAGCGACCCCGGCCTCGTGATCTGGCCGACGCACCGCGTGCTCGGCGGCATGAAGGACTACTCGATCGAGAAGTTCCTGGGCGAAGGGTCGTCGGCCTTCCGCGCTTCGCCCGTAGCCGGCGGCCTCAAGGGCCTCGACGAGGCTCTGGCGGGGCGCAGCGACCTGGGCGAGGGCCGCTTCGGCGTCTACGACTTCAAGAGCGGCGCGGGGTATATCGCGGCGCCCGCGTCGGCCGACCCGCTCGCGGCGCGGTTCCCTGACAAGCCGCGCGCTTGGCGCGAGCTGACCGTCGCGTTCTGCCAGTACGTCATCGTCGAGCAGGTCTGCCAGCCGCGTCTGAACGGCGGCCAGCCGGTCAAGTGGGCTTTCCCGCACACGATCGAAGAGGTCGAGCAGATCGGCAAGGGCGCCGAAACGGGCGCGGGCGGCGGCGCGGGGTTCGCGCAGGTCGCGATCGTCGTGCGCCCGACGCCGCTCGCGTCGGTGCGCGACGTGAGCCGCGCGAACCAGCTGATGCCGCAGAAGAGCACGTTCTTCTACCCGAAGCTCGCGACGGGGCTGTGGATCAACGGGCTGGAGTGATCGCCGCCGGCGACGACCGGCGAGCCGGTGCGCAGCGGGAACGCGCCGCTCGTTCGCTGTATAGTTTGCCATGCCCCTCACACGCGACCAACTGGCGATGCGCGCGGCCCAGGAACTCCGCGACGGCTACATCGTGAACCTCGGCATCGGCATCCCCACGCTGGTCGCGAACTATGTCCCCGCCGGGATGGACGTGTGGCTGCAATCCGAGAACGGGCTCCTGGGCATCGGCCCCTTCCCGCGCGAGCACGAGGTGGACGCGGACCTGATCAACGCCGGCAAGCAGACGGTGACGGCGCGCCCCGGTGCGAGCTTCTTCTCCTCCGCCGAGTCCTTCGGCATGATCCGGGGCGGGCACATCGACCTCTGCATCCTCGGCGCGATGCAGGTGAGCCAGGAGGGGGATATCGCCAACTGGATGATCCCCGGCAAGATGGTCAAGGGCATGGGCGGCGCGATGGACCTCGTCGCGGGCGTCAAGCGCGTCATCGTGACGATGGAGCACACCGCCAAGGGCCAGGCCAAGATCCTCAAGGAGTGCAACCTCCCCCTCACCGGCCGGCGGTGCGTGGACATGGTCATCACCGACTTGTGTGTGCTCGAGATGGATCCTGAGCGCCGCCGCTTCCGGCTCAAAGAACTCGCCCCGGGCGTGACCGTTGACGAGGTAAAAAAAGCGACCGAGGCGGAAGTGGTGTACTGAAGGCTTACGCGGGCAGCAGCACGCAATAGACGTGATTCAGATTTGTCCCGCTCGCGAACGCCGGGATGAGCGCTCCGAGCCGCGCGAGCGCGGCCTGCGTGTCATGAGCGTCGAGCGCCGCGCGCAACGCCGCCAGATCGACCGACGTGTGCTCGTCGGTCAGAACCGCCCCCGCGCCGTCGCTCGGTCCATCGCGTCCGTCGGTCGAGAGCGCGAGCAACCCCCACCGCCGCCCGGCGAGCGCTTCCGAGGCCTCGGCGAGAAACGCGAGCGCGAGTTCCTGGCTCGGCCCGCCCCGGCCGCCGGGGCCGGTGACGGTCACCGTCGGTTCGCCGCCCCAGATGATCGCCGCAGGTACACGCGGCGGCTGTCGCGCCACAGCCCCCGCGAGCGATACGCCGAGATCGCGGGCCTCGCCTTCAACGAGCGTGCGCTTCTCGACGACCGCGAAGCCGTCTCGTGCCGCGGCCGCGGCGCATGCCTCCACGACGCGCGCGTTGCTCGCGATCACGCAGGTGCGGGCGCTGATTCGCAAGTCCTCTTCTGACTTCGGCGTCTCCTCGTGCTCCCCCCGCGCACCGCGCTGCAGAAAGTCCCGCACGGCCGGCGCGGCGTCTTCACAGCCGCGCCGCGACAAGACGTTCAGCGCCTCGGCGAACGTCGTCGGATCGGGCACGGTCGGTCCCGACGAGACCACATCGAGCGGGTCGCCCAGAACGTCGGAGAGGATCATCGATGTGAGCGTGCGGGCGGAGCACCGCTGTGCGAGGCGGCCGCCTTTGAGCTGTTCGATGTGCTTGCGAACACAATTGATCTCGCGGATCGTTGCGCCGGCCCGCATGAGCGAGCGGGACACACCGACAACGTCGTCGAGCGAGAGGCCCGCGGCCGGAAGGCAAAGGTGCGCGGAAGCGCCGCCCGAAATCAGCGCGAGGACGTGTCCGCCGGCGGGGCGGCGGGACATCCACGCTCCGACCTCCTCCGCGGCATGCACATTGCGTTCTGTCGGATACGGGTGGTCGCACGCGTAAACGCTCGTTCCGCTCCGCCGCCACCACGCGTCCTCCGCGATGCCCGGCGGCGTTGTCGCGATGAGCGAGGCAATCCGCGGCCCGAGCAGGTCCGCCGCGGCTTGCGCCATCGCGAGCGAGGCCTTGCCCGTCGCCAGCACATGCACCGGACCGCGCGAATCGCCCATCGCTGTCGGCCAGGCGGACCGGACGGCGGCGAACGGGGCCGCGGCCTCCAACGCCGACTGCCTCAGCCGCTCCAGCATCGCGCGGAGGTCGGCGGTCATTGCGCGTCGGCCCCGAGCTTTGAGAGACGGCGGCAGGCCTCGTCGATCGTGTCGGCGCGCTTGCAGAACGCAAAGCGGACCAGGGGCCGGCCCAGTTCCTTGCGCGAGTAGAAGACACTGGGCGGGATGGCGGCCACGCCGATCTCACGTGTAAGGTGCTCGCAGAAGGCGTGGTCGTCGGCCAAACCGAGGCGTGACGAGACCGGCGTGTGATCGGCCATCAGGAAGTACGTCGAATCGGAGCGGTGCACGCGCAGACCCGCCGCCTTCAACGCCGCGGCGAGCGCATCGCGGTTGCGGATGAAGAGCGAGCGCAGACCTGCGACATACTCGCCGCCGCCCGGTCTGCACAGATGGTCGCGGATCGGCACGACCGCGCCGTGCTGCAGCGGCGTCGCGCCGGAGAACGTGAGGTACTGGTGCGCGGCGCGGACGCACGCGCCCAGGGCCGGCGGCGCGATCGCCCACCCGACCTTCCAGCCTGTCAGGCTGAACGTCTTGCCGAGGCTGGAGAGCGTGATCGTGCGCTCCGCCATGCCGTCGAGCTGCGAGAGGTGAATGTGCGGCAGCGCGGGATCGAAGGTGAGGTGCTCGTAGACCTCGTCCGTGATCGCGACCGCGTCGTGCCGTCGGCAGAGGTCGGCAACAACCTCCAGTTCCTCGCGCGTGAAGACCTTGCCGGTGGGGTTGTGCGGCGTGTTCACGATGATCGCGCGCGTGCGCGGCCCGAACGCGGCGCGGAGCTCCCGCTCGTCGAAGCCGAAGGCTTCGCCCTCCCGTGCCGGCGCACGGAGAGGCACGTACCGGGCGGTCGCGCCGGTCATAGCCGCCCCGGCGGCGTAGAAGTCGAAGAAGGGCTCAAAGATCACGACCTCGTCGCCGGGGTTGAGAAACCCCAGCATCGCCGCGACGATCGCCTCGGAGCAACCCGCGGTCACGGTGACGTCGGTGTCCGGATTGATCGGGCGGTTGCCGCGCATAGCCCACGCGTGCGCGATCGCCTCGCGCAGCGGCGGGACGCCCGTCATCGGCGCGTACTGCGCGTGGCCGGCGTTGATCGCGCCGATCGCCGCGGCCTTCGCGTCCGCGGGGCCGTCGAAGTCCGGGAAGCCCTGCGAGAGGTTGACCGCGCCGTGCTTGATCGCGAGGGCCGTGTACTTCGCGAAGATCGACTCGCCCAGCGGGCGCAGCCGGTCGGAGATCATGGGCGCGGGCCGGGTCATCGGCCAAGGTTACTCTTGCGGCGCATGACCACCGCCCCCCCGAGCACGCCCACCAAGGCGGACGCCCCCGAGCCCTTGCGCCTCCACATCGGCGGCGAGGAGGTGAAGGAAGGCTGGAAGATCTACAACGTGCAGCAACTGCCGGGCGTCGACTACATCGGCAACGCCCTCGACCTCTCCCAGTTCGCCGACGGCAGCGTGACGGAGGTCTACGGCTCGCACATCTACGAGCACCTCGACTACGTGCGCGAGCTGCCGATCGCGTTCAAGGAGGTCTTCCGCGTCCTCCGGCCTTCCGGGCTGTTCCGTCTCGGCGTGCCCGACATCGAGGTGCTCGCGCGGCTGATCATCGACCCCCGTCTTTCATTCGAGGAGAAGTGGCACGTGCAGCGGATGATCATCGGAGGCCAGACCAACCCGTGGGACTACCACAAGGTGGGCTTCACGTTCGACTTCCTCAAGTACATGCTGGAGGCGACGGGCTTCCGCCACGTGCGGCGGGTCCAGACGTTCAACTTGTTCAGAGACGCGACGGTCCTGGCGTTCAAGGGCGTGCCGATCAGCCTGAACGTGCAAGCGCTCAAGCCGTGACCGCTGCTCACCCGACGAAGACGGCGACCTGGTCGATCGGCTTTCGATGAATGTCCGGCACGCGGCAGCCCTCCGCCGGGTACCCCACCGGCAAGAGCAGGAAAGGCCGCTCGTGAGCCGGCCGGCCGAGGATCGTTCCCAGGAACGCCATCGGGCTCGGCGTGTGCGTCAGCGCCGCCAGCCCCGCGTGATGGATCGCACAGAGAAGAAGCCCGGTGGCGATGCCGACCGACTCGTTGGTGTAGTACACCCGCTCGTCCGGGCCGTCGCCGCGCACCAGCTTGAAGACGACGATCAGCCACGGCGCCGTCTCGAGAAACTCCTTGTTCTCGTCGGTGCCGAGCGGCGCGAGGTCCTCGAGCCATCCCGGCGTGGCGCGCCTCGCGTAGAACTCCCGTTCCTCGGCTTCGGCGCCCTCGCGGATCCGCCGCTTCGTCGCGGCGTCGCGGACGCACACGAAACGCCACGGCTGCTTGTTGGCGCCGCTCGGCGCGGACCCCGCCGCGCGAACGCACCATTCGATCGTCTCGCGCGAGACCTCACGCGGGGAGAACGCCCGCACACTCCGACGCCGGCGGACCGTCTCGTAGAAGTCGCGCGCGGCGTGCTGCGCGGGCTTGCCGGGGTCGAACGGCGTGTAGGGAATGGTCGGATACGTCACGCGCAGAGCATACGGAGCGTCACGGGTACTCCTGCCTCGTCGGCCTGATCAGCACGTCGCTCAGGTGCACGTGCGCGGGACGCGAGACCACGTACCCCACCGAGTCCGCGACGTTCTCGGGCGAGAGGACGGGGCCGATGCGGGCCTTCACCTCGGCGAACCACGCGGGGTCGTACCCCGCGACGCCCTGGAACTCGCTCTCCACAAAGCCGGGCTCGATCAGCGTCACGCGGATCCCCTTGGGCCCGAGCTCACGCCGCGCCGCCTCGGCGAGCGAGTTCACGGCGAACTTCGTGCTGCCGTACATGCTGCTGAACGGCGAGATGTGGCGGCCGACGGTCGACCCGATCACGACGATGTCGTGCGGACGCGCGAGGGCGTCGGGCCCGAAGCGGCCGCCGGTCCGACGCTCGATCTGCGCGAGCATCCGCTGCGCCGCGGCGCGGATGAGCTTCGCCGCGCCGGTGACGTTCGTGCGGATCATCTCCTCCCACTGCGACGGGTCGCTCGTCAGAACCGAACCGGAGAGCCCCCTCCCCGCGTTGACGACGACGAGGTCGGCCTCGAGCTCGGGGTTCCCGAGCGCGAGCCGCGCGACGTCGAGCATGCGCGTGATCACCGCGTCGTCCGCGCAGTCCCCCACCACCTGCGCGATGTTGCCCTCGCGAAACTCCTTGGCCGCGTCGGCGAGGCGCTCCGGCCTGCGGCCGTTGATGACGCAGAAGGCGCCGAGGTTCACGAGCCGGCCGGCGATCGCCCGGCCGATGCCCGCGCTGGCGCCGGTGACGACCGCCGTGCGGTTCTGGAGGGGAAACTGCACCATGGGACGGACTCCTGAGCGGGCGCCGGCTTCTCCTAACCTTGACCCGTGCAACACGACGCGCTCGAACTCCGCCTCAAGGTAGCGCTCGACGCCGCGGCCCGGAGCGGCGACCTCGCGATGTCGCTCTACCAATCGACCGACCTCGCGGTGGAGCGCAAAGGCGACGGCAGCCCGGTGACGAGCGCGGACAAGGACGGCGAAGCGCTGATCCGGCGGATGATCGCGGATGCCTTTCCCGACGACGGCGTCATGGGCGAAGAGCACCCCGAGAAAACCGGCACATCGGGCTGGCGCTGGGTCATCGACCCGATCGACGGGACGAACTCCTTTGTCCGGGGTGTGCCGACCTTCGGCGTCCTGATCGGCGTCGAGCACAACGGGTCGATGGACGCGGGCGTCGCGCACTTCCCGGCGCTGGACGAAACCGTGTGGGCGTCGCGGGGCGGCGGCGCGTGGTGGAAGACGTCGCGCGGCGAGACGGTGCCCGCACGCTTGTCAACGACGGACGAGCCCGCGAAGGCCCTGGTGCAGGCGCCGAGCCCGCCGGCGTTCCTGCGGTACGGACGCGAGAAGGAACTCGCGGCGATCACCAACTCTGTTCACCGCACGCACGGCTGGAACGACGCGTACTCGTTCGCGCTCGCCGCGACCGGACGCGCGGACGCTGTTCTCGGCTTCAAGTTCAGCCTGTGGGATGTCGCCCCCTTCATGGTCATCTTCCCGGAAGCCAGCGGGCTCTTCACGGCGTGGGACGGGTCGAGCCCCGCGATGGCGACGGCCTTGGGCGCGGGACCGGGTATGCACACAGCGCTCGCGCGGGTGCTGACCGGCGGCCGGAGCGCAGAGCGCCGAGGCGGGGAACGCGGGCGTTGAATCAGCGGCCGGCGACGCCCGCCGCCGCCTCGACCGCGTTGCGGAAGATCACGGTGCCCGGGGTCGGCAGCGCGCGCAGCCGCTCGGGCAGGCGCGTCCAGGCGGGGTGGCGGTTCCACTCGAGGAAACGCTCGGGGTGCGGCATCAGCGCGAAAACTCGGCCCGAGGCGTCGCAGATCCCCGCGATCGATTCGGCGCTGCCGTTGAAGTTGTCGCCGTAGGAGACCGCCACGCGTCCGGAGTCCACGAGCGAACGGATCACCTCGGGCGGCGCGCTGAAGCGCCCCTCGCCGTGCGCGACGGGGAGCATGAGCGCGGCGTCCGCCTCGTCGCGGTAGAGGTCCTGCAGGCCCCGAGTCCAGACGCACCGCGATGACGCGTTGTACGTCACCGGCACCCAGCAATCGCGGAAGCGGCCGCTCGAGTTCGCGGTCAAGGCCACGGACTGCGCCGGCGGTTCCTCCGGCCAAGGCTCGCCGGGCCCGGGGCCGGGCAGCAGCCCGGCCTGCACCATCGTCTGGAATCCGTTGCACGCGCCGATCATGAGGCAACCGCGGTCGAGCGCCGCCCGCAGCGCCGGGTAGAGCCCCCGCCGGAGCTTCATCGCGAAGATACGGCCGCTGGCGATGTCGTCGCCGTACGAGAATCCGCCCGGAAAACCGATCAGATCGAACGGGTCCAGGCGCGAGGGTTCCCGGATCAGCGCGTCAAGGTGATGGAGTTCGGCCTTCGCGCCCGCGAGCTCGAATCCGCGGAGCATCTCCTGCTCGCAGTTGGTCCCGGGGGCGCGGATGACGATGGCGCGGGGCACGACCGATTGTAGGTGAAGTGTGATCGGTGATCAGTGAATGGTGGGCATGGGACGCCCGGCGCGCAGCGGCGTGGTCTCAACGACCCACCGACACCTTTCGCCGATCAGTGGTCACCGATCACTGTCGCATCCGCCGGCGGCACCACCGCGTCCTCCGGGGGCCGCAAGCGCAGCAGGATCGTCCCGCTCCCGCCCTCCTGCCGCACGCCCACGCGCCGGTTGCGCACGAGCTCGAGGAGCGCGAGGAAGAGCCCCACCATCTCCGAGCGCGTCTTGCCCCTGATCATGTCCCGGAGCTCGACCTCGCCGACGCCCCGCTCCGCGTTTTTCGCCGCGTGCTCCTGCAGACGCGAGACGATATCCTCCGCGTGCAGCTCGATCGGCGTGTCGTCGTAGGTGACCTGGTGGTCGCCCAGCCGCTCGAAGTTCACCGTCTGCGCGACGCGGAAGAAGGCCCCGGCGAGCTCGACGAGATCGAGGTCGTCCAGGTCTTCCTGCGCGGCGTCGTCGAGCAGCCGCGCCAACGCCTGGTCGTCCACACCCGCGCGCCCGGCGCCGAACCGCCGCGACCACTCGTCGCCGCGACGCTCGAGAAGCTCCGCCGCGTCGCGGTAGCGCTTGTAGTCCAGCAGCTGACGCACGAGCTCCTCGCGGGGGTCGGTCTCCGGGGCCTTGGCGCCGCCGTCGGCCGACGCGGCGGCGCCCGGCTTGCGCAGCAGCATGCGGCTCTTGATCTCCGTCAGCGTCGCCGCCATGACGAGGAACTCGCCGGCCTCGTCGATGTCGAGCCGAGCGGTGTCCGCGCCGTGGAGTTGCGAGACGAACGCGAGGTACTGGTCGGTGATCTTCGAGATCGGGATGTCGTGGAGATCGACCTCGTTCTTGCGGATGAGGAAGAGGAGAAGGTCCAGCGGCCCCTCGAAGGCGTCGAGCTTGATGCGGTAATCGTCGAGCGTCACGCGGCGTCCCCCTCCGTGGTGGAAAAGTCTAGGAACAGGGGCGCAGCGCTCGGGTGACCGGCGATCCGCGATCGGGGAATGGCGGCGCTTGGCCACTCCGATCACGCCGATGCGCTCCGGGCAACCCGAATCGATCATTCACCGATCACCGATCCCTGATCACGGCCTTACCCAAGCTCCACGCTCCAGTACGCGTTATCGAGGAACGCCTTCCACGACTGGTACTTCTCGTTGCCGAGGCGGAGGCTGATGAGCGGGTTGCGCTTCGGGCGCACGGGGCGGACGACCAGCTTCATGCCGGCCTGATCCGGCGTGCGGCCGCCCTTGCGCGCGTTGCACTTGATGCAGGCGCAGACGAGATTCTCCCACGTGTCGCCGCCGCCCTGGGCGCGGGGCAGCACGTGGTCGATCGAGAGGTCGCTCGTCGGGAAGATCCTGCCGCAGTACTGGCAGCGGTTGCGGTCGCGCGCGAAGAGGTTGCGCCGGTTGAGCTTCACGCTCTGCTCGGGCAGCTTGTCGTACCCGAGCAGGCGGATGATGCGGGGAACGGCGATCTCGAAGCGCACCGTGCGCACCCAGTCGTGGCGCTCGCGCTCCATCTCGTGCTGCAGCTGGCTGATCTCCATCCAGCTCTCGAAGTCGTACGTCAGGTACTGCGAGACCGCGGGGTCGTCCGCGTTGGGCTCCACGTGCACCACCTCGGCGATGTTGCGCGCGAGGAGGCAGAACGCCCGCTTGGCGGAGATGATCTTCATCGCCGCGTAGGCGCGGTTCAGAACGAGCACCTTGGCCGAGAGACCGTCGCCGGCGAAGGCGGCGGCGCCGACGTGGTCCCCGCTCTCCAGCCGGGCAAGAAGGTCCTCGTCCCCCGGCACTTCGAGCGAATGGAATTCCTGGGCGGCCGAGGGGCTCGTCCGGTCATGGATGGGGCGGCTCTTGCCGCCCGACCCTCCCTGATGTCCGGCACGCCGGTGCATCGTCTTGAATTATAACGGCATTCCGCTCGCGCGTGTGAAGAGTTTGTGGACAAGCCGGTGCACAACCCGGAAGACGGATACCAGGGCTTCCGCACGCGCGTCAAGTCGGACCCGCCCGAGCGGCGGGTCTTTAGCCCGGAGCGGGACGAGCGCCGACCGGGGACAGCTCGCCCTCGCCCGATGCAACGACCACCGCGGCGGCCGTATCCCCGGTGACGTTCACGACCGTCCGTGCCATGTCAAGGATGCGATCGACAGCGATGATGAGCGCGAGGCCGGCGGTCGGGATCCCGACGGCTTCGAGGATGAAGACCATGAGGACGAGGCTCGCGCTGGGCAGGCCGGGGGATCCGATCGCGACGAGGATCGCCATCGCGCAGATCGTGACATATTCGCCGACGCCGAGAGGAACGCCGAATACCTGGGCGAGAAACGTCACGCACATGACCTGGTACAGCGCGGTGCCGTCCATGTTCACCGTTGTCCCCAGCGGGCACACGAGGTTCGTCACGCGGTCGCTCACGCCCAGCGCGCGGCAGCAGCGCATCGTGACCGGCATCGTCGCCGCTGACGACGAGCTGCTGAACGCGAGCAACTGGGCGGGCGCCATGCCGCGAAAGAACTTCCCGACACTCATCCGCGGCTTACTGAAGAGCGTCACCATCGCCGGGTAGACGCCAAAGAGAATGATCCCAAGCCCGGCGAGGACTGTGACAACGAAGACCGCGAGCGCGCCGAGCACGCTCCAGCCCATCGTCGCCACCACGATCGCCGTGAGGCAGAAAACCGCGACCGGCGCGAACTTCATGACGACGAGCACAACCTGCAGGCACGCCTCGGCGAGCGCCTCGAGCACCCGCACCGCCTCGCGCCGGCGCTCCTCCGACACCAGCGTCAGCCCGACGCCCAGAAGGATCGCCATTGTGACGATCTGCATCATGTTGCCGTCGGCCAGAGCCCCGAACGGGTTCGCGGGAAACGCGTCGAGGATCTGGCCCCAGAGACTCGTCGACGCGCCGAACTTCTCGGCATCGCCGACGCGGCCGGCGGCGTCCTTGGCGCGCTCGGCGAGCACCGCGTCGCGGGTCGTCTCGTTCACGAACCTGCCGGGGCGCACCGAGAGCGACAGCGCAACCGCGATGAACACCGCGGCGACCGCCGTGCACGCGAAGACGAGAAGCGTCTTCCCACCGACACGCCCGAGCGTGCGTGCGTTCCCGACGCCCGCGACCGCCGCGGCGAGGGAAAAGAGAACGACCGGGACCGCGATCAAGCGCAGCAGCCGGAGAAAGAGATCGCCGATGAATCGCGCCGCCTCGCCCGCGAACCGAACGGTGTGTGCGAGCGGCGACGGGTCGCCAAGCGGTGGTGCGTCGGCCGCCGGAGCCGTGTGCGACAGGAAGGCCTTGGCGTTCTCGACGCCCATCGCCCGCCATGTCTCGGTGTCCCACCACACGCTGATCGCCGCGCCGACGGCGGCGCCCGCGATGAGCGCGAGGAGAATCCACACGTGCGCCGGGAACTTGGGCATGGGCGGAGTCTAGTTGGTGGCCCGTCCGCCCGGGGCAGGCCTCCTCACCGGTACCCCGCCGCTCCGCGGCGGCTCCTCTCTTGGTGCTCCGCCGCGCCGTGGCGGAGTCTTCTCTTGGCCGGGACCGGCCTGTCAAGCCCGGTCTCGCACCACCACAGCCCGTCTTCGGGCTTAGGCCACGCTCTTCGCGCCGCACTCGGGACAGGTTTCAAGCGTCACGGTGTCGGTCTTGAGCTTGTACGCACAGCGCACGCACTGACCGCGGACGCGCCGCCGCTCCTCCCGGCGTTGAAGAAAACAGAACGGCGCGACGAACGGCCAGACGAACACGCCCACTAGCGCGGCGAGACACACGCAGTTCCAGACGTAACCCCACCACAACGTCCGCCGAATCTCGGCGTAGTCCTTCGGCGCCCCGCCGGGTGGCCAGAGAACGGCCCACGCACCACGGTGTTCGGCAGGGACCGCCGTCATCAGCTTGATGCGCAGGTTATGGAGACGCTTTGGAAGTCCTCCCACGCGCTCCCCCGCGCGGCCGGTGTACGCAACGAACTCAACGCGCTCCGTCACCGGGGCCCAGACGCCCTTTCGGAGTGTCGTTCGCGCCAGAACCAAGAACTCTGAGCCCTTCGTCTGCGTGTCCCAGCCGTTGCTGCGTTCCCGCACCTCGAACATACGGCCTCCCCGTCACCGGTGCGAGCAGCAGTGATCTCGCAGATGTCGCCGGGCTCAGGTCCCACCCTTCGAGCCGCGGTAGGTAGAACTCGATTCGGCCAAACACTAGTGCCGCGGGACGGACTCTTGTCATCCCCAACAGCGCCCACGACGCGCCGAGGACCAGCAGGCACATGACGAGCGTGCGCGGGTGACCGAGGATGAACCGACCGCGTGCCAACGCGGGATTGTTCTCCGGCACCGCGGCCGCGCCCTGTTGATCGCCGGCGTCCGTGCCGCCGACCGGCCGTCCGCGGACGGTCAGTGCTCTTGGGTGGGTCGGCACTCCGTGCCGACACCTTCCCTTTTCTTCCCGCTCTCGTCCCTGCGCATGATCGCCTTTGTGCGCACACCCGTGCTCGCGCCGTCCCGGGATCCGCGCTGCCTTTCAACTTTTTCTTCACTTCCTGCCCGCGCTTCGCAACTCCTTTGCCCACCCGTTCTTCCGCCTCACCGCCTCACCGCGTCACCTTGTCACCGCGTCACGGATCTCCCACATCTGTGCGCACAACCGCGCCCGCGCTCCCATCTATGTCGGGACGCCCGCTCAGTCGCTCGCGGCAAGCGGCCTTCCCCGTCGGTGGGTTCTGGTACGGGTGTGTTCGGGGACCTACGCAGCAATGCTACTAACCCGAGTGCATCCGGCGGAGTCCGGTGGTCCGGCCGGGTTGGCACCGTGAGAGCTGGGCGTGCGGACCGGCACGGTCGGCGCTGATAGCACAGCCCACGGGTTGAGAAACCTGGGGGATGTGCGTCGCGGGAACGGTGCTGAACCTGTGTCCCGCCTTGACTGTTCCGGAGACAGTCCTGCGCGTCGCCCGTTCAGCGCGTTTCGTGGGTCCGACGGGCAAGCACGATGGCTCGGGGCAGATCACCCGGCCAGCGAGCCCAGGACCACCTCCCACGACGCGAGGAAAAACCCCTCAAGCAGTGCGGGACGGGGCGAGCAACAAAGCGTGCGATGGGGAGAGACCCCGCGCAATGTCCGTCTTCATTTGCCGCTTCGCACATTCGCCGATTTGCCGCTTTGACCGCTCACGGGCTCGGCATCCAGATGGTCCTGCCGTTCTGGTCGTTGCGGGAGCCGAGGATGCACTCGGCGATCACTTCCGCAACAGCGTCGGGCGAGAGGGTCTTCGATGTCGGCAGGGCCGACTCGGGAACGAGCGTGCGGAGAAGCGGCGTCTCGACGGCGCCCGGCGCGACGCTGAACGCCCGCACGCCGATCCGCGCACCGCTCTTGGCGGCGCTCCGGGCCAGCAGGTTCACCCCCGCCTTCGCCGCGGCGTACGCGTACAGCGTCTCGAACGGGTCGAGCGTGGCGATCGAGGAGACGTTCACGATCACGCCGCCGACACCGCTCTCGCGGTGCTGCCGCTCGAAGACGGGCCACGCACGCGCGATCGCGACGCACGGCGCGACGGCGTTGAGCGCGAAGATCTCGCTCGCCATGACGGGCGTGGTCTCCGCGATCGTCGCCGCCGGCGAATGGCCCGCGTTGTTGACGAGCACATCGACCCGGCCCAGACGATCGACGCATCTGTCGATGACCTCCGCGGCGGCGTGCGCGTCGGTGAGGTCAGCGGGGACCACCTCGCAGCGGACATTCGCAACGGCCGCGGTTTCGCTGAGCGTGCGCCCGGTGCGGCCGACAAGCGCGAGCGTGAATCCCTCGCGGGCCAGACGGAGCGCGGTTGCGCGGCCGATCCCCGACCCCGCACCGGTGATGAGCGCAACCTTCGCCGCGACGTTGCCCATGAGGGCATCATTGGCGGCGCGCGGTCCGATCGGGGCGACGCTCGGCGGTGCGAAACCGATAACGGCCTCCCGCGCGGAACTTTGAGGTTTCCGCACGCGCTCGCGCCGACTGTGCGGGGAAGTGGACGCCTTTCCTCAAGCGGGAAGACCGCGGAAGGGCGAACAGATCGCATACTCAGCGTGAAGGTTTGATCACGAGGCGTGGCGAACGAACCCGGAGCGCAAGCAATGAGCAGCAACCCCGTGGCGGTGACGACCGGCTTGACTCTTTTCCTTGCCGCGTCGGCCCTCGCGATCGGAGACAACAAGAACAAGCCGTCCGGCGGCGTCGAGCTCGCGGGTGTCGTCCGCGACTTCAGGGCGGCGAACGTCCGCGGCGGCCATCCCGACTTCGAGACCACGCCGACGCAGGGCCGCGGGATCTACACGGACATCGCGGAGGACCGCCTCGATGCGCGCGGGGACCCCGTGTTCAAGTGCACCGGCCGCAAGGTCACCGCGCAAGCAAAGGACGCCGCGCAACGACCGATTATCGCCGCCAGGAACTACATCGAGCGCCGTGAGGGAGACACGCCCGGGGTGGTAAGCGCGACGGACGGCGGCGCGGTCAGGAGCGGCGAGTCGTTCGCGGACTGGTATCGCGATAACCCCATCACGAACATGTCGGCGCTGTTCTCCATTCCGATGGAGGAGGTGGATGGAGTGCTCCGCTTCGACGGCGACCTCCGCACACAATTCGCGCACATGCCCGGGTTCGGCGGCAACAAGGTGTTCGGGTACACGTTCGAGGTTGAGTGCGAGGTGGTCCCCGGCGAGGGCTCCCAAGTCCTGACGTTCGGCGCCGACGACTGCCTTTGGGTGTTCATCGACGGGCGGCTCGTGATCGACCTCGGCGGCAGCCACGACTACGCGGAGCAGTCGATCGATCTCTCGCGCCTCGGGCTCACGGCCGGCCACCCCGTGATGATGAAGATCTTCTACGCGGAGCGCAACAAAGGAAATTCCCGCTTCAAGATGGAGACCACCGCGCCGCTGCGTCGCATCGAACCGCCGGCGGTCACGAACATGTTCGATTGAGAATCATCCCCCATGAAAAAAGCCCCGGAGCATCGCCCCGGGGCTTTGGTGTTGAGGACACGCGTCGATCAGTAGTCGCAGCCGCCGTACGAGCGATAGCCGCGGTGTGAGCGGTAGCCACCGTGCGAGTTGTAACCGTCGTCCCAGCGGTAGCCGCCGTTGTAGTAACCGCCCGAATTGCGCCGGTTCTGATCGCCCAGCACCGCACCGCCGACGCCGCCGATGATCGCGCCCGCCGCGGCGCCCTTGCCCATGTCGCCGGACAGACTGCCAAGGCCCATGCCGGCCAACGCGCCCAACCCCGCGCCGGTCATGGCGCCCTGCCCCGCGTTGTTACAGCCGGCCATCGCCGCGCTCAGGGCGAGCACGCCCACAAGACCGACTCGCCGGATCGCTTGCTTCGAGTTCATACGACCTCCTTCTCAATCAAACGGGTTTGCGGCCCGTGGGGTTCATGGCGGGCGGAGGCAGACGCATCAGTCTGCCTCACGCCGCAGGGCTGTCGCCCTCACAAGTTATGACGTACAAACTTCGTCGTGGTTTCCATTCCTGCTTGAATCCACATTCACGTTGCGAATGACGCGTTTTTATCGGTCGTCGAATCGGCGAGCCGCCCGACGCTTCGCCGCGAGGAGGCCGCCGGACTCTTCCGTCTCGAGCCGGTCGGGCCGCGGTTCGGAATTCGGTGAGATGGAGTCCTGCGCGGGGGTCGGAGCCGGTGTGACGTCGCCGAGCCGTTGCCGAAGGCGTCGATCGCGCGCCGCGGCGGCGAGGGCGTGGGCGTCGCCGTCCGAGAGCGCCAGGGCCGGCGCCGCCGCGTGGCTGTCCTCGACGCGTTCGATCCGATCACGCAGCGAACCGATACGCGCACCGACCGCCGCCTGGGCCGCTCGTTCGATCGCCAGCGCTTGCGCCGCGAGATCACCCCGGAACCTTCTCGAGAAGTAACGGTCCCACGCGACCCGGCGTGAAGCGATGTCGAGCAGCAGCGCCACCAGCGCCGCGATCATGAGGGGCTTCCACAACGGTGTGACCGCCGTCGCGGGCGCGATGCCCCGGCGATCGAAGAGACCTGCGCCGGTTGCTCGAGTCAAGCTCAGCACACGGCCGCCCGTGGCCTCGGCGACGCGGGCGAGCAACGTCTCGTCGCTCGCGAGCGTGCGGTACTCGTCCCCCTCCTGAACGCTCGCGCCGACGATGACGGGCGCGATGCGCCGGCCGGGCGCGCGGGGCTTCACCGCGGCGATGTAGCTCCCCGGCTTGTCCGCGTTCAGCAGCACCTCGAAGACGCCCGCGCCCGCCGGCGAGAGCGCGAGCTCGCTGGTCGTGCCGTCCGGCGCGTACACCGTCGCGGTCGCCGAGGCGCCGCCCACCGGGTCGCCTGCCTCGTCCGCCGCGTAGAGGCGCAGGCGCAGCGCCCTGCCGCCGACCGGCGCGAGGTCCGCGCGCATCGGGCTCGCGCCCGCGGGGCGCGCGGCGCTGCGGACAAGCTGCAGCCACATCGCCTCGTAGCCGGGCCATCCGAGCCAGCCCGCCGCCCACCGTGACCCGGCATCGCTCGTGAACGCGACGACCTGGCCGAGCCCCACGCTCCAGTGGGCGAGCACGGGCTCGCCGGTGGGCGCCGCCATCGCGACCGTGACGGTCGGCTCCTCACGCGGGCGCGTGATGACGAGCCCGCCGAGCGCGGGGACCGCGCCGAGCCCTCGCGTGATCGGCGAGCCGGACGCGAGCGTGACGGGCCGGAAGTCCCCCTCGCGGATGAGGGGGCTGCGCTGCACGCGCACGGCCTTGAGGAAGACCTTCGGCAGCGACTGCGGGTCGGCCGCGTGGTAGAACGCGCCGTTGCCGCGGCGCGCGAGGTCGGCGAGCGTCGCGAGGTCCGCGTCGTCGCCGACGGCGATCGTCGAGACCTTGCAGTCCATTGTGCGGAGCTGGTCCACGAGGCGAGGCAGGTCCTCCGTGCGCTGGCTCTTGCCGTCGGTCAGGATCACGACCTGCTTTGTCTTCGCCAACGCTCCTCGCATCTGCGAGATGCCGCGCTCGAGCCCCTCGGCGAGGTCCGTCCCTCCGCCCGAGCCGATGCCGCGGACCCGCCGGGCGGTCTCGGCGGCGTTGTCGTTGCGGGACAGCTCCGCGAGCACGCCGGCGCTGCTGTTGAACGTGATCACGCCGACGAGGTCGTTTTTGTCGAGCGACTCGATCGCGAGCGCGGTCGCCTCGTTGGCGATTTCCTGCTGATTGCGCGGCGACCCGAGCACGGGGCGACGCATCGAGCCGGAGTTATCGATAATGAAGAGCGTCGCGACTTCCGGGGCGACGACGCGGTCGGGGAGGTCCAGGTGCACGGGGAGCACCTCGGCGATACGGGAGCCTTTCCAGCCGCCCGCGCCGAAGGAGTTCGGCCCGCCCACCATCGCCAGCCCGCCGCCGAGGTCTCGCACGAAGCTGGTGAGCAGTGTCTGCACGTCCGGCCCGATCGCGTCCGCCGGTACGTTGTCGAGGATCACCATGTCGAAGGCCTGGAGCGCGAGGGCGTCGGCCGGGACGGTGTCCGGCGGCGTGCGTTGCACCACGATGCCCGCCCGCTCCAACACGGCGCCGAGCGCCGGTTCCGGGTCGTTCGTCACCAGCAGCACCGTGCCCGTGTCCGGCGCGATCGTGAACGCGCCCCCCTCGTTGTTCTCTGTCACCGTGTCCCCCGCGAGGGTCGTGCGACCGCGAGCTTCGTCGACCCCCGCGACGTCGGGCTCGAAGACGGCACGGAACCGGTGCACGCGTCCGGCGGGGAGCGTGACCTCGACCTCCTCCACGGTCCGACCGGCCCGGAGTGCGACGGGGCGTGTCACACCGGGCTCGTCGCCGTTCAGGTCGATGTCCACGCCCTCACGGAGGAGACGGAGAGAGCCGGCCGCGGGGCCGGTGGAGCGCAGGAGCACGCGCACGCTGATGGTGGAGCGTGCGGGCGCCCCCGGCGGCGCGTCGACGCCCTCCACGACAACTTCATTCCGGAGGGCGTACGACAACGGCACGACGTCGATCGGCAGCCTCCCGCCCCGGGCCATGCCCGCGCGGGCCGCGATCGCGCGAGCCGCCTCGAGGGCGTCGCCGCTCGTCTGGTTCCCGTCGGAAAAGAGCACGACACGGCCGGCGGCGTCGGGTGGCACGATCGCGGACGCGAGCTGCAAGGCCTGGGCGATGTCGGTGCCGGGCACGCCGCGCGGCGTGAGCTGACGCTCCCAGCCGTCGGCTCGCGACGCGCCCGCGGTGACGGCCGGGCCCCCGTCGAACGACACCACGCCGACGAGATCCTCGGCGCCGCGCTCCGCCGTCGCCTCGTTGAGGAACGAGCGCACCGCGGCGGCGGACCGCTCGCCCCCGCCCGGGAAGAAGCGGTCGACGGAGCCCGAGCGGTCGACGACCGCGATAACCGCGAGTTTGTTCGTTTCGCGGCGTGTGCTGAGACCGGCGAGCATCGCGGCGAGGAGAAAGAAGAGCAGGATGCGTGCGGCCACGCTCACGCCGCGGCGCAGGCCGGTCATGGTGTCGAACGTGCGCCACGCGACAATCACGAGCGGCGCCGCGAGTGCGCCTAACCACAGCCACCGCGGGTCTTCAAAGAAAAAGTGCATAGGTCCGCGTCATTCTCCGCGCGTTCGTCATCGCGGCCCGCCGGTGCGTTCCGCGGCGGGCGCGTCCGGCGTTCGCGCGGGCGCGCTCGCTGGGGTTTGATTGGGCTCGAACCGCTGCTGGTACCTCCGGAAGACGCGCCGGACGAGGTCGGCGTGTTCGGCCGGTACCCGCTGTGTCTCGACGCCGCGCTGCACGCCCCGCGCCGCCTCGCCGACGGCGGACTCGATCGGCGCCGAGCCGCCCGCCGGCTGGGTTGCGCGGTCGGTCAGGATCTCCGCGATCGTGCGGCCGGAGGCTTCATTGCCGCGTGCGCGGGCGTCCACGGGCACGGTCCGCGTGGGCGCGTTGGTGGATCGCGTTGGAGTGGGTGGGAGGACGGGCCCGCGGCCGGCTCCGTGGCCGCCGTCGCCGGGGCTATGACCAGGAGATTCCTGAGCGCCCGGGGGCGTGCCGCCGTGCTCTTGGGCGAGCTGGCGCGCGAGCTCTTCCATCTTCTTGCGTTCGTCCGGCGACATCTGCTCGAGCATGCGCTCCGCGCGCTGTCGCAGCGACTGCGCTGTCTCGCGCAGCTTTGCCGCGTCCGCCTTGCCGTTCGCCGCGTCGCGCATGCGTTCGGCGAGGCGCTTCATCGCGTCGGCGCTGGGGAGCTCGCCGGGGCCCTGGCCGGACGACTGCTGCTCGTCCGAGCCGGGTTGAGCGTTCTGCGCGCCTTGGCCGCCGGGTTGGCGATCGGCGTTGCGTTGGTCGCTAGCACTTTGGGGTTGTTGCCGGCTGCCCGTGCGACTGCCGTCCTGTTCGCCTGGACGGGGTTCAGTCGCCTGCGACTGTTCCTCACCAGGCGTTTGGCCGCGTTGTTGCTCGCCAGATGGAGCCGCGGCGTCGCGCTTCTGGTTGCCTGATGTCTGGTCCTGTTGGTGTTGGGCTCCGCCGGGGCGCTGCTCGCCGCCCTCGCGGGGCTGCTGCGGAGCGACGTCGCGCCGCTCGCCTCCGTCTTGGGACTGCTCCGCGGATTGAGATTGTCGCGGCTGGTCTGAATGCCCGCGCTCGCCCGGCTGGCCCTGCTGCGAACGCTGCGATTGTTGCTGGTTGCTCTGCGAGCCGGGCTGTGATGCGGGTTGCTGACCGCCTTGGCTTTGCTGGGGCTGGGCCCCTTCACGCTGCTCGCCCTGTGAGCCGGACTGGTTCCGCTGCTCCTGCTGGCGTTGCTGATCCGTTGGCTGGCGTTGTTGCTGTTGTTGCTGCTGCGAACTGCTCTGCTGTCGCTCGCCGGTCTGCGGCTGTTCCTGTTGTGTTTGTTGGCTCTGCTGTGGCTTACCTTGCTGCTGCGGGCCTTGGGGCTGGCTTTGTTGCTCGCTGCGCTGGCTCTGCGTGCGCTGTTGATCGCCCTGCGGCTCGCCTTGGTGGTTGGATTGATTCTGAGATTGCGGCTGTGCGCCCTGGGAGGCGTTGTGCGGCTGCGAGTCTTGGCGCGGCTGGCGATCCTGCGCCGCGTTGTTTCGTTGTTCTCCGCTCCACTGCTGCGCGTTCTGTTGATCACCGGCCGAGGCCTCGCGCTGCGTACGCGGGTCTTGGTTCTGCGGCGCGCTTGACTCGCGGCTGTTCGCGCTCGGCGGCTGAGGCTGGTTTGAAGCCGCGCCGCTTTGCGATTGCTCTCCGCCCTGTTGCCCTTGTTGCCGGCTCCGTGGTTGATCGCCGCGCTCTGGCTGCTGGTCAGAGCGTTTCGGCTGGTCGCCCGCGTTCTGCGGTTGCTGCGGGCTCTGTTCGCGGCTGTCCTGCGCGTTCTCAGATTGCGCCGGGGATTGGCTGGCGGGCTCTTGGCTCGGCGGCGGTGCGATCTGGTCCGCGGCTTCGCGGAGCGCGTCGGCGACGCTGTCGCGCGGCCCATCGGACTTTGGGGTGCCTTCACTCCGCGAGGAGTCGTTCTGACCGTCCTTCTCGCCCGCGTCCGATTGCTGCTGCGACGGCGGTGCCTCTCGCGCCTCTTCGTTCTGCGGCGAGGAGGCCGCGTCGGTCGCGTCTGCGGCGGCCTCTTCGCTCCGGGCATCGCCCGTCTCGGACGTCGCTTCCGATCCTTCGCTCTCCGTCACATCTGAGGCGGCGCGGGCGGCTTCGATCGCCTCGGCGAGCTGACGCATTTCGCTCGCGAGCCGCTCGCGCTCCTCGGCGGACATGGTCGGCACGCGCTCGCGCAGGGCCTCCACGGCTTCCTGTGCGCGCTGCGCGTCCTCGGCGTTCACGGCGTCGGCGGCCTCTCGGAGGGCTTGATCGCGCGCGGCCGCGGCTTCCCGCGCGAGCGTCTCGTGCTCAAGCTCGCGGGCTTCGGCGCGGCGCGTGAGGCGATCGGCCGCGCTCTCGACGTTGCGTGCCACCGCTTCGGGCCGGGCGGCCGAACCGGGCGCGTTCGAGAGCTCGGCGGCGATCTCTGCAAGGAGTTTCGCGTCATCGGGTGAGGAGGGCTGCTCCGCCTGCGCGAGCGCTTCGCGGACTTGTTCGACGCCGTCGCTCGCGATCGCCCGCGCCGCCGGGTCGTCGGGCCGAGCGGCGCGGGGCGCGGCGCTCCGCGCCGGCGCCCAGTACCACGCGCCGACGGCAGCGCTGGCGAGCGCGAGGGCGATCGCCCAACCGCGGCCGAGTCTGATCGGCGTGACCGGGGCGACCCGGACCGTCTGCGCCTTGCGCTCCGCGTCCTCGCGGGCGAGGTGCTCGAACTCGGTCTGGCCGTCGAGCGCGAGGGCGGAGGTCAGGCGGTCGTCGAGGCCTAAGCGCTCGTCGATCAACCGAGCCGCCGCGATCACGTGCGGCGTGCGCACGAGCCCGACGACACCCCCGATCAGCCCCCCGACCGCGACGGGCGCCACGAGCGTCAGCGGCAGCGATGCCGAATCTCCCGCGGAGAGGACGCCGCCGGCCGCGGGCCAGACTTTCGCGAGCCCGACCGCGACGAGCAAGGCCCCGCCGCCGATCGCGGCGCCGACGCCCGCATGCCGCAGCGCCGACGCCGCGGCGAGCCGTTGCCGGGCGCGCCCCACCACCGCCGTCGTTCGCGGCACGAGAGACATCGGATGATTGTACGGGACGGCCCGCGGGCGCGGTCGCGCCGACCGGACACTACGCTCCGATCGTGCACCCATCGCCCATGCTCGCGACATTCAGGGACGCCGGGGCCCCGATGCTGGCGTGGGGCGCGACGGACGCCTTCTCCGGCGTGGACATGCCCGCGGCGCTCGCCCCGATCCAGCTCGAGTACGCGGCGATCCGCAGGCACGCGGCGCTGCTGGACCTGCCGTGCCGTGCGGTGATCGAGGTGCAAGGATCGGAGCGGCTTGCGTTTCTCGACCGGATGATCACGCAGCAGGTGAAGGGGATGCCCGCGGGAGCGGTGCGGCGGTCGTTCTGGCTCAATCGCAAGGGTCGTGTGGACGCGGACCTGCGAGTGGTGAACTTCGCCGACCGGACGCTCCTCGACGTTGACGTCCTGGCGGCGCAGCGGACGCTCGCCGGTCTCTCGTCGTACGTTTTCAGCGAGGACGTTGCGTTTCATGACCGGACGCAGGCGACGCACCGCCTCGCCCTGCACGGGCCGACGGCGGCGGAGCTTCTTTCGATGGTGTGCGGCGGAGCGGTCGAACTCGCCGAGGGCGCGGCCACGGAAGTCGGTATCGGCGGCGTTCGAGCGGCCGTCTTTCGCGAGGATTCGGCGGGCGTGCCGGGGTACGAACTGGTGGTCGGGGCGGGGGCTGTTGCTGCGGTTGTCGGGAGGGTCATCGAGGTCGGCCACGACCCGCGCCACGACGGGCCCGGCATGCACGACGAACCGGGGCGGGCGATCGCGCTGCGTCAGGCGGATTCACCCGCGGCCCACATCCGCCTCCGGCCCATCGGGTGGCACGCGTACAACATCGCCCGCGTCGAGGCCGGCACGGCGTTATACAACCTCGACTTCGGCCCCGAGTCCCTCCCGGCCGAGACGGGCGTTCTGAACGATCGCGTGAGTTTCACGAAAGGCTGCTACCTCGGGCAGGAGGTGGTCGCGCGGATGCACGCCAGGAAGGCCGTCAAGCAGTCGCTCGTGTGCGTGCGTTTCGAAGCCGTGGGCGGAAGCGACGACGAACTCCCGCTCGTGCCGGACGCCGGCTCGCCGTTGCTCGCCGACAAGGACGGGCCGGCGGACCCGGTCGGCACGATCACGTCGGCGGTCATCAGCCCGATGCTGAGCCGCTCGCCCGTCGCGTTTGCGCAGATCAGGAGCGGGCACTGCGCACCCGGGGCCCGGGTTTGGGCGGGCGCGGAGGGGAGGACGATCGCCGGCGTCGTTCTGCCCGGGCTGCGAACGCTCTCCACGCCGTAGACAAACCTACCCTTGCGGCCCGTTCCGCCCGCCCCTTGCACCGCATGACACGCACCGCTTCGACCCCGCTGATCGCCCCGACGCAGTCGGCGGATGCGCCCGCGCGCAGCGCGGCCCGCGCGCTTCTTGAAACGACCAAGCCGGGTATTACCCGTCTCGTGACCATGACAGCGGGTGTCGGCTTCGTGCTCGCCGCGTCGGGTCGGTCGTGGGCCATCCCGGAACTCGTCGTGACGGGGTCGGCGTGCCTCGCGGGCACGGCGCTGTCGGCCGCCGGCGCGAATTCGCTGAACCAGTGGATGGAGCGATCGCGGGATGCGCGGATGGACCGGACGCGGAAGCGGCCGATCCCGTCCGGGGACCTTTCGCCGCGGGCGGTGGCCGCTGCGGGCGCGGTGCTCTGCGTGGCCGGGCTGGCGGTGCTGCTGGCAGGGTGCGGGCTCGTGCCGATGCTCGTCTCGCTCGCGTGCATCGTGTCGTACCTGGCGTTCTACACGCCGATGAAGCCCGCGACGACGCTCGCGACGTTCGTCGGCGCGATCCCCGGCGCCTTGCCTCCGATGATCGGATCGGCTGCGGCGTCGACGCTCGCGGGGTGGGACGCGCTGCGGGAGCCGGCGGGGTTGGCGCTCTTTTGCCTGATGTTCGTGTGGCAGGTGCCCCACTTCCTGGCGCTGGCGTGGCTTTACCGGGATGATTACGCGAAGGGCGGGTACGCGGTCCTGCCGGTTGTCGATCCCAAGGGGGACAGCACGGCGTGGACGGTCGCGCTCTGGAGCGCGGCGCTCATCCCGGCGACGCTGCTGCCGGCGGTCGTGATGCCGGATCTCCTGGGGTGGCCGTACGTCGTCGTCGCGGGGCTGAGCGGCGCCGCGTTCTTCGCGGTGGCCGTCCGGCTCGTGCGCAGCCGCGCGCGCGCGCGGGCACGCGCGGTCTTCCTCGCGTCGATCATGCACCTGCCGGCGCTGCTCGTCGCGATGACGGCGGAATCCCTGCTCCGCGCGGCGGCCTGAGCCGCGTCACGCCCGCAGGTTCGCCTGCTTCGTTTCGGTCGCCGCGGCGTCGAGCCGGTCCGTCGCCGGCTGTCCGTTCGGGAAGATGACGGCCTTGGTGATCTCCTTTTTGTCGAAGAGGTCGTAGGCCTTGGGCGTGTCGTCGAGCGCGATCTTGTGGGAGATAATGATGCTCGGGTCGACCTCGCCCTCGAGCACCGCCTTGAGCAGCATCGGCGCGTAGTGCATCACCGGCGTCTGGCCCATGCGGAACTGGAGCCCCTTGTTGAACGCGATGCCCCAGTTGAGCTTGTCGATGAAGCCCGCGTAGACGCCGAGGAGCGAGACTGTCCCGCCCTTGCGGCAGCACATGATGATCTCGCGCAGCACGGCGGGCCGGTCGGTCTCGAGCTTGAGGCGCTGCTTGACCTTGTCCACCGCGTCCATGACGCCGGTGCCGTGCGCCTCCATGCCGACGGCGTCGAGGCAGCGGTCGGGCCCGATGCCGGCGGTCATGTCGCGCAGCGCCTCGGGGATATCGATCTCGTCGTAGTTGAGCGTCTCGCACCCGGCCTCGGCGGCCAGGCGCAGCCGGTCGGGGACGTTGTCGATCACGATGATCCGCTCCGCCCCCAGCATCTTGAGCGAGCGAATGGCCATCTGCCCGACCGGCCCCGCGCCCCAGACGGCGACGGTGTCGCCGGGCTCGGGCTCGCAGAACTCCGCGCCCATGTAGCCCGTTGGGAGGATGTCCGAGAGAAAGAGGAGTTGCTCGTCCGGCGGCCCGTGCGGCACCTTCAGCATCGTCGTGTCGGCGTACGGCACGCGCAGGTATTGAGCCTGCCCGCCCGCGTAGCCCCCGAAGGGGTGCGAATACCCGAAGATGCCGCCCGGCGCGTGCCCGAAGACCTTCTCGGTCAGCTCGGCGTTCAGGTTCGAGTTGTCGCACGCGCTGAAGAGCCGGCGCTTGCAGAAGAAGCACTCGCCGCACGCGACGTTGAAGGCGACGACGGCGCGGTCGCCGGGCTTGAACTCCTTGACGCCGGGGCCGACCTCGACCACCTCACCCATGGTCTCGTGGCCCATGATGTCGCCGGCCTTCATCCCCATGATGTGGCCGTTGTAGATGTGCAGGTCGGAGCCGCAGATCGCGGCGGACGTGACCTTGATGATCGCGTCCTTGGGGCGCAGGATCTTCGGGTCGGGGACGTCTTCCACGCGCATGTCGTGGCGGCCATGCCAGGTCACAGCTTTCATCGCGTCTCCTCCTTCTCCTCGACCTTGTCGTCGTCGCGCCCCGACGGCTGTCCCAGCGTCGTCGGGATCTCGCCCGTCTCCAGCAACTGGCGCAGGCGCCGCAGGTCCGAACGGACCTGATGCTGCGGGTGCTCACCCGTGATGCGGGCCATGAGTTCGCCGAGCTTGCCCGCCGGGGGAACGAACTCCATCGTGACACGCACTTCGGTGCCGCGTCGGCCCCGGTCGATGAATCGCACGCTGCCCGCGTTCTGGACTTCCGACCCGCTCAGGGAGCGCCAGGCGATGAGCTCGCCGGGCTTCTCGTTGATGATCTCGGCGTCCCACTCGATGGTCGTCCCGGCCGGGGCCTTGGCGCACCAGCGCGAGCGGCCGTCGTCGAACGCCTGGACTTTCTCGAGGTGCTGCATGAATTGCGGGAGATTCTCGAAGTTGCGCCAGAACTCGAAGATCCGCTGCGCCGGCTGCTGGACCAGCGTTGCCTCGACGATGCGCCTGCCGTTCTCAAAGAACTCGTGGGCCCTGCTGTCGTTCAGGCCGCGTTTCTTCTGTTCAGCCTCGCCGGTGGTCGAGTAACCCATGTGTTGTCTCCGCCCGCGCGTTGCGCGTGGTGCTCAGGTGCGCACCCGAGATCCGCGGCGGCGTGAAACGCGCCTGAACCCCCGCTTGCGCCGCCTCGGAGTACCACGCAACACTTCCTTGTCGAATGGCCGAGAGAGCCGTCAAGCTCGGGCGGTGGTCGGGAGCGTTCGGAGCCGCCGGCGCCGCCACGGCCGCGAGCGTCGTTTTCTTTGCTCTCGATCTGCTCACGATCTGGGGGTCACCGTCATGGTCGTGGCCGGACCCGAGCTGGCGCGGCGCGTTCGACATTTCGCTGCGGGGCGGGTGCGTGCACGTCCGGACGGGGGGCGGTTTCCAACGCACCGGAAGTCTCGCCTGGAACCCGCCTGCACTCCGGCGGTGGGCACCCTCCGGTGCTCGGTACTCGATCTCCGGCGTGTTGAACTGGCGGGAGACCGTCGTTCCGCTCTGGTGCCTCTCGGGGGCGTGCGTTGTTGCGGCGGTGTGGGCGGGGCCGGTCCGACGGCGACGGCGCGTGCGGCGCGGTCTCTGCCCGAATTGTGGATATGCGCGGCGAGGGGTACCGCGCGAAGCGCCCTGCCCGGAGTGCGGCGGCAGCGCACCCTAACCTCACCGGTCACGGAGGTTCAGCATGCGAACGCAGAACACCCCACTCATCAACGTTGATCGGGTCGTCAGCCGCCGGGAGGTCATTGTGGGAGCGGGCGTCGGCGCGGCGGCCGCCGCCGTCGCGGCACGCCCCGCGTTCGCGCGGCAGGACGCGCGGACTACCCCGGCGAGCACGGAGAACTCGATTACGTACTCGTTTCACGTCGGTGACGTGCAATGCCACTCGGTGAGCGACGGCTCGATGATCTCGCCGGGGTCACCCCACCCGCTCTTCGGGAAAAACGCGACCCGGGAAGAAGTTGAGGAGATCGCCAGGAATGCGTTCCTCGACCCGTCGTCGGCGCGCTTCTACTTCAATGTTCTCGTCGTCCGTGCCGCCGATCAGACCCTGATTGTGGACAGCGGCTTCGGTTCCCTCGGGGGCCCTTCGGCGGGCAAGCTCGAGGCCGGGCTCGCGGCGCTCGGCATCCGGCCGGACGACGTGACCGGCGTCGTGATCAGCCACCTGCACCCCGATCACTTCGGGGGCATTCGATCGGGGAACGGCGAGCTGCGCTTCGCCAAGGCGCGGTACTTCATCCGGAAGCAGGAGCGCGACTTCTGGAGCGAAAACCCCGACCTCTCCAAGAACGGCGTCGATGAGGGCATGCGGAAGGGCATGGTCGGCGGCGCGCAGGCGACGCTCAAGGCTCTCGACGGCAGGCTCGACGTGATCGATGCCGACGCCGAGGTCTCGCCGGGGATCCGTCTTGTGCACGCGCCGGGCCACACACCCGGGCACCAGATGCTGCGCGTCGAGAGCGGCGGAGCATTGCTGCTCATGTGGGCCGATGTCGCGCACAACTTCGCGATCAGCCTGGCGCGGCCCGACTTCCACATGGGCTTCGACACCGACCCCGTGCAGGGCGCGCAAACACGCAGGGCGGTGATGGACCGCGCCGCCAGCGAGCGCGTGCTCGTCATGGGGTATCACACGCCCTTCCCGGGCCTGGGGCGCGTCGAGCGCGTCGGCGACGGCCGTTTCCGGTGGAACATCGAGCCGTGGCAGCCGTGACGCCGGCTCAGCCGCGCTTGCGGCTTGAGTAGAAGCGGTACAGCGGCGATCGCTTCAGCGACATGATGAACCTGTAGCTGTTGCTGTTCTTGATGCGCGCGAGCCGCGCCGCCGGCGGCTCCTTGCTGTCCATCATCTGCCAGCCGCCGCCCCAGCGCAGCCGCGCGAGCGCCCCGTACACCGGGTTCCCCTTGAGGCGCTGCATCGTGCGCCACGCGCGCGACGACTCGATCGCGTCGAGTTCACGCTCCGCGTTCGAGCCGGTGTCATCGAGGCGCGGGCCGGACGCGGGGGACATCGCGAGGCGCGATCGCAGCTCGTCGCGCTCCGCCCAGAGCTTCTCGCAGAGGTCGTGGACCCGCTGGTATTCCATGGCGCGCACGGCGCACTCTTCGGCCGTCGCCGGGCCGACCCTGCCGCGCGGCGTGCCGCGCGACAACTCGGCGGCGCGCCGCAGCAGCGCTTCGAGCCGCTCGCCCATCGCGGGAAGGTCGAAGTGCCTCTCGACGCGCTCGCGCGCGGCGCGGCCCATGGCCCGTCGGCGCGCGGAATCTCCGATGATCGCATCGAGGGCTTCGGCGTAGCGCGCCGCTTCCCGCTCCGGCTCCGCCCGCTCGACCAGCAGGCCGGCGTCCGGCGTGACGAGCTCGCGCTGGCCGCCGACATCGGCCCCGACCACAGCCAGACCCATCGCCATCGCCTCGTAGATCGAGAGGGCGATGCCCTCCATCTTGGATGGGAGGAAGAAAACATCCGCGGCGGCGAGCAGCCCCCGCACGCGGTCGCCCGGCACAGGGCCCAACATGCGGACGCGCCGGCTGAGGCCGTGGCGTTCAACGAACTGGTCCGCCCACGCCTTGTCGGGCCCGTCCCCCGCGATGACCGCCGTGAAGTCGCGGCCGCGCTGGTTGAGGAGCAGCAACGACTCCATGAGCACGCGCGGCTGCTTTTGCGCCGTGAGGCGGCCGGCGAAGACGATCACCGGCTCGTCCTCGGCGATGCCGAGCTCCTTTCGCACGCTCTGGCGCAGCGCCGTGTCCGGACGCCACTCGCCGGCGTCCACGTTGATGTAGCATGTTTCGACGCGATCGGGGTCCGCGCCGCGGGCGACCATCCATCCCCGCAGGTGCTCCGAGACGACGATCGAGAGATCCAGCTCGTCGCGGCACGCCGCGGCGTAGCGCGGGTACCCGCCGCTCTTCCAGTACTCCTCCTCCATGTGGCAGCAATCGACGTACGCGGGGCCGGGACAGTGTGCGCGGAGGTACGGCAGGAGCCAGTAGCCGAGCTCGCTGTTGCTCACCATCACGACGTCGGGCCGGCGGCTCTCGATGAGCGAGCGGATGAAGAGCGGCTGCACGCCCCAGGCGCAGAAGTGCGACGTCACGAACACGTCGGGCGTCAGGGCCGTGAAGTCGGGCAGCCACGAGTGATCGCCGGCGAGCGTCGTGACGATCGAGACCTCCCAGCCCCGGCGTGTCAGCTCGCGGACGGCGTGCAGGTTGAACTTGTCCGCGCCGCCGATCGTGAGCCAAGGCAGGACCATGAGCAGACGCGGCCTGCTCTTCGCGAGCGGGTTCGCGAAGGGCGCGGCGTCCGGCACGCGCTGCATGGGCATCGGCCAGTCGCGCGGGAGGCTCGGGAAGCTGGAGGCGGTGAGGTTCGGGTACCGCGAGCGCAACTGCTTGTGCAACGCTCTCGTTCGCTCCCCCGCGTCGCGGTCGGGGAAGGCTTCGGCGTGGTTCGGGCGGCGGCGGTACCAGTCGAGGTGCTCGGGGATCGTCGCGCCCCAGAGCCCCGCGTACGCGAGCCTCAGCCAGAAGTCCCAGTCCTCGCAGCCGGTCCGCAGCGTCTCGTCGTAGCCGCCCACGCGCTCCCACGCGTCGCGCCGGACCATCGCCGTGGCGCTGATGAGGTTTTCCTCCAGCATCGCCGCGCCCTCGTGGCAGCCGCGGGTCCAGAGGTACGGCTTGTGCGCGAACCCGACGCTGTACCCCTTCACGAACGCGCAGTCCGGGTGGAACGCGAGATGCCACGCGCTGATCTCCAGCGTGGTCGGCTCGATGAGGTCGTCGCCGTCGAGCTGGTAGACGTACGGGGCGCGTGCGGCGGCGAAGCCCGCGTTGCGTGCGCCGGGCAGACCGCGGTTCCTCTCGAGGTCGACCACGCGGATGCGGGCGTCCCGCCCCCGGTACTGATCGAGCACGGCGAGGGCGGCCGGGTCGGCCGACGCGTCGTTAACGATGATCCACTCGAAGTTCTGGAGGCTTTGGGCGAGGACGCAGCGAGCGGTCTCGTGGAAGACCTCGCCCACGTTGTAGAAGGGCGTGATCACGCTGACGGCGGGGCGTTCGCTCATCTCGGCCGGCGCGTAGCCGAAGTGGGGCCGCCCGGGCGAGGCGGGCGTGTTGTCGAAGTCGGGACGGCGCGGGTCGATCACGTCGCGCCCCCCGCGGCGTCCGGCCTCGCCGCTCGTTCGGCTTCGAGCGCCGCGACGCGCGCGGCGAGCCACGTCTTCGCGGCGTCGAGCTCGTCGGCCCACTTCTTCAGCGAAGCGGCCAGCGCCCGCGCTTCGTCGCGCTCGCCGGTCGCGGCGCGCAGCTGCTCCTCGACCCGGGCCTTGCTCTGTTCGAGCTGAGCAGCCCAGCGCCGCAACTCCTCGGCGGCGGCGAGCGCGCCGGCGAGCGCCTCGTCGCGCGAGCGGACCTGACCCTCGAGCCAGTGCTTGGCGGCTTCGAGCTGCTCCGACCAGGCCTTGAGCTCGCTCACCCCCGAGTGCGCCCGCTGGAGCTCCGTCTGCTGGCGCGCCGCGTGGGATTCGTGCCAGCGCATGCCTTCCTGCAGCTGCCGCGACCAGGACCGGAACTCCTCGACGGCTGATTGCGAGCGCGTCAGCTCGCCCTCGAGCGCCGCGACGCGCTCCTCCAGCCACCGCTTGCCTTGCTCGAGCTGCTCCACCCACGCGTGCAGTTCGGTGAAGTTCTCCCGGACGGCCGCGAGGGACTCGGTCTGCGCCGCCTCGCGCGACTTGTGCCACGCGACGGTGCGGCGGAGCGCGTCCGTCCACTCCCACCAAGAGCCGAAGCTGTGACGCTTCGAGAGTTCGTACGCGAGCCCGGGGGACCGGCCGGCGTGCTCGAGCGCGCGGAGCGCGTTGGCGCACCGGCTCGCCCCGTCGAGCACCTGCGCCAGCTCATGGAAACCGAAGGGCAGGGGTTTGTCGACGCGTCCGATCGCGTTCGTCCAATCACCGGCGACCGCCGCGCGTGCGAGTTGGATCCCGCGGGAGAAGAGTTCGCCGGCGCCCGCGCTGTCGCCGTCCGATGCGCGCATGCCGCCGGCGAGGAGGCACGCCTCGACCGTCTTGGTCGCGAGCAACGGGGAGAAGCGCGTCGCGTCCATCGCGGCGCAGCGTTCGAACGCCTCACGGGCGTCGGTGCGGTCGCCGGCCGCCAGCCGCAGCTTCGCCGCGGCGAAGAGCGTCGAGACCTTCCACCGGTATGCAAGAGGCGATCCGTCGGCACGTTCCTGGTAGCGTTCGATACGCCGCAGGATGTTCTCGGCGTCGGCGCCGCCCGCGGCGAGCACGCGGTACGCGAGGACGCAGAGGGCCGCGCCCTCGTCCGGCGACCCCGGCCTGGATCGATCCAGAACCGCTTTCGCGAGCGCCGCGAGACCTTCCGCGCGTCCGAAGCGCTGCCCGGCCTCCGCGATCGCGGTCTGGACCCACGGGTTGTCGTAGTCGCGTGCGAACGCCCCGAGGTTGTACCCGTCCACGGACTCGTAGCCGTCGCTCGCGCTGTCGTGGAACCGGCCGCCGGGCTGCGCGAGCGGGCTCTTCATCGCCGTGGCGAGCCACCATTCGGCCTGCGACTTCGGGGTGCCCGCGGCGCGGCTGGGCTCGACCTCGACGAGCTCGCGCGAACGTGTCTCGCCCTCGTGATCGCCGCCGCAGTTCTGACGGAAGACGCGCTCGACCATGAAACGCTCGGCCAGTTGCTTCCGCAGATCGTCCCACGTGTAGACCTGGTGATGGTGCGGGTTGGGGTCCGTCCCGGATTCGTCGCGCCAGTCGTTGGGGACGCTGACAACCACGCGCCCGGCGGGCGAAAGCACGCGGAAGAACTCCGTCAGCGCCTTGTGCGGGTCGCGGAGGTGTTCGAGCGTCTCCATGCTCACGACGACCCCGACCGAGCCGTCGGGGATCGACGAGAGGTCGCACGCGTCCCCGACGCGGAACTCGAGCGGGCACGATCCGTCGGCGCTGGCGTAGTGCGCCCCGGCGTACCGGACCGCGTCGGCGTCTGCGTCGATCCCGATCACGCGCGAAGCCTGCGAGCAGCACGCGAGGATGCGCGAGCCGTACCCGAGCCCGGAGGCGCAGTCGAGCACGGTATCGCCCGGGCGGACGAAGTCGCTCGCCCAGTCGTACCGCGCAACGTGGGCGTCGGCGCGCCGGCCGGCCTCGCGGCACATGTCCATGTGGTGATCGCGTTCCGCCGCGAGCGATTCGAGCGGCCACTCCGCGAACGCCTCGGCCGGCACGCTTTCGAGCACGAGCGTCGCCGTCGAACCCTCGTGGCCGATCGCGTTGTAGCCCAGGGCCCGCATCGACCTCGGGTGCCGCCGCCCTCCCGCTTCGTAGAAGGCGTGCTCCCACAGCCGGCGCGACCGGTCCTTGACGCTCACGACCGCGTAGACGGCCCGCCCGGCGGCCCGCAGCATCGACGCCGCGGCGGTCCGCAGGGCCCCTTCCGTCAACCCGTCGAGCGCGCCGAGGCAGACCAGGGTGTCGCAGCACGACGGGGCCAGCGAACGCGCTTCGATCGCGCGCGCGTCGGCGCCCGCGTTCAACAACTCGCGTGTCAGCTCGCGCGCGGGGCCGTCCTCGCCGCCGACGATCGCGACGCGGCCGGCGCCGCACGCGGTCAGCACCCGGCGGGCGAGCTCGTGCGAGAGGGCGGCGTTGTGCTGGGCCGACGCGCTATCCGATGACATGCGCCCTCATCCCCATGTCCGTCACGCCCCCGAAGAAGTTGACGTCCTTGCGCACCGCGACCTGGAAAAAAGCGGCCTCGTCGAGCCAGTGCAGCACGCGCTGCGCGGTGTACGAAAGGTCCTGCTCCTCCACGATCGCGGCCTGGATCTCGTAGAGGTCCGTGCCGAGCCGCAGTGTGCAGGCGAACTCGACGGTGAAGCCCTCGCCCGCGGCGAACCGACGCTCCCAGATGACCTCGCCGGCCTCGTGGCCGTTGATCACGCGCAGGTCCTGGTTGAAGGTCCCCCACGAGTGGATCTTCACGCCCGCGCGGCTACGCACGCGGAGGTTGATGTTGAGGTGCGAGAGTTCCTTGTGCGCGACGCACTCCACCCGCACGCGCATGATGTCCCCCGGCGCGAAGTAGGAGGCGTCGTTCCCGTCGCCGTCGAGGACGCGCACGGCGAGGACCTCCGCGTCGAGGTCGCCGAAGCTCCGGCCGGCCTGCGCGGCGCCCGGACGCGGCGCGGCGGCGTGCGCCCGCTTCTGCGAGAGCTCGCGCGAGTACCAGCGCTTCTCCTGATCGTGCAGCAGCCGGCGGTACTCGAGGAGCACCTCGCCCGAGGGCCCGGCGGCCCGCGGGCGCCCCTCCTCGAGCAGCAACGCCTGGTCCGTCAGCGTGCGCACGCTCTCCTGATCGTGCGAAACGAACAGCAGCGTCACGCCTTTCCCGCGGAGCTCTTCGATCCGCTGGATGCACCGCTTCTGGAACAGGGCGTCGCCGACGGCGAGCGCCTCGTCGACGATGAGCAGGTCGGGCTCCACCTGCACCTGCACGGCGAAGGCGAGCCGCACGAGCATGCCGGAAGAGTACGTCTTCACCGGCTGGTCGAGGAACGCGCCGATATCGGCGAAGCCCGCGATCGCGTCGAACTTCTCGTCGACCTCGCGGCGCGTGAAGCCGAGGATCGCGCCGTTCAGGTAGACGTTCTCACGCCCGGTGAACTCCGGGTTGAAGCCGCTGCCCAGCTCGAGAAGAGCCGCGACGCGACCGGCGACCTCGACGGTTCCTTCGGTCGGCGCGAGCGTGCCGGCGATAAGCTGCAAGAGCGTGCTCTTGCCGGACCCGTTGCGGCCGAGCACGCCGAGCGCGCCGCCCCGTCGCAGCTCCAGCGACACGCCGCGCAGCGCCCAGAACTCGCGGTAATAGCGCTTACGCCAGCCTAGCAGGCTCTGCTTCAGGCGGTCGGCGGGCTTGTCGTAGATGTGGTAGCACTTCCCGACATCAACCAGCCGTACCACAACCGGCCCCGCGTCCCCGCGCGGCTGCGCGAGCGGCCCGGCCTCGATGCTCCTCGTCGCGGTGCTAAATGACATCCGCGAACCCCCGCTTGAGCTTGGTGAAGACAGCCCGCCCAGCCTGGAAGATCGCGACGCCGACGAGCGTGCTGACCGCCAGGCCGGCGAAGTCCGGGTACCGCCCGAAGACCATCACGTCACGCACGCCCTCGAAGATCGGCGTCAGCGGGTTCGCGCTCAGGACCGCCCGCATCCAATCGGGCGCCTTGGCCAGCTTGGACGCGGGGTAGAGGATCGGCGTGGTGAAGAAGAGCACCTGCGTGAGGACGCCGACGACCGGCTTGATGTCGCGCAGGAAGACGCCCAGCGCGCTCACGAGGAGCGCGATACCGCCGGCCGTGAGCACCAGCGGGAGCAGCACGATCGGCGTCAGCCAGATCGTTCCCGACACGCCCCCGCGCAGCGCCAGGTTCGCGGCGATAAGCACCGCCATCCCGCACGCGAAGACCGCGAGGCTCGCCAGCAGCGTGCTCAGCGGCAGCACTTCGAGCGGGAACACGACCCGCTTGACGAAGTTCGGATTGTGAACGATCACCAGCGGCGCGCTGTTCACCGTCGCGGCGAAGACCTCGTAGGCGATGATCCCCGCGAACAGCGTGATCGCGAAGAGCGTCTTCTCGCCCGCGCCCGCCGCGGCACCCGTCCCCTCCCAGCGCGCTTCCCAGACGACCGCGAAAACGAAGGTGTAGACGGCGAGCATCACCAGCGGGTTGAGGAGCGTCCAGAGAATCCCGAGCACGCTCCCGCGGTTGCGCGCCTCGACGTCCCGCCGCGCGAACTGGGACAGCAGGCCCCTCGCGCGCCACAGCGACCGCGCCGTCGCGACGGGATCCAGCGCCTCGGCCCACGACGCCCCGGCCCCCACCCGGTGCATCGGGAGGGAGGGCTCACGCGCGGCGGCGTCGTCGATCCAGCCGGGTTGCGTCGCGCTCGTGGTCATTACAACGTCGGCGTGCGGCCCGGCCGGGGGCGACCGGCGGATCGGCGGGATCGGAGACGGCGGAAGCCGGCCCGGCGCAAGAGTATCGCCTTACGCCCTCGCGCCCGCGCGGTGGGGGTCGTCGCGCTGCGCACGCGCGGGGACGGGAGAGTACCGCATTGATACCCCGCCGCCGCTCACCAGCACGTCCGTGATCGAGACCGTCCGCGCGGCCTCGCGTGACATCATGACGCTGATCTCGGGCCGGCCGGGCCACTCATGCCGGTGGAAGCGGTCCTGCATCATCGGCGTCGGCCCCTCGTCGTTCAGCAACTGCGCGAACAGGTCGAGGCGCGGCCGTACCACGGCATCGCCAAGCCCGCTGCTCGCGAAGCACGCCGGCGCCTGGATGGGCGACCGAACCAGGAGTTCTCCGCCGTTCCACGCCGATTCCTGGGCCACGAGCACCTGCCCGGCGCCGCGCACGACGGCGACCAACCGGAAGGGAGCGAAGTCCGAGAGAGCGATGCGCTTGAGCCCCTGCACCACTTGGGCGGGGGTCTCGGCGCCGATCAGCATCGGGATCACCGCGCCCCGGGATTGCGAGCCCGGCCGGGCGCGGTCCGCGGGCACCGGGTTGTAGTTCAGCAGCGCGAGCATCAGCCCCGCGTCGTTGGCCCCGACCCACGTGCCCCCGCCGGCGGGGTCGGTCGGCCAGATCGCCTTCCGTGCGCCGGGCCCCGCGAGCGCGCGCCATCGCGGCGCGAGGGCCTCCGCCCGCGTGCGCGATTCATCGCGGTTCACGACCGCCCGGTAGCCCGCCCCCAGCGGGATGATGCTCAGCGTGCACAAGCGGTTAGCGCTCGCTTCCCCGCGCGTCGGCCGTCCGCGCTTCGTGGTTGGCGGTGGACGGCGCCTTGCCGACGGCGCCCGGCATCTCGACGCCGAACTCTCCGGCGATCGCCTTGATCATCGCCTGGTGGTGCACGGCGTGGTGCGTCGCGAACGCGAGTTCGCGTCCGATCGTCGACGCCAGCACCGCCTCCGTCCCGTCGCCCTTCACCATCACCCGCACGCGCACGGGCGTGTCGCTCTTGATCTGGACGAGCCCGGCGATGTCGCCCCGTGTCTTCGAGAGCATCCGGCGCGCGTGCCCGCGGTCCACTTCCATCGGCACGTCGCGCTCGCGCCGGTCGTAATCCACGCAGCCGCCGTCGCGGGCGCACAGCAGCGCCCGGTAATGGTCGAGCAGGTGCCGCAGGTGTTTGCCGACGGTGCCGCCGGGCATGACGACCGACTCGGCGGCGTACACGGTGTCCGGGACCTCGTCGACCGTCGCCTCGCACTGGCGCAGCAGGTCATCCGCCGCGTTCAGAACGTGATGCCAGCACTCCCCCACGCCGCCCGTCGCCAGTGAGTCCGCCATCTGGTCTCCTTGGGTTGACCGAATGATCCGGGGCCACCCGATTGTTGGCCCACACCGTCCGCGAATCAGGCGGCCGACCCGCGCTCCCGGGCGCACGCCAGCACCTGGTCGATCAGCTCCCGGCCGTTGGCGCACCGCGGGCACTTGTGCTGCCCGCCCAGCTTCCCCCGTTGCTCCATCCATGCATGAAACGTGCCCCGCGCCAGCGCTGAAATCGTCGGCGGCGCCATCCCCAACCCCTCCGACCGCTTGGTCGTGTAATCGACGTTCTGGTCCTTGAGGGCCCGGTCGAACGCCTCCGAGAAGGCCGCCAGCGAGACGTCGCGCGGCGCGGCGCCCCACGATTCCACTTCAACGGCGAGTTCCAGCCCGGCCCTCGTGCCGTCCGATGGATACACCGGGGCGGCAGTGAACTCGCCGACCACGACGCCCGTGCTCGCCGCGGCGCGCGCGACCGCGTTTTCGATGTGCTCGACGATCAGGTTCTCACCGAACGCGTTGACGAAGTGTCTGTGCCGACCCACGATCCGCATCCGCGAGGGGCCGTCGCCGCCCCCGCCGCCCAGATGGAGCGGCCTGTCGGGCACCGAGTCGAATTCGACCACATCCCCCAGCACGTACCGCCACAACCCCGCGCACGTGCTCAGCACGACGACGTACCGTTGCGCCTTCTCGACCTCCCAGCAGGCGAACGCCTCCGGCGCCGAATCGTTGATCCGCTCCAGCGGCACGAACTCGAAGAAGTTCATCTGGTCCGCGCACAGGCGCATGCCGCCGTCGCCCGGCGTGTCCTGGATCGCGACGAACGCCTCGCTCGCCGGGTAGAGCTCGAGCCGCGTGGGGATGTCCCCGCCCGTCGGGCTGCCCGAATACACCCGGCGGATGCGGGGGTCGAAGGGCGCGTACTTGACGCCGCCGTGCACGAAAACCCGGAAGTTCGGCCAGACATCGCGGATGGTTTCAGCGCCCGCGCCCCTCGCCCGCGCCAGTTCAAGCACTTTCTCGAAGAGCACGAGCCCCCACGAGCACATGCCGCTGACCATCCGCACGTCCTCGTCCAGGCAGCGCCGCGCCATCGCCTCGATCTTGCTCGGCCAGTGGCTCATGAGAGCGATCTCAGGGCCCGGCAGGTATATCTCGGATATCGGCCAGCGGATCAGCGGGGTGACGATGCCGGACAGGTCGCCCGTGCGCACACCGTTGTCGCTGGCGTCCAACCTCGTCGAGCCGCCGAGGAAAAGAGACTTGCCGCTCGTGAGCCACGGCAGCCCCACACCGAACCGGGCGAGATGCGCGAAGATGTCGAGCGACGCGCGGAAGTTGCTTCGCAGCATCTCCTTGCTCACGGGGATGTACTTGTCGCCGGCGGTCGTCCCGCTCGTCTGCGCGAAGTCCCGCACGAGCCCGGGCCAGAGCACGTCCGGCTCCGCCCCCTCGCGCATCCGCGCGATCATGTCCTTGAACGCGTACCAGTCCGCGACCGGGACCGCCGCGCGGTACGCGGCGAGCATCTCGCCCTTCTCCAGCGCCGCGATCCGCGCGAAGTCGTGCCCGCGTCCGTACGCCGTGCCGGCGGCGCGTCGCAGGAGCGACCGGAGCTGCGCGAGCTGCACCCCGGCGCTGTTCTCTTTCCAATGCCGCGCATCGGAGAGGAGGGATATCCGCCCGGCGAGCGCCGCCCGCATCCCCGCACCCACGAGCCCTGTCCACGTCATGCGGCGTCCAGCTCCGTCATGCGACCCCGGCACGTCCCCGGCGCCGATCGAGTTCGTCCAGGAACGCCGTCAGCGCCGCGCCGAACTTCTCAACACCCTCGATCATCGGCACGTGCCCGCAGTTCTCGAGCCACACCACCCGCGCGTCGGGGATCTTCGCGGCGAACGTCTCGCACGCTTCCGGCGGCGTCACGATGTCCTGCCTCCCCCAGACCAGCAGCGTCGGGACACGGATGTTCGCCAGGTCCTTGCCGAGGTGGTTGCGACGCGCCGTGCGCGAGAGCCGGACCATCGCCCGGGCGTGCCCTCGCTGCGAAAGCTCGACGAACGCGCGATCGACGTCGGCGGGGTTCATATTCCGCTGATCGAAGAACAACTCCCCGATCTTGCGCGACAGCCACTCGCGCGAAGGCCGGATCTGCACGTCCGCGACGATCGTCTTCTCGATCACGCCGCTCGCCCCGGCCAGCACAAGCCCGCTCGCCAACGTCGGGTGGTCGATCGCGATCTTCGCCGCGACGTGCCCTCCGAAAGAGTTGCCCACCAAGACCGCCGGGTCCCGCACGTGCTCGCGGAGGAACTTCGCGGTCAGCTCCGTCACGCCCCGGATTGAACAATCTTCACCCGTGAGGTCAAGCAACGGCACTTGGAACAGGACGCACCGGCTGCGGTGCTGGATCAGACGGACGAGCTCCTCCCAGTGGTCGTTCAGCCCGACGAGCCCATGCAGGAACACGACCGGCGCGGCGTTCACGTCCCCTACATCGACCACGCGGCACGGCACCGGGACCCCTTCGTCGCCGTGGAGGACGACGGTCGCGGGTCTGCCCACGGCCTGGGCCGGCGCCGTTGACATGGGCATGGCGGTCATGCGGCTTTCCCCGTGCGTGCGAACCTGCCGAATCCGTCCGACACTAGTGCATAGTAACAGCCTCTACGTTCCGGCGGGGGCTCGCCTTGTGAGGGTTCTGTTCAGAAGCGTCACGCACGCCGTCTACCCCGCCCGGACGACTCGTTGCTCGATCCGTTTCACACTGCGGGTGCAGACCAGCGCGTTCACGAAGTTGCCCGGGGTGTGCACATCGTCCGGATCGAACGCGCCGACGGGAACGAGTTCATCGACCTCCGCGAGGCACACGTGCGCGGCCGTCGCCATCATCGGGTTGAAGTTCCGCGCCGTCGCGTGGTAGCGCAGGTTGCCGAACTCGTCCCCCCGTTGCGCCTTCACAAGGGCGAGGTCCGCGAAGAGTGCCGTCTCGAGCACGTACGACCGGGGCGAGGCCCCTTGACGGACGGGGACTTGCCCCGCGGCTTCGCGGCCGGCAAAGCCCCGCCCGGGGACCGTGCAGCCGCACAGGCCGTCGGTCGGGCGGTAGAACTCGCGCGACTCCTTGCCGTCGGCCACGATGGTTCCCGCGCCTGTCGCGGTGTAGAACGCCGGAATGCCGGCGCCCCCGGCCCGGATGCGCTCCGCGAGCGTGCCCTGCGGGTTGAACTCCACCTCCAACTCGCCGGAGAGGAACTGCTTCTCGAATGTTTGGTTCTCGCCGACGTAGCTCGAAATCATCTTCTTGATCTGACGCGTCTGGAGGAGCAGCCCCAGGCCCCAGTCGTCGACGCCCGCGTTGTTGCTGACGCACGTCAGCCCCGTCACGCCCGTGTCGCGCAGGCCCACGATCAGTTGCTCGGGGATGCCGCACAGCCCGAACCCCCCCACCATCACCGTCATGCCGTCGCGGATCACCCCGTCACGCTTGAGGCGGTCGAAGATCTCGGCGACGCTCGCGTTCGCTTTGCTGGCCATGGCCTGAGCGTAGCGCCGCGCCCGGTATTCAAGGCGCCGCCAGCTCCGCGGCGACGGCGTTGATGAGGGCTTCGTCCTCCTCCGGTCGCTTCGACGCCCCGAGCGCCCCGCGCGCTTCATCGAGCAACCCGGCCGCCCGCGACGCGAGGCCGGGCCGCTCGCTGTGTTGCCCCCGGACCGCTCGGGCGAGGTTGGCGAGCATCCTCGCCGCGTGGGGGGATTGTTCCAAACCGCCGGCGTTCATGATCAACGGAATCGCCGTTCGGCATTCGTCGATGTACGCGGAGAGTGCTTCCTCGACCGAGGCGCTCGTCGCTCCGGGAAGGGAGGCGAGGACGCCGGCGTACTCGCCGAACCGCGCGGCCACGCCCTCGCCCTCGCCCGCCCCGGCGGCGAGAAGCCGGGCGCGCAGAAAGAAACGGAAGTGCTCCGCTTCGGCCTGCGTGTCGCCGGCCGTCTTGAACACCCGGCACGCGAGACCGGCCGCGCGCTCCACGTTGTAGTCGCCGTCGTCGTACCGACGGCGCATGATCGCGAGGGCGCGGGCCGCGTGTTCCTTCGCGTCCGTGTGTTTTCCCGCCGCGGCGAGGATGCTCGCGGCGTTCGCGCTGACGTTCCCGATCGTCGGATGTTCCGGCGGGTAGACCTCTCTTGCGGCGCGGAGCACTTCCAGCATGACGGGCGCCGCCTCCGCGTGACGGCCGAGCCCGGCGAGCAACGCCGCGTAGCCGTTCATGGCTGAAATCCTTCCGGGGTCGGTCCGCGGCAGGTGCAGTTCGGCGAGTCGGACCGCTTCCTCGAGAAGCGGCTCGCAGTCGTGCAAGCGCCCCCGCGCCCTGTACGACGCGGCGAGCGACACACGGGCGGCGACGGCGGGACTCCATTCTTCGACGCTGCGCGGCTGAACCTCGGCGATGAAGGACTTGAGCAGCGCCTCCGCGTCGTCATGACGCCCGCCCGCCTGCAGCACCTCGCCGAGTTGGTGCGTGGCGCGGGCTTTGGTGCCCCGTCCATCGAACCCGCCGGCCTCGCAAAGACGCACCGCGTCCCGGAGGCGGGACTCGGCCTCCGGGTACCGCTTGAGCGACGCGAGCACGGCGCCGTGCAGCGTCATCGTGTCGGCGAGGTGTTGCCCGTCCGTACCGGCGAGCGTCCCGAGTTCCTCGACCGCGCTCCTGAGCGCGGCCTCGGCCTTCGCGGGCTCGCCGACGCTGAACAGCAGGTTCGCGACGACCGCCCTGACGCGCCCGCGCAGCTCCTTGTCGCCCGCGAAGCGGGTGTTGATCGAGGCCGACGCGTCCTGCAGCACGTCGACCACACGCAGACCCGTGCCGCGGCGGGAGGGCGCGGCTTCACCGAATGTGTCGTACACCAGGAACGCGGCGAGTTCGCGCTGCGTCGTCGCCTCCCGCTCCGCCCTGCGCTGCGCCGCCTGGGCGAGCAAACGCTGCTGTTGCTCTCGGGCGTAGAGAACGCCGATCGCGACGCCCGCCGCGACGACGAGCGCCACGACAATTACCGCGGCGCCGACGAGCGTCTTGTGGCGCGCCGCGAATCGGCGGGCCAGGTACCCGGGCGTCGGCGGCCGGGCGCTCACGGGCTCCTTGGCCAGCACCCGCCGCAGATCGGCGCCGAACTCCGCCGCCGAGGCGTACCGCCGCGCCTTGTCCTTGCGCATCGCGGTCGAGACAACTGTCTCCAAGTCTCCCCGGCACTCGCGGCGGACCGCACCGAGCGGAACGGGCTCCTCCTCGAGCGTGATCCGCGCCGCGTCGAAGGCGCTCTTGCTCGCGACGTCGTGCGGCATCCGCCCCGCGAGCAGCAGGTACGCGATGACGCCGAGAGCGTAAATGTCGCATCGCGTGTCGACACCGCCCGCCTCGCCCCGCACCTGCTCGGGCGCCATGAAGCCCGGCGTGCCGATCGCGTGACCCGCCTCGGTCGCGAAGGTTCGATCCGGCCCCTGGTCGTCGGTCACCCGCGCGATGCCGAAGTCAAGGATCTTCGGCGCGCCGGTTCCGCCCGGTTCTTCGGCGACGAGGATGTTCGACGGCTTGAGGTCGCGGTGGATGACCCCCTGCTGATGCGCGAACTGGACGGTGTCGCAGAGGGCCGCGACCAGCTCGACGCGTTCACCGATTGAGAGACCGCGGCGACGCGCGTAGTCGGTCACGGGCTCGCCCCGCACCAGTTCCATCGCGAAGTACGGGGACGCCGAGCCGGCCAGGTCCGCGACGCCGGCGTCGTAGATTTGCGCGATGCCCGGGTGCGTCAGGCGCGCCAGGAACTCGACCTCGCGTCGGAAGCGACGCATCACCGCCGGACCTCCGCCCCGCACCACCTTGAGCGCCACGGCGCGGTCCGGGTTCCGCTGGCGCGCCTCGAAGACCTCGCCCATGCCGCCGCGACCGATGAGGCGGGCCACTGTGTACGGCCCGATGCGCTCCGGAACGGCTTCGGCGCTGTCGGCGAGAAGCCGTTCGATCCCGGCGCGAACGCCGGGCGTCGGCGTGAGCGGCGCCGGGTCCGCGTCCGCCGCGAGCATCGCACGGACAAGCGCGACGACGGCCGGGTCGCCCGCCGCTTCGCGCGCGATATGGCTTTCGCGCTCGGCCGCGGGAAGCTCGCACGCGGCGTCGAAGATCGCGCTCGCCTTCATGTACGTCTCCGCGTTCACACCCGGCCCCCGTCGTCGCGAAGCCGGGCGCTCAGCCACGCCCTGGCCGCGCGCCAGTCGCGGTTCGCCGTGCTCTGGGAGAGATCCAGCACGTGCGCGGCTTCTTCGAGCGTCAGCCCGCCGAAGAAGCGCAGCTCCACCAGCCGCGCGTGGCGGGGGTTCAGCTCGTGGAGCGTGGAGAGGGCCTCGTCGAGCGCGACGACATCCGTTTCCTCGGCGCTGCCCGCGATCTCGGACAACGCGATCCGGTCGCCCGACGCCCTGCGCTTCCGCGCCCTTTTCGCTCTCGCGTGACTCACGAGGATCTGCCGCATCGCCTGCGCGGCGATCGCGAGGAAGTGCGCCCGGTCGTTCCACGTCAGCCGCTGCGCGCCCAGCAGCCGCACGCACGCCTCGTTCACGAGCGCCGTGGGCTGGAGCGTTCCGCCGTCGCCCTCGCGCCGCACGAGGTTGCGCGCCACCGCCCGCAGCTCGTCGTAGACCAGTGGCAGGAGCTCCTCCGCGGCGGAGGGCCGGCCCTCCGACACGTCCGCGATTAACGTCTTAAGCCGCGTCTCGTCCATTGCACTCAGAAAAGCGCGAAACTCCTGACATACTTCGGCCGGATTCGGCGTGTTTCCGAGTGACGGCGTGCCCCTGCGGGTGAAAGTACCCACCCAAGAGCGCCCGCGGCACCCTGTTGCTCGGAGAACCCACCATGAGGATCCACCCGGTCGTCCGCCTCGCACCGTTCGTTTGCGCCGCCCCGCTTCTGGCTCAAACCCCCGCCACGACCACGTTTACGTATCAAGGCCGGCTTGCGGACGCCGCCCTGCCGCTGAGCGGCGCTGTCGATCTTCGGTTCCGCTTGTTCGATGCCCTGAGCGGTGGCAGCCAGGTGGGACCGGTGCTCTGTGCCGACGACGTCACGGTGACCGACGGGCTCTTCCGCACCGAGCTGGACTTCGGGGCATTCGGCAATCAGGCCCGATATCTGGAGATCGAAGTGCGTGCCGGCTCTGGCGCACCGTGCGGTGATCCAAGCGGCTTCACGCTGCTCGAACCGCGTCAGCAGTTGACGGCCGCGCCGTTTGCTCTCTTTGCGCTCAACGGCAATCCGGGCCCGCAGGGCCCCGCGGGCCCCCAGGGCGTGCCTGGCGCGCAAGGGCCCGCCGGAGCCCAGGGCGCGACAGGACCGCAGGGCCCGATCGGTCTGACCGGGGCTTCCGGGCCGCCGGGCGCGCAAGGCCCGCAAGGCGCAACCGGGCCGCAGGGCCCCGCGGGCGCTTCGCCGTTTGTCGTCGATGGAAGCAGCGCGTCGTACTTCGGGAACATCGGCATCTCGACGTCTACGCCGATCCAAGCGCTGGACGTGAACGGACGGCTCAGTGTGCGCGGCGGCGTCATTCAGAACGGGACGTCGGCCGTCATCACAACCGCGGACCTCGGCCTCTACTCGCAGCTCCCCGGCAACTGGATGCGATTCGTCACGAACGCCGCGCCTTTCAAGTGGTATGCGGACGGCGGGGCGGGGACGAGCGAAGTCATGACCCTGCTGCCGGGGGGGCAGTTGGGCCTCGGCACGAGTTCTCCGGCGGGCGCTCTCTCCGTTCAAAGTGTGATGAGCACCAACGACTACTCGGCCTTGCCCACGGGGATCCACATGGGCCTCGTGCCGGACTACCCGGGCTCCGCCGATCTCGCGATCGTTGCGGGAGCGGATGGGAACGCGGGGATCTACTTCCCCGATGACACGTGGATGAGCATCGTGTACCGGCGCAGCTCCGACCGGCTGGACTTCGCCGGCGCTCACACGATGCTCATGAACGGGAACGTGGGCATCGGAACCGTGACCCCCGTCGCCCGCCTCGACGTCAACGGCCGCACCCGGACGCGCGAACTCGAGATCATCGGCGGCGCCGACATCGTCGAAGGCTTCGACGCCGACGACCCGAACCCCGAACCGGGCACGCTCATGGTCATCGATTCCGAGCACCCGGGCCGGGTCAAGCCGTCCTCGAGCGCGTACGACACGCGCGTGGCCGGCGTCGTCTCGGGCGCGGGCGGCGTGCGGCCCGGGCTGCGCCTCGGGCAGGAGGGCGTGCTCGACGGGGATGTTCCTCTTGCGATGACCGGCCGCGTGTACCTGAAGTGCACCGCGGCGAACGGCGCGATCCGCCCGGGCGACCTCCTCACCACCAGCGACACGGAAGGGCACGCGATGCTGGCGTCGGACCGCGACCGCCGGAGCGGCGCGGTCGTCGGCAAGGCCATGACCGGCCTCGATGAAGGCGCCGGCCTGGTCCTAGTGCTCGTCAATCTTCAGTGACCGGGACATCAACGAAAGGGACCAGCCATGAAGCACCTCGGCAGGACACTCTCGCTCACACTCGCCGCGGCCGCACAGTTCTCGGCGTTCGCCCAGACGGCGGCCGATGTGCACGTCGGGCACGGTCACGTTGACGACGAACCGATGCGCATCCGCGGGATGGAGGGGTTCCTCGACTACGAGAACGGGGTGCAGCCGTCGGAAGCGCTCCCGGAACCGCTGGTCACGATCGGCGCGGCGGCTCTCCCGTCAGCGATGCTCCGGCCGTATCAGTCCGGCGCCGTGCGGGTGGAGCTCAACGAGCCGCTCCTCGGCTTGCTCGCCGCGATCGAGAGCCCTCGGGTGTCGCTCCCGCTGCCGGACGGCCGGGTGCTCGAGCTCGCGTTCGTGCACGCGGAGTCGCTCGACGCGGGGAACTACACGCTTGTCGGTCAGGTCTGCGGCGTCCCCGCGAGCGACGTCATTCTCTCGCGCGTTGGAGACGTCATGCGGCTCGTCGTGCGCGACTACGAGCACAACGAGCGCTTCGATATCCGCTACGCACCCGCCCCGGCGGACGGTGAGGCGGGCCACGTCCTGTGGCGCGGCGGCGGCGAGGAGGGCTCGTGCGGCAACGATGCGCCGGGCTTTGATCCGCAGCCCGCGCAGCCGGGCCAACCCGGGCAGGGAGGCTTCACGCCCCGCTCAACGGCCGACCCGATCAACGTCATCGACGTGCTGGTGCTCGTGACAACGCAGGCGTACAACTTCCTGGGCTCGTGGGACGCGGTCTACGCGGAGGCGAATTCGTACGCGGCCGACTTCAACATCACGTGCGCGAACTCGGGATCCGGTCTGTTCATGCGCATCGCGGACGTGAACGGCCCGGGCTACTCCGAGGACGCGAGCGGGAGCACGGACCTGAGCCGCCTCGCGAGCGGCCAGGCGCCGTACTTCCCGAGCGTCCCGGCGTACCGCACGCGCGTGCGTGCGGACACCGTGATGCTCCTCCGGCGGAGCACGTGGTCGGACGACGGGAGCGGCACCACGCTCGGCGTCGCCTACCGCATGACGTCGAACAACACGTCGTCCTCGGTCGGCTTCGCCGTCACGGCGATCGATCAGGGCGCGCCGGAGGGAACATTCACACACGAGCTGGGGCACAACCTGGGCGGCTGCCACCACGAGTCGCAGGGCGGATGCTCGAACCCGATGACGGGTTCTCCGCACGGCTATCGCTGGAGCTGCGACGTTGGATTCTGCGTCCACCGGTGGCGTGACACCATGGCGTACAACAACAATGATCGCGCTTGCTCGTCCAACCAGCGCCTGCCCGTCTACTCAAACCCGAACATCTTGGTCGAGGTATCTGGCGCGTGCCCTGACTTTTATATCGGCGACGCGACGGCGAACGTGGCGAGCCTCGTGCTCAATACGCGTGCGACGGCCTCGCAGTGGCGCATCGGCTCGACGCGGGTGTGGACGCGCCACAACCTGCTCTTCGCGGCCGGCGACGGCACCCACTACCGCCCCTTCGGACGGCTGGCGGTCGCGGCGAACACCGTGTCGGGAGACCCGGGCGAGGCCGAGGTTCTGATGTACCCGGGCGCCTACAACGAGGCGCAGAACTTCGGCCCCTTCGTCGTCAGCCGGCCCTGCATCGTGAAAACGCCGGACGGCGTGCCCGGGACGATCATCATCCGATGACCGAGCCGCGATTCGCGGCTTTCAGCGGTAATCCCCGTCGTCCCAGGTGCTGACGTCGAGCAACTTCTCGGCGAGGATCGCCGACGCGTGCCCGTCCATGTACACCGCGTTGGCGCCGCGGCCGTGGCGGTTGGGCGCCGTGCGACGCCACAGCGTCGGGTCGCCGCCGGCCTCCGGACCGTTGATGTTGGTCACGCGGCGGATGTCGTAGAAGATCGACAGTTCCAGATCGTGGTTCGCGTTCGCCTGGTAGTTCGCTGACCGCAGATTGCCGGGGTCGTCCGCGAAGCACGTCAGGTAGAGGACGTTGTCCGTGCGCGGCATCCGAGAGAGTTGAATCGGCGGCTCGCACTCGACCTCATCCACGTAGACGTTTCCCGCGGCGTTCCGCCGCAGTCGGACCCCGTTGTTCACGTAATGGATCGGGTGATCGTCCGGCTTGCGCGAAGGGTCCCGGTAATACGGCGCACTCTTGAACCGATCTCGCAGCCCGTAGTTGTCGGTGCTGAACGCTTTGGGGTCGAGAAAGGGGCGGAGGTTGAATGCCCACGCGAGGTTGAACTCGGCGCGGAAGTTCGAGGACTGCTCCCAGGCGGGAACCTGAGGCCTGCGGTTGGGCAGGGCTTCGCTGTTGCCCGACTCCCTCGGGATCCACTCTTTGAACGCGTTCGCGTACGACATCAGCGCCGTGCCGATCTGCCGCTGGTTCGAGAGGCAGACCACGCTCCGTCCCGCCGCCCGGGCCTTCCCGAGGGCCGGCAGCAGCAGCCCGATCAAGAGCGCGATGATCGCGATCACGACGAGAAGCTCGATCAGCGTGAACGCTCGCCGCATGATGGAGCAGCATACAGGGAATTGTTCGGGGGAGCAAGCGGTACTTTTCTTCACGCCGTCTTGAACGTCTCGCGGCGCACTTTCCCTTGCCAAAAACAAAAACCCCACCATCAGGCGGGGTCGCCGGTGCTCAAGAATCGGCCTCGATCTACTTGTCCGCCACGTTCAGGCTACGGCCGACGCTGCGCTTCCGGTTCATCATCTTGCGGCCGCCGCGGGTCTTCATCCGGGCGCGGAACCCGATGGCACGCTTGCGCTTGATACGGCTGGTACGGTGCGGATAGTGCATGGCTGTCTCTTTCGTCCACGGCCGCCTGAGGCCGGGCCTCAATCCTACGCAGGACCCCGCCGCGGGGCGAGCGGCGGTGCAAAAACAGGCTCCCGCCCCGGTCTGAGGGCCGCGGATTTTTGGTACACTGAAGCCCGCGGCCGGTGTTCTCCGGCCCGTGTGCGGGATATGTTCGCTCAATGAAGGACGAAGGGGCCAGAACGAACGCGCAAGCTGCGCTCGGCTATGTCTTCCGCGACCCCGCCCTCCTTGCGCAGGCGCTGACGCACGCCTCGACCAACGCGGAGAGCAACCTCGCCAACAACGAGCGCCTCGAGTTCCTCGGCGACGCCGTTCTGGGGGTTGTCGTCTGCGAACTCCTCTTCCGCAACTATCCGCACCTGCGCGAAGGGGATATGACCAAGATCAAGAGCCTCGCGGTCTCCCGCGAGACGTGCGCGCAGATCGCGCGAGGGCTGGGTCTTGAGCGGTTCATTGTCGTCGGCAAAGGGATGCGGGCGGGCGCGAATCTCCCGGCGTCGCTCGCCGCGGCGGCCCTGGAGAGCGTCATCGGCGCGATCTACCTCGACGGGGGCTTCGACGCCGCCCGCAACTTCATCCTGCCGCTGGTGCTGGGGATCATCGAGAAAGCCGCCGCGAGCGGGCACCAGCAGAACTTCAAGAGCGTGCTGCAGCAGCACGCGATACAGGAGATGGGCGCGGCGCCCGTCTACCGCGTGCTGGACGAGCAGGGCCCCGACCACGCCAAGGCGTTCAAGGTGTGCGTCGAGATCTCGGGCAAGCGCTACGAGCCGACGTGGGGCGCGACCAAGAAAAAGGCCGAGCAGGACGCCGCCCTGATCGCCCTGCGCGCACTCGGCCTGGTCGGCGACGACGGCGTGATCCGCTGACGCTCCGCCGGGCTCGGGGCGACCGGCCCACGGCGTTCGGGTCATCCTCTGACGTAGTGCGGCGCGGGCACGGTCGCCATCGTGTGCAGCCCGGGCGGGGCCGCGAGCAGGCGCGGCACGGCGTTGACGGCGATCGCGCAGGTCGCGGTGTCGCCGTGCACGCCGCCGGGAATGACCATGTCCATCGCGGGGTCGCCGTCGATCGTCACCCTGTCGTACGGATCCTTCTGGCCGATCGCGGCGACGAACTCGAGCCGCACGACCTCGCGCTCGTCGAAGTAGCCGCGCGCGACCTGCCGGACGCCGGCGTTGCGTCCGCGCGGGATCGGCCCCAGCGCGCTCACGAGGTCGCGCTGCGCCTTCACCGGCTCGATGTCCTCCTCCCACCGCTCGATGCGCAGCCCGCACGAGTGGGCGATGAAGTGCAGGCTCTCGCCGAGGCCGACGTGCCGGAGCGTGCCCTCGCGGACTTTGCGCGCGAAGCCCTCGTCGTCCAGGCCCGCGCCGATCTTCTGCTGGAACGGCACGCGCCGCGCCGATGCGTCCTGGATGCGCTCGCAGCGCACGCCCCGCACGTGCGAGCAGACGCTCGTGAGGTAGACCGGGAGCGCGTCCATCAGGAAGCCGGGGTTGACGCCCGTGCCGAGCAGCCGCCCGCCGTTGCGCCTCGCGACCTCGTCGAGTTCCTCCGCCAGCGCGACGTGGCGGAGCCACGGGTACACGAGCTCCTCGCACGTGCTCACCACGGCCTTGCCGCGCTTGAGGAGCGTTCGGAAGGTGTCGGCGCAGGAGGGAAGGTCGCTCGCCGTCGTCACGATCGCGCAGTCGATCTGGTCCCACGCGTCGATCTCGTCAAGACCGCCCGCGATGCGCAGCCGCGGGTCGGCCTCCGGCACGACGTCGGCCAGCGACCTGCCGGCGAGGGACGGCGACCGGTCGACGACCGCGACGACGTGCCCGATCTCGCGCTGCGTCACCTCGCGGACGATGCGTGCGCCCAGCGGGCCCAGGCCGACGTGCAGGATTCGCTTCATGGCGGAGCGTAGCGTGCGCGCCGCAAAAAGCCAGCGCTCTAGGCGGGCGACGGCGCGCGCCGCTTGGCGTGGCGGATGATGTCCCCGCGCGCGAGATAGACAAGGTCCTCGGCGATCGACGCCGTCAGGTCGCCGATGCGCTCGAGCTCCCTGCCGGCGCGGTACACGAGCATGCCGATGAGCACGGCCGTGTCGTCGCGTCCCATCGCGTCGATCATCTCCTGCACTTCCTTGAAGAGCTGCTTCTCGAGCTGGTCGATCGTCTGGTCCGTCGCGACGAGCCGCAGCGCCGCGTCGACGTCCTCGTCCTGCACCGCCCGCAGCAGCGCGTGGCAGTTCTGCGGGACGCGCTCGCACAGGTCCAGCAGCGCCGTGGGCCAGCGGGGCGGGCTCGCCATGCCGGCGCCGTTCACCACGCGCCCCACGATCTTCGCGAGCGAGCTGGCGTGGTCGGCGATGCGCTCGAGGTCCGCGTTCGCGCGCAGAGCGAACGTGATCGTGCGGAAGTCGTGCGCGTACGGGTGGTGCAGCGACAGGAGGGCGTAGCACTCCTGCTCGATCGCGATCTCCTCGAAGTCCACCTGGTCGTCGCTGCGGCGCACCGCGCTCGCGCCCTCGACGTCCAGCGTGCGGAGCGCCGCCACCGCCGCCTCGAGCATCGACACCGCCGTCGTTCCCTCGCGGATCAGGCGGCGCTTGAGGGCCTCCACGCGCCTGCTCGTGGGGCCCTCGTGCACGGTCGCGGGCTCCGTCCTCGCGGGCTGGGTGCTGTCCATCTCCGTTCGCTCCTCGGCTCCGCGCCGTCGGATCGCGCCGGCCCGCGGTGCACGGGCGATCATACCACGGCTTTCGGGTTCCGTTCGCCGACCCCGAATCTCGCCCTCAGGACGCGGAGCAGCGTCGCCGGCTCCAACGCCGACTCGGGCGGGCGGAAGTACAGCATCGGCAACCCGCCCTTGTCCTCCGGCGGGAGCGGCGTCACCGTGGCGGCCCTCGCCGCCGCGGTCGTCGCTCTCGAGCGCATCTCCTCCGCGAGCCTTTCCGCGTCGGCGCAGAAGAAGATGACATCCTTTTCACGGATCGTGACGCTCCGCACGCCCCTCGCCGCCAGCGCCAACCTGAGTTCGGCGATCTCGTACAGCCGTTCCACCGGCGCCGGGGGCTCGCCGTAGGCCTCGACCATGTCCGACCGCGCCTTGGCGAGGTCTTCGGCCGTCGCCGCCGTCGCCAGCCGCCTATAGAGAGCCAGCCGCCGCTTGGCGCTCGGCACGTACGCCTTCGGGATGAGGCCGGAGACCCCGACCTCGACGGCCGTCGCGCTCGGCGGCGCGGGGCGCTTCTCGTGCTTGAGATCGTGCACGGCGTCCTCGAGGAGCCGGCAGTACATCTCGTAGCCGACCGCCGCGATGTGCCCGGACTGTTCCGGGCCCAGGATGTTCCCCGCGCCGCGGATCTCGAGGTCGCGCAGCGCGATCTTGAAGCCGGCGCCGAGCATCGAGTACTGCTCGAGGGCGCGCAGACGCTTGATCGCGTTCTCCTTGAGCGTCCGGTCCACCGGCGTGAGCAGGTAGCAGTACCCGCGGTGCTTGGACCGGCCGACGCGTCCGCGCAGCTGGTGCAGGTCCGACAGGCCGAAGCGGTCCGCGTCGTCGATGATCATCGTGTTCGCGGTCGGGATGTCGATGCCGCTCTCGATGATCGTCGTCGCGACGAGGATGTCGGCCTCGCGCCTGATAAACGCGAGCATGACCTCCTCGAGCTCGTGCGGCGTCATCTGCCCGTGCCCCACGACGATCCTCGCGTCGGGCGCGAGGCGCCGCACGTCGTCGGCGACGCTCCTGATGTCGTGCACGCGGTTGTGCACGTAGTAGACCTGCCCCTCGCGCGCGAGCTCGCGCGCGATCGCCTGCTGCACGCGGGCCGGGTTGTACGGGATCACCTCCGTCACGATCGCGCGCCGGTCCGCCGGGGCCGTCGTGAGGCTGCTGATGTCGCGGATGCCCAGCATCGCCATGTGGAGGGTGCGGGGGATCGGCGTCGCCGACATCGTGAGCACGTCCGCGGTCAGGCGGAGCCGCAGCAACGCCTCCTTGTGCTCGACGCCGAACCGCTGCTCCTCGTCCACGACCACGAGCCCCAGGTCCTTGAAGTGAACATCCTGGCTGAGCAGCCGGTGCGTGCCGATCAAGACGTCCACGCGTCCCTGCGCCGCTTCCCTGAGCACGGCGCGCACCTCGCCGTCGGTCTTGAAACGCGAGACGCTCTCGACGCGGAACGGGTACCCCGCGAAGCGCGCCCGGAACGTGCGCTCGTGCTGTTCCGCCAGCACCGTCGTCGGCACCAGCACCGCGACCTGCTTGCCGAACTCGGCCGCCTTGAAGGCGGCGCGGATCGCCAGCTCCGTCTTGCCGAAGCCCACGTCGCCGCACAGCAGCCGGTCCATCGGCCTCGCCGCGTGCATGTCGCGCTTGATTTCCTGCAGCGCCGCGAGCTGATCCGGCGTCTCCTCATACGGGAACTCCGCCTCGAACTCGTTCTGCCAGGCCGTGTCGTGCGGGTAGCTGATGCCCGGCAGGTGCTCGCGCGCCGCCCGGACCCGCAGCAGCTCGCCGGCGAGGTCGCGCACGCCCTCGGCGACGCGCTCCTTCTGCGCCTGCCACCGCTGCCCCCCGAGCACCGAGAGCTGCGGCTTCCCGGAGAACCCGCCGACGTACTTCTGCACCGCGTCGATGCGCGTCGCGGGCACGTACAGCTTCGCTCCGCCCGCGAACTCGAGGGCGAGGTACTCCTCCTGGTCCTCCTGCTTCTTCTCCTCCCGCTTTGTCTCGCCCGGGAGGCTCACGCGCTGCGCGCGGGGCAGCTCGCGCGGCCGCATGAGCACCAGCCCGATGAACCGGGCGACGCCGTGATCGGCGTGGACGACGTAGTCCCCCTCGTCGAAGTCGAGGAAGGTGTCCATCGCGCGCCCGCCGCGGGCGGCGCGCGCCCCGCGCCGCACCGAGAAGCGCGACAGGAGCTCGTGGTACGGCACGAGCGCCACGCCCGCGCCGCCGTCCGCGCCCGGCTCGAGCACGAACCCGCGGTGGAGGTACGCGACGCCGACGCGGACGTGCTCCGCGCCGCCCGCCCCCGCGTGCGGCCCGAGCAGCTCGCCCATGCGCGACCGCTCGCCGTCGTTCTGGCAGCAGACCGTGACGTCCCGACGCGGCGGGCCTTTCGCGATCCCGAGCAGCTCGTGCACGGCCTCGCCCGCGTCGCGAGGGAACGACGCGAGGTTCGCGACTCCGAACTCGATGCGCGCGTCGCTCGCGCTCGCGCCGCGGGAGAACTGATTGACCTCCGCGAGGGCGTGGAACCGCTGCTCGAGGAGCTTCAGCACGGCCGGCGGGCCCCAGACGCCTCGCGAGTCGATGACGCGTTCGTAGTACCCGCGCCCTTGCTCCACGATCTCCATCGTCTCTGCCAGCATCACGGCCGCGCCCGCGGGGCACAGCTCCAGCAGGTTCACGGCGTCGTCGGCGGTCAATCCCTGCCTGTTGTCCCCGCCCGCGCGGTCGCGGCCCGACGCCATGGTGAGCGTCGGCGAGATGATCTCGACACCTTTGAGCGCCCGGTCGGCGCCCATGCTGGAAAGATCGACTTCGCTGATGCGCTCGACCTCGTCGCCGAAGAAGTCGAGACGCACGGGCACCGGGTCGCCGCTCCAGACCTCGATCTCCGCGGGCGCGGGCGGGAAGACGTCCACGATCCCGCCGCGCACGGAGAAGTCCCCGGGCTCCTCGATGCTGTCGGCGCGCCGGTAGCCGGCGTCGGCGAGCCACCGCGTGAACTTCGTGAGATTGTGCGTCTCACCGACGCGGATGATGCGGGACACGTTCGCGAGCTGGCGCGGCGAGGGCACCCCTTGCATCAGGGCCTGGATCGGCGCGACGATGACGGACGCTCCCGCAACGCCCGGCAGCAGTCTGGCCAGCCGCACCCGCGCCGCCCACAGGTCGATCGCCACGCTCTCGGCGCTCGCTCCCTCGAGCGCCGGCACGCGGAATGCGCTCACGCCCGCGCCGTTCAGCTCGTCCGCCGCCTCGTCGGCGTCGTCGAGGTGCGCCAGCACGAGGATGACCGGCCGCTCCAGCTCGCGCGACACCGCGCCCGCGAGGAGGTGCGTCGAGGAGCCGGACGCGCCGGACACCACAACGCGTTTCCGCGCCGCCAGCCCCTGCGCGACCCGCTGCGCGTCCGCACGCTGGCGGATGAATTCGACAACGTCGACGGAGTGCGCGCCGCCGGGTGTTGCGGGCGCGCTCACGGTTGCCCCTCCGCGACGGACGATCGGAGGCCGGGGAACAGCGGCCGAATGCCTTTCGGACCGCGCGCGAGCGATGCGGAGCGACCACTCGCCGATCGGCGATCACTGCCCTCCCGGCGACTCGGCGGCCTGATCATTCGACGCTTGCGCGCGATTGAAATAGGGCTTCCCGCCCGCCGCGCGCGAGCGCGGGCCCACCGGATCGTCGGGAGACCCCGGGCGTGCAAGCCGTTCATCTGACCCGATCTTATCGCGTGCCGCTCTTCTTCACCGGCGGTCGGACGAACGTCACGTGCGGCGCGATCTTCTCGAGCAGCTTGGGGCCGATTCCCCGCACCTTCTCGAGGTCCTCCGGCCCCGCGAAGGAGCCGTGGCGGTCCCGGTGCTCCACGATCTTCGCCGCGAGGACGGGGCCGACGCCGGGCAGCAATTCCAGTTCGGCGGCGGAGGCGGTGTTCACATTGATGAGCGTCGTGCTCGACGCGACCGGTTTCCGGCCGGCCTTGCCCGGTTGCGGCCCCGACGCCGCGCGGGCGAGGGGGTTCGGGACACGTTTGACCGGAGCAGGTTCGGCGGCCGTCGGCGCGCCCGCCGGGGGCGCTTCGGCGGGCGGCCCGATGAACGACCGCTCCACGATCATCGTGGCGGGGATGGGATCAACCGCGGCGGTTGCCGCCGGTTCGCCGACCGCGGCCCCGGGAGCGGCGGTCTCCGTCAACGCCGCGGCGTGCGCCGGCTCGGTCGCTCGCGCCACCATCGTCGGCGGCGGCGGGAGGCGCCCGGCCGGGGCGATCGGCTGCGCTCGGAGGTTGTTGTACGCAACGACGCCGGCGAGGGCGACGGCGGCGCCCGCGCCCGCCCAGACGAGCCCTCTGCCCGCACGGTCTGGAAGTGCTCCCGCCATAGGCGGCATGGTACCGCGATTGCGGGGCCGCCGTGTCAGCCCGCGGGTCGCAGCAGCGCGAGCGGCGACTTTCCTTCACGCACCGCCTGCCGCACCTGCGCCAAGCGCGTGAGCGCCGGCTTCTGATGTCCGCCCGCCGTGATCAACCCGCCGTGCGGCATTTCGGAAGAATCGCCGGACGGCGCGTCCGCCAGATCGTGCCAGCAGACGCCGTGCACATACGGCTTCGAACAGATGACGCCGAGCGCCTGCGTCATCCAAGCCGCCTGCGTCGCTTCGCTCCACGGGGTGCGCCAATAGCCCGGCTCGTACGGGTCCTCCGGCTCCGCGCCCGTCCGGGGGATGAACGGCTTGGGCGGGATCGGCGCACTCGGCGCGCCGAGCGCCGTGATGAACAGCGGTTTCTCCAGGGCCGCGAAGCGGTCGAGCATGGCCGAGAGGCTCAGCATGTCGCGCGTGGACAGGCCCGGCTCCGCGTGCCCCATCTGGAGGCGCAGCCCCACCGCGTCGATCGGCAGCCCGGCCATGAGCACCGCCTCGGCGTACGTGTAGGGCGGGATGCTGCGGCGGTTGGTGACGTGGAACTCCGCCCACGGCTGGATCACCTCGACCTGGATCCTCGCCGCCGGGTGCAGTTTCTTCACCAGCATCACGCACAAGCGGGTGAGGTCGAGCACCTGCTCGAAGCTGATCTTGAAGTTGGTGTTGACGTGCAGGCCGCTCACCACCGTCCAGCGCGAGACCGTCCGCCGGTAGCGCGTTACCACGGCCTGCACGTGCTCGAAGACCAGGTCGCGCAGCGTCTCGTAGTCGTTCTCCCAGATGAAGAGCCACTCCGGCGCGCTGCTGGGCCGCAGGTCCACGACCGGCCCGCCGACCAGCGGCAGCTTGGCCGTCCGCACCGCCCACTCGATCCACCGGTCCGTGGTCGAGAAGTTGTACTTCCCCTCGACGGGCTCAAGGTCGATCCACCGCATCGGCATCGTGAGAAAGTCGCAGCAGCTCGCCGCGGCCTTCTGCAACCCCTCGCCGAACGCGCGCGGGCTCACGGCGCACCCGACGAGCGGCACGCCCGGCAGCGTGACGTGCCCCGACCCCGGCACGATCATGGGTGCGCCCGCGGGCGGGGGCTCGGGCGTCTGCCGCGCGACGGCCGCGCTCGCCTGCTTGTACGCCTCCCCGCTCTGCCGCAGCCGCAGCTGTCTGTTGGCGTGGACGAGCGCCAGCTCCTCGCCCGCCTGCAGCGCCAGAGCGAGGGCCTGCGCCGCGAGCTTGTCCGCCCCGGGGTTGTACCCGCCCCGCGCGCCCGGCGTGCCCGGGGCGGCGCGCTGCTCGATCAGCGCCGACGTGAACGCGTCACGCGCCATCTCGAACTGCTGCAGCGTCGGGTGGTCCGGCGGCAACTCCGTCAGCTGCCAATCCTCGAGCTTGTTGAGGAAGAGCATGATCTGCCGGCGTGCCAGCTCGATCGTGAGCAGGTACGGCTCTTCCCGCTCCGGCAGCAGCGTCGTGTGCAGCGTCAGCAAGCCGAGCGTCGGCGCCGGCGGATTGAGCTGCGCCTTGGCGAGGTGGTCCGGCAGCGCGGGGCTGGGCACTTCGAGCTGCACCGCAAGCCCGGCGGCCCCGGGGAGGTCCTTCGCGCAGCGCACGAGGCCGTCCGCGATCTCGACGCGCCCCTGCATGGGCACCTCGTCGGGCCCTACGAGAAAGGCGTGACGGGGCGGGAAGTGCTGCCCGTCGACGGCGTCGTTGTCGAAGACCACGAAGGTGAGCATGTGGAAACGCCCGTTGGCGCGGGAGAAGCGACGACCGACAAGCCCGACCCGCCGGCCCGATGCCGCGGGGCGAACGCGCATTGTCGCGGCCCCGCGGCGCGGGGCAAACGCCGGGGATGAAAAACTCGCGGCCGCAAGGCCGCCGCTCCCGGTACGCTTGCGCGATGTCAACCGTTCCCGCGCAGGCGCTTACGGAGTCCCGGCTCGCGCTCCCCGGCCTGCGCCGCGGCAAGGTGCGGGACGTCTACGACCTTCCCCCCGGAGCCACGACGCCGCCGGGCGCGTCGCGCCGCCTGCTCATCGTGGCGACCGACCGCATCAGCGCGTTCGACGTCGTCATGCCCACGCCGATCCCCGGCAAGGGCCGGCTGCTGACCGAGCTCTCCCTTTTCTGGCTGCGCTTCATCGAGCGGCGTGGTCTTTGCCGCACGCACCTGCTCGGCGCGGACGCCGCGACGCTGGCGCCCTCCGTGTTCGGGGACGATGTCGCGGGCAGAGATGTTTACGCCGGGCGGGTGATGATCGCCCGCGCCGCGCGTGTCGTCCCGATCGAGTGCGTGGCCCGGGGGTATCTCGAAGGGTCCGGGTGGAAGGAGTACCAGGAGTCGGGGTCGGTCTGCGGGGTCAAGCTCCCGTCAGGCCTGCGCCGGTGCGACCGCCTTCCGCAGCCCATCTTCACGCCCGCGACAAAGGAACAGATCGGCAAGCACGACGAGAACATCCCCTTCGAGCGCGCCTGCGAGATCGCGGGGCGGGAGACAATGGAGTTTCTGCGCGGCGCGACGATCGCGATCTACAAGGCCGCCTCGGAGCACGCGCTCGCGCGCGGCGTGATCATCGCCGACACCAAGTTCGAGTTCGGCGTTGTCGAGGGCGAGCGCACCCCGATCCTGATCGACGAGGCGCTGACGCCGGACAGCTCCCGCTTCTGGCCCGCTGATTCCTACCAGCCCGGTGCTCCGCAGCCGTCGTTCGACAAGCAGTTTCTCCGCGAGTACCTCGAGACGCTCGCCGCGTCGGGCCGTTGGGACAAGCAGGCCCCGGGCCCCGCGCTGCCGCCCCACGTGGTCGCCGGCACGCTCGCGAAGTATCGGGAGGCGCTCGCGCGTCTCACGAGGTCCTAGCCGTCACCCGCCACGGATGGTGAGCGGCGTCACGGTCTGCTGCTTCTCGACGAGCCCCGCCGCGATCTTCTCCCACCCGCTGCCCGGCTCGCCGACGGGGTCGGGCGGGACGATGGCGACCTTTTTCTCGCCGAGCTTCGCCTCGCCGCGCAGCACGCGCCCCTGGAAGTCAAGGCACTCCCTGAGGAGCCTGTCCAGAATTTCGGGCTCCGGGACGTTCGCGACGCGCTCCCCCTGCACATAGATAATGCCGCGCCGGTCGCCGGCGAAGACCGCGACGTCGGCGCCCTCCGCCTCGCCCGGGCCGTTCACGATGCACCCCATGACCGCGACCTTCATGGGCACGGTGACTTTTTCCGCGAGTTGCTTGCGCACGTCCTGCACGAGCGTGAAGAGGTCCACCTGGATGCGCCCGCACGTCGGGCAGGCGATCAGGTCGACGCCCTTGCGCTCGCGGAGCCCGAGCGACCAGAGGAGTTCCAGACCGTCCTCGACCTCGTAGACAGGGTCGTTCGCGTAGCTGATCCGGATCGTGTCGCCGATGCCGTTGCACAGCAACGCGCTCAGCGCCGCGATGCTCCGGATACACCCCGTCTCCTTCGGCCCCGCGTGCGTGACGCCCAGGTGCAGCGGGTGATCGAAACGCTTGCTGATCTCGGTGTACGCGTCCACCACCAACGCCGCGTCCATGCTCTTGGCGCTGATGACGATGTCGTGGAAGTCCTCCGCGTAGAAGATGTCCAGGTACTCCTCGAGCTTGGCGATCATGATCGCGAGCAGGTACCCGTGCTTGCGGTCGCCGAAGACCGCGCCCAGCTCCCTCATCCTCTTCTGCTTGTCCCGGCGCTCGATGATCGAGCCCTCGTTCACGCCCACGCGGATCGGGAGCCCGCGCGCCTTGCACGCTCGGATCACCTCCACCACCTCCGCCCGATCGTTGATGTTGCCGGGGTTGAGCCTGATCTTGTGGACGCCCGCCTCCACGGCCTCGAGCGCGCGCCGGAAGTGGAAGTGCACGTCCGCCACGATCGGCACGTTCACCCGGGGCAGGATGTGCCGCAGCGCGTCCGTGTCCTTCTTCTCCGGCACGGCGACGCGCACCACGTCCGCGCCGGCGGCGGCGAGCTTGTGAATCTCGCGCACGCACGCGTCCACGTCGTGCGTGTACCCGGCGGTCATGCTCTGCACCGATACCGGGGCGGGCGCCGTCGCGGCGCCGTCGCGGCCCGGTAACCCTCCCCCGATCGAGACAAAACCGACACGAGGGTCTCCCAGACGGACTGGACGCGTGGGGCGGCGGGCGAGCATCGTGAACGACTTTACGGGCCCGCCCGATCAATGTTCTGGCCGAACCGGCCGGAGACGCGAGCATGACCACACCCTTCCAATCCGACAGCCGGTTGGGCCTCAGCACGACCGAGCGCGCCGCGCTCCTCCGGGCGATCTCGACGAAGTCCGACGCGAGCCCGCAGGCCGCGAACCGCGAGCACTCCCGGTTCACCCTCCCGCCCGGTTTCACGGTCGTCGGATCTCTCGTCCAGCCGGGCGGCTCCGAGGTGCGCTTCGCCGTCGCCGTGCGCGACGTCTCCCGGAGCGGGATGGCGATGCTCCACAACGCCTTCGTCCACCCCGGGTCGAAGTGCACGTTCGTCGTGCTCGACGAGAGCAGGTCGCCCCGCGCCAAGGTCAAAGCGTCGGTCGTACGCTGCACGCACGTGCGCGGCACGATCCACGACGTCGGCGTGAAGTTCGAGTCCCACCTCCCGGTTGATGCGCTCGCGAGCGTGCGTCCCAAGGACGCGGAGCAGGGCCCGGTGTCGTACCCGGCGCTCGCGACGCTGGCCGACGAACTCAGTTCGCTCGTCAGGAACGGCGCGGACCTGAAGTTCATCGCGCAGCTCCTCGCCGACATGTCCGCCGCGCTCGGGGCGCAGCTGAAGGCTGCGGACGCGAAGCAGGCGGCGTGAGCGGGATCAGCCGGCGGCCGGCGGCCGGTGTGCGCGCCCCGTGATCCCGCGCACCAGCCCCGGCACGCGGTCGTACCCGGCGTCGCCCGGCCTGAGACCGTCGATCTCGGGCGTCCGCCACGTCAGCATCGCCGCGGCGACCGCGACGAGCGCGATGGACGCGGCCGCGGTCCCCGCCATCGCGGCGAGGCCCTCGGATTCCCTGCCCGCGACCGCCTGGCCGACGACGCCCGCGATGTACGCGCCGACCGGCATCGCGCCGAAGCTGATCGTGTTCGCGATCGCCGAGACCCGACCGCGCAGCGCGTCGGGCAGGAGCATCTGCAGCGCGCCCCACGCCGCGTTGAAGGCCCACATCCAGAAGATGCCGCACACCGCGATCGCGACCGCCGCGACCCAGATGCTCGTCGCGAAGGCGATCACCACCAGCGTGAGCGCGCAGAGCAGGATCGACAGGGGGATGAAGTGGTGTTTGGGGTACCACGCCGGGATCCGGCGCACCGTGAGCGCCCCCGCCACCGCGCCGACGCCCATGGCGCCCAGCAGCAGGCCGAACGCCGTCTCCTGGCGATCCTTGGTGCTCGTCGGCAGGTAGATTTCCTGGATGAGGATGGGCAGGAAGCGCAGGAAGGGCGTCGCGAGCATCGAGAAGACCGCGATGCCGATGATGAGCCGCCACGGCCCGATGTGCCCGCGCACGTACGACCACGCCTCCCCGACCTGCCGCCACGGGTGCGCGTCGCGCGACGCGGGCGCGGGCGCGTCCGGCGTCAACGCGACGGCGAACAGGATCACCGCGTAGCTCAGCGTGTTGAGCGCGAAGAGCGCCCACACGCCCTCGGCCACGCCCATCAACAGCCCCGCCAGCGCAGGCCCCACCGCGCGCGCGACGTTGAACTGCAGGCCGTTGAGCGTGATCGCGTCCGCGAGTTCCTCCCTGGGCACCAGCCGCGGCGTCAGGACCTGCCAAGCCGGGATATTGAACGCCATCGCGATGCCGTCGAGCCCGCCCAGCACGATGAGGGCCCAGGGCGAGATGACGCCGCGCAGCGCCGCGAGCGTGAGCGCCGCCGCGATCACCATCCGCGCCGATTGCGTCACGAGCAGCAGCGTCTTGCGGTTCAGCCGGTCCGCCGCGACCCCGCCGAGAATCCCGAGGAAGAGCTGCGGGAAGAGCTGGGCCGCGGCGAGGTACGCCATCATCAGCGGCGCGGTCAGCGCCGGGTTGTGCGCGATCCACTCCGTGTCCAGCGTGGCCTTCGCCATCGCCCACTGCACGCCCGTCATCTCCATCCAGCCGCCGATGCTGGAGACGGCCGCGCCGATCCAGACCCGCTTGAAGTGCGGATGACGCAGCGGCCCGAACGTTGAACGCGAGGGTGGCAAGATGGACGTCCGTGTCGCGCGGGTGGAACCGGCTCCCGCGGGCACGATGGTATCAGATGCGCGCCGCGACGGTTTCCGTCGCCGGCTCCGGATCGCGCTTCGTCGCGGCGTACTTGCACCGGCGGACGCCCGTGTAGACCCTGCTCTCGAAGATCAGGAGCCCGGCGAGCACGCCCCCGAAGTAACTCGACGCGTACGCGATCGTCTGCACGCTGATGACCGACCCCCGGTATTCGACCCAGCCGCGCGGCGCGACGCCGAAGTTCGCGGCCAAGAAGAACCAGAAGGCCAGGCCGAAGAACGGCAGGAACCCGGCCAGCAACCATCCGATGCTCGCGTGGCAGCAGACCTGCCACGCCGCCTCCGGCGTCAGCCGCCCCCCGCGCCGCGCGGACCAGAACCGCACACCGGCATATTCAATGAGGGTGAGCACGATCACGACCCCGGCCACCGCCGCCGCTTCGGCGGCAAGTACGCCGACGAACGCGAGCATGCTCAGCGGCGTTCCACGCTCCATCCGCCGCAGCGGGTCGCCGATCAGCGTGCCCACCCACGGCGACGCGACGAAGAACCCCGCGAGGATGGCGTTCAGCGCCAGCAGCGACGTGCCGCCCCGGCGCGTGATCGCGATCGAATCGAACAGTTGTCCCGGCCGCCGCAGCGCCATGCCCGACGTCTGGAACCACGCGCGGACCGATCGGCGCTGTTGCCACGGTGACCCGGCGCGATGGTCCGGCTCCGATTCGGCGACGGGCTTGCCGCACTCAGGACACCGACCATCCCGCGCCAGGTCTTCCAGCGGGTAACCGCAAGCCTCGCACAGGATTCGGTACCGGTCCATGCAAGCCCTACGCACGGCGCGGCGCCCGAGTTTCCCGCGATCGGGTCGGTCCGGGCGCGTTCACTTCTTGAGGACGATGTACAGCGCGTGCAGAAAGCCCGGAAGCCAGAAGAGGATCGTCAGGACGATGTTGAGGAACAGGGCGCCGCCGACGCCAGTCTTGAGACCCACGGCGAGCGGCGGGAGAAAGAACGCGATGATGATGAGCAGCAGCTTGTTGGTGTCGGTATCGGCCATGCGTGTCTCCTGGTATCCCGATCAGTGTACCAGAAGACAGGCGGCCCGTGGTCAGGCGGCGATGAGCCGCGGCTCACGCGTGCCCGGGTGAGAACCGCCCCTCCGCCTCATCCTCGGCTTTCGCCTTGGCCGCGACGCGGGGGCTCGCCACGATCGCCCCGCCCCGCACGGTCGCGCCCACCGCGATCGCCGCGGCGATCAGCACCACGTTCTTGATGATGTACTGCCCCTCGAGCGTCGGCGCGATCGGGAAGACGCGCCACGTCTCGCCCGGGAAGAGCACGAGCGGCGTTAGGGTGCCCGCCATCTGGAGCGCAAGGAGAAGGAGCGTCGCGCGGAGCCAGACGCCCGAGACGAGACCGAGCCCGATGAGCGTCTCCCACGCCGCGAGGATCGGGCGCGACAGGCCGGGCTTGATGACTCCCAGCGTGAGCGTTTCGATCGTGCGGCCGGCGAGGTCGTCCGCGGCCGAGAGGCCCGGGACGAACTTCAGCGCGCCGAACCAGAGGAAGACGACGCCGAGGGAGATACGCAGCAGGCGCGGCCCGTGACGGGCCATCCAGAGAGTGACGCGGGTATCGGTTTGCTGGAGAGACATGCTCTCCCTTAGACGTCGATGAGCGGTGAACGGTGGCAAGTCAGAGGCCGAAGCCATCTTCATCGCCGACAAGAGTTGCGCACTACACGCGCGCCTTTGCCATCCCCGTTTCCCCGATCACCTGCTCCGCATAGTCGTTCATCGCATCGCGCAGTTGCTCGAAGGACTCGAGGACGTAGTAGATCGGCTGGAAGTGGTCGATCTCGAAGTCGGTGTTGCAGACGCGCTCAAGGTCGAAGGGGCGGTAGACCGGCACCGGTCGCTCGGCGCAGTCGGGCACGTGCTGGCCCTTCGCTTCCCACTCGCCGGTGAGCGAGTACGCGGCCTCGGCGTGGCTGCTCACCAGCCCGCTCCCGTAGACCCTGATCTTGCCCTCCTCGCGGATGAGGCCGAACTCGACGGTGAACCAGAAGAGCCGGCTGAGCCGCTTCACGTGCTCCTCGTCGTCGCACAGGAGCGCCGCCTTGCCGTAGGTCTGCAGAAAGTCCGCGAAGACCTTGAGCGTGTGGAGCGGCACGTGCCCGAAGACGTCGTGGAAGATGTCCGGCTCGGGGAGGTAGTCCATCACCTCGCGCGGACGGATCAGGACCGTCGTCGGGAACTCGCGCTGCGCGAGGCAGGCGAAGAAGGCTTTCGCGGGGAGGTACCCGGGAACGCCGTAACTCGCCCACTCGCTCTGCTGCTTCAGGAACTTGTTGATGCCGTCGAGGCGCGTCCCCTTCACGACCTTGACGCCGCCCGCGAGCTCGATGTCGCGATCGGCGACCCAATCGTCCAGCAGCGGCAGCCGGTCGCGCGAGAGCCGCAGGATCTTCATGCCGTCGATGAAGATCCGCGACACCTGTTGCTCGAGGACGCCCCAGCGCCTGTCGAAGAGGTCGCGCCAGACGTCGTGGTCCTCGCGCGTGTACTTCCAGTAGTGCTGCTGGATGTAAAACCTGTCCGCGTCGATGTCGTCCGCGTGCAGATTCGGGGCGTGGTCCGCCGCGGCCTGGGCCTTCCGCGCCTCGTCGCTGTCGATGATGTTGTTGTACTTGATGTCGTTGCGCATGGGGTCCTCCCTGGGCGTACGGGACGAGCCGCGAACTGTATGTTGGACAGGCCTAGGAGGAGGCCGCAGCGAAGCCGCGCCTGTTTCTCCCGTGCCCCATGTCAACCCGCGGAATCTGGCGCCGCGTCGGCCCCATGCCCGCATTCGGGACAGCGGACGAGCCGGTCCCGCTGATAGCCGCAGGCCCTGCACTGACCGAGACCACGACGCCTTCGGTGCCGCACCACTTCGAAAGCGAACGACACCAGGTTGCCGGCAAGCAGCAACAACGATGGGCCGATCATCAACAGGGCGACCACGTTCCGCCACAGAAGCGAATCACACCTCGCCACGTCGGGCTTTCTCGCGGCTGATAGAACGATCAAATCGTCCCTGACGCGACCGTACTCGATCATTCCCTCGGCCGCCCAAGCGGGCAACTTGGAGGGACCCTTGGCGTTGATGCACTCCCACCGAACCCCGCTCAACTCCAAGACCAAAGGAATCCGCAACGAACCAAGAACTGCATCGTGCGACCGCACATGCGCAACATGCAAGTGAACCCATGCGACATCGGGGCCGACCCCTTGACCGTCGAATACAAACGAGCCGTCCGCCGAGCGTTCAAGAAGCAGCGCAACGTCCCAATCCAACGGGAAGCGCCGACTATCGAGGAGCAGAGCCCCGATGACCGCGAATGCGACAGAGACAGCCAGCACGACGAGCCGCTTTGTTGTACTCGGCGCGATCACTCTCACCGCCCCACCGCATCCAACGCCAGCACTTCGAGCACCACCTGCGCTGCCAGGAGCGCGGTGATGCCGCCCACGTCGCGGTCGGGCAGGACTTCAACAACGTCCGCCCCGGCGATCCGGACGCCCTTCAGTTCGCGGAGCGCTTCGAGCGCCTGCGCGGACGTCATGCCGCCCACGCTCGGCGTCCCCGTCCCGGGCGCGAAGGCCGGATCGACCACGTCAACGTCGAAGGTGAGATACGCCGGCCGGCCTGCGAGCTCTCGCACGAATCCGCCGATGAACCCCAGACCCTCGCGCCGCACGCGCTCGAACGTCACGACGCGGACGCCGTGCTTCCGAGCGAACTCCATGTCGTCCGCGCGGTTCAACGGTCCCTTCACGCCGATCGAGAGCATCGCCCGCGGGTCGACCAATCCCTCCTCGATCGCGCGGATGAAGACGCTCGCGTGTCCCCACCGCTCGCCCCAGACGGCGTCCACCGTGTCGAGGTGGCTGTCGAAGTGCACCAGCGCGAGCCCGCCCGCCGGCCGCCCCGCACGCTCCCACGTCGCGCGGATGTTCGCGTACGCCACGCCGTGGTCGCCGCCGACGGCAAGCAACTTCGTACCGCGATCCCCGAGATTCGCCGCCCAGCCTGCCGCGGCGTCGAGCGTGCCCTTGATGGAGTACGGCTCCACCGGCGCATCGCCCGCGTCGCAGAGGGAGAGTTTCTCGCAGACGTTGACGCCCAGCTCGAGGTGGTACGGCTTGATGTACTGCGACTGCTCGCGCACCGCCCGGGGGCCGAAGCGTGCGCCGGGCCTGTACGTCACGCCGCCGTCGAACGGGACGCCGTAGACCGCCCAATCCACGGGCCGATTCTCGGGAACGACGTCCTGCAAGCGCGGAAAGCGGCAGAACGTCGTCAGCCCCGCGAACCGCGGCGTCACACGGGCATCGGGCAGTCGGGTGCGCATGCGCGAGGATAGCCGGAGGCGCTGGGGTATCGCCTTCCGTCAGCGGCCCTTCACTTCGTCTCCGCGTCTCATCGTCTCTTCCTGTAAACTCTCATGCCATGAACACCCCCATGAACCTGCCGTACGTGGGTTTCTCCGTCGCGGCGTCGCTGCGCCAGGCGTGGGAGGTGATGAAGAAGCGGTACCCGTTTCTGCTCGCTGTCATCGCTGTCTTCACCGTCGCCAACATGGGCTTCGGCATTGTCGGTTTGGCGATCCAACTGGTCGTCCCGCCCCTCTTTGGCGGCGGCGAGTTCGGCCGGCAAGCCGCTGTTTTCTCCGCGCTCCTGTGGAATCTCATCTCAACGCTCTTCATCACCGGGCCTTTGATGTGCAGCTCGTACTACGTCGGCGTCGCCGCCCGCCGCGGCGAACCGATCTCGATGCCCGCGCTCTTCCGAGGCTTCTACCACTTCGGCCCGGCCATCAGGGTGTACCTGCTTCTTTACGTGGTGTGGCTGGCCGTGCTTCTGGCGGTCAGTATTCCAGCGATCACGCTCATCATCCTGACGGCGACGAACGTTCTGTCGCGCTCGGTCGGCGTCCCGCTGATCGTCATCTGCGCCGTGCCTGTCGTGGTCTACAGCTTCTATCTCACGGTCCGCACGGGCCTCGCGCTCGTGCTCGCCGTCGACGACGACCTGCCGCGGCAAGGAGCGTGGGCCACGATCAAGACATCGTGGCGCTGGACGCGCGAGAGGCAGTGGCATCTGATGCTGCTGTTCGTCATCGCGACGGCGATCATGCTCGCGACGGCGGCGTGCCTGGTGCTGCCGCTCTTCTTCCTCGGCCTTCCGTACCTGATCGCGCTCGTCGGCGTGACGTACGCCCAACTCGGCGCCGATCAGGGCATCTTCCCCGTCAAGGACCGCTGCGCGGTCTGCCATTATCACCTCAAGGGCATCAGGAGCGGCGTGTGCCCGGAGTGCGGTACGCCGGAGGGGACCCTGTGAACGATCCCGAACCGGGCGCGCGACGCGTGCGTCCTGCCGGTCCTCAAGATAATTCAAAAAAGACGCCGCGACGCGCTTGCGTCCCCCTTGCTTTGTGGGATCATGGGTGTTGCGTGCGGGTATGAGTCTCCGACAGTCCCGCTGTCGTTGCTTCGTGCTTCGGAGCAGTAGGCCCCGGCGGGGCCGGTGCAAGACAGCGACCGAAGGACAAGGAGACCGGTATGCAACCACGAGCTGTGTTCGGAACGACCTGCGCACTCATGCTCGCGGCGGGCGGCGCCTCCGCCGCGATCACCGTGACGCGCACGACGACGTTCAACCCCGGGTGGTTCTTCCCAAACTTCACGTACGCGTGGACGATCAACGTGCCGCCGATCAAGGGGCCGTACAACGACTACGAAGTGTGGAACCCGGCGCCGGGCTGGGCCGCCAACCTCGACACCGCCTCGTACGCCGGACCGGGCGCGATCGGCGGGCCCCAGCCCGCGGGCGGCATCCGCGTCATCACCCTCGCGCCGGGCGGGTTCACCCCGCCGACGTCGGGGTCGATCGATTCGATCGCGAACCCCAAGTTTGTCGCGGGGCGGTTGACCTTTCAGATCACGCTGGCCGGTGTGCCCGTGAACGCCGCGGTGGTCGCTTCGCTCCCGGTCGTGCCCGGCAACAGCACGACGACGGCCGGATCCACGACGGTCGCCTACGCCGCCGGCGCGTTCACACCCAATTCGGTCATCGATCTCTTCCAGAGCACGGCGCTGGCCGGCTACGACGCCCACCTCGGAACCGCGATCGTCATGTCGGACGGATCCATGAGCTGCTCGCTCAACAGGCCCCTGCTCGACCCGGCGTCCGACGAGCTTGTGTTCGGTATCGACGGCACGCTCGTGGGCATGGTGCCCGCACCTGGCTCCGCGTCCGTGCTCGTGGGCTTCGCGTGGGCCGCTGCCCGCCGCCGCAGGTAGCGGCCTTGCCCGACCATGTTCGCGCGGGCGGCCGCGGGGCCGCCCGTTTTTTTCCGGGCCTTTCATTGCTGCGACGGGCCGCCCCGGCCGATATCCGTGCGGTGACGCCCACGGACCGCAGCAGCGCGCCCGCCGACGATCCGCTCCAAACGGCGTACGGCCTCGTCCACGACCTGCAGGGCCCGCTCGCCGCCATCATGGGGCAGCTCGAGCTGCTCGAGCGCGCGGTCGCTCGCTCCAAGGACCCTCGCCCGCACGCCGAGCGGTGCCGCGCCGCCGCGGACCGCATGCGCGCCATGATCGACGCGACGCTCGCGTACGCGCGCGGCACGAACGAACAACCCCGGCGCACGCACGTCGACGCGTGCGCCGCGCTGCGCGAGTGCGCCGAGGCGTGGCGCGACGCCGCGCAAAGAGCCGGCATTGAGCTGAACGTCGCGGCGAGCACCGGCTGCACCGCCCTCGCCGATCCGGCGCTCTTGTCCCGCTGCGTCGACAATCTGCTCTCGAACGCCGTCAAGTTCACGGGCGCTCGCCCCGGGCCGAAGCGCATCGAGGCCGGCGTCGAGCTCGCCGGGAGGACGGTCCGCATCGTCGTGCGGGACAACGGGCCGGGCATCCCCGGCGCGATGCTCGAGGAAGTCTTCGAACCCTTCCGCCGGGGCCGGTCCGCAGCCGCCGGCACCGGCCTGGGCCTCGCCACCGTTCGTGCCCTCGCGCGCGCGATGGGCGGCCGCGCGTGGATCGAGTCCGACCTCGGCAAAGGCGCCGCCGCCTTCATCGAACTCGAGGCGGCGGCCGACGCCCGCGTCGCAGCCTGACCCGGTCGCCGGCCGGGGCCGCGGGTCGGCGCCGTACCCTCGCCGCCTTGCCGGTTGCACTCGCCAACACGCCGCACGACGGCCAGCCGCTGGGGCTGGTCCTGCTGGTCCTCCTCGCCGCCGCCGCCGGCATGTCCGCGCTCTTCCGCCGGCTCGGTGTCGAGGCCATCCCCGCGTATCTCATCGCGGGGGCGCTGGCGGGGCCGCACGCGCTGGGCCTTGTCCGGAGCGAAGCCGCGGCGGTGAGCATCTCCGAGCTCGCGACGGTGCTCCTCCTCTTCACGATCGGCCTGCACCTCGACCTCGACGCGATCCGGCGCGGCCTCGTTCACATCCTCGCCGTCGGCGTGATCTCGACCCTCCTCTTCGTCCTCGCGGCGTGGGGCATCATCATCGCCCTGGGCGTGCCGCGGCCGGCGGCGCTCGTCCTGGCGATGGGCGCGTCGCTCTCCTCGACCGCGGTCCTGATGCGCACGCTCATGCAGCGCCGGGAGATGCAGGCGGTGCACGGGCGCGTCACGCTGGGCGTCTCGATCGCGCAGGACATCGCCAGCGTCGTCATGCTCGCGCTGGTGCCGGTGCTCGTCCAGTGGGGTTCGGCCGGCGTTCTGGCCGACGACGGCGGCATCAATCCCGCGTACCCGGAGTGGCTGGGCGTGCTCTTCGGAGCCGCGCGCGCCGTCGCGGGGGTTTTCCTGCTCCTGGCCCTGGGACGAGTCGTGCTGCCCTGGCTGCTCCACCGCGTCGCGAGGCTGGGGTCGCAGGAGCTGGTGCTTGTCGCGAGCGCGGCGATCGCGATGGCCGCCGCGGTCTGGACAAGCTACATCGGATTCTCGCCGGAGATGGGGGCGTTCATCGCCGGCTTCCTGCTCGCGGGCACGCCGTTCCGTTTCCAGCTCGCGGGCCAGCTCGCGCCGCTGCGCGACCTACTCCTGGCGGTCTTCTTCACGGCCGTGGGGCTGCGCGTCATGCCGGAGGCGCTGCTGCCGAACATCGGCCCGATCCTCGCGGGCGTGCTCGTCGTCGTCGTCCTCAAGGCGCTCATCATCGGCTTCACGGCGTACGTGGGCGGCATGGCCGCGCCCGGCGCGCTCCTGACCGGCGTGTACCTCGGCAACGCCGGCGAGTTCACGCTCGTGATCATCGGCGCCGGCTCCGCCGTCCTCTCCGGCGCACAGCTCGCGAGCACGATCGCGGTCGTCATTCTTTCGCTCATCGTGACGCCCCTTATCGCCGGCCCCGCGCACGCGCTCGCCGCCCGGCTGGGCCGCGTCCCCCTCTCGCCGTGGGTGCGCAACACGCTCCTGCGCGAGGCCCCCGCCCGGCAGAAGGTCCCCGCGACGCCGGCCCAGGAGGACCGGGCGGTGCGCGAGAAGATCGAGTCGCTCGACGACGCGACGATCAGCCTCGCGACCCCGCTGCGGCGGCCCGCGTACGCGATCATCGCGGGCTTCGGGCCCGTCGGCCGGGCGCTGGCGGACCGCTTCGCGGTGCAGGGCGTGCCGTTCTGCGTCGTGGAGCTGAACGCCTCCACCGTGCTCCGCCAGGGGGCGCTCGGGCGGCGCGTCGTGTACGGCGACATCACCAACCGCGAGGTGCTGGAGGAGGCCGGCATTCACCACGCCGACGCGGTGATCCTGACGATCCCGGACGACGAGGCCTCGCTGCGCGCATGCGCCGCGGTGCACGAGATCGCTCCGCACGTGTTCCTCGCCGTGCGCGTGAAGTTCCTCTCGGGCAAGTTCACCGCGATGGCGCTCGGGGCGAACGTCGCGACGGTCGAGGAGGTCGCGACCGCGCACGCGATGGAGCGCGAGGTGCTGGACGGCCTGGCGCACTGGCTCGACGACCGTGCACGAACGGCTACGGCAGCAGTTCCGCGCCGACAGCCATGATCTCGTCATCCGCGCCCAGGCCGTCGCGGACCGGCGCCCCCGCCGAGGGGTTGGACGGATTCTCGGCGGTGTTATCGAACCGGGCGGTCGCCCGCAAGACGGTCCCGGCGGCCAGCCGGACGCCCGGCGGCATCTCGTACCTGATCCGCCAGCGCGGGTCGTACGACGCCGCGTCGAGCAGGCGCGTGACCGCGCCGTCGGGCGCGACCGCGTCGACCGAGACCGCCGTGCCCCGCAGCCGCAGGCACGGCGTGAGAGCGACGACCGTCGCGTCACGGTCGAGGCTCCGCTCGGCGATCACCCCCGCGGACTCTCCCGCGCCGATCGACAGGCGGTCGGGCGCGAGCACGCGCAGCTCCACCTCCTGCGCCGGACGCTCCGACGTCGTCCGCATCGCCACGCGCAGCTGCGGCGTCCCGTGCCGGTCCCCATCCATCCGTTCCGCGTACAGATCAACGACGAGCACCGATCCGGCGCGCACCGGAACACCGCCGACAAACTCGGTCAAGCCCTCCCCGGGGCTGTACGTCGCCAGCAACCGGCCGCTCGGCACGGCCTCGTCCGCGGGCAGGATCTCCCCCGGCGACAGCAGCCACACCAGCGCATGGTGCACGCTGCCGGGCATCGCCGGGCGGCACTCGACCGCGCGAACCCACATGTCCCCCGGGTTCTGCAGCGGCACGAGGAAGCGGCCGTGACGCAGGGGGCCGTCGCCCTTGAGTTGCTGCGGCGTCGTGAAGACCACGCCGTCGGGCCTCCCGATCCGCCACGTTCCGCTCGACGCGACCGGCGTGACCGTCACCTCCCCCACCTCTCGCGGCGACCGGAGCCAGGCCAGGAGGTCGCGGAGGTCATCCTCCGGCAGCGTTCGGTCTCGCACCTGCGCGGCGGGGCCGCTCTCGCGCCGCAAACCGTGGTTGGGCGGCATCAGGCCCCCCCGCAGCACCGCCTCGATCATGCGCGCACGGCCCTCGATCGCCCCCGGCGTCTCGAGGCTGAAGGGGGCCTCGCCCCCCACCGTGTGGCACGGCGTGCAATGCGTCGCTAGCACGCCCCGGATTCGGCCCGCGTACGTGAGCGCCGTCGGCGGCGCCGCGTCCGGTTCTCTCGCCCCCTTCGGGATGTCAACAAGGCAGCCGGGGGCCGCGGTCGCCCTGAACTCAGGGTCCTTCCCGGTCAAGACCGCGGCGAGCGCCTCACGCAGGTACGACCGCTTCGGCTTGGCCGCCGCCCCGCCGACGCGGTATTGATCGTCCACCGCGCCCCGGTACCGCACGCGCCGGTCGGCGTCGACCACGATCACTTCGGTGGTGGTCGACGGGCGCAGCGCCCGGCGGAGCGACCCGTCGCGGTCCGCGACGGCCACGCCGTTGAAGCCGAGTTCCTGCGCCTCGCGCCGGATCTCGTCGTCGGTGTCGGCGTCAACACAGTTGATATAGACAAACGCAACGCCGCGCGCCGCGAAGTCGTCCTCCGCGACCGCGATGCGCGGGCCGTAACGGATGGAGACCGGGCAACCGATGCTGCGCATCGCGAGGACCACGGCGCGGCGGCCGGCGCACAGCTCGCCCAATGTCCGCGGGCGTCCGTTCACCGGCCGCAGCCGCAGGTCGGGGAGCACCTCGCCGACGCGCACCGCCCCGGCGTCCTCCGTCTTGACGACGCGCTGAAGCTGGTCCTGCGCGCGAGCCGCCGCGACGAACGCCAGAGACAGAACAGCAAGCCGGATTCTCGACGCGCCGCGCACGCAGCACGGTACGGCGCAAGGTGAACGCGCGGTGAAGCCGCCCCGCCTCAGTGCCTCGCGAGCCGCCGGAAGCGCCACACGACGTACAGCAACAGCGCGCCGGCGCCGCCCCACAGCAGCGGCAACCCGGCCGGGCCTGACTGCTCCGTCAGCTGCTGCCCGCCCGCGATCGTCACGAGCGTCAGGACAGCCGGGATGAAGGTCCAGGCGTAGGTCGTCAGAGGCAGGCCCTGGGCCCTGTGCAGGGCCGTCACCGCGCCGGCCAGCGCGATGACCAGCAACGAGCCCGACATCGCCATCCGCTCGTGCTGCTTGCTGAGCACCTCGCGCCGCAGCTCGGCCCACCGTTCCGCGAGATCGCGCCTCGCGGCGGCAACACCCGCCGCGTTCATGCCGGCGGTCGCGTCGATGAGCTCGGGGGTGGTCATGGCCAGGTACGCCTCCGCCGGCGACGGGCGCAGCGTCAGCGGCCCGAGCTGGGTCCGTGTGCGCTCGGCGCTCGACGCGAACGTCCGCCCCGAGCCGGACTCCCGTGTCCGGAACCCCGTCAGCTCCAGCGTGTAGCCCGCCGCGGCCGGGAGAAGCCGGGCGCCGCGCGCGATCGTGTGCAATTCCGCGAAGCGGGAGCGGTCCCCGGACCGCGTATGGAAAACCTCCACAACGTCCGCGCCGCGGGCCGGGACCAACCGGAGGGCCTCGCCGTCACGCTCGACGCCGCCCGCCCGCACATCGACCGACTTGCCGTGGGCGTCCGTGAACGTCAGCCCGCCGGCCGCGACCACCGTCGCCAACCGCTCCTCCGCGTCGGCGCGCCCGGCCTCCCCCGCGAGCGCGCGCCGGCGTGCATCGATCCAATTAATCCGGTCGGGCTCGCCCGGCAGCCGCCGCAGTTCTCCGAACGTGAAGAACTTCGGGTTCTCGCGGAAGGGGTTGGGCACGCGGAACTGGAACCGAGACGTATCGCGGAACCCGCCGAGCCCCGAGGCGTCGCCCGCGATCACGGTGTCGAGGTCCGCGACGATGACGGACGAGTCGCGGCCGTCGTCCTCCGCCGTGCGCGGCAGCGCCCCGGGCGGGTAGAGCCACATCGTCGCCCGGCCCGCCGTCAGTTCCTGCCGCGGGACGCCCTTCTCGTCGAGCACGATCGCCGCGAACTTGCTGAACTCCACCTGATCCGTCGCCGCGCTGCCCGGCGCGGGCGCGACGCGCTGGGCTTGATCGGCGAAAATCATCGGCCCGGAGTCGAGGCTCACCGCCCGGCCGCGCTCGACTTCCTGCGCGAGCAGCCGCGCGGCGTCCACCGTGACAAGCTCCGCCATCCGGCGCAGGAAACGCGGGATCACCTGCTCGTTCAGCACGGTCAGCGTGATCGCCGCGCCCAAGCCCAACGTCAGCGCCGGCACGAGCAGCGACTTGTGGCTGATCCCCCCGGCGTACGCCGCGTTCGCCTCGTTCGAGGAACTCACGCGGTGGTAAACGATCGTCGCGGCGAACGCCGCGGCGAACGGGAGCACGTACGCGAGCATCGGCACGAACGCCAGCGCCGCGAAGACCACGGCGTCCGCTGCGTCCAGGCGTCCGTTCGAGAGGGGGGGGATCGTCGCCGCGACGCCGAGCAGCGTCGCGAGCGCGACCGCGCAGAGCACGGACAAACGCGCGAGGTCGGCCAGGATGTGCTTCCAGAGAGTGAAGGGCATCTTTGGTGGTCGCACCCCGGGGGCGGATCTTCGCGCGAGCGCGCCGCAACTACTTCCTGCTTACTTCCACTCTCCCGCCCGCCACATCTTTCACCGCGTACCCCATCGCCGCGAGCTGATCGCGGATCACGTCCGACGCCTTGAAGTCCCTCGCGGCGCGGGCGGCGCGCCGGGCGCGGAGCAGCTCCTCGACGCGCGGGTCGGGCGTGAGCCCCGCCGCGAAGACGCCGATCTCCGACTCCGTTCCCTTCGGGCGCGGCAGCCCGCTCTTGCCGACGACGCCGAGCACGTCGCCCGCGATGTCGATGAGACGAGCGTCGGCGGCCGTCGGTTTCTCGACGGCATTGACGTACGTGTTCAGCGCCGCGATCGCGCCGGCGACGTTCACGTCCGCGTTCATCGCCTCGGTGAAGGACTGGCGAAAGACCTTGCGAGCTGCTTCATCACCCTCGCTCGTTGCGTCTGATTGATTCGCCCGCGCCGCGTCTTCGAAGCGCCTCCAGCGTTCGATCATCCGCTGGCAATCGGTCAGCCCCTGCATCGTGAAGTTGCTATTGGCCATGTGGTGCGTGCGGATCAATTCCAGCCGGATCGCCGAGGGTTCGATGCCCTTGGCGAAGAGGTCGCGCGCCGTGAAGAAGTTGCCCTTGCTCTTGGACATCTTCTGGCCCTCAACCATCAGGAACCGGCCGTGGAACCAGACGCGCGCGAATGTGCCACGACCGCCGCTGAAGGCGCACGCGCTCTGCGCGACCTCGCACTCATGGTGCGGGAAGATGTTGTCCTCGCCGCCTGAGTGGAGGTCGATGAGCGGCTCCCCATCACTCACGGCGGCCTGCATCATCCTCGCCACATCCGCCGGCTTCGGCGGGTACGCGCTCATCTCCAGCGCGGAGAACGCCGGCCCCAGCCGCTGCAGGCTCATCGCCGTGCACTCGATGTGCCAGCCCGGGTACCCCTTGCCCCACGGGCTCTCCCACTTCATGATGTGCGAGGCGTCCTCCTTCCAGAGCAGGAAGTCCGCGGGGTGGCGTTTCTGCGACTGGTTCACGGCGGAAATGCGCCCGCCCTCGCCCTCGCGCAGCGCCTCGAGCGTGTTCCCCGACAGCCTTCCATACGCCGGGAACTTCTGCACGCTGAAGTAGACCACGCGCGAGCCGGGCTCGCCCACGGCATACGCGTAGCCGTTCTTCACAAGCCGATCGATGACCGCGATCATGCCGGCGATGTTGTCCGTCGCCCGGGGCATGCGCGACGGGTCCTTCTCCGCGTCGGACGCGACCTTGAGCCCCAGCGCCTTCGCGTCGTCGCGGAAACGCGCCTCGTAGAACCGCGCGACGTCGTACGGGTTATTCGGATCGATGTCGACGCCGGGGGGGAGCGCGCCGGTCTTTTTCGCCTCCGCGATGCGCCGCCCCGCCACCGCCATCCGATCCTCGCCCGCCTCGCCCCCCTCGGCGTCGTCGGTCATGTGCCCGACGTCCGTGATGTTCATCACGTGCACGACCGCCCGAGGCCCTTCGTGCGGCCTGCCGCCCGGGCCGGCGATCTCGCACCACTCACTCTCGATCCACCGCCGCAGCACGTCCGCCGCGAGGAAACTCCGGAAGTTCCCGATGTGCGCGTCGTCGTACACCGTCGGCCCGCACGAGTAGAAAGTGACGCGCGACGGGTCCTTCGGAACGAAGGTTTCCTCCCCGCGGGAGAGCGAGTTGTAGAGGCGCAGCGGCATTGGGCGCGATGATACGTTCCGCCATCTACCCGCCGGGTTGCGTGGCCGGCGCCGGCGTAAGCGATTCAAGCGCGTCCACGACCGCGTCGACCGCGAGCAGCACGCCCGAGCACGATTCCAGGGTCTGCCGCTGGTCCCACAGGCTGGCCCGCGCACCCCACGCCGCGCTCTGAAAGTCCGGGCAAAGCGGGGCGCTCGATTCATCGAGGCACAGCTGCCGAAGAAACCGCATCGCGCCCGTCAGCCGGACGATCTCGCGCATCCTGTCCGCCGGGTCCGTGAGGCGCGTTTCTCCGAGCATCGCGGCGGCCAGCGCCACGGGCCGTGCGCACTGCCAGCCGGGAACGCTCTCGCCGGCGAACAGAACACCCCCGACGGCGTCCGGCCCCACAACGGCGGCGTCCGGCGCGCGGAGCTGTCGCTCCCAGAGCAGGGACCTCGCCTCTCGCAACAGCGGGGCGCCGTGCACATCCGCGGCGCCCGACGACTCCAACATGGCCCACCCGAGCCAGGGCGATTGGCCGAGCACGGCTTCCGGTGTCGTTTCGCGCAGCAGCGCCGCCAGCGCCGCCTCCGCCAACGCCTCGTCCGCTTCTTCCCGGGCCCCCGCCAACGCCGGGTGGCGCGACAGGCGGGTCAACGCGAGCGCGATGATGCCTCTGGCGCCGGGCGGTACGTCCGCGGACCACGCCCCGTCCCCGAACGCCGGACGCACACGCCCCGCGCACAGACGCGCCGTCTCCGTCACCCACGCGAGCTCATGCCAGCCGTCGCCGCCCGCCGCGTCGCAGATCGCGACGAGCAGGGCCGCGCTCGTGAGAGGGTCGCCTTCCACCCCGAGCGGCGACGCCGGCCCGGCCAATGCCCCCGCGAGAAGATCTCTCGCGGCGTCGCGTGCGGCGCCGCCGCACCGCGCGAGGGCGTCCGCCCCGATCGCGAGTTGCAGGAGCGAGGCCTCGCCCTGCCAGCGGTCCTGAAACGGCACGTACGAGGCCAGCAGTGTCGGGCGTCCATCCACGACAACGCGGCGGGAAGCCAGATGCCCCGAAAGCCGCTCGCGCAGATCTCGTAGCGACGCGAGCGACACCTCGGTCTGGCCCACCACGCGTGCGGCGCGAACGACCGCCACCGGCTCGCCGCCCGGTCGGAGCTGCACACGCGCTTCCGAACGGAACCGGGACAATCGCAGGCGCCTGTCCCGCGTGAGATCGGGCGCTTCCTTGCCGGGCACGCCCGGCATCGCCGCGGTCGGATCGCCCGTCAGGACCGAGATGGCGCCGACGGCGGCCTTGCTCGGCGCCGCCGCTTGCATCACCATCTGCACCGGAAAAACCGTCCGATCGGACCCGCCGACCTCGACGACCAACCCGTCCAGGCCCGGGCGGATGAGCGAATCCAGCTCCGAATACGCCGCGGGTTGCACGGCGATCGGCTCCCCGCCGAGCTCGACAAGCACCAGCATCTCTCGCCACGACTCCAGCGCCGCACGCTCCTGCAGCGCATCCACCGCCGCGGGCGCTCGTTCCTTTGCGTCGCGGATCGCGGCTTCGAGCGCTCGCACGACCGGCGGGCCGGATCCGGCCCCGTCGCTCACGCCCTCGCCGCTGCCGGCGACCCGCCCGCGAAGCAGAAGCGCGATGCGCACCCTGGGCACGGCGAGCTCCGGCGCGCCCGGCGGCACACCGCCGGCGGCCTCGCAAAGCAGACGTTCCCGCGCGTATCGAAACGTCGCGGCGAACACGTCGCCCGCAACGGGGGCGGCGGGCGGGCGCGGCGTCGGTTCCTGCGCGAGACACGGCCGTCCTGCCAGGACGAGCGCCGCGAGGGTCGCCGTTCTCAGACGTTGTCGGAGGTCGCGTTGCACCGCTGCTACATCGTTGGCCGCGCCCTGTCGCGCGGCGTCAACATCCCGCGCGGTTGCCGGGGGCTCGACGGGCGCCAAGTCCGAAAAGGCACGCGGGAGCCTGTTTGCGCTTCACAAGCGGGCCGCCGTGCTGTATGCTGGTGCGCGCTCGGGGGTGGCACAGGGTTTGAATCATGAGAAGCGGCGTCGGCAATCTCGCAGTGCTTCCAACCAAAGACGAGGCGTTCATGACCCTGCTGCTCTCGATCAACGATACCCGCAAGCGCGTCGCGATTCTCTGCCTGCTCAGCTTCCTGGCGATGTGCTGAATCCGACGGCGGCCCGCGAACAGGACGTTCAAGGCTCCTTCTCCACGCTCGTCGTCAGCGCGGGCAGTTCCACGACGCCCCCGCCGTCGATCCGCACACGCAATGCGTTGAACGGATCGATCCCCAGCACGGTCCCTTCGTAGCGCTCATCGCCGGCCCTGAATGCGGCTCGCGTCCCGGTCAGCACGTCCGTCGCGTTCCATGCCGCCGCGGCCTCCTCGCGCGATGCGCGCAGCGTTTCGTCGAGCGCCAGCGCCAGCCGCAGAGCCACCGCAACGACCGACGCGCCCGCGTCCGGCGCCAGCGCGCCGATCGATACAGCCCGGCCCCGGAGCCCGGGCGGCCAGTCCGCGTCCGTGTGGAGCACGTTGACGCCGATCCCGACGAGCCAGCGATCACCGTCCCGCTCGACGAGAACGCCCGCCACTTTCCGGTGCGGCGTCTCGCGCGTCACGACGTCGTTCGGCCACTTGATGCCGAGCCGGGGGCGAGCCTCGCCCACCGTTTGCCGGCACGCACGGAACGCGGCGAGCCCCGCCGTGATCGAAAGAAAGGACGCATCGAACGCGCGGCCTCCGAGAACGAATGTCGCCGCGACGCCCTTGCCCATCGTGTCCGCCCACCCGCGGCCGAACCGCCCTCGCCCGCCTGTCTGCCGGAGCGCGAGCACCATCGCGCCGACCTCCGCCCACTCGCGCGCGGCGTCCTGCGTGCTGATCGACTCCTCAAGGACAATCGCCCGGCGAACAAAGACCGTCCGGGCGCCGTCCAGGGCGTTCTGGATGTCGCGCTGCGCCTGGGCGCTGACGACGATCATGCGCTCACCACGTCGAGAGCAACGTCCAGCTGCGGGGCGCTGTGCGTGAGTGCGCCGACACTGATCCGATCGACGCCCGTCTCGGCGACGGCCCGGATTGTCGTGAGCGTGACACCCCCGGAGGCTTCGAGTTCGAGCCACGGCGCGCGCTCGCCCCGGCGTGCGCACGCCTCGCGCATCGTCGACGGCGGCATGTTGTCGAGGAGCACGATGTCCACGACCCCGGGCTCGAGGGCGAGGACCGCATCGAGCTGCTCGAGTGAGTCCACCTCAACCTCGATGAACTTGAGCGGGACGCCGGCCGCGCGGACCTTCGCCGAAGCCTCCCGGAGGAACGCGCCGAGCAACGCCGTGCCGACGCCCGCGATGTGGTTGTCCTTGATCAACACCGCGTCGAACAGCCCGACGCGGTGGCAATGACCACCGCCGCAGCGCACCGCGTACTTCTCAAGGGCACGCAGCCCCGGCGTCGTCTTGCGGGTGTCGTAGAGTTTCGCCCGTGTGCCGCTCCCGATCGCGTGCACGTAGCGTCGCGTCTGCGTCGCGACCCCGGACAGCCGCCCGACGAGGTTGAGCATCGTGCGCTCGACCGCGAGCAGCTCGGCCAGTTCGCCCTGCAGCACGCACAGCACCCGCCCCGCGGCAACCCCGTCTCCGTCCGTGGCCCGCATCGTCGCCGAAACACCGCTTCCGAACGCCCGGAGCACGCTCGGGACCGCCGCGAGTCCGGCGACGACGCCCTCGCCCCGCGCCATGAGCTCCGCCCGGCCCGGTGTTCCCGGCGCAATGCAGGAGCGGCTGGTGACGTCGCCGGCGCCGCCCATGTCCTCGTCCCGCGCCAGCGCGAGCAAACGGTCGAGCGAGCCGTCGCGTGTGAGCGACGCGAACAACTCAGGCAGCGAGAGGGCGTTAGGGTCGGTTGCTCGCGACATGCCGCGGGCGAGGGTACGACGCCCCGCCGCTATCATTTCCCGATGAAGTTATTCTGGGCGATTGTGTTGGCGCTCATCGTCGCCGCCGCGGCGACCCTGGTGGTCACCGCGCGCTCCGGCGCGAACGCCTCGCGGCCCAGCGCCGCGCGCGAGGAGTCCGTGAGCCACGAGCCCGAGGCGGCCGTGCCGACCGAAGTCGCCGGCGCTCCACCTCCGGGCACAGCGCCGATCCAACCCGACGCGACCATGGCGGGCGCGCCGGCGCCGCCGACGGCCCCGGCGATGGAGCCGATGCCAACTCCGGTGCTCGGCGCGGCGGTGCCCACCCCTGCCGCGGGTCCGGTCGCGGCCGCCGAGCCCGCCGCCGCGCCGCTCGTCGATCCGCTTGCCACCGGTCCCGTCCGGCTCCCCCGTGTGCTCGGCGACTATGAAGTGCTCGCTTCTCCCGTCGAGTACAAAGACGGGGCGCTGCACATGGACGGCGGCAAGTTCGTCGTCAAAGGCGCCGGCACGCGCGAGGACCCGCTCCGTGTGCCGTGGGAGTTGCTCGTCGCGTGCGAGGAAGAGTTCGATCCGGCGTCGAACAAGGTCGCCATCCCCGCCCGCGTCGCGGTGCTCCACGGCCGTTTCGTGCGGCTCGACGGCTACGTCGCCTTCCCGTTGATGAGCCCGAAGCCCGATGAGCTGCTCGCGATGCTCAACCAGTGGGACGGTTGCTGCATCGGCGTGCCGCCGACGCCGTACGACGCCGTTGAAGTGAAGCTCCGCAAACCCGCGACCGGCGACGACCGCTTCGCGGTCGCCGGCGCCGTGACGGGCGTTTTCCGCGTCCTGCCGTATGTCGTCAAGAACAAGCAGGTCAGCTGGCTCGTCGGCCTGTATGTCATGGAAGACGCCGACCTCGCGACGCGCCAGTTCGGCACCACCGGACAGCACACCGGCCAAGGAAGCTGAAGTTAGACCGTCGGCGTCGCAGCGCTTTCATTCGCCGCATGCCGCAACTGCCGCCTCAGCAGCGAGAGGGCGTAAACCGCCGCCTCATCCGCGGATTGACCGACCACCGCGCCGCACGGCTGGCCGTTGCCGTCCCGCCACTCCGCCCGGTAGCAGTCGAAGAGTTGCACGTGCCGAAGCGTCAGGGAGTACCCCGCGCTCGCGAAGCAGTCGCCGACCGCCGTTTGCGTTGGGTAGAGTCGGCCGTCGCGGTGCACGTGGCACGTCGCGGCCTCGGCTGAACGGAAGTCGGTCGCATAGAGGGCGTCGATCGCGAAGTCCAGACCCATGCGCACCTCCCGCGTCCCGCGATGCCCGAACTTCCTGGGCCCGCGTGCATTGAGATCCGTTCATGCTAGCACAAGAGACCGGCCTGTACAAGGTCCGGAAAGCGGGTTGAACATCCTGTGGAAAACCGGTGGTCAAGACCACTCTCGCCGGCGGTTAGTCTCTTCCGGGCAGCAGCAGCAGGGCCACGGTGTCATAGAGGGCGTGGGTCGCCACCGCGATTCCCAGACCCCGCAGGATGAACAGCACCGCGAAGTAGAGGCCGGCGGCGGCGTACATCACGAGCGTCCGAGTATCCCAAGCGCCCGGCGCCATGGTCGTGCGGTGATACAAGGTGAACGCCGCGGCGGAGAGAATGGCCCCGATCACCAAAGCCGCCGCGTCCTTCACTTTGAGAAGATCAACCAAGACGAGATGGACAACGGTGATCAAAATGAGGCGGAAGAGGAGTTCCTCGTACACGCCAGCGCCGATCGAGAGCGTGACTTTGGCCCCCGTCGAGAGTTCGGTCGGCGCCTGACCCGAGGCGATCGCCATCATCGCCCTCGAGCCGGCGATCGCGCCGAAGACAAGGAGGGGGACCGTCCAGAGCAACGATTCCCCGGCCATTTTCGGCAGCACTCCGGGCTCAAGCCGCCAGCGGTCGTGCGAGATCACGTGCCACGCCAGGAGAACGCCGGCGAGTAAGAACGGGGGCAGGTGCATTCCGACGGGGCCGAGCGCGTCGAACGCCTCCGCCAGCATGAGCTTTGCGCGGATCACTTCAACCGCTCCGGCGCGGCGCAGGAAAAATATCGTGCCCAGCTCGTACAAGATGAGCAGCGGCATGAGGAAGACAAAGACGTGGAGCGGCCGCGTCGCGAAGAACCAGTAGTCCCGGGCAGGCTTGGGCGCCGGCCCCGCGCTCTGGGGCTTTCCTTCCGTGGCTTTCCGCGCCGGCGTGGCCATGGGGGAGAATAGCGAACGGCTCAGCCGATGACCCGATCGGTACCGCTCAGCGCGCGCGACACCTCGCGCTGGTGGTCCTCGTACCCGGCGCGGCCCATAAGGCCGAAGGTCGCCTGCTTGCCGAGCTCGACCGCGGGCTGGTTGTACGCGTCGATGTTGAGCAGCACGCCCGCGTACGCCGTCGCGACCTGCCAGAGCTGGATGAACTGCCCGACGTGGCGCGCGTCAACGCGCGGGAATCGGATCGTGAAGTTGGGGCGCTGGCTCGCGACAAGGGCGTACTCGGTTGCGCGCCGCTCCGCGTTCAACAGCCCGGCCATCGTTTTGCCCTCGAGGTACTCGAGCGCCTCGATACCCATGCCCCGCGGGATCGGGACATCCTTCGCGAACTCATCGACGCCGACGAGCCCGATGACCTTGTCGTTTGGGCCTTCGCGGTAGAGCTGCACCTGGCTGTGCTGGTCCGTCGTGCCCAGCGCTTTGATGGGCGTGAAGCCCGCGAAGACCTCGGCGCCGCTGTTGTCCACTTCCTTGCCGAGGCTCTCGGCCCAGAGCTGGCGGTACCAGTCCGCCAGCAGGTAGAGGGCGTTGCAATACGGCATCATCACGTGGTTGGTCTTCCCCTTAGTCTGGCCGAGCTCGACCAGCAGCCACGCGAGCATCGCGGCGGGGTTCTCGCGGATCGACTCCCTTGAACAGAGCGCGTCCGCTTCCGCCGCGCCGGCGAGCAGTTCCTCGACGTTGATCCCGCACATCGCCGCGGAAAAAAGACCGACGGGCGAGAGCACGCTGAAGCGGCCTCCGACGCCGTCGGGCACGGGGAGCGTAATGTACCCCGCCTGGTCGCAGATGCGGCGCATCGTGCCTTTGGCGGGGTCGGTTACGGCGACGATGTTGTTCTTCGCGTCCGCACCGACCGCCTTCGCCAGCCGATCGCGGATGATCATGAACTGCGCCGCGGTCTCCGCCGTCTCGCCGCTCTTGCTGACGACGTTGAAGAGCGTGCGCGAGAGGCCCCCGGGTTGGCTCTCGCAGAACTCGAGCACGTCGCCGAAGTAGACCGGGTCGACGTTGTCGATCACGAACATCCGCGGGGCGTTCCCGGGGCGCGACGCGAGCAGATTCCACGTCGAGGGGTTCAACGCCGCCTGGAGCGCGATGTTGCCCAGCGCGCTCCCGCCGATGCCGAGGACGACGAGCGTGTCGAACCTGCCGCGGCAGCGCTCGGCGGCGTCGAGCACTCCCCGCAGGTGCTCGGAGCGCATCGGATCGAACGGCAGCTCGCGCCAGCGCTCCCATCCCTTGCCGCGCGTCGCCGCCAGGCGGCGCGTCGCCGCGGCGATCGCCTGGGAGGCGTCGGAAGCGGGCTCGAGAAACGCGGCGTCGAGCCCGTGCTCCCCGACGCGCTCGTCGAGGCAGTTGGCGTAGTCCAGATGGAGCATGGGCGGAAGGTAGGGAGGCGTCACACGACCTGCCGCAGCGCCGCGAGGGCTTGATCGATCATCGCGCGGTGCACATCGAGGTGCGTCACGGCCCTGATCGTCCGCGGAGCGGTCGGCAGCATCAAGACGCCGCGCGCGGCCAGACGCTCGCACACCGCCTTGGCGTCGAGCCCCACCCCCGGATCGACGCGGAAGAGCACGATGTTCGTCTCGACGCCGTGGTCCGCGTGCTGCGCATCGAGCGACAAGCCCGGGATGGACCGCACACCGTCCGCGAACACCCGCGCGTTCGCGTGGTCTTCCCGAAGTCTCTCGACGTGGTGTTCCATCGCGAACGAGCACGCCGCGGCGAGCAAGCCGCTCTGACGCATGCCGCCGCCGAAGAGCTTGCGGATGCGGCGGACCTTCGCGATCGTCGCCGCGTCGCCGGCGAGCGCGGAACCGACGGGCGCACCGAGCCCCTTGCTGAAGCAACAGGAGACCGTATCGAAGCCCGCCGCGTACTCGCGCATCGCCTGGCCGCTCGCGACAGCGGCGTTCCAGAGGCGCGCGCCATCGAGGTGGGTCGCGAGCCCGGCGCCCCGGGCCGCGTCGGTGACGGCACGGGCCTCGGCGAGCGGCCAGACCGCCCCGCCGCCCCGGTTGTGCGTGTTTTCGAGGACGACCAAGCGCGTGCGGGGGAAGTGGACATTGTCGGGGCGGACGGCGTCGAGCATCGCCTGCGCCGAGAACTGCCCCCGAGCACCGGGCAGCGCCCGGACCATGCAGCCCGACAGCGCAGCGGGGCCGCCCCCCTCGTACTGGATGATGTGGCTCCCCTCGTGAGCGATGATCTCGTCTCCGGGGTTCGTCTGGGCCTTGATCGCGGCCTGATTCGCCATCGTGCCGCTGGGCGTATAGCACGCCGCCTCTTTGCCCAGCAGGGCGGCGAAGCGCTCCTCCAGCAGCTTGACGCTCGGGTCGTCCCCCAGGACATCATCGCCGAGGGGCGCCCGCATCATCGCCTCTCGCATCGCGGGCGTGGGACGGGTGACGGTGTCGCTGCGGAGATCGATGGCGTGCGGTGCCTTGTCCACACCCGACGGTACGCAGAACTGTCAAAGCGGCGCCGCCTGTCAAAACGACAGTCGCTCCCGGGACCCGATCGGCGACGGCGGCCCCTCGCCGCTGGCACGCATCTTGCCGCGGGGATCCGGGGCGAAGAGACCCAAGGAGGCACCGATGAACCTGATCCGAACCACTCGTCCGGCGTTCGTGCCGAGGAGCCTGATCGCCGAGGTCTTCTCCGATCCGTTCTTCACATTCAGCGACGGCCCGGCGGCGCGAGCCGATGAGCAGTCCGAGGGTGCGCCGTTAGCGCTGGACGTTTCCGAGACCGAGCGGGAACTGCTCGTGCGCGCGTCCCTCCCCGGCTTCCGCAAGGAGGACATCAACGTGCAGGTGCGGGAGGGCGTGCTGACGATCAGCGCCCAGCGCGGCGACGAGACCGAGGAGCGCACCGAGCGCTATCACCGGCGCGAGCGTTATGTGGGCTCCGTCTCGCGCAGCGTCGCGTTGCCCGTCGCCGTGGATGAAGAGAAGGCGAACGCGCAGTTCAAGGACGGCGTGCTGACGCTGATCCTGCCCAAGCAAGAGCGTGTCCTGCCGCGGAAGATCAACATCACGTAACGGCGGGCTGCGGGCACGCCGTCGACAAGGAACAAAGCCCCGGGGTCCCACCCCGGGGCTTCTGTACCAGCGTTAGAGCCCGCCTGCTTTTAGAGGCAGTTCCCGCCGCCGAACACGCTGAAGAACGCTTCAAGGTCGGCGTTATCGGGGAAGAGCCCGTCGTTGTTGAAGTCGATATCGTTGCACGTGCCGGTGCTGCAGGCGCCGCCGCCGAAGACATCGAAGAAGTCCTGGATGTCCTGGTTATCAGGGAAGAGCCCGTCGCCGTTGAAGTCAATCGAGTCGCAGCCGGGCGGCGGTGTGTAATCAACGATCAGCACCGGCCGCGTCGCCGGGTCTTCCGCTTGACGCGAGGCGAAGCGCTTCGCCGTCGGCAGGTCCCCGGTTTCCACGCCGGTCATGATCCAGCCGTGGTTCGACGACGGATTGTCGAGCCACGCCTGGACGTCCTCGACGAGCCCCTGCGAGCTCCAGATGTACTGCCCGATGCCATCGACGGACGTCGTCGCCCGCGCGGGCCCGAAGTCCCCGCCCGGCGTCGTCCAGGGGTCACCCGGGAAGAACCTGTTGGTCCACGTCACGTCGCCGGGCGTCGCCTCCGCGCCCTCGCCGCCGGGGCGCGGGTCGTTGCTCGTTCCCTCTCCCCACTCCGCCTGGCAGACGTGCAGCGAGACGTTCTGTGCGCCCGCGATCGTGCGCGTCATCTCCATCTGCAGCTCGACGGCGGTCACCGTCGAGCCGGCCGGGATCGCGCCCGCGACGTCGAACTCGATCGCGGCGCGCCGCAGCAGCAAGCTGTTCGTCTGGCCGACGACCAGGTGCGGCGAGAGCGCGTTGCTGACCTGGCTGTTGTCGCTCATCTGGAAGAGCACGTTGTCCTTGCTCGCGCCGATCGAGACCGTGTCGGCGGGGCACGCCGCGGCGGCGAGAAACAGGGCGGACGCCGCAACCGCGCCCGGGAACGAAAAGAGCGGGGAACGTGATCGCACGGGCAACCTCCTATGACCCACGAAAGACGCAGCCCGAGCGTCGGCCCGGGCTGCGTGGAGTTCGTCGAGCATCGGACGCCGAGGTCCTCTCGGCGCCGCCCGTCAGCACGAGCCGCCGCCGAAGACGCGGAGGAACGCCTCCAGGTCCGCGTTGTCGGGGTAGAGGCCGTCCCCGTTGAAGTCGATGCTGTCGCACGACGCCGTCGGGCACGCGCCGCCGCCGAAGACAGTGAAGTAGGCCTCGATGTCCGCGTTGTCGGGCGTGAGCGTGTCGTTGTTGAAGTCGACCTCCGGGCCCGAGGGAACCGCGACCGCGACCGGGAGCGTTTCGGGCGTCCCCGGCTTGAAAAGGCCGATCGTCGCCGTGCCGCTCATCGGCGGGCGCTTGGCGACGAACCGGAAGGTGTACATCGTGCCCCAGCGGATCGCGTTCGCGTTCGCGTTCGCCGCGTGCGATTCGGTGGACCAACTCACGGCGTTGGACTTCGTCATCGTCCAGTCGGCGTCGGAGTAGGGCTCGCCGCTGTGGTAGAAGACGTCGCGCATGCCGATGTTCTCGACGCGCGTGCACGCCTCCGAGACGAGCGGGATGCTGAAGGAGCCGACCGCGCGGTCGCTGTTGTGGTTGCGGATGGCGTACTCATAGGCGTACCAGCCGTCCGCCAGCGGCGTGACGCGGTAGCCCACCTCGAGCCGCCCCTCGTCGGGCACGTCGACCGTCACGATCTGCACCTGCGGATCGGCGACGTCCTTCCACGCGTGGATTGCGCTCTTGCGGCGCTGCGTGGTGGAGCCGATCGCGTTGTTCAGCTGGAAGCCGCCGCCCGAGATGGAAAGCACGGTCGCGCGCCGGTAGCTGGCGTTGTTCACGCCGTTGCTCACGCCGTTGATGAAGTACGTCGCGTCGCCCGGAGCCACGTACTGCCCCTCGCCGAAGTACATCGCGCCGACGTTCTGCGCGGGCACGAGATCGTCGTTCAGAACCTGCAGCCGGCGATAAATCGAACCCTCACCGCCCGACGGAACGGCCGGCGGAGGCGGATTGACCGGGTAGGGGTACGCGGCTGTGTACGGATTGACCTGATAGCGCGGGCCCAGGCGGCTCTGCGTTCCGTTCAGGCTCGACACGTAGGGATCGGAGCAGCCCGGGTCGAGCGTGCCGCCGGTGTTGTCCGGGTTCTGGCAAGGGTTGCACAGCGACTGGCTCAGCGCGGTGAAGCCGTGCTTGAGCCAGGAGATGCCGATGCACTCGAACTGGCCGGCGTTGCCCAGGTTCACGCCGTCGACGACCACCGGCACCTGCTTGTACCGGTAAAGGTTCTGCGCGATCACCGGGTGCTGGTTGAAGAGGGCGGGGTTGCTGGTGTTCGACGTCGTCCACCAGGGGAGCAGTTCGTCGCCGACATTGCAGCTCGTCGTGCCGATCGCGAACGGGTGGATCAGACCGCGCTGCGGATGGTTGAACTGCGTATACCGCGAATACCCGGAGAGGTCGCCGACGATCACGTCTGGCCCGTCGGTCTGGCCTTCGACCTGCGCCATCGCGATTGAGCCCGCGAAGAGCGAGAGAGCGAGCACGGATTTCTTCACCATTCCAGCGGTGCGATCCATCGAGGACTCCTTTTAGGCAATGACAGCCAACGCCGCGACTACGGCGGTCGACCCCTCCAAAATACCCGATCAGCAGCAAAACACCAACCCAAACTTGGACCAAACTTGCAAATCACGCGCGTTCCCGCGCGACGTGTGTTCGTTCCCGGCCGTCGGTCTGTTACCGATGTCTCGGGGCGCCTGTGGCCGTCACCAATTCGCGAGTCGGCGTTGTATTTCGTTCGCCTCGCTCCAAACGGCCCGCGCCTCCGCGTTCTTCCCCGCCGCGTCGAGCACCTGGGCCAGCCCGTACCGGACCTCCGGGTCGCGCGGCCGGAGCTTGACGGCCTCCCGGAGAAGCCCGACCGCTTTGTCCGGCTCGTTCTGGATCAGAGCGACGCCCGCGCGCCGCTGCCGAAGGAGCACGGTGTGCGGACGCTGCTTGATCGCCCGGTCGAGCCGGAGGGCGGCCTCCGCCACCTCGTGGAGTTGCACCAGCCCGTCGGCGGCGCGGGCCAGGGCATTCTCGTCGGCGTGCCGGCCTCGCTCAAAGACGTGCACGAACTCCGCGCGGGCGCCTTGGCCGTCGCCCTGCCGCACGCGCGAAAAAGCGCGCGCGGTGCGGACGTTATCGCTCTCGGGCCGCGCCTCGAGCACCGCGTCGAGCGCCGCCACGAACTCCGAATCCGGCTTGCCCTGCAGCATCATGATCGACCGCAAGCCGATCACGACCTCTTCGTTCGCGCCGCCCATGAGCATGCCGCGGCGGAGCGCCGCCTCGGCCGCGGGCAAATCGCCGGCGACCGCGCGGAGCCACGCCATGCGCGTCAGATTGTTGGGCGTGACCGACCAGCCGATACCGCCCTCGCCGGGCGCGTCCGAGCGCCGGAAGAAGTCCGCGGCGCGCCGGGCGATCGCGGCCTGCGCCGGGTCGGGCTCGTACCCGGGCGAGAAGACGATCAACTCCGGCGTCGTCACCCGGCCGTCGAGGCGGTCCGCCGCGACGCGCAGGCCCCGAACGTACCCGGACCAGACGCCGGCGCCGAGGTACGCGATGGACAGGGTTACGACGATCCAGCCCGCGAGCGTCACGCGGCCCTTCACCCGCAGCTGCAGGTTCTGGAGGCGCACGTTGGGCGTGCGGGCGAGCGGGACGAGCTTCCACGTCAGAAACGCGCCGATGCCGCCGAGGGCGACGGCCATGAGCATCGGCACTTGGTTGAACATCCCCCGGAAGGCCCAGAAGAGCGCGAGGCCGACAAGCGCGATGGCGATGTCGCCCGCGAGCGGCAGGTCGTACTCCGGGCCGCGGACCTTGCCGGTGCGGGCTTCCTCCGTGCGCGGCTTGGCGAAGATCGCGGGCTTGGCGAACTTGAACGACAGCGCGTCGTTGGGGCACACGCTGATGCAGTCGTTGGTCTTCATGCACCCCGGGCTCACGACCATGCCGTAGTCGCGGACTTCCTGGTGCACGCGCACATTGCTGGTGCACACCGCGGTGCAGTGGCCGCAGCCGTTGCACCTGTCGTTCACGACGATGCGGCCGACGGCGAACTTGTCCGCGACGCCGAAAAAGCCGCCGTAGGGACACCCGTACGTGCAGAAGCCCTTGTTCCCGAGGAAGTACACCGCCCCCGCCCCGCACGCCAGGATGAACGGGATCGCGACGTACCACGGCGCGAACGTGGCCCAGTAGTCCTCGACGATGATCGCGTCGCGCCAACCGGGGAAGGGGCGGGCCTCGCCCAGCCACCACGGCAGCGGCTGCCGCGCGGACCGAATCACCGGCTCCAGCAACGCGGCGTGCTCCGGCGCGTGCCGCTCGATGAACGCCGCCGCCGCCTGCCTTGTCCCGAAGCGCCACGCCGGGTGGAGCACCTCGCGCCGGAACGTCGGGAAGACGAACATGTAGATGGCGAGCGCCAGCGGCGCCCAGAGCAATACCCGAGAACGCAGCGGCCGCGGCCGCACGCCGCACTTCTCCATCACCCACGTGCACGCGTCCTGCACGGCGATGATGTGGCACCCCCAGCCGCAGAAGTACCGACCGAAGACGAGCGTGGAGACGATCGCGAGGGCGAAGAAGATGAACCCGGCGTTCAGTTCGCCCGCCTCGAGGGCGTACATCGATTCGCTCGGCTCGACGGGAGAGACGGTGAGGCCCTGCACGAGCCACTGCACAATGTGGATCGCCATCAGAACGTGAACGGCGACCAGGACGCCCGCACGCCACTTCGCGGCGCGCGACTTCCGCACCTTTCCGTGGCCGTTCCCGATGACCGGGAGCTTGAGCCCACGGGCTTGGCCGCAGTTCTTCGCTTGCTCCGGTGTGGGCACGATGAAGTGTACGAGAACGGGCCCCGCGACCCGGAGCGGTGGCACGAAACAACGCGACGCGAAAGAAAAAACGCCGGCCCATACGGAGCCGGCGCTTGAGGGAGGAATCCGGGTTGTGTCGTCGCCAGCAGCAGATCATCCGCGGGTCATGACGACGATCTCGACGCGGCGGCTCGCGGCCTTGGTGCTCTTGGGCTTGCTGGAGCCGTAGCCCACCGCGTCAATGCGGGACGAGCTGACGCCCTGGCTCGCGAGGTAGGTCTTGACCGCGTCGGCGCGGGCCTGGCTCAGGGCCTCGTTCGTGCCCCACTTGCCCTTGGACTTCCTGATGGGGTCGGAGTCTGTGTGCCCCTCGACCTGCACGGGCAGGCCCTTGTAGTTGCCCTTCAGCTCGCGCACGATTCGGTCGAGCTGCTTCTTCGCACCGGACTTGAGCGTGGCGCTGCCGGAATCGAAGAGGACGTTGCCGGCGATCGTGGCGACCATGTTGCCGTCGTCGTTGCGGACGAAACCGGCGCCGCCGTCGTTGCCGGGCTGCCACTCGTTGGCCGGCGGGAATCCCGTTGCGGGCTGGCCGCCGCCCCACGCGGGCTGCTGCTGGGTCGTCACGCAGTTGGCGAGCTTCGTCTCAAGCTCGGCGATGCGGGCGTCCTTGTCACGGTTCGCCTGGTCGAGGGTCGCGTTCCGCTCGCGCAGTTCCGACGCCTCCTGCATCGCCATGTCGCTCTTTTTCTTATTGCCGCTGCAACCCATGAGGGCGGCGCCGATCGAAACAACCAGCGCCAGCCGCAGCACTCCCTTGCCCGTCATCATGTGAAAGTCCCTTTCCGACAGACGCCGCCCGGTCGCGCGATCCGGGCCGCACCCGCCCAATCCGTTGGCCCGCCGCGCGCCGGCATCCTGCCGGACCTCTCCAACGCGGCGTCGCATGATATCGGCAGGGGACGCGCAATTTCGTCAATTGACAGGGTGTCCACGCGCAAGTTTCGTCAGGGGATGACGATCGACTCGTCCATCGCCCGGCTGATGAGCCACGAGAGGCCCGGCTTGGCGAACCAGACGATGAGCGTCCCCATCGCCAGGAAGGGGCCGAAGGGCATCACCCGGCGGCTCATGCGCCTGAAGATCATCCCGAGGGCCCACCATCCCATGCCCAAGAACGCAGCGCCAAAGAAGGCGAGGACCGGGTCGATCCAGCCCAGGCACGCCCCCACCGCGGCCATCATGTGAACGTCGCCCAAGCCCATCGCCTCCTTGCCGAAGGCGAGGGAGCCGACGATCCGCATCGCCCAGACCACCCCGCCGCCGACCAGGTAGCCGATCAACACGCCGGCGAGCACGCGGAGCCACAGGGACGCGGGGTGGGCGCTTTCCCAGACGCCCGCGTTTGCGTCCAGGATCCACGGACCGCCGAGGCGCACGGCAAGAGCCGCCCCCGCAAGCCCGAGGGCGACCGGGGGCCCCAGGAAGAGCATCTCCCGCAGCATTTCCCGCCGCGCGTGCGGGTACGCGATCCACATCGCGGGGTCGGAGTTCGGCTCGGCATTGGGATCGGCCGCAGGATCGACGGGCTGTGCCGCGGCGTGCGCCTGCTCCCACTGCTCATAGTCGGCGAAGCTGCGCTTCAGCACGCCGAACGTCAAGAGCAGGTTCGCGATGACGAGGCCGGCGATCCCGCCGATCGCGCCGCCGATGAGGTCCCAATCGTGCGGCGTCGGGATCCAGATGCTCCAGCCATCGGGGCGGCCGATGAGCGCGCCGTGCTCGTACTGAACCCAGATCGCGAAGGCGACGTGGCCGACGCTCAGCGCCGTCGGCACGTTTGTCAGGACTGGCGGGATTGTGTACGTCTTCGCGTCTACCAGCGTCATCGCGACCAGCGACGAGAAGAGCATGACGACGATGACGTAGATCGGCCAGGAGTGGGAGAAGAAGCCGTCGCTCCACACGGGACGCAGCGGCTCGAGCAAACGCCCGTGCCACATGAACGGGTCGGCGTAGCAGATCAGGAACGTGAGGCCCCAGACCGCGGCGACGAAAGCCTCGACGATCGGGTACTCCGCCGAGATGGGCGTGCCGCAGAAACGGCACTTGCCCCGCAGCGTGAGCCAGCCGAAGATGGGGATGTTCTCGCGCCACGTGAGGGGCGTATCGCACTCCGGGCACCGCGACGTGGGCGTGACATAGTCGAGCCCCCTGGGGATGCGGTACGCCAGCACATTGATGAGCGAGCCCACGCACGCGCCGAAGGCGCACGCGAAGAGGATCTTGATGACCTCGAAGGCGATCATCACGCCGGGCACCCGCGGTCAATCTTCGGCGTCGTCGTCTTCGTCATCCGTGGATTCCGTTCCCTCGCTCTTGCGCTTGCGGGTCAGCTCCTCGACCCGCTGCTCGGCGCGCTCGAGCACCTCATTGCATCGGCGAAGCAGCGCCATCCCCTGCTCGTATTCGTCGATCGCCTGTTCAAGACCCACCTCGCCCGACTCGAGGCGGTGGGCGATCTCTTCGACGCGCTCCATCGCCTGCTCGAAGGTCAGGTCGCGCGGGTTGACCTTTTCGGGCTGTCGCTTCGCGGTCACGCGTCCACGGTAGACCCGCCGAACAGGCCGGGGACGTCCTGAGACACGGCGGCCCGTTTCACGGGCCCGCGGGCCGGACGGGGCGAGCTCTCCCCCGCGATCGAACGCACGACGCCGCGCGCGAGCGTCGTTTGAAGCGCCGTCCCCGCGGGCGCCTGCGCGGCGTCGCGCACGACCGTGCCGTCCTGCAGACGGGTCATGGAATACCCCCGCGCCAGGACGCGCTCGGGCGCCACCGCTGCGAGGAGCTCGCGGGCCGCCTTTGTGCGCGCTGCCGCGGCGTCGGCCCGGCACTTCGCCGCGGCGTGCAGACGGTCGGCGGCCGCGCGGACGCGGAGATGGGCGCGGCGGACGGTCTGGTCGGGACGGGCGCGCTCCATCGCGAGGCGCGATTCGGTGATCTGCTCCCGCGCCTCCGCGGTCGTTCGGCGCAGTGCATCGGCGAGCAGCGACGCGCCGCGACGCACGTCGCCGGCCCGCTCGCGCAGATACGCGCGAGGATCGGAGAAGACGCCGGATCGCTCGGCGAGGCGCACTCGCTGGCGGCTCTCGTGCACAATCGCCGAGAGCGCCATGAGCAGGCGCCGGTGCGCCGACGTGAGTTGGTGCTCGATCGCGCTCGGGTCGGGCGTCAGCGCGACGGCGGCCTGCGTCGGCGTGGCGCAGCGCACGTCCGCGACGAGCTCCGCGAGCGTGGTGTCCGTCTCGTGGCCGACCGCCGCGACGACGGGGACGGAACACTCCACGATCGCGCGGGCCAGTTCCTTGTCGTTGAAACACCAGAGGTCTTCGGTCGACCCGCCGCCGCGGGTCACGAGCACCGCGTCGACGCCGAGCGATCGAGCCCGACGGCTCGCGGTGCGCACGGCGCGGGCGACCTCGACCGCCGCGCCGTCGCCCTGCACGCGCGCGTCGATGAGCACGACGCCGACGGCCGGGCACCGGCGACGCATGGTGACCAGGACGTCCTGGAGCGCGGCGCCGGTCCGGCTGGTGACGACGGCGACCTTGCGGCAGAAGGCCGGCAGCGGGCGCTTGCGCTCGGCGTCGAGCCACCCGAGCGCGCGGGCCTCTGCGACGAGGCGCTTGAGCTGCGCGTCGAGGTCGCCCGCGCCCGCGGGCTCGATGGACTCCAGGACGAACGAGACTTTTCCGCCCTTGGCGTAGAACTCGCACCGCCCGCACGCGACCACCCGGTCGCCGACCGAGGGCCTGAAGCCGCAGCGTCGCGCGGCGCCCGCGAACATGACACAGTTCACGACGGCGTTCTCGTCCTTGAGGTCGAAGTACCAGTGGGTGCGGTCGCGGAAGTTGGAGACCTCCCCCACGACGCGGACCGCGCGGGGCGTGGCGTCGCGCACGGCCTTGTCGAGACGCTGCGCGAGTTCGCAGATCGTCAGCGGCGCGGCCGCGACCTCCCCGTCGGGCTCGGCGGTCGCCTTGGCACGCATCTTCGATGGGTCAAAGAGCGGACGCTGCACGGGGGCGAGCGTAGCGGGAAAGGAGCGGACGAGCGAGCGAGCGAACAAGGCAGTGAAAAACGGAGAACGGGATGGAGCCCGGCTCCGGTCCGCTCTCTGTTCTTGTTTCACCGTTCACGAGAGCTCAGCGGCACGACGCGACGCGCCGCGAGATCACGCGCGTCGGGGTCCACGTGTTGCCATGGCCGGAGACGGTAATGACCCGCGGCGGGCATGGCTGGCAGCGCGACACAACCACCGGAGCGCAATGATTGATGACCGGCGCACACGTCGGTGTGCGGTGCACGCGCATCCGCGAGCGGTACTTCGTGACCTCGACGGGCACGTGGATCGTCGCCCGGGGCAGGATCGTGCGCGTCCGCGGCGCGACGACCTGCGAGAGGTCGGGGGCCGCCGGGCGGAGCAGGCGGCCCGGCCGGGACGTGCGCGACACATGATCGCGGTCGTGGTCGTGATCATGGCCATGCCCGTGGTGATGGTGCGCGTCGTTCACGAACGTGCGCACGCCGCCGGTGAAGCCGTGGTCGTTCAGCCACCGGTTGCGGGCGCGCTCCAGGTGCTTCAGGCCCGGCTCGTCGATGCGCTCCCACGGCGAGATCGCGTGCGACACGGTGCCGACGCGCACGAGAATGAGCGTGTCGTTGTGGTCGTGCACGCCGTAATGCTCGGAGCCGGATGTGCAGCCGCCGGAGTATCCGGACTCCCACACACGCCCGTTCACGCGCCCGCAGGCGTCGTCGTTGCCGCGGGTGCTGTAGACGCCGCGGAGTGCGCTTACCCGCCGGGGCGCGTCGCTCGTGACGGCGATGCTCGCGGCGCCGACCGCGGCGCTCACGCGCTGGGCGGCGACTGGGCTTGCGACGTTGTGCATCGTCCCGACGGACACGAGCGCACCGGCGACGATCGCGGCGGACAGACTCATAGACAACCTCCCGATCCGGGCGCGGCGCATCCACGGGCGCCGGGCCCTCATCAACCGTGCGCACGGCGGGCGCACGCGGTTGCAGCATCGCAGGTTGCTTGAGAAGATCAAGTGATTTCGGGCAAGTTCGCCCGCGGCGGTGCCGCCCGGGCGGGCGGGCCACGCGCTATAGGACGCCTCCACCCCGCGACCGAGTCAGCGGAGCGCCTGGTACGCCTCGAGGACCGCCCGGACGTGGGTGCTCGCCCGGTGGTGGGCCGCGACGTACTCGTGCGCGCTCGATCCGAGCGTCCGGGCGGCTTGCGGGTCGGAGAGGACAGCCCGCAGCGCCATCTGCCACGAGCGGGGGTCTCGGTGATGCTCAACGAGGCGCGCAGTGACGCCGTGCTTGAGCGAACTCAACCGCGGGTCCGCCGCGGCGAGGACGATCATCCCCCGCGCCATCGCCTCGATGACGACGCTCCGGCGCTCACCCGCGGCTTCGGGCTCGATGAGCAGGTCTCCCGAAAGAACGAGCGGCCGCCGGCCTTCGAGGTCTTCGACGAGCGAGAGGCGGTTGAGGAGCTGCAGGTCGCGGGCGCGAGACCAGACATTCCCCCTGCGGGCGGCCTGCGCGTCGCAGAAGACGAGGATGTCGGGGAAGTCCTTGACGACACGGGCGATCGCTTCGAGCGCCGCGGCGAAGGCGTGGGCATCGCGGCCGGACCCGATCAGCATCAGGCTCGGCGCTCGGTCGGCCGGCAGGACGGGCGCGGGATCGAGCGCGATAACGCCCCACGGCGCGACGCGGATCGCGGATGGCGGAACAAAGCGCTTGAGCTCGTCCCGCAGCGGCTCATCGGGCGCCATGAACGTGCATCGGCGCGCGTGCCGCGCAACGCGCCGCGCCTGCGGGCCCATGCCGGAGCGCCAGACCTCCAGCACGAGGCCGGCGTCGAGCGACTCTGCGACCCGCGCACCGAACTTCCACGCCGAGCCGCCGAAGACGTGCACGATGTTCACCGGTTCCTCGTCCGTGTCCGCCGGCGCAAGACTCCGCACCAGGCGGCGCGAGGAGAGCATCCCGGTGACCAGCGACGCGGCGGGCTCGAACGTGACGACCTCGCGGAAGAGCGCGGGGTCGCCAGCACCGACGCCGGCCGGGACCGCTTGGGTCACGCGCACACCCTCGTCCGCGAGGCCCAGCTCCAGACGCGACAGCAGGCTGCGCTCCCGCGAGGCAAAGAGCATGTCGGCGAGGATCAACGCCCGCATGGCTCATTCTTCGGCGTTTTCACGCCCGCGCCGGGAGGGCCGGCGCACGGCGGGCGCCGACGTCGGGCCGGGACGGACGCGCCGCGTGCGGGCCGAGGACGCAGACCCACCGCCCCGGCTCGATCTCCGCGAGCGACGGCTCCGCGCCCGGGTCGCCTTTGCCCGGCCACCAAGCCCTGAGCGACCCCCCGGCGAGGCCCCGCTCCCACTCCTCGTCGATGACCTCGGCGATCGTCGCGAGCCGCGGCACGCGGAGGCCCGGGCGCGGCGCACACCGCAACAACCCGCGGGTGTACGGGTGCAGCGGGCGGTCGAACAAGTCCGTCGCCGCGGCGTACTCGACCACGCGCCCGGCGTACATCACGCAGACCACGTCCGCGTAGCGCGCAACCACGCCGAGGTCGTGGCTGATCAGGATGACGGCCAGGCCGAGGCGATGCCGGAGGTCGCCGAGGAGCGCGAGCACCTGGGCCTGCACGGTGACGTCGAGGGCCGTCGTCGGCTCGTCCGCGATCAGCAGCGACGGCTTGCAGGCCAGGGCCATCGCGATCATGACGCGCTGGCGCATACCGCCGGAAAACTGGTGCGGGAAGTCGCGCAGGCGCCTGTGCGCATCGGCGAGACCGACGTCGGCCAGCGACCTCGCGGCGATCGCAAGGGCCTCGCGCTTGTCCTCCGTCTGGTGGAGCAGCACCGCCTCCGCGATCTGATCGCCGACGGTCATGAGCGGGTTCAGGCTCGTCATCGGCTCCTGGAAAATCATGGCGATCTCGCCGCCTCGGACGGAGCGGAGCTCGCGGAGAGAAACCGCGGCGAGATCGGCGGTCCGGCCGCCGGCACGACGGAACGCGACGCGCCCGGCGTCGATGGCCGCGCCCGACGGGAGCAGGCGGAGGATGCTCAGCGCGGTGACGCTCTTGCCGGACCCGGACTCGCCGACGACGGCGAGCGTCTGGCCGGGGTGCACCGAGAACGACACGTCGCGCACCGCGGCCGCGCGGCGGCCGCCGGGAGCGGCGAACGAGACGCGCAGCCCCTCGACCGCGAGCAGCGGCCCGGTCACCTGAGGTTGTACTTGAGGATGCACCACAGCGCCCAGAGCCCGTCCTTCCACGTGATCTTTTTCCCCTCCGCGTACGTCCGCCCCGCGTACGAGACGCCGACCTCGAAGACGCGAGCGTCCAGCGCCGCGACCTTCGCGACGAGTTCGGGCTCGACGCCGAACCGCTCCTCCTCGATCGTGATGCGCTCCGCGATCTCCCGCCGCAGCACCTTGTGGCCGCACTCGATGTCGGTGAGGTTGAGATTGGTCAGAGCGTTCGAGAAGAGCGTGATGACTTTGTTCGCGACCGAGTGCCAGAAGTAGAGCACGCGGTGGGCCTCGCCCCCCATGAACCGCGAGCCCAGCACGACGTCCGCCTTCCCCGCCCGGATCGGCGCGAGCAGCCGCGGGTATTCCGCGGGGTCGTACTCCAGGTCGGCGTCCTGGATCAGGACGACGTCGCCCCGGGCGTGCTGGAAGCCGGTCCGGATCGCGGCGCCCTTCCCCCGGTTCGCGTCGTGCCGCAGGAGCACGACGTCGTGCCCGCCGACCTGCTGCACGGCCGTCACGGTGCTGTCCGTCGAGCCGTCGTCCACGACGATGATCTCGGCGGCCAGGCCGGTGGCCCGCACCCGCGCGATCACGCCCGCGATCGTCGCCTGCTCGTTGAACGCCGGGATGACGACCGACAGCGTCACGGCTCATCGTACCGCGCCGCGCCCCGTCAAACCCCGACGCGGGTACGCTCCCGCTTGGAACCGGGCGCGGAGCAACCCGTCGTGGAGACTGTGCACGGCTCGCGGCGGCCCGGCGCTCGCGCGTTGCAGGCCGTCGGGCTCGTCGTTGGCCTCGCCCTCCTCGCGTGGGCGGTGCGCCTCGCGCTCGGACCGGAAAACCGCGAGGCGCTGGAGCGGATGCGGCACGCGCCCGCGTCGCTCGTCCTGGCGCTCGCCGGGCTCACGGTGCTGACGGTCGTCAACAACGGCGTCATGTTCTGGTGGACGCTCCGCCCCCTCCGGCGGGTGCCGGCCGGAGAGACGGTCGGTGTCAACGCGATCGCGACGTTCCTCTCACTCCTGCCTTTCAAGCTTGGCTTGATCGTGCGCTCCCTCGTGCATGTGCGCCGTCACGGCGTCTCATGGAGCCAACTCGCGTCCTGGTACGCCGCCTTCGCCGGCCTCACGCTCGGCTCGCTGGTCCTCATCGGCGTCGCGAGCGTCGCGCCGGGATTGACGAACACGGCCCGCTTCGCCGCCGCGGCGGGTATGCTCGTGGTGCTGGGCGCCGGCGCCGTTGTGGCCGGGCGCGTCGTCGCGCCGTGGCGGATCTTCTCGAAGCCGTTCTTCGCCTACGCGTTCGCGATCGCTCGCGACCCCGCGACCGTCGCGGGTCACGTCGCCCTGCGCGCCATCGACGTGCTGATCTTCGGCCTCCGCTTCTATATCGCCGCGAAGATCGCCGGCGTCATGCTCAGCGCGGGATCGTCGCTCCAGCTCGGCGGCGCATACCTCTTTCTGACCGCGGTCGCCCCGGCAGGATCGCTCGGCTTCACCGAACTGGGAACAGCCAAGGCCGGTGGCCTCCTCGGCCTCGATACACGGACCGTCGCACTCCTCGCGCTCGTGACGACGGCGGCGCAGGGGGTCGTCTCGGGCCTCATGGCCGTCGCCGCGTGGGTCTGGATCAGGCCGCACGCGCTCTGGAAGCGGCGCGAAGAGCCCTCGCCGGCTCCGGCGTCTAGTGTTGAGCGATGATCGTGCTCGGGATCGAGACTTCGTGTGATGAGACCGCCGCGTCGGTCGTGCGCGGTAGCGTCGTGCTCTCGAGCGTGATCGCGTCGCAGCTCGAACTGCACGCGGAGTACGCCGGCGTCGTGCCCGAGCTCGCGAGCCGCGCGCACGTGGAGGCGCTCCTGCCCGTGGTGCGCGGAGCGCTCGAGAAGGCGGGGGTCGGGCTCGGGATGGTCGACGCGATCGCGGTCGGCAACCGGCCCGGGCTGATCGGCTCGCTGCTGGTCGGCGTCGCGGGGGCGAAGGCCCTGTCGCTCGCGCTCGGCAAGCCGCTGATCGGCGTGGACCATGTCCGAGCGCACCTCTATTCCGGGCTGCTGGCGGAGGACGGAGACCCGCCGGCGGGGCCCGTCGCCCTGCCCGCGCTCGGGCTCGTCGTCTCCGGCGGCCACACGGCGATGTACCACATCGCGTCGTGGACCGACGTCGAGCGTCTCGGCGGAACGATCGACGACGCGATCGGCGAGGCGTACGACAAGGTCGCGTCGATGCTCGGGCTGCCGCACCCCGGCGGTCCGAACCTCGATCGGCTCGCGAACCAGCACGGCGCTCGCGACGACGCCTTCAACTTCCCGGTCAGCCGTATCGCGCCCGGCTCGCTCGACTTCTCATTCTCGGGGCTCAAGACCGCCGTGTTGTACACGGTCCGAGGCGTGCCCGACGAGCGGTCACGCCGGCCGGCGCCCGAGCGGCCGCTCCCGGACGAGACCAGGAGGGATGTGGCCGCGAGCTTTCAGCGTGCGGCGTGCAGGGCGGTCGTCCTGAAACTGGAACGCGCCCTGGAGCGGGCCCGCGAGCGCGGCGGGCCGTACAGCGCGCTCCTGACCGGCGGGGGGGTTACCGCGAACTCTCGATTGCGGGAGGATCTCCGGGCGCTCGCGGCGAGGGACGGCCTCGACCTCCGCCTGCCCCCGATACGCCTCTGCACGGACAACGCCGCGATGATCGCCGGGCTCGGCGAAGTCCTCCTCGGGGCCGGGCTCCGCAGCGACCTTTCCCTGCAGGCGGAACCGACGACGCTCTAGCAGCCGGCGAACGATTGGCCTTGGCCCGCAAACCGCACGCGACTGCAACGGACGAGCCGGACGACCTCGCGTCGGCGGAGGCCGCGTGGTTGCGCGACCTCGACCGGCGGATCGCGAGCGACACGTCCATGCGGGGCAAGCGTGCAAGCCACGCGTTCGGCGACCGGCGAGCACCCGACGAACCGATCGCGGCCGGGCCGCCGCACCCAGCGGCGCTGCCGCTCGATGAGCTGCGGAAACAAGTTGAGCTGACCCGCGGACGCACCGGCGGCCCCGGGGGGCAGCACAGGAACAAGGTGGAGACCGCGGTCGAACTCCGGCACGCACCGACGGACGTCGGCGCGCACGCGAGCGAGCGTCGCAGCGTCGGCGAGAACCTGCGCGTGGCGATCGCGCGCCTGCGGCTCAACCTCGCGGTCCGCGTGCGCTGCCCCGTGCCCGAGGGCGATGCCCGCAGCGAGCTGTGGAAGAGCCGCGTGCCGGAGACCGGCGCGAACGCGGGGAGGATCATCGTCTCGCCCCGGCACCACGACTTCCCGTCGATGCTCGCCGAGGCGCTCGACGTGCTGCACGCCTGCGGGCACGAGCACAAGCGCGCCGCCGCCCGGCTCGCGTGCACGCCGAGCCAGCTCGTCCGGTTCCTCAAGGACCACCCGCCCGCGATCGCCTGGGTGAACAGCGTGCGCGTGGCGCGGGGCCTGCACGGGCTGAAGTGACGCGCGCTACGCCTCCGCGCGGCGCGACCACTCGAACTCCAAGGGCTCGAGCTCCGCGACGAGCTTCGCCCGCGCGTCGGAGATCTGGTTCGACTTGACCGCGTCGCGCCACACCGCGGGGTCCGCGAGCGCCTCGTCGAGCGTTCTGATGTGCTCCTGCAACTGCTCGATGCGGGCCTCGATCTGCTCCGTCGTCATGCGCGCCAGCGCGCCGAGCGTCGGCTGCTTGGGCTTCGCCCTGGCCGCCTCCGCCCTGCGCCGCTCCTCCGCTTCTCGCTGCTGGCGCTGGGCGTCTTCCTTGCGGGCCTTCTCCGCGGCGAGCACGCCCTGCTCCTCGCTCCTGCGCCGCGAGTGCTTCGCCGCCCACTCCGTGTAGTTGCCGAGCACGACCTCGGCGTTGCCCTCGCCGTCGAGGACGATGAGGTGGTCGCACGTCGCGTCGATGAGCGCACGGTCGTGGCTGATGAGGATGAGCGTCCCCTCGAAGCCGCCGTCCATGCACAGCGCGTCCTCGAGCCGCTCCGCGCTGGGGATATCCAAGTGGTTCGTCGGCTCGTCGAGCACGATCAGGTTCTTGGCGCTGGCGAGAAGCCCGGCGAGTACCGCCCGGCTGCGCTCACCGCCGGACATCGTGAACAAGAGCTTCTCCTGCTCGGCGCCGCTGAAGAGGAAGGCGCCGGCGAGGTTGCGGGCCTCCTGCTCGCTCATCGCCATCCCCGGGTTCTCCTTGAGGATCACGCCTTGCAGATAGCGGACCACCGTCTGGTCGAGGTCGATCCCCTCGTGCGTCTGCTTGTAATACCCGATGACGAGGTTGCTGCCCAGCTGCACCTTCCCGCCGTCGAGCGCCGTCTCGCCGAGCATGCAGCGCACGAGCGTGCTCTTGCCCGCCCCGTTGGGGCCGATGATCCCCCACCGCTCGCCCCGCTGGATCGAGACGTCGAGGTCGTGGAAGAGCACCTTCTTCGACCCGTCCTCGCATCGATACGCCTTCCCGGCGCCGCGGAGGCTCACCACGACGTCGCCGCTGCGGGGCGGCGCCGGGAGCCTGAAGCCGAACGTGCCGAGTTCCATCGGACGCTCGAGCGTGCTCGACAGCTTCTCGCGCTCCAGCTTGCTCTGCCGGCCCCGGGCCTGCTTGGCGCGCTGACCGGCCTTGTACCGCCGGATGAACGCCTCCTCCTTGCGGAACTTGTCCTGTTGCGCCTCGTACGCGCGGAGCATCACTTCCCGGCGCTGCGCGCGGAGCTCGACGAACTTCTCGTAGTTCCCCGGGTAGTCGATGGTGCGGCCCTGCTCCGTCTCCAGGATGCGCGTGACGACGTTGTCGAGCAGGTACCGGTCGTGGCTCACCATGAGCACCGCGCCGCGGTATTCCTTCGTCAGGAACTCCTCGAGCCAGATCCGCCCGTCGATGTCGAGGTGGTTGGTCGGCTCGTCCAGCAGCAGCACGTCCGGGCTCTCGAGGAGCAGCTTCGCGAGCGCGAGCCGCCCGCGCTGGCCGCCGGAGAGCTGCCCGACCTTGAGCCTGAACTGCGCGTCGGTGAACCCCAGGCCGTGCAGCACCTCGCCCAGCCGGTGCTCCGCCGCGCCGCCCCCGGCCGCGATCAGCTGCGCCTCCAGGTCCGCGTGCCGCTTCATCAGGCGGTCGAGGTCGCCGCCGGCGGCGGACTCCATCTGCGCGTAGACAGCGTCCATCTGCTCGTGCAGGGCGTGGACGTGCGCGAAGGCGCGCTCCGCGGCGTCGTGGAGCGTGTCGTCGGGGTCGAGTTCGGGGTCCTGCGTCAGGTACCCGACGCGGCTGCCGCGCTGGATCGAAACCTGGCCCTTGATTGGCGTGATGATGCCCGCGATCACCTTGAGCAGCGTGCTCTTGCCCGTGCCGTTGCGGCCGACGAGCCCGATGCGGTCGCCCGGTTCGACGGACAACGACACGCCGTCGAGGATGATCTCGTCGCCGTAGCGGTGGTGGATGTTGGTGCACGAGACGACGGGCACGGGGGCGGAGGTTATGAGGGGGACGCGCGGTGTGCCCGGCCCGGCGCGGCGGCCGGGGGTTTGCCGCAACGGCGCACGCCGGCGTCCCGTACAAGTCCCCATGCGGATCCCCACGAGCAAGGTGTGGCGGGCGTTCCCGGAACTCGATCCGTTCCCGGATGATCAGTGCGGAAACTTCGTCCGGACGGCCAACCGCGGCGCCCTGCGGCGTTGCGCGCAATTCCTCCTGATCTTCGTGGCTCTCGTCGCCACGCTCGCCGCCGGGTGGGCGGCGGCCTATGGGGTCGCCGCGCTCACGACGGACAGTTCCGCGCCGTGGATGCAGACGCAGGAGCGGAGGATCAACACCTTTACGCTCGTCATGATCCCGACCGTCTTCGCGTGCGGCGGCGCCGGGCTGCTCGTGCGCGACTGGCAATTGCGGCGGCGCGTGCGGGCCGTGCTGCGCGACCGCGGCGCGTGCCCCGCGTGCCGATATGTCCTTCTCGGACTGCCGATCTCCACTGACCACCGGGTGTCGTGCCCGGAGTGCGGGCTCGCCGTGACCGTCGATCCCGCGATGGGCGAACTCTCCCTCGACGAGCGGGGCTACGCGCGTTTCGCGGTCGGAAACCGCCCCCTGCCTCGGCCGTCTTTCTGGACGCAGAAGCGGAAGAGAATCAGGAAGCGGGCGCTCATCACGCTTGCCGTCCTGCTTTTCGGTGTGGTGCCCGCGATTGTCGGGAGCTACGAGCTCTGGCTGCGCCGCCAGGCCGCCGCGGCGAAACGCGACCGCATCGGTGTCGAGGGCTTGAGAGAGATCGCGCTCTCACTGGGTTTGCCGGTCGGCGATGCGAGCAGGTCGGTCCACCTTGAGATCGACCGCGTCCGCGCGGCGCTCAACAAGGCGGAAGATACCGTCCCGAACGACTACATCGACTACGGCCTGATCTACGTGCCATACTCGCCGGGCACGAGCTACGGGGTTGACCGCGCAAAGTACGACGAGGACAGAGCCCGGGCGGTCGCCGCGATGCAGCGGGCGAAGAACGCGGGCGTCTTCGTGATGATGGACGCGCTGCGCGACATGGAGGCAGGCTTTGTTCCTCCCGACACCGTGCAGCCCGACGGACCGCCGTTCGGCGTTTCACTCCCGGCGGTCGGCTCCATGCGTCAGCTCGCCCGTGTCTGCGCCGCGCGGATGGAAGCGGCGCATCAGGCGGATAACACAGACGAGTTCGCGCGTGCGCTCGAGACCATGCTCGCCCTCGAGCGTCACAGCGCGTTCCAGCCGTTCGTCGTGAACGCGATGGTCGCCGAGGCCATCAACGCGGTGGCGTTCGACCGGATCCGAGCGCACTTGGGACCGGACGCAAAGCCGACGCCCGAGTGGCTCGACGCGGTGGAGGCCGCTATCGCGCGCCAGAGTCGGCGCCCGCCGCCCGACTTTCTGTGGAAGTGCGAGGAGGCCTGGACGCTGGATTCCGTCGCGTGGTGCTTCTCGGAGCCCTCCCGCGTCCGTTTCGGTCGGTTCACGCCGCGCCTGCGCACGGAACTCGGGGCGTTGGGCTTCAGCGGAGCGTTTATGCCCGGCCGCCTGGGCGCCTACGCGGAGAACCGTGCCGAGGTGGCACGCCTGTTCGCGGCGGATGCACCGCTCGCGAAGTCGCCGCGGCACCTCCGGCCGCCGCCGTCCGGCGCGGCGCCCTCCGACCTCTTTCTGTTGAACTACCTGCAGCCCAGAGGCTTGCACGCGCTCCGGGCGCGCGACGACGGCGACGCCCGACGCGCCGCGCTCGCGATCATGCTCGCGTTGGAGCGCTTCCGGCTCGCGACCGGCGACTATCCGCAGAAGCTCGACGAGCTCGTGCCCTCGATCCTGCCCGAAGTCCCGAACGACGTCTTCAGCGGCAAGCCGATGGCGTACAAGCGCGTCGACCCGACGAAGGACCCGGGCGGCCGGTCGTACTTGCTGTACTCGGTGGGTGCGGACGGCGCGGACGACGGCGGCGTGCAACAACCCCTCGAAGGCTGGTACGTCTCGCCCTCAACGCTCGTGCCGGGCGTCGACTTCGTCTACAACCCCGCGCCGCCAAAGAAGCCCTGACGGCGAGGCGTACAACTGCCCATGCGGATGCCCACGAGCAAAGTTTGGCGCGCGTTCCGGGAACTCGACCCGTTCCCGGATGACCAATGCCGGAACTTCGTGTGTGCAGCGCGGGGCGGCATCAGTCGCACGTTTTTCGGTATCGCTTTGAGCTGGGCTGCGGGCCTCGCGACAGTTGCCGCGGGCGCGGGACTCGGGGTTGGCCTCGCTTCTTCATACATCACGCCCGAAGGCCGCGTGCTGGGCACGGGCGAGATAATCATCGGCTGCACAACATTGTTGTTCCTGTTCGTCGCCGGCGTTGTAGGGCTCTTCATGCGCGACTGGCTCCTGCGTCGCCGCCTCCGCCGCGTCCTCAACGAACGCGGCGTCTGCCCCGCCTGCCGCTATTCGCTCCTCGGTCTCCCCGTGCCCGAAGACCTCAAGGTCGCGTGCCCGGAGTGCGGCCACGTGATCCAGGTCGATCCCGCGCTCGGCGAGCTCTCGCTCGACGAGGCCGGGCGCGCCCGCTTCGCTGCGGGCAACCGCGCGTTGCCAAGACCCCCGTTCTGGACGCCCCGCCGCAAGCTCTGGCGAAAGCGCATCCTCATCAGTCTCGCCGTCTTCGTCTTCGGCGTCCTGCCCGCGATCGCCGGGACTTGGGAAGTCTGGATCCGTTACCAGTCGCGCGTCGCGCGCCGGGAGCGGCCGGGGCCCGAAGCGATCTTGGCAATCCCAACGAGCAAAGGGGCTGCCCGCCCCGCCGAAGGAACCGCGAACGCCACCGACGCACTGAAGCAGGCCGCCGAGGCGCTGCAGCAGCGATACGAGACGCTCGGGACGCGGGCGCCCGACTTCTCGCTCGTTTACCTGCCCATGTGGCAAGACTCGCCGACCGACGAGGATCGCCGTTCATATCAGGAAGAGCGGCAGCAAGCCCTCGCCGACCTGATCGCACTCCGCCGCGAGGGCTTCCTCGATCGCTTCGACGCCATCGCTGATCTGCCCGCGTTCCCGGCAGCACTCAAGTTCGCAGACGACGGAACGCTGGACCTTGGCTTTGATCAATTCGGTCATTCACGGCGGATCACGCGCATCGCCATGGCGCGGATGGAACTCGCCTGGCTCGACGGCGACGCGCTCGAGTATCGACGCGCGCTCGAATCTGCCCTCGCGGCGGCGCGCGTCACCGGGCACCAGCCGCTCCTGATCGCGTCCCTGGTATCACTCTCGATCGATGCACTCGTGATCGATGCCGTCACGGAACATCTGGCGATGACAGACCAGCCTTCGCAAGCCTGGCTCGACGGTATCGCCGCGGCGTTCGAGCGGCAACTCGTCCGCCCCGACACGAGCTACCCATGGGAGTCCGAGCGAATCTTCATGCTCGACACGCTCGCGTGGACGTTCTCCGATCCGGACCGCATCCGCTTCGGCCGATTTACACCGAAGCTGAGAGAGCAACTCGGGCTCGACGGCGACAACTTCGGCATCTTCGCGATCAGCGACGAAGGAACGCGCCTCGGCTCGTACGCAACAAACCGGAGCGCGGCGAACAAGCTCTTCGAGCACTATCGCGTGCGCTGGGAATTGCCGCGTCACGCCCGGCCGGCATGGTCAGAGCCCGACGTCCCGGAGAACTTGCTCCTGCTGAACACGCTGCAGCCCGCATTCATGAAGTATCTCTACGCGCAGGACAATCACGGCCTGAGTCGCTCGGCCGTGCCTGTGATGATCGCGATCGAACGCTTCCGCGCCGCGAACGGCGACTACCCCGACTCGCTCGACCAGCTCGTACCCACCTACATCCGCGAGATCCCGACCGACATCTACAGCGGCAAACCGCTGCTCTACAAGCGTACCGACCCCGGCGCGGAGCCCGGAGGCAGGCCGTACGTTCTCTACAGCGTCGGCCCGGACGGCGAAGACAACGGCGGCACAGAGCGACCCGCCGCCAATGGCAAGCCCCGCTATTGGGCGCCCAGTGAACGCATCAGCGGCGAGGACTTCGTCATCAATAAGCCAGCGAAGCGGTGACGCCGATCAGCCGTTGCGCCGCGCGAACTCCGCCATGAAGTCCGCGAGGGCCTTGCACCCCTCACGCGGCATGGCGTTGTACGTGCTCGCGCGGACGCCGCCGGTCGAGCGGTGGCCCTTGAGCTGGTCCATCCCCGCCTTGAAGGCCTCCGCCACGAACTTGTCGTCGAGCTCAGGCGTCGGGCACTTGAACGTGATGTTCATGAGGCTGCGGCTGTCGGGGCGGGCGTGGCCCGTGTAGAACCCGCGGCTGCCGTCGATCGCGTTGTAGATCAGCGCCGCCTTCTCCATGTTCCGCTGGTGCATCGCCGCGAGGCCGCCCTGCTTCTGGATCCACTTGAAGACGAGCCCCGAGAGATAGATCGCGAAGGCCGGCGGCGTGTTGTGCCTGCTCTGGTCCTTCGCGTGCGTCTCGTAGCGCAGCATGAGCGGCAGCTTGCGCACGGGCTTCAGAAGATCGTCGCGGATGATCACGACCGTCGTGCCGGCGATGCCGACGTTCTTCTGCGCACCCGCATAGATCAGGCCGAAGCGGCCCGCGTCGAACGGACGCGAGTAGATGTCGCTGCTCATGTCGCACACGAGCGGCACGCCGTCGGGCACGTTGGGCAGGCGCGTCGAGCCGTCGGCGTTGCGCCACTGCGTGCCGTAGATCGTGTTGTTGCTGCACATGTGCACGTACACAGGCTTTTCGCCGTACCGGATCTCGGCGTCGCTCGGGCAGTACGCGTGCTTGACATTGCGGCCGTCCCACGCCTCGTAGCAGCGGCTGCTGTAGACCTTCGACTCCTCGAACGTCTTTTCCGCCCAGTAGCCCGTGGTCAGGAACGCCGCGACGCCGTCGTCCGGCAGCAGGTTCGCCGGAACCATGAAGTTCTGCGTCGTCGCGCCGCCCGTCAGGAAGAGCACCTTGTAGTTCGCCGGGATGTTCCCGACCTTCCGGCACGCCTCCTCGGCCTCCGCCAAGACCTTGTCGAAGGTCTTGCCGCGGTGGCTGTGCTCCATGATCCCGATGCCCGTGCCGTCGATCGACCAGAGGTCCTCCTGCGCCTGGCGGATCACTTCCTCGGGAAGGACGCCGGGGCCGGCGGAGAAGTTGAACGCACGCTGCGCGGCCTTCGCGGCGGTCGCCGCGGGGTTTACGATCGACGGGACGGGCGAGAAGGTGGTCATGCCGGATTCTACGCGGGCGCGGCTCGGAGGGGACCTCGCCCCGCCGCCCAGGATCGCCGTGGAAGGGGGCAGTCCGATTGCCGCCAATCATCCGGACGTGCGCATCGCAGGGGTCGAGATTCCCAATGAGTTGAAGCAAGCGGCGAAGGCCTTGCGTCGCACACATTGCCTCCGCTTGGTGTGCTTTGCGTCCTTGGCCATGATCGCCTTGTTTGGCGTCACAATGCTGATCTCCGGTACGATCGACTCCGGGTTCATTCGAAGCGCAGTCTCCGGCGGCGTCAGCGGCCTCGCGATGTGGACGGCCGTCACTCTCGCCACAAGCGTTGCCAAGAAACGTGTCCACGCATTCCTGCGTGAGCACGGCTACTGCTCTTGCGGCTACAAAGCGATGCCGCAGGGCGACGGACGCATCCCCGCCTGCCCCGAGTGCGGATCGCAGTGGTTCCGGCGCAACGCCGTTCCGCCCGCCGCATGACAGCCGTCCGTACGCTGCGCCGTGGAAGACCCGCCGCGGCATATGACACCCGAAGAGTTCGAGCGCGGCGCGGCGCAAGCGGCCGCGTTCATCGCGGCGTACTGGTCGCGCCTGCAGAACGACCCCGCGTCGCTCTCCGTCCTGTCAACGTCGAAGCCCGGCGAGGTGCTGGGGGCCCTGCCGGATGAGCCACCGGTGCACGGCGCAAGCAACGCCTTGCTCGACGAGCTTTTCGGCAAGCAAGAACTCGACGCGCTCCTCCCCGGCCTCACCCACTGGCAGCACCCCAACTTCTACGCCTACTTCCCTGCGAACATCAGCGGACCCGCCGTGATCGGCGAACTGCTCGCCGCGGGGCTGGGCGTCCAAGGCATGCTCTGGGCGACGAGCCCGGCGTGCACCGAGCTCGAGATGCGCGTCCTCGACTGGCTCGCGGGGATGCTCGGCCTGCCGGAGACCTTCACGCACGCGTCGGGAACAGGCGGCGGCGTCATCCAGGGCACGGCGAGCGAGGCGGTGCTCACCGCCCTCGTCGCGGCGAGACACCGGGCGGTCCGTTCGTGTCGCGGTGCGGGCGAGAAGCCGCACCTCACGCTGTACGCGTCGACCCAGGCGCACTCCTCACTCATCAAGGCCGCGATGATCGCAGGCCTAGCGGACAGTCCCGATGATCGCACGCACGTGCGCCTCATCGACGTTGATAGTGAACTCCGCATGCGGCCCGACGCGCTCGCCTGCGCGATGCAAGACGACCTCGCGGCGGGACGCACGCCGTTCTTTGTCTGCGCGACGCTCGGCACCACCGCGAGCACCGCGATCGACCCGCTGCGCGAGATCGCGGCCGCCGTCCGAGCGCATGCGGCCGACGTCCCGCCCTGGCTCCACGTTGACGCGGCCCACGCCGGCGCCGCCTGCGTCTGCCCCGAGTTCCGTCCGATGCTCAACGGCGTCGAGCACGCCGACAGCTTCTGCGTCAATCCGCACAAGTGGCTGCTGACCAACTTCGACTGTGACGCGTTCTTCGTGCGCGACAAGCGGGCGCTCATCGACTCGATGAGCATCACGCCCGAGTACCTGCGCAACACGGCATCGGACGCCGGCGCGGTCACGGACTTCCGCGATTGGCACGTCCCGCTCGGCCGCCGCTTCCGCGCCCTCAAGCTATGGATGGTCATCCGCTGGTACGGGCTTGAGGGGCTACGGCACCACATCCGATCGCACGCCGCGCTCGCCGCGATGTTCGAGTCGCTCGTGCGGAGCGACGACCGCTTCGAGATCCTGGCGCCCCGCACCCTGAATCTGGTCTGCTTCGCCCTGCGGGCGAACGATGCGGCGTCCAAGTCGCTTCTGGACCGTATCAACGCCTCGGGCCGTGCGTACCTCTCGCACGCCGTGCTGCCCCTGGAAAGCGGACCACGGTTCGCTCTGCGAATGGCGGTCGGCTCACCGAACACGCGTGAGGAACACGTCCGCGAAACGTGGAGGCTCATCCAACACCTCGCGGACGGCGCGTGACGTGAATCGCCAAGCCCCCGCCCGCGATGCCCGCCCGATCGCCAACAATGGCCTCATGCCGATCACACCCGCCCTGCTCCTCCTCGCCGTGGCAGCGTGCGCGCCGAGTCAGCCGCCCCACGCCGCCCAGCGCGGCGAGCAGCCCGCGGAGGACTGGCGCGCCCGGGAAAGAGCGCTCCTCGGCCCGACGCAACTCACGTTCGACGACCGCTTCGCTCGCGCCGGCGAGGCGTACTTCGCGCCGGACTGGAACGGGATCGAGAACGACCGAGGCCTGGTGATCTTCCAGGCCATCGAGCGACCCCGCGAGGGCGCAGAGGCTGATCCCTTCTACGGAATGTTCGTGGGGCGCATCGGTGCCACCGGGCTCGACGACATCACCCGCGTGAGCCCGCCCTCGAGCGCGAACACCTGCGGCTGGTTCCACCCTTCGTCGCCGCGCATCCTCTTCGGCAGCACAAACACGCGTCCGAGCGATGAGCAGCGGTCGGGCTTCCAGGTCGGCTCTCGACGCTACGTCTGGATGTTCCCGGAGGAGATGGAGATCGTCGAGCGGAACCTCGCGCCGGTCTTCGGCGGCGCGGGCGGCGGGAGCACGAAGCTCGGGCGCGTCCCGACGAGCGCGGAACTGATCAAGCCCGTCTTCTCGCTTCCCAACTACGACGCTGAGTGCAGCTACGACCCCTCCGGCCGCTTCCTCCTCTACGCCCACGTCGAGGACGGCGAGGCCGGCGGGAAGCCCGACGCGAACATCTACATCTTCGATACAAGGACGGAGCAGCACCACGCGCTCGTGACCGCGCCCGGTTACGACGGCGGGCCCTTCTTTTCGCCGGACGGCAAGTCCATTTGCTACCGCTCCGACCGCAACGGCGACGACCTTCTTCAGATCTTCGTCGCCGACCTGCTCTTCGAGGAGGGCGTACCCGTCGGCATCAGCCGCGAATGGCAGCTCACGGACAACGGGCACGTCAACTGGGCGCCGTACTGGCACCCCTCCGGCGAGTTCCTCGTCTACGCGAGCAGCGAGGCCGGGCATACAAACTACGAGCTTTTCGCGATCGAATCGCCCATGGAGCGCCTCCGTAACCTCGCGCAGGGCGCACCGGCCGCCCCCCTCTGCCGGCACGTGCGCGTCACATTCGCCCCGGGCGCGGACATCCTGCCGGCCTTCAACGCCGACGGCTCGAAACTCATGTGGACGAGCCAGCGCCACGGCCCCGCGCGCGAGGGCGAACGCCCGAGCAGCCAGCTCTGGATCGCGGAGTGGAAAGGCATTTCCTTCAACGGTGCCGTCCCCGCGACCGGCGGCAACGAAGCCAAGCCCGGCTCGCAACGCGGCCACTGACCCGGGGTTGCGATGAGTGACACGCTCTTCGACATCGGCGAGGACGACCAGACCCGGGCCGACGCCCGGCTGATCGAGGCGTACGTCCGCGCCGGCCGCGGTCTCGACGACCTCGCCTACACGCCCGAGTTCGAGGCGGTCATGCGCGACCTCGCGAGCGCGGGCGACGCGCGCAAGGAGCGCGAGGTCCTCCAGCGCTTGCAGAACCTGCGCAAGGCCAAGAAGCTCCCGGCGCTCGGCCGCACGCAGTCTCCAGCCGTGAAGGTTTCCACGGAAGAAGAGCAGGCCCTGCGCGAGATCGTCCTCGGCGTGATCGGCACGCTGGGACAGCGCGACCAACTGCCCTACACGCCGGCGATGGACGCCATCGCCGAGACATTCATGGCCCGCTGCGGCCGCCCGCTCTCGCCGCACGATCTCTGGCGGCTCATCCAGAAACTCGCGAAGTAAGCGTGCACGCACAAACTCCGCCCTGCGCGGTTTTTTCATCTTCGCGCACAACAATCAAACGTACCAACAACACCCGCTATGACCAACACCATCCGCACCCTGCTCACCGACATCATCGACTACGCGGGCCTCTTCCCGCCCGCGAAGCTCGACATGCAGCCCGCCGTCGAGGCGTACAACAGATGCGTGGCCGGCGAGCACGAGTGGATGCTCGGCCGCTTCATCTGCCCCCTCTCGCGCATCGCCGAGTTCGAGCACGCGGCGTCTCCCTTCCTCCCAGGCACATTCGCGACCAGCGGGTATCGGGAGCGGGCGGGCGGCGGCGTGCCCTGGCGGCTGAGCGTCCTGATCGATCCCGGCCCCGGCGGCGACATCACGCGCGCGCTGGACGAGATCAACGCCTTCAACCAGCGCCACGAGAAACCCGACGCGGGCCAGGCGATGATCGACATGTGCGAGATCAAGGTCGCGTCGATCGGCGACGTCGACC